>Ga0326726_10003347_pt1 | contig 14716 bp, 10 predicted proteins | sample MHFenrmetagenome_2_FD_207603 | JGI IMG/M metagenome (GOLD analysis project Ga0326726, IMG submission 207603) | Lab enriched peat soil microbial communities from Michigan Hollow, Ithaca, NY, United States - MHF15MN | ecosystem: Environmental > Terrestrial > Soil > Wetlands > Peat | place: USA...
TGCCGGCCAACTTCGACCGGTTCTGAAGCGAGGTTGGTGCAACTCAAAGGCGAAGCAGTCCGCTGGCCACACCTCCCGGTTCTGGACAGTGAGGCTGTCTGCTGAAGTCAGGGCAGTCGCGAAGTACGCGGCTGCCCTTTTCTTTTCCGGCGCGTACTAAGAAGCCCGCCCCAAGCGCAGTACCGTCCGAGCTGCCGGACCCATCGCGCCTGGCACTTCTCTCCGAGGGAGCGTAATCGGTATGCGATCTGTAAGTGCGCCCCTAATACCGTACATAGGTTGTCCTACTCGCTACCCAAAGTCAGACGTTTCGACGGGAGGAGCCATGATAAGGTCGCTTGCCGCATCGTTGGTATTTGTTGCGACCGCCGCCGGATTCCTGTTGCCGCGAGATGTAGAGGCTAGGTCGTCCTGTCCGGAGCGGCCGCCGCCGCCATCGACTGGCAAGCAGGTGCCATGGTCTTCCGAGCTTCCCCGCGACTGGAAGAACGATGAGGGCCAGGAACTGAGCCTCTTCAATCCCGCCGCTGGGGAGATCGAGCTCGAGTTTCTCGGGACCGAACCCAATTGTCCAACCGGCGACCACCGCAAACTTTATCTAAAGGACGCGACGTTCGATGGGACGAACCTGCGCGGCAAGATGGTCCGTTGCACGGCCCAGGAGCTCATCAAAAAATGTGGAATGCCGACGACCTTCGAGACGGACTTCTACACGATCAGTGTGACGAGGAACCAGATTGAAGGCTATTACCGCAGCGAGTGGTTCGACCCCGTCAAGGATGCGAAGTCTGGGGAGTGCTCCTATGTGCGCAACGAGCTTGGCGACGGATGGTGCCCGTTTACCCTGACCCTCGGCGGGCCCTCTCCCTGTCCTGATACCGAAGCCGTCGTACAGCTGAATTCGGCGGTTGCCTTCACGCACGATCTCGCCGACAGGGCGCGGGGTGCCGTCACCGACGCCGACCTGCGCACCGCGATGTCCGGGGCCTCTAGCGCGCTTGGCGCAATCCAGGGCGTCTTGGACGACGTGATTTCGGCCGCGAGCAAGTGCAAGGAGCTACACGAATCCATGGCGCTGTTGCAACGATTCGCGAACGCGGTTGACGAGGTCAACAAAGCGAAATGCGGCCGGCAGCTTGCAGCAGGTTTCGACCACTTGTTTACCACCGCGGGCGAGGTCGGAGAGAAATTCGTGAAGATTCCTGAACTCACGCCAGTGTTCCAGCTCCTCGCCGGCAACCTAACCTTTTACCGCGACGTGACGGGAAAGCTGGACCCCGAACAGCGTTGGGGAGCGCAATTCAGTCAGATCGATGGCTACCAGATGTCTGGCTGTTGAGGCCGCGCTCGCCGAGCTTGCGTCCATCTATGGAGCGAGTGGGGAGTCCCGCAGTGCGCAACTGCCCATTTGTTCGGCGCCCTTTAGGGAGCTTGGCCCAAGCGCAGCACCGTCAGCTGGCGGACCCATCGCGCCTGGCGCTTCTCCCACGGCACGACCATTCGCAGCGGCCCCTCGTTCGGCGGCAGTGCCTCGCCATTCTTGCGATCCGCGATAAGGATCAGACCACCGGTGAAGCCCGCGTCGAATTCGGGCAGCGCATAGACGACTTTGTAGCCATCCGCACCTTCGGCAACAACGTAGAGCGACAACTGTTGGCCGCGGAGGTCATGTCCAAGTGGAGGAGCAACGAGCTTGAGAATTTCTCGGGCAGGAACGCCTTCGAAGGTGACGACGGCTCCTCCATGATCCTGCGCCTTGACTGTCGTTCGCGGCAGCTTCCCCCAGTCTTCGCCTGCTACCAGGTGCTGGGAACCGTCCAGACTGATCACGCGCAGCTGAGCGGCTGAGAGGTCTTGTTGACCGTGGCCGGAAACCGAGGCAGCCAAGCCAAGAATGATCAACCCCACCGATAGAAACGGCTGAAAGAGGTTGGACAAGACTGAAGACTCTCGGATCATGAGAAGACCTCGCAGGGTCGGACTGAAGAGGCGGCTTGCGCAGCCGGTCCGCCGTTAGCTCTATCTTATCGTGCTATAAACAGTCGAGGTGAGAAGACTGAGAGGCGGGTCGACCGCTCGACTCACTTCAACTGGGCACCGGACAGAAGCATTTCCTACTCAGTACCAAGCCACCGTCGTGCGCCTTCTGCATTCCGGCGGGACCGGACGAGACCGTGGAGGTGTTCAGCACGACAGCGGTCAAATACTCGCTCGAACCCGTCACGGTCACCGGCAGGTTTGGCGCGCTCGACAATGATCCGGGCGGACTGTTCCACCGGATGGCAGACGCCGTGCAGGTGGCGGGGACACCCTAGCGGGAATAAGGAAGCTCCGTGCGGAGCGTCCTTAAGCTTGCAAGCGGGCGGGCCGTTTCTAAGGCAGGCTGACGATTCCCGTACCGGTCTCAGGGCCAGACTGCAATCGAGCGCGCGCCTGCCGCCTCCATCACGGGCGGTCGCGGGTGGTGCTCACGCAGCATCGCCACGAGCGCATCAAAGGGCAGCGGGCGGCTGAAGTAGTATCCCTGGATCGCGTCGCAGTCGTGCCCACGCAGGAACTCCAGCTGCTCGCGCGTCTCGACGCCCTCGGCGACCGTCTTAAGCCGCAGGCTGTGAGCCATGGCGATGATGGCCTTGGTCAGCGTCGCATCGTCGTTGTCGCCGGGCAGACCCTGAATGAAGGTGCGGTCGATTTTGATCGTGTCGATGGGGAAGCGCTTGAGGCCGGCCAGGGAGGAGTAACCGGTGCCGAAGTCGTCCATCGCCACATGTACGCCCATGTCCTTGAGCCGTGCGAGTATGCGCGCCGCATGCTCCGCATTGCGCATCACCATGCTCTCGGTAACTTCCACTTCCAGCAGGGAGGCCTCCACGCCGAACTCGCGCAGCGTCTCGCTCACGAGCTCGATCAAGTGGTCATCGGAGAAGTGGGGCGCGGAAAGGTTCACCGCAACGCGTAGAGCCCCCATGCGGTGCGCGCGCACGAGCTGTGCCGTATCTTCGCAGGCCCTGCGCAATACCCACTTGCCCATAGGCACGATAAGGCCGGTCTCCTCCGCCAGCGGGATGAAGTCCGCTGGAGCAACCAACCCGTGGTCGGGATGTTGCCATCGCACCAGGGCTTCCATGCCGGTGACGCGGCCGGACACGATGTCCTGCTTCGGCTGGTAGTGCAGGACCAGCTCTTCGCGTTCGAGCGCGCGGCGCAGCTGGGTCTCGAGCGTGAGCCGCTCCAGGCTGTGAGTGTCGGCTTGAGGGGAGTAGTAGCGCCAGTTGTTGCGGCCCTGCTCCTTGGCCCGGTACATGGCGATGTCGGCGTGCTTCTGCAGGGCATGCAGATCTCCCCCATCGGCGGGATAGGCGCTGATGCCGATGCTGGCGGTGACGTGCAACTCGCGATCGCCTACTGCCAATGGCTGGGCAATCGCCTCCAACACCTTGGCCGCGACGCTGGCGGCATGCTCGCTGTCGGGGACGTCCTCCAGCATCACGATGAACTCGTCACCGCCAAACCGAGCCACCACGTCGCTGGTGCGCAGGCACTGGCGCAGACGCGATGCCACTTCCCTGAGCATGCGGTCGCCCACGTCGTGGCCCAGCGTGTCGTTGATGTTCTTGAAGCGATCGACATCCACGAACAACAGCGCTACCGAGGTTCCTGCGCGCTGCGCCCGGCTCAAGGCATGGTCCAAGACCTGGTTGAACTGGGCGCGGTTGGGCAGTCCGGTGAGCGCGTCGTAGTGGGCCAGCTGCCGAATGCGCTGTTCGGACTCGTGACGCTCGATGGCAATCTTAGCAATGTTGGTGATGCGCGCGGTGAGCGCTGTCTCGGCCGGCGAGGGGTCGCGCGGCTCGCGGATGAACACCGTGAATGTCCCCAGAACCGGGTTCAAACCGCCTGGTATCGGCAGCGACCAGCAGGCACGCAGTCCGTTCGACCGGGTCGTGCTCCGCAGCTCCTGCCACAGCGGATCGCCCGCTAGATCCGAGACGATCACCTGCTGTCTGCCCCAGGCTGCAGCGCCGCAGGAGCCTGCGCGCGGGCCGACCGGCACGCGTGCCATGGCATTGCGAAGCTCAGCCGGAACGCTGGGCGCAGCCGCCAACTCGAGGTGGCCGCTATCCTGGCCGAGCAAGTGCACCGAGCACAGGGTCCATCCGGACTGCTCCTCCACCAGGCGGCAGAGCAAGTCGAGAACTTCCGGCAGGGACGAGCCGGTAGCGATCGCTTCCAGCACCCGCCGCTCGCTCTCCAGCTGCAGCTGCTGGCTCTTGCGTTCGGTGATATCGAGCACGGTTCCGCGCAGCTTGTACGCTCTCCCCTCGGGGTCTGGCTCGGGCTGGCACAGGGCATGGATCCAGCGCACCCCCTGGGCCGGCGTGAGGATGCGAAACTCCGTCTCATAAGGCTCGCCGTGTTCCACCGCGCGTCGCATCAACGCCTGCACGCGCGAGCGGTCGTCGCGGTGGATCCGCGCAATGAGTTCCCGGCAGGAAGGGATGGTGTTGCCCCGCTCGGCTCCGTAGATGCGGAAGGTCTCTGCCGACCACACCGCATCGCGCCTGGACGGGTCGTACGTCCAGCTCCCGAGGTGAGCCATGCGCTGCGCATCGGCCAGCATGGTCTCGCTTTGCCGCAACGCCACCTCCTTCTGCCTGCGCTCGGCGACCTCGGTCTCGAGGCTACGGTTCAATGCCTCGGCCCGGGCCGTGGACTCGGTGAGAACAGCGATCAGCTGACTATTGCGGCGGCTCAGACTCAGGCTGGTGTGCAAAGCGGCGTTCACATGCTTGGCGACTGCAATCATGGCTAGCCCATAGAGCACGGCCATCACGCTCATCGAAAAATAGATCTCGCCCCCATGCAGCAGAAACTGGAGGGCGATGGGCACGGTGGCGGGTAACGCGAAAAGCACGAATGCGGCCAATACCGGCGAAAGCGTGGCGACCGAGCCCGCGATCATCCCCGCCACGACGAACGAGGTAAAGACCTGGTGGGGAAACGAGCTTTCGGGGAAGAACAGGACAGCTGCCGCACCCCACAAGATGCCAGAGGCGGTGGCGCCGAGGAGGAACGAGTTGCGCCAGCTACCGATTTCCGCGTGCGAAGGACGCGCGCGCTGAAACGCGTGCGCTTGCGAGAAGCGCGCCAGCGATACCAAACCGATGCAGAGCAACCACACCACCACCGTGACGTGCTCGACCTGCGACCACTGCACGAAGACCAGGATAGCGGAGTTGATGAGGGCGACGAATTGCGAGAGCAGCGCATTGTCGTACAGCAGACGAACCTGTTCGGTCAGGACTTCATCGCTGCCCCCCTGCGCGCGGAATTGCTCGGTGTCGTGTCGCGCCGGCGGTATGTTCGGCGCCGTGACTTCCCCTGTCGGCATGTGTCTGCGTTCTGGTTCTACGTTGACGCGAACAGGATCGCGCCTGTCGCGGGCGGCCCGACGGCCGCATGAGTGCAAGAGAGAAAAAGCAAACCGCGAGCCCGTAGCTTGGGCGAATGCAACAGCAAGGTAAATTCTCGCCAGCCGGCGACGCGGGAGCGAAGCCTACTGTGCGTCGTGGGTGACTGAGCGCGATCTAGAGCCCGAACTGGAGCGCAGCTAAGCGCGAGTACAACGGATTGCTAGCGAGCAGCGTCTCATGGGCACCCACGCCCACTAGTCGGCCCCGGTCGATAACGGCGATGCGGTCCACGCGCCGCACTGTCGCCAGCCGGTGGGCGATGATCAGCGTCGTGCGGTTCTGCATGAGGCGCTCCAGTGCCGCCTGCACCATGCGCTCGCTTTCCGAGTCGAGCGCGCTGGTGGCCTCGTCTAGCAGAAGGATGGGCCGGTCCGACAAAATTGCGCGCGCGATGGCCAGACGCTGGCGCTGGCCCCCCGAGAGCCGAACGCCGCGCTCACCCAGATCCGCGTCGTAGCCGCCGGGAAGACGCTCGATGAACTCGGTGGCGAAAGCAGCATCGCACGCAAGTCGGATCTGCTCCTCACTCGCATCAGGCCGCCCGTAGCGCACGTTGTCGCGCACGCTGGCGGCGAAGATCGCCGGCTCCTGTGGCACCCAAGCGATGCGCTGGCGTGCGCGAGCTGGGTCGGTCTGCCTCAGATCCACGCCATCGAGTCGCACTGCGCCAACGCTCGGATCGTAGAAGCGCATCAGCAGCTGGAACACGGTGGTCTTGCCAGCACCTGACGGACCGACCAGCGCCAACTTGTCTCCACGCTGCACGCTGATCGAGAACTCCTCCAGTGCGGGCTGGTCCGGGCGGCTGGGGTAGAAGAAGGTGACTGCGTCCAGCTCGACCGTACCGCGTGGCGGCTCGGGCAATGGCAATGGCGCCGCCGGCACGGTGACTTGCGGCCGCGTGCGCAAAATCTCGATCAGCCGTTCGGCAGCGCCCGCACCCCGCTGCAGATCGCCGATCACTTCGCTAATCGCGCCCGCAGAGCCTGCCACGACAGCGGCGTAGAACACAAACGCCGAGAGTTCGCCGCCGGTCAGGCGCCCGGCTAGAACATCGTGGCCGCCGATCCAGAGGATGATCCCGACGCCGCCGAATACCAACATGATCACGGCCGCCACCAACGCCGCCCGCTGGCGGATGCGGCCCAGCGCAGTCTCGAACGCGGCCGCCAGACGCTGACCGAACTGCCGCCGATCCTCAGCCTCGTGCCCGTAAGCTTGCACCGTGCGGATCTCGTGCAGCGTCTCGTCCACGTGCGCGCCGAGATCGGCGACGCGGTCCTGGCTCGCGCGCGATAGCCGGCGCACCCGGCGGCCGAACAACACGATGGGCGCAATCACCACCGGGACCATCAGCAGCACGAGGGCGGTCAGCTTGCCGCTGGTCAGCGCCAACATCACCAGGGCGCCGATGCCGAGCAGCGTGTTGCGCGCCGCCATCGACACACTCGTCCCCACAACCTGTTCGAGCAGCGCAGTGTCGGCGGTGATCCGCGAAGTGATCTCACCGGTACGCATCTGCTCGAAATACCCCGCCGACAGCTCCAAAAGATGCGAAAACACCGCGCCCCGGATATCCGCGATCGCGCGCTCGCCCAGCCAGGAAACCAGGTAGTAGCGGATATACGTGCTGCTCGCCATCACCACGATCACGCCCAGCAGCGCGAACAACGCCCGGTTCAACGCGGTCGCATCGCCTTGCGCGAAGCCCATATCGACGACTCGCTTGAGGCCCTGCCCGATGATCAGAAAGCAAGCCGCCGCCACGATCAAAGCGATCGCGGCACCCACCATGCGGGCGCGGTACGGCGCAACAAAATCCCACAGGATCAGTAGATGGCGCAGCCGCCGCAGCCCCGCTGCCGGCTGCGGCGCGGCTGGCGCCAGGAGATCGACGGGCTCGGGTTTCAAGCCGAAGTCTTCGCTGCTGCACGCCGCGATGGCACTTGCGAAGCGCGCAGCCTTCGCTCGTGCGCGAACGACAGCGGAGCAAATCCAGGCCGCGGTGCACATCGCATCAACGGTGCACGCGGTTGCCGTGACGCTCGAGACGGAACAGACACTGCGGACTCAGCCGTTGGCGCAGGCCGCGTAACGACGAAGACCATGGGCGCGCGAATGGCCCATGTTACGGCTTGGGCGGACTGGCGCTCCCCTTGGCCGACTCCTGGATGGTCTGCAGCGCCGACTTCTGCATCTCCAGAGTCTTGATGGTCATCTGCAGGAAGGTGAGGTTCATCTTCAGCCAGTTCTCGACCGAACGCAGCTCGGCGATCTTCTTCTCGATCTCGCCGATGTCCATGGTCGGCGTGAACATCCCGGGGATCGGGAAAGACGTGGGGTTCCACATCTTCTGGAAGAACTCAAACAGGTCCTTCGAGGAGTCTTCGCTCATCTCGGTTGCTACATCGTCGGGCCGAGCACCCAGGGCGCGAACTCGTCCTCTCCGTAGCCGAAGATCTCGCTCTTGGACGGCTGTCCCGAGGCGGTCTTGACGATCATCTCGAAGAACTGCTGGCCCACTTCCTCGATGCTCGCCTTTCCGTCCACGATCACGCCGCAATTGATGTCCATGTCCTCTTCCTGGCGGTCGAACAGGGCACTGTTGGTGGCGAGCTTGAGCGAAGGCGAAGGCTTGCAGCCGTAGGCCGACCCGCGCCCGGTGGTGAAGCAGATCATGTTGGCGCCACCCGCGACTTGGCCGGTGGCCGACACGGGATCGTAGCCGGGCGTGTCCATGAACACGAAGCCCTTGGCGGTAACGCGCTCGGCGTATTCGTAGACCGCCATCATCCCGGTAGTGCCGCCTTTGGTCGCCCCGCCCAGCGACTTCTCCAGGACGGTGGTTAGGCCGCCCGCCTTGTTGCCAGGTGACGGGTTGTTGTTCATCTCGCCGCCTAGGCGGGCGGTGTGCTCCTCCCACCACTTGATCCGCTCGACCAGCTTCTCCCCCACCTCGCGGGTGACAGCTCGGCGAGTGAGCAGGTGCTCCGCACCGTAGATCTCGGGCGTCTCGGACAGGATCGCGGTACCGCCGTGACGCACGAGCAGGTCGACCGCCGCGCCGAGCGCCGGGTTGGCCGAGATCCCCGAATAGCCGTCCGATCCACCGCACTGCAGCCCCAGCGTCAGGTGGCTCACGGGCACCGGCTCGCGCTTGACCTTGTTCGCCTTCGGCAGCAGCTCTTTGATGCGCGCGATGCCCTCTTGTATCGTCTTGCGCGTGCCGCCGGTCTCCTGGATGGTCATGGTTTGCAACTGCTCTGTGCGCTTGAGCCCCTGCGCCGCGAGAAGGTCGTTGATCTGGTTGGCTTCGCAGCCCAACCCCACCATCAGGGTGGAGTGCATGTTGACGTGGGTGGCATAGCCCCCCAAAACGCGGCGCAGCACCTCCACCGGCTCGCCGGTCGACCCCATGCCGCAACCGGTCTTGTGATGGATGGGCACGACGCCGTCCACATTGGGATAGTCGGCCAGCGCTTCGCCCTTGAAATGGTCAGCGATCATGCGACACACATGGGCCGAGCAGTTCACGCTGCTCATCACGCCGATATAGTTGCGGGTAGCCACGCGACCGTCCGCGCGACGAATGCCCATGAAAGTGGCGGGGTTGGCAACGAACTGCGTCGGTTTGTAGTCCTGGCAGAACGCATAGTCGCGCTGGAAGTCGCCCATGGCCAGGTTATGCACGTGCACGTGCTCGCCGGCTCGGATGGGACGGGTGGCGAAACCGATGATCTGGTTGTACCGGTGTACCGGCTGACCCTCCGCGACATCGCGTATGGCAACCTTGTGGCCAGCGGGGACGTTGACCGCGACGCGGACGCCCTCCTTGATCAGCTCGGTCCCCGCGGGCAGTTCGACCCGCGCGATAACAACGTCGTCGTTCGGGTTGAGCTTGATGGTCAGGTCTGCGGTCTGCAGCATGGGAACCTCCTTGGGATGGCAGGCCCGGGTGCGCGTTCCCCGGTAACAGCCAAGAGGGTTATTTTAGAGCATTTCGCGGCGGCGGCCACTTCGCGCGGCTTGACAAGATGTTCAAAAGCGACGGCGGCAGCCGGGTTGGGCCGTATCAGGTTGGGCCGTATCGGTTCGCGTCTCCCCGATCGAACGCCTGCGCGCGGGCGGCCGCGACTCAGCTCTTTACGGACTGCCTGCCAGCACTCCGCTCAATGCGATTCCCGGGGTATCGGCGCGCCACTGCCACAACAGCCAGGAGTCCATGAAGGGGCCCGCGCAGGGGTCGGGCGCCCTGCCCCGCCAGGATTCTAGGGTCCCGGTCGAGCGCAGGGCGCCGCCGCCTGGGGGTCTCCTCCCCCCAACTCCTTCACTCTTTCACCGCGCCGGTCATGCCGGCCACGTAGTACTCCACGAAAAAGGAATACATCACCGCCACGGGCAAAGAGCCCAGCAGTGCACCAGCCATCAGTGCGCCCCAGTGGTAAACGTCACCCTCCACCAGCTCGGTGATCACACCCACCGGAACGGTCTTGTTTTCCGACGACGAAATGAAGGTGAGGGCGTAGATGAACTCGTTCCAGGATAGGGTGAAGGCGAAGATGCCGGCGGAGATCAACCCCGGCACCGCCAACGGCAGGACGATCTTGACCAAGATTTGCCAGCGCGTGGCGCCGTCGATGAGCGCGCACTCTTCCAGCTCGTAGGGGATGGTCCTGAAATAGCCCATCAGCAGCCAGGTGCAGAACGGGATCAGGAACGTGGGGTAAGTGAGGATCAGCGCCAGCTTGGAGTCGAAGATGCCGAACTTGAACACGATCGTGGCGAGCGGAATGAAGAGGATGCTGGGCGGGATCAGGTAGGCCAGGAAGATCGCCAACCCGGTCTGGCGCGAGCCGCGGAAGCGCAGCCGCTCGATGGCATAGGCGGCGAACACGCTCGCCGCCAGCGATGCGAAGGTGGAGACGACCGAGATCAAGATCGTGTTCCACATCCAGCTCGGATAGGCGGTGTGGAAGAGAAGCTTGCCGAAGTGTTCGAGTGTCGGGTGCTTCACCCAGAACGGGTTGCCCGCGGTGGACAGGAGCTCGGCGTTCGGCTTGATCGACGTCACCGCCATCCAATAGAACGGGAACAGCAGCACGATGAGAAAAACCAGGAGTGGGATGTACACCGTCACCACCTTGCGCGGCAGCGATACCAGGTACGCCATTCCGACGGTTTGCTCGGTGTCTTTCATCGCTTCGCTAGTCTTTCGTTCCCTGCTGCCAGCGCCTGCGTTGCAGTCCGAAATACGAAAACAAGATCGCCGCCAGCAGGAACGGGATCATCGCCGTCGCGATGGCTGCGCCCTCACCCAGGGCGCCGCCGGGTATCGCGCGCTGGAACGACAGCGTCGCCATCAAGTGCGTCGCGTTGATCGGGCCCCCGCGCGTCAGCACCCAGATGAGCTGGAAGTCGGTGAAGGTGAACAGCACGGAGAAGGTCATCACCACGGCGATGATGGGCGTGAGCATCGGGAGCGTCACGTTCCAGAACTTCTGGAAGCTGGTGGCGCCATCGATGGCTGCAGCCTCGTAGAGCGAGGGCGAGATGGTCTGCAGCCCGGCCAGCAACGAGATGGCGATGAACGGCACACCGCGCCAGACGTTGGCGATGATGACGGACATGCGCGCCAGGTTGGGCTGGCCGAGAAAGTCGATGTAGGTGTGTATCACCCCGAGCCGCTCCAGCATCCAGCTCACGATGCCGAACTGAGCGTCGTAGATCCACCAGAAGGCGATGGCGGACAGCACCGTGGGGACGATGAAGGGCAGCAGCACAATGGCCCGGATGTATGCCTTGAACGGAATGTGTTCGTTGAGCAGCAGCGCCAGCCACAGGCCGAGCGCGAACTTGGCCACACTGGCGATGAAGGTGTACAGGAACGTGTTCCACACCGACAACCTGAATACGCTGTCCGTGACCAGCCATTCGTAGTTCTCGATGCCGATCCACTCGCCCGGCCGGCCCACTTTCGCGTCGGTGAAGCCGAGAAACACGCCCAGACCCAGGGGATAGGTCAGGAACAGCAGCAGCAACGCGCCCGCCGGCACCATGAACAGCACGCCCAGGAAGTGGCGGTTATCGAACAGCTTGCCGAGAAACGACTGCGCCCCCGACGGCTGGGCCATCCCGGGTACGAACTGCGTCTGCGGCGCGTTCATGGCAGGCCCTAGCTGTAAAACCGTTTGGCGCGACGTTCGGCCATGTGCATGGCGTCCTGAACCGAAGCCGAGCCGGTGGCTGCCTGAGCGATCATATCCACGACGGCAAAGTCCGCCATCGCGGCCGCCGAAGCCGCGCCAAGCTTCCCCGGCCATCCGTTGGGAAGCATCAGCTTCACCGCGTCACGGTAGGCAAAGCGCTTAGGATCGGACTTCCACACCGGGCTCGACTCGTAGTAGCGCAGCGGCTGAGTCACGAACCCTAGGGAGGCCTCCATCCAGGGCTCGTATTGCTCCTTCTCCCACATGAACCTCAGGTACTCCCTGGCCGCCTGCGGATACTTGCTGTACTTGAACAACACGGCGGTGAAGGCGAGCCCCATCTCCGTAGGCCTGCCGATCGGGCCGATCGGCATGTTCGCGTGGTAGATGTCGTCGGCCATCGCCTTGACCTTGGGATCGTCGGAGTTCTTGGCCGCGTAGTAGATCGACACGCCGTTCGTTGTGAGGCTGATCTCTCCCGCGAGGAGGGCCTTGTTGTTGCTGGGATCCAGCCACGACAGCGTGCCCGGCGCGAAGGTCTCGTACAGCTTCTTGGCGTACTCGAGAGCCGCCTCGGTTTCCTTGGAGCTGATCGCCACCCGGTTGTTCTCGTCCACGAGCTTGCCGCCGTGCGACCAGAGCAACCAGTGGCACCAGATGTTCGCGTCGCCGGTGGCGTGACCCAGGGCCATGCCGGGCGGCGTGCCTTTCGCCTTGAGCGCCTGGCACAGCTTCAGAAAGCCTCCCGTGTCACGCGGAATGCCGTTGAACCCCGCCGCTTTGACCTGGCTCGCGCGGTACACGACGGCGCTCGCGCCAGCGCCCATGGGAACCCCAATCCAGCGGCCATCACTGGTGCCGTACTGGCGCGCCAAGTCATACCAACCGTTGTATTTCTTGCCGAGGTATTCGGCCACATCGGAGACATCGACGAGCTTGTCGGGATACAGATGCGCATCGTCGTTCGTGCCGATGATGATGTCCGGCCCGCTGCCGACGTTCGCAGCCACTGCGGCCTTCGGTCGCAGGTCCTCCCAGTTCTCGCTTTCCACCGTGACCGGGATCCCCGTCGTTTCCGTGAATCTTTTGCTGTTGGCCAGCCATTGGTCTTCGTCGCCCTGCACGAAGCGCTTCCAGCGCAGCACGCGCAGCGTGGCTCCGGCCTCGGGCTTGAACGACACTTGCTGCGCCGACGCCTCGCGAATCAGAAGCGATTGCCCCAGCGCTGCTGATGCGGCGATGCCGCCCGTCGTCTTGAGAAAGTCGCGGCGCGTATGGGTCATCTCATCCTCCGATCCGGGCGCGGCCTAGGCCAGCCGTTTGCCGCTCGCGGGGTCGAACAGGTAGGTCTTCTCCGGTATCGGTTGCAACCGGATAGTTTCGCCGGGTTTGAAGATGTGACGCTCGCGCGAGACCACCGTCACCTCGGTGTCCGAGAGTCTGCAATACACTTGCGTGTCGGCCCCGGTGGGCTCCACCACGATCACCTCCGCGGGCACGCCGCCCTCGTTGATGACGAAGTGCTCCGGGCGCACCCCGAGCGTCACGTCGCGCGCGTCCGCTTCGCGGCACGCGGGCGCCGGCAGCTCGCTGGCGTTGGACAGCCTGACTGCAGACGCGCTCCCGGGCGCGAACCGGCCAGGCAGGAAGTTCATGGCGGGCGAGCCGATGAAGCCGGCCACGAACAGGTTGGCGGGGTTGTCGTACAGCTCCAGAGGAGAGCCGATCTGCTCTACGTTGCCGCCGTTCATCACCACGATCGTGTCGGCCATGGTCATGGCTTCGATCTGATCATGGGTCACGTACACCGACGTGGTCTTGAGCCGCAGGTGCAGCTCCTTGATCTCGGTGCGCATCTGCACCCGCAGCTTGGCGTCCAGGTTCGAGAGCGGCTCGTCGAACAGGAACACCTGCGGGTCGCGCACGATGGCGCGGCCCATGGCCACACGCTGGCGCTGACCGCCCGAAAGCTGGCGCGGGAAACGCTCGAGGTATTCGGTCAGACCGAGGATCTTGGCCGCGACGTCGACCCGCTGCCGCATCTCGTCCTTGCTCCTGCCCGCCAGCTTCATGCTGAAGGCCATGTTGTCGAACACGGTCATGTGCGGGTAGAGCGCGTAGTTCTGGAACACCATCGCGATGTCCCGGGCCTTGGGCGGGATGTTGTTGACGACCCTGTCCCCGATCCGGATCTCGCCGCTGGTGATCTCCTCCAGCCCGGCGACCATGCGCAGCAGGGTCGACTTGCCGCAGCCTGATGGACCCACCAGCACAACGAACTCGCCGTCTTGGATGGAGATGTCGACACCGTGAACGACCTCGACGCGGCCGAACGCCTTGCGCACACCCTTCAACTGGACAGAGGCCATTGGCGTTCCTACGCGGGGTGCAGCCGGAAGCGAGCGCGCTCTAGTTCTGATTGTGCGCTGCAAGAGCGGATGGTGGACGATGCCACTCCGGTCTCCTCCTAAGTCTTCTTCTATTCGGAAGGGCAGTCTAACTGAATTGAGGATTTCGCGGCAAACGGCAGCGCAGACACAGAATCAGCTGCCGCCGCTGAAGGCAACGCGGCTGGTACCCTGTGGCATACTAACGGCCGACCGCGCCGGCGCACGGCCGGCTCAGGTGAGTGGGAGGAGGCGTGAGCGGCAGACTGCAGGGCAAGACCGCGTTGGTGACCGCAGCGGCCCAGGGCATCGGCCGCGCCACCGCGTTGGCCTACGCGCGCGAGGGCGCGGCGGTGATTGCCACCGACATCAACACCGAGAAGCTGGGCGAGATTGCCTCCACCGCTGGCATCAAAGTGCGCCGGCTCGACGTGACCGACCCGCCCGCCATCGTCTCTCTGGCGACAGAGATTCCCGTGCCGAACATCCTGGTCAACTGCGCCGGGTTCGTGCATCACGGAACCGTCCTCGACTGCAGCATGAAGGACTGGGACTTCTCGTTCAACCTCAACGTGCGCTCCATGTACCTGCTGATCCAGGCTCTTCTGCCGCGCATGTTGGACAACGGCGGTGGTTCGATCGTCAACAT
>Ga0326726_10003348_pt1 | contig 14714 bp, 10 predicted proteins | sample MHFenrmetagenome_2_FD_207603 | JGI IMG/M metagenome (GOLD analysis project Ga0326726, IMG submission 207603) | Lab enriched peat soil microbial communities from Michigan Hollow, Ithaca, NY, United States - MHF15MN | ecosystem: Environmental > Terrestrial > Soil > Wetlands > Peat | place: USA...
GGGTCGCTCTGGCCGAGGATGTAGGACCGGCGATAGGCCAGGAGGCCGCGCAGTACCAGCGGTTCCGGCCAGCGGCGGTCCAGCTGGGCCGCTGCCTCGGCCAGGGAATCGGCTTGGTGGAAAGTGCCCATGAACGCCTGCTGGTCGCCGGCCCTCGCGGCGGCCTCGCCCTGCTTGTGGAGCGCCCGGGCCCGCTGCACCAGCGACCACGCGGCGACGTTGCCGGTTCCCTCCCGTTCCCGGTGCACGCGGATCTCCTCGCCCAGCCGCTGACGGATCAGGCGGGCCGCCTCACTGGCCAGCGAGTCCCGCACCGCCAGCAGGTCCGCGGCTGGAAGGTCGAAGGTGGTCCGGTGGCCGGAGAGATCGACCCCGCTGTTGCCGTCCACCAGCCGGAGCTGTACCCGAAGCTTGTCGCCCACCGGCTCCACCGTGCCCTGCACGATGGTCCCCGCATCAAGCGCCCGGGCCACGCTGTCCCGGGGCACGGCGGGATCGCGCCATGCCCCCACGCCGCTCTGGGACACGACCTTCAGCACGGGGACCTGGCTCAGGGCGCCGATGAGCGCCTCGGTGAGCCCATCTGCTAGGTAGCCCAGGTGTCGGTCCGAGCTCAGATCGTCGAGGTAGAGCACGGCGACACGGTGCGGGTCGAGCGCGCCCGCCCCGCCGTCTGTCGCGGAGGTGCCCGACCGGAACAGGTACCACGCTAGTGCGCCCCCAAGCAGCAGGAGGCCCAAGCCTCCGCCGACGGCCACCCCCACCAGGGAGCGCTTGCGCAGGGTGAGGGTCACCGCGCCGGAAGGGGAGACTCTCGTTCCGGTGCGATGGGTGAGCTGCGCCCGCGAAGCGGAGAATCGGCTCGAGGTGGTGCCCGCGGGCGCCCCAAGCAGTTCGGCGAACTGCGCGGCGGTCTGCGGTCGGTCGGCAGCGACCTTGTTGAGCGTCGCCAGGATGGCGTCTTCCACCTCTTCGGGCACGGTATCGCGCACCACCCGGATGCCGGGCACGGGCTCCATCGCGTGCCGGGCCATGATCTGGCGGGCGTTGTTCCCGGTGAAGGGCGGGTGTCCCACCAGCGTCTCGTAGAGCACACAGGCCAGGCTGTAGAGGTCGGCGGGAGGGCCCACCTGGTCACCGGTCGACTGCTCGGGGCTCATGTACAGCGGTGTGCCCACTGCCATCCCGGTCTCGGTCAGCTTGGCCGAGCCGCCGGCCTCGGAGAACGCCCGGGCGATGCCGAAATCGGCTACCAGGGCGTGGCCGCCGGACAGCATGATGTTTTCGGGCTTGATGTCGCGGTGGATGATCCCGATGCTGTGGGCATAGCCCAGGGCGTCGGCCACCTCCAGGGCAACGTGCACCGCGAAGTCGACCGGGAGCATGTGCTCGCGGTTGAGCCGGTCGCGGACCGACTCTCCGTACACGAACGGCATGACGTAGTACAGGAGCCCGTTGGCCTCCCCCGAGTCGAACAGGGCCAGGATGTTGGGGTGCTGCAGCTTGGCGGCGAACCGGATCTCGCGATCGAACCGTTCCGGCCCGATGGTGGCGGCAAGCTCCGGATGCAGCACCTTGATCGCGACCTCGCGGTCGTGCTTGAGATCCCGCGCGAGGTAAACGGTGGCCGTGCCGCCCCTTCCAAGCTCGCGCTCGATAGCGTACCGATCAGCCAGAGCAGGCTGCAGGCGGGGCAGGAGGTTGGACACGGCGCGTGTGCAGTGGGGTCGGTAGGCGCACCAGGCAACTCTGCACAGTGGCCAGGAGGTCCGCAGATTTCGCTGATTTCAGAGATTCCACGGACTGGTAGTCGTGAAACTCGTGAAATCGGCGGATGTCGCCCATGAGCCCGGGCGAGAGGACGTTGTGCAGGGCTCGGGAAGTATACGGTTCGACGGGGACCGGGGCCAGCGGAAAGGGCGGGAGGGGGCGGACACGGCGCGAGGTTACGACATTGGCGCGAGCCTTCCGCCTTTCCCGCCCTTTCCGCCGGACTGGCGTCGGTGACCGCTCCGGGTCAGCTTCACCGGACCATGGCAGCCACAGCCCGGTGGTGACGGAGCTTGCGGTGACGACAGCGGCGTGGGTCGACCGCTTACCTTAGCTCGTCGCCCTGTCGTCCTGTCGCCTCGTCGCCTTTGTCGCCCTCATCGCCTTTGTCGCCCTCATCGCCTTTGTCGCCCTCATCGCCTTTGTCGCCCTCCCCGGCTCTGCCCACCACGGCGCCCTTCACCCCCACCGCCCGGCAACTCGAGGCCATCGAGGCCCCACTCGGCCCGGTGCTGGTGCTCGCGGGGCCGGGGGCCGGGAAGACCTTCTGCCTCATCGAGCGGATCCGGTTCCTGGTGGAGCAGAAGGGCTTCGACCCGGCGCGCATCTGTGCCGTCACCTTCACTAACAAGGCGGCCGGGGAGATCGCCACCCGGCTCTCGGGAGCGCTGGGCGACCGGGCCGGAGTGGTCACCCGCTCCACGATCCACGCGCTGTGCGTGCAGCTGCTGCGCCGCCACGGCGAAGTGGTCGGGGTGCCGCATGGCTTCGGCATCGCGGACGAGGAGTACCAGCTGCAGGTGCTCCGCCGGGCCGGGTTCCGGAAGGAAGGGGCGCGGTGGCCGCTGATGCAGTTCGGCAGACACCGGGTTCTGGGCACTCCGCTCGACGACTGGCTGGCGGAGCTCTACCAACGCTACCGGGAGATTCTCGCCGGGCGCGAGCTGCTCGACTTCGATGACCTGGTGCTCAAGACCGAGGTGCTGCTGCGCACCCGGGAGGAGGTCGCCATCGAGATCGCCCGGCAGTGGGACTACCTGCTGGTGGACGAGTTTCAGGACTTGAACAAGCCGCAGTACGCCATCCTGCGGCGGCTCGCGCTGGAGCACCGGAACTGCTTCGCGGTGGGAGACGACGAGCAGGCGATCTACGCCTGGGCCGGCGCGGATCTCAGGGTACTGCGGGATTTCGCCAACGATTTTCGCATCACCCGCGAGATCGTGCTGGATGAGAATCGCCGCTCGTCGCGGCAGATCTTCGAGACCGCCCGGCGATTGGTCGAGCACAATCCGCAGCTCTGGCCCGAGAAGGAGCTGCGGGCCACCCGTGACGCCCCCTGGCCGGTGGCGGTCCAGCGCTTTGCCGACGAAGATGCCGAAGGCCGCTGGATCCTCGCTGACCTCCTGGCCGACCGCGAGCGGCACAGGCTCCCGTGGGGTGACTACGCGCTGCTCTACCGCCGGCACGAGATCGGCGACGCGCTGGAGGCCGCGCTGGTGCAGGCCGGGATCCCCTGCCAGCTCGCTCAGGGGCGGGCGTTGGCGGACGACCCCGTCGTCCAGTATCTGCTCGCCGCCCTCAGGGTGATCGCCTCGCCAGCGGATCCGATCCCCGCCGAGCAGTTCGCCCGGGTGGTGCTGCCGCGGACGCTGTCCCAGACGCTGCGCGCCGATGCCGACCGCGAGGGAGTGGAGTTTCTCGCCTGGCTCAAGCGCGTGGGCAAGGCAACCGCCTCCCGGGACGAGGACGGCCGCAAGGTTCGCCGCTGTCTCTATGCGCTCGCCAATCTCCCTGCGATGGCCGACCGCCACCTGACGCTGGGTGGGCTGGTCGAGGAGCTGCTCTCCCAGCGGGTCGGCGAGTACCGCACGGTGCTGGAGGAGCACGCCGACGTCATTACCGATCCCGCCGAGTTCCCCGCCATCAGGGACTTGGCGGACCGGCTGGCCCGTGCCCGGCACGGCCGGCTCACGGTGTGGCTGCCCCGGCTGGGCGGCGCCGAGATCGGAGTGGCGGGGATGCTCCGGAACGCCGGGGTGACCATGGTCGAGTACCTGGACCCGGGCGCCGCACCGCGGGCGGATGATATCCAGCTCGGTGCGGGAGGCCGGCTCCGGGCGCTGGAGGTCTTCAAGGCGCTGCAGCTGGTGCGCAGTCGGGAGGTCAGGAGCGGTTTCACCGACTTCGTCGCGGTGGACATCGAGACCAGCGATCTCGATCCCGAAACCGCGGAGGCGGTCGAGCTCGCCGCGGTGAAGGTGCGGGATGGCGGCATTGTGGAGGAGTTCCACCGGCTGATCCGGCCGACCCGTCCGGTGTCCGCCGGGTCCAGCCAGGTGCACGGCTACACCGACGCCGATCTCACGAACGCGCCGTCGTTCGCAGAAGTATGGACCGAGTTCCGTGCCTTTGCGGACGACGATGTCCTGATCGCACACAACGGGCACGGCTTCGACTTTCCGATCCTGACGCGCCTCTCGCGCGGACACCCGGCCGGCAACCGCTTTGCCCTGTACGACACCCTGCCATTGGCTCGCGCGCTGCACCCCGGCAGCCGCAAGCTGGGCGATCTGGCTCGCCGATTCGGCATCGAGACCGGCCGGGCGCACCACGCCCTGGACGACGCCCGCACGCTGGCGCGGGTCTTCCCCGGTCTCGAGCGGGAGAAGCTCGCCCGCGCACGCAAGACCAGCTACGTGTCGCTGCTGGATCACCTCGCGATCGGGCTCGCCCTGAGCGACCCGGCCACCCTCGCCGAGGAAGACCGGCTGTTCCTGAACCTCGGCCAGGTCTTTGCGCTCGGGCGCTACAGCCAGTGTCTCGGCTTCTACGACGCGGAGCGGAGTCTGCCCGGAGCAGCAGGGACGCCGGACATCGAGCAGCTGATCGAGCGGTTGGGGGGACGGAGGCTGATGGAGAAGCTCCGGCGGGAGAAGAGCGCTGAGGACCGCTACCCGGTGGCCATGGCTCGGCTCAGGCGGCTCATCGATACCGTGGGTCCGGGGACGCTTGCCGAGCAGCTCGGTCGTTTCCTGGAACAGGTGGCGCTGTCCCAGTCGCGCGGCGGCCCGGAGGTAGATCGCGACCGGGTGAACCTGCTCACCCTGCACTCGACCAAGGGACTCGAATTCTCCCGGGTCTATGTCGTGGGTGTAGAGGATGCTCAGCTTCCCGGCTCCCCGCCGGGCAAGGAGCCCTCGAAGCCCGACATCGAGGAAGGCCGGCGGCTCCTGTACGTGGGGATGACCCGGGCGAAGGACCGGCTGGTCCTCACCCGGACCGAGGAGCGGAAGGGCCAGGCGACTGGCGGTGAGCGGTTTCTCAAGGAGATGGGGCTGGGACGTGAGACGTGAGACGTGAGATGGGAGCGAGAGGTGAGGCGGAGGAGGCGACACCTTCCGAGTCCGTCGCCGGTCACTCCCTTTCACGTCTTACGTCTCACGTCTTACGTTTTGCGTCTTACGTCTCACGTCTCACGTCTCACGTCTCACGTCTTACGTCTCACGTCTCACGTCTGCACCTCGCGCAGAAACCCATCCACCGCCGTCGGCCCCGCCTGATCGCCGTCATGCTTGAAGAAGACGAAGGTCTCCTGCCATGGCTGGGCCCGGATCCGCGCGGCCTGTGCCGCCAGCGCCGCCTGCTCGTAGGCGGTCTTGTGCAGCCGGACGTAGCCCCAGCTGGCCGTGGCGACCGTCGGCGTCTCGAAATCGTCCTGCTCCGCCAGGCAGAGGGCGCAGTCGTGGGCCTTGAGCGCCTCATACACCGAATCGTCGAACCAGGTGGGATGCCGGAACTCGAAGGTGGCCTGCCACCGGCGGGGAATCAGCTGGAGGAACGCCTCCAGCCGCGGCAGATCCTTCTTCATGTTGGGCGGCAGTTGGAACAGCGAGGGCCCGCGCCGTTCGCCCAGCGCCGAGCACACCCGCATGAAATACTCCAGGTCGCTGCCCGCATCGACCAGCCGGCTCTTGTGGGTGATGCGCTGGGAGGCCTTGATCGCAAACCGGAAGCTCGGCGGAACCTGTTCTCCCCACTCCAGCATGACCTTCTCTTTCGGCATCCGGTAGAAGGTGTTGTTCACTTCGACCGCCGGAAACCGCGAGGCGTAGTACGTCAGCATCGCATCGTCCGGGTGTCCCTTCGGATAGAACGACCCCTTCCATTCCTTGAACGACCAGCCGCTCGTGCCGGCAAGAATACGCATTCGCCCTATTCCAGATGAGGGTCCTCGGCCGCCCAGATGGCGGCCGGCTCACCAGGAGTAGCCCTGGGCGGTGCGGATCGTCAAGCTGCGGGAGGGTTGGCCGCGCCGCCGGGGACCACTACGGCGAACGCGGGCCGGGGTGGCTAGGGCCGGTGGGATCGGTCCTGCGCGTGCGACGGCGGCTCGGGGTGGTTGCCGGAGGCGCCCGGCTGCTCCCCGCGCGCGATGCCACTGGCCGCCTGAGCCGGGGAGGCACCGCGAGCCATGGCCGCCTGCAGTTGCTGCGGCAGGAGCAGGACCTGGTCGGGCGACCGCCCGGTGCTGATCCACTCATGGACCAGGGCCACGGCTTGCCCGGGCGGGACGCCGAGCGCCGCCAGGGTTCCGGCACTCTGGAGCGATGCCGCGACCGCTTGAGGAGGTCGGTTCCCGCGGGCAAGCTCGGCTACCTGCCCCGCGCTCAGCCCGGCATTGATGGCGTATCCTCCCGCCTCGATGGCATCGGGGTCGCGCGCCACATGCTCCGACCGGAGCGCCTGCGCCGCCTGGGCCAGCTGAGACGCGACGGTGCCCACGGCGGCGATGATGCGGTCGGCCGGCACCCCCTTGGCCCCGCCCTCCAGCGCCTTGCGGAACAGAGGCCGGACGGGAAGTCCCGCGCGCGCCACCGAGTCCGCGATGGCCCGCACGGCCTCGGCCACTGCGGGCGGAACCCTGCCCTCCAGCCGGATGGGAGTGTCCGCCTGGCCGCGGAGCGGAGCGGCCAACCCGCACGCAAGCAGCAGCGCGATGACCGGCGCCCTCATGAGGTGTGGCCTCCGGTTGCCGTTACAGTCATCACGCTGTTGTGGTGGCCGAAGCCGTCGTCGACCGCCGGGGCCGCTGGATCGGGGAGCCAGCGCTGGCCGTCGATCACGAAGGCGTAGGTGTGCTGGCCCGGTGCCAGCGGAAGCGTCACAGTCCAGACGCCCGTCTCTCCCGCGGGAACAAGCGGGGTTCGGGTCGGATCCCACTCGTTGAAGCTGCCGGCCAGCGCGACGCTGCTCACCTTCGGGGCATACAGCACGAAGCGCACGTACACGCTGTCTGTCCCGCCACCGGCCGCGGTACCCGCGAGCGAGCCGGAGCGGAGCCGGGAAGTCAGTGCGACCAGCACGATGCCGGCGAGGACCCCGAGCGCCAGCAGCCTCGGCCTGAGCTGGAGGCGGATCTCCCGGACCTCGCCGAGCCAGCCCCAGGCATTCCGGGGGCGCGGCCGCGGCCGGCTGCGCACGGCCGCCATCACCCGTTGCTCGAAGCTCGGTGAGAAGCTGACCGGCGGAGGCGCGCACCTCGGCAAAATGGAACGCAGCGCGGCCTCGCCCTCGGACTGGAGCTCCGGGGGGAGGTCCTGCAGGGTGAGCTCGCCGTCGAGCAGCCGTCGCACCATCGGGTGGTAACCCGGACCGTCCGTCATGGCTTCTCCATCAGTGTCGCCCGCAGCCGGTCGTACGCCCGATGCATGCGCATCTTGAGCGACGAAACCGGGACCGCGGTTCGCTTGGCGATCTCCTCGTAGGGCAGACCCTCGTAGTGCTTGAGCACGAACACCTCGCGCTGCTCCTCCGTGAGCCGCCACAGGGCTCGCTCGAGGTCCTGCCGTCGCTCCGTCTCTTCCATCGCGCTGTCGGGTCTCCCGGCCCCGTCCGCGACGAGGGCCGCTTCGTTTAGCGGCTCATGGTCTTCGTGCCGCCGCCGTGCCCGCGCCTCCGCGTAGCAGGAGTTGCGCAGGATCAGGAAGAACCACCCGCGGAAGTTCGCCGGATCGCGGCATTGCCCGAGGTTGTCGTAGGCCCGGATCAACGCCTCTTGCATGGCATCCTCCGCCGCGTCCACCGACCCCAGGAGGCGGGTGGCATACCCGGCATACCGGTCACGGTATCGCCGCACCAGCACCGCATACTGTTCGATGTCCCCAGCCAGCACGGCTCGGACGGCCTCCGCGTCGTTCATCACGCCCGGTTGAGCGATGGTGGCCTCGCAGGTGTCGGATGCGCGGATCGGCGATGATGGCTGCGGCTGCCAGACGGCTGCGGTCGGTCCGCCCCACGCTAGCGCCACTACTAAGGTAAAGAGCCGCACCGGCCTTCCGCGGTAACCCGGATCCCCAGATCCCCTGGCTCGGCCAGCCCCGTTACCCCCGGGGCTCTGGGTGCTCTTCAGACACAGCCCCCTACTGACCTGGCTCCGGGGAACCGACAGCCCGGGACGAGCCGGTTGAGGACCCTGCAATCCTGTTTCGCAAAAAGGAGTCGTAATGAGAGCCAAGAGCTTTGCATGGACGGTGGCCGCGCTGGCGGTGCCAGCCCTGGTCCACGCCCAGGCCCCCGCGCCCAACGACCACGCGTCCGACACCGCCAAGGCCAAGGTGGCGGTTCACCGGCAGAACCCAAGCCACCCGGCCCCCGAAGCGTCCGATACGGCCAAGGCCAGGGTGCCTCAGCCCCGCGCGACCCAGGTGCGCGGCTCGGTGGTCTCACCTGCCCAGCGGCCGGCGACGCCGGCCACCCCCGCGGTGCCCTCCAGCGGCCCGACCCCCGCGACCCCGGCTGGCAACGGATCCCCTGCGGTCCCCGCCACCCCGGCCGTTCCGGCCACACCAGCGACGCCGGCCACGCCAGCTTCTCCACCGGCCACACCGCCGCCGCCGCCCTCCCAAAGGCCATCCGAGCCTGGGCAGTCAGGGAACCATCGACCATAGGGTGACTCGCGGACATCGCATCGGCGCGGGGGCGTGGCGTTCACACACTCCCGCGCCGAACGGCGTTCCTCTGGCCTCGTCGGCAGCGATCGGGTACTGTCCGCCTGCATGAGAGTTCTTGTGCTGGTGGCAGTGGGATCGTGTGTGCTCCCCCCGATTACCTCCGGGCAGACCCAGGCTTCCCTGGGTGCGGGGGTGAGCGCGGTTCGCAACGCCTCGAGCAGCGCCAGCGTTCCCGCCCTCTCGCCGTCAGCCCAGTACAGCGCTCCCGGGCTCTACGCCGGCTTCTCCGGTACACTTGCCACGCTGTCCCGGGGCGAATGGTCCACCCAGGGGCGGGTCGGCGTGTGGCTTGCCTCCCCGCCCCTCGCGGGCCGTCTTCGTCTGGCGGGGGACGGGACGGTTGCCGGGACGACTCGCACGGGAGGTCAGTGGACCGCGGCCGCCCATGGGCTCGGCGAGCTGTTCTGGGCCGGTGCGCGCGGGGGCATCGGCCTCGGAGCAGGCTCCTCGTCCGGCTGGATCGAGGACCAGCCGTCGGTCACAGTCCTGCACCTCCGGGCCCGCAGCTGGTTCCGGGTTGGCGGCGCCGATTGGGCCCTGAGCGCCGAGCCCACCCGTTTCCTCGGATCGTGGTTCACCGACGCCACCGCGGCCGTGACCATCGAGCGGGGGCCCGTCGTTGCTTCCCTGTGGGGGGTCGCCCGATTGAGCCGCACCTATGGCTCGAAGGCAACCGGCAGCGCGTTGGTCCAGTACTTCGTCGCTCCCATCGTGGCGCTCGAGCTAGGCGGAGGGGGCTACCTCCCCGACCCCTATCAGGGCCTGCCGCGGGCCAGCTACGTCTCCGGCGGGGTCAGGCTGTACTCCAAGCGGCGCACTCCCCGTACGGCCGGCCAGCCGGCCGCTTCGCCGCTCATTCCAGCATGGCGCGGAGACAGCCTCATCGTCCGGTTCCGGATGGACGGCGCCAAAACGGTCGCGCTGGCGGGCGACTGGAACGAGTGGCGGCCGCTGCCGCTCCGGCGGGCGGGGGAGAGGGAGTGGGAGGGCACGCTGGCGGTCCCCCCGGGGATCTATCACTTCGTGCTGATGGTCGACGGTAAGGAGTGGGTCGTACCGAAGGGAGTGGCCACGGTACCGGACGGCATGGGGGGGCTTGCGGCTCTCCTGCTCGTGCAGCCGCGCCCCCAGTGATGCCAGTTCTCAGTTCCGAGTTCCAAATTCGAAATACTCTGAACCCTGAACTCTGAACCTCGAACTTCGAACTTCGGACCTCCCACTCGGATCAGGGGCGCCGCTCCTTGCCTTCGATCAGGGCCTTGTACCTGCTCAGGTGCCGGATCGCCGCCTGCTTCTTCCCCAGCTTCTCATACAGACGCGAAAGGTTGTAGTGCGCGTCGGCGAAGTCGGGATCGGCGGCGATAGCCTTCTGGTAGGCGGCAATCGCCTCGCTCCGTCTCCCGAGATCCTCCAGCGCGAGCCCGAGATTGAACGCCGCCGTGGCGTGCCGGCCGTCGGCATCGAGCGCCGCGCGGTACTGCTCGATGGCGGCCTGCGGTGCTCCCGCTTCATGCAGCAGCCGGCCGAGATTCACGTGGGCATCGGCGTGCGCCGGGTTGAGCTCGAGCGCCCTGCGGTAGGCATCGCGGGCCTCATCAGGCGCGGTGGCCTCCAGCTCGCATCCGAGGTCGTACCACTCGTCGGCCGAGCGGGTGTGGTCTGCCTTGCGCGCCGCTTCGGCGCCTCGCCGGGCGAACGGTTCGGCGCTCCGGGCCAGATCTGCCACGGCGAAGTTGAATACCATCTGCCCCGACTCGGGGTTCCACGCGGCTCCCCCGTCCCGCACCACGATCGTGTCCCCGGCCGCGGCCACCCGTACCTCGCTGAGGGAGCGGCCCCGGGGCAGGTCATCGCGCAGCTTCCGGAGTACGGCCCGGATGCGGCGAGCGGGCACGTCGGCGGCGGTGAGACCCTTCGCGGTCCGGAGGAGGATCAGATCCTGGAAGGAAAAGCGGTACCGGTTTCCGGGGCCGCGGTCGGGAGCGAGGTACCCCGCTCTGCCATGCGCCTGCACTTCCCGGACGGACATGCCGAGGATGTCGGCGACGTCGCGTGAAGTGTAGGTCTTCATGACAGTTCGAGGTTCCGAGTTCCAGGTTCCAAGTTCAGTAAACCGGAACTCTGAACTTGGAACTTGGAACTAGTCTCAGGCTCTCGCCCGTCGCTTCGCGGGTTTCTCGGCCTTCTCTTCGTCGGCGGAGGCGGGAGCACGCTTCGCCGGCTTCCGCTCTTCCTCGGCGGCCTTGCCCGGCCGCGCCAGGCTGGCCTTCAGCGCCTCCATCAGGTCGATGATCTTGCCGCCGGTTTCTTCCGTGGGCTCGGCGGTGATCTCCTGGCCCTCCACCTTCTGCTGGATGGCGGCCATCACCCGGCCACGGACCTGGTCGCTGTAACGTTCGGGATGGAACTCGTCCGTGGCGGTTTGTTCGATGAGCTGCTTGGCCAGCGCCAGCTCGGTCGGCTTCACCTCGCCTTCGCCCAGCGGCACCTCGGAGGCTGGGCGCAGCTCATCGGAATAGTGCAGCTGCTCCAGCACCAGCACCCCGTCCTTGGGACGCACCAGCACCAGGTGCTGCTGCCCCCGGGCGGCGTACTGGCCAAGCGCGGCCCGGCCGGTCTGCTTGAGCGCCTCACCGAGGAGACGGTAGGCCCGGTCTCCTCCCTTGTCGGGCCCAAGGTAGTAGACTTTCTCCAGGTAAACACGGTCGACCTCGGCGAGCGGGACAAACTCGGCGATGTCGATCGAATTGGTGGCCTTCTCTTCCAGCGTCTTGATTTCCTCTGGAGAAAAGAGCACGAACTGACCCTTGGAGAACTCATAGCCCTTGGCGATGTCGTCCTTCTCCACCACCACGCTTTCCTTGGGACAGATGTACTGTTGCTTGAGGCGCGTGCCGCACGCCTTGTGTACCATGTTGAACGAAACGGTCGCGGCCGACTCCGCCGAGGAGTACAGCTTCACCGGCACAGAGACCAGGCCGAAGGAGATTGTGGCGGAACCGATAGGACGGGCGGGCATAATGCGCCTGGAAAGGTAGTGGATTGGTATGCTATGACCATCGCTCAAGCATGGCAAGAGATCCGGTGAATTCCGATCCCCTAAGCGCATACCGGGCAAAGCGTTCGCCCGACAGGACTCCCGAGCCGGCCGGGGTACTCGCTCCAGCGGGCGCAGGTGGACTCTTCGTGGTGCACAAGCACGCGGCCCGCCGGCTCCACTGGGACCTGCGACTGGAGCTTGACGGGGTGCTGCGATCCTGGGCGGTCCCCCGGGGGCCTTCGTTCGACCAGAAGGACAAGCGCCTGGCCGTGATGGTCGAAGACCATCCAATGGAATACGCCAACTTCGAGGGGCTGATCCCCGAGGGGAACTACGGTGCCGGCGCGGTGGTGGTGTGGGACCGTGGCGAGTGGACGCCGGTCGAGGATCCACACGAAGGCCTCCGGAAGGGGAAGCTCCTGTTCGACCTGAAGGGCTACAAGCTCCGGGGCCGCTGGACACTGGTGAAGATCAAGAAGGGCGAAAAGGAATGGCTCCTGATCAAGGAGCGGGACGCCTGGCTGCGGAAGGAAAACGGGGAGGACATCCCGCAGGAATCGGTGCTTTCGGGCCTGACCGTCGAGGACCTCAAGGCCGGCCATACACCGGCGGGCCTGATCCGGGCCGAGCTGGAGAAGCTGGGCGCACCACGGAAGCCGGTCGACGTCACCCGGGTAGAGCCGCAGCTCACCGAGCCGAGAGAGGAGGCCTTTACCCGCGAGGGCTGGATCTTCGAGCTCAAGCTGGACGGCTACCGGATCGTCGCTGCCAGGACCGCGGACCGGCCACGACTGCTGAGCCGCAACGGGACCGACTACACCGGGACGTTTCCCGAAGTGGCGCGGGCGGTGCAGGCGCTGCCGGTGTCCAGCGCTGTGGTCGACGGCGAAGTGGTGGTGCTGGACCGCGAGGGAAAGCCCTCGTTCGCCCTGCTGCAACAGCGCGCCCGGCTCTCCCGGCCGCTCGATATCGGCCGCGCGGCCGTCGAATCCCCCGCGACCTACTTCATCTTCGACCTGCTTGGCTTCGAGGACTTCGACCTCCGGCCCCTGCCGCTGCTGGAACGCAAGCGGCTGCTTCGCCGGCTGCTCCCGCCGCTCGGCGCGCTCCGCTATCTGGAGCACTTCGAAACCCAAGGGAACCAGCTCATGGAGCAGGTGATGACCCGGGGACTCGAAGGGATCATCGGGAAGAAGGCGGATGCACCGTATCGGGCCGGCCGGGGGCCGACGTGGGTCAAGATCCGCGCCGAGAAGTCGGGAGACTTCGTCGTCGTCGGGTTCACGCCGCCGAAGGGATCGCGTGACGGGTTCGGGGCGCTGCACCTGGCCGACTGGGTCGATGGCAGGCTGGTGTATGCCGGCCGTGCGGGGAGCGGCTTCTCGGAGAAGCTGCTCAGGGAGCTGTTGCCCCGGCTCCAGGAGAAGGCGCGGGACACGCCGCCTTGCGGGGCACCCGTGGCGGACGGGAGGACAGGCGGACCGGCGGAAGGATCCAAGGAGGATGGACCGGAGCCGGACGGAAGGAAGGGCGGAAAGGCGGGCCACTCCCCCAAGGCCGCAAAGGGTGGCACCCGCACCAAGGCAGCCCGCCGGTCCGCTAGCCCGCCGGTCCGCCCGTCAGCCTGGGTCGACTCCCTGCCCGACATGAAAGGGACCACCTGGGTCGAGCCCGAGCTGGTCGCTGAGGTGAAGTTCACCGAATGGACACCGGACGGCGTTCTCCGGCACCCGGTGTTCGTACGATTCCGGGATGACAAGTCGGTGAAGGACGTGGTGCGCCAGGTGGGAGGGCCGGAGCCTGGAAACGCTGAGGCTTCTGAGTCCGGTCTCCGTCCGCCGGTCCGCCGGTCTGCCAATCCGCCCGCCAGCTCGTCCGCCGGTCCGCCCGTCCGTGGTGAGCCACCCACGCTGCAGCTCAGCAACCTGACGAAGGTCTACTGGCCCGAGGACGGCTATACCAAGGGTGACCTCATCGCCTACTACAAGGCGATCGCTCCCCGGCTCCTGCCGTACTTGATCGATCGTCCCCTTGTGCTCACCCGCTACCCGGATGGGATTCACGGCAAGTCCTTCTATCAGAAGGACGCGCCAGCCTTCGCCCCGGACTGGATCCGCACGGTTGGCATCTGGAGCGAGGATACCCAGCGCGAGATCCGGTTCTTCGTGGTGGAGAGCGAAGAAGCGCTCCTGTACATCGCCAACATGGGCTCGATCCCGCTGCATCTCTGGGCCAGCCGCGTTGCCACCCTGGAGCGGCCCGACTGGTGCGTGATCGACCTCGATCCGAAGGAGGCGCCGTTCAGCGACGTGGTGACCGTGGCCCGCACCCTGCACGAGCTCTGCGAGGAGCTCGGACTGCCGAACTTCGTGAAGACCACCGGCAAGACGGGTCTCCACATCCTCCTGCCGCTGGGCAGGCAGTGCACGTATGAGCAGTCCAGGGTACTGGGCGAGCTGCTGGCGCGGCTGGTGATCCGCAAGCTGCCGAAGATCACCACGATCACCCGCCAGGTGGAGCGCCGCGGCGCGAAGGTCTACCTGGACTATCTGCAGAACCGCTTCGGCCAGACCATCGTCGCTCCGTTCAGCGTCCGGCCACTTCCCGGCGCCACAGTCTCCATGCCGCTCCACTGGGTGGAGGTGGATGACAAGCTGGATCCGCGGAACTACACCATCATGAACGCGGTGAAGCGGCTGGAACAGCTGGGGGAAGACCCCTGCCTGCCGGTCATTGAGATGCAGACGGACCTCGGAGCCGTCCTCGAACGACTGGCCAAGAAGTGAGGAGTGAGAAGTGAGAAGTGAGAAGTGACAAGTGAGAAGGGAGCGCGGCTGGGATACGCGTCGTCCACCGCATACCCTTCTCCCGCCGCGGCTCCTTTCTCCTCACGC
>Ga0326726_10003349_pt1 | contig 14711 bp, 14 predicted proteins | sample MHFenrmetagenome_2_FD_207603 | JGI IMG/M metagenome (GOLD analysis project Ga0326726, IMG submission 207603) | Lab enriched peat soil microbial communities from Michigan Hollow, Ithaca, NY, United States - MHF15MN | ecosystem: Environmental > Terrestrial > Soil > Wetlands > Peat | place: USA...
AACAACGTGCTACCAGACTATCCCCCGGTAACCAGGGACCCCCAAGAGCGTTGGCAAGCCCTAAAGGAGCTGATCGATCGAGAAGAGATCGATCTCTTGGTCCACGCCGGCGATCAAGTCTACATGGACCCTTTACTTGCCGACTACATGACGGATACAGCCGGTTACGAAACTGACGCGCGACGCCTCCGAAAGGCAATTGCGGAGTGGCCGGAGCAGGTGCGAAACCGATACATCAGGCACTTCTCGTCCAGCACCCCGGGCGGCATCCAGGACGTCCTTGCCGCCAGGCCAAGTGTCATGATCTGGGACGATCACGAACTCTATGATGGTTGGGGCTCACAGCTCCACCCCTCTCTCACCGGCTGGAAAGCTTGGGAGGAAATAGTAACGCGCGCGTTTCGCGATTTCCAGGCGAGTCACAATCCTGATCCGATCCCTGGCGCCGGCTTTGGCTTCGGATTCCGCCGCGGTTCCATCGGCTTTCTCGCTCTGGATCTCCGAACATTCCGCGGGCAGGACTCCGCAAACCCCCTCCTCGGCCCGACCCAGCTTGAAGCAGTGCGGTCCTGGTGGAGTGGCCAGAAACGCCCGTGCAAGCTCCTCCTCGTTCTTTCCTCAACGCCCATCGGCCATCTCTGGGGGCAGGCTTGGCAAGATCTCTATAGGTATCTTGCCCTGCCGCAGTGGCAGCTTGACCTGAAAGACCTTTGGTCAAGCCCCGTTAACGGAAACATCACTGATCTCGGGCGCTTCTTGGACTTTCTCACCTATGAGGTTATCGAAGGCGGAAAACGAAAGGTGCTCATCCTATCGGGCGACGTCCATATGAGCCACGGCGCAACAATCAGGCACAGTGGCACCGGCAGCCTGATTCACGAGTTCATCTGTTCTGCTATCAGCAATGAAATCCCAAGTCTCGCGATTCCTACGATCCTTGGCGCACTTGAGCGTCAGCACGCGACCCCGCCACGCATGGGCGAGTACGAGCTACTCCTGGACCCGCCTTTCATCACGCAACGAAACTTCGGGCAGGTCATGATCGATACCCGCACAGCTCAAGCGCGAGTCTCGTGCCTCGTTCACGCGTCCCAGGAGCCCAGCCCAGTTCTCGTCAAAGGCTTCTAAATGTGCGACAGCGCCTCAGCGATCTTGCCCACGAGTCCGGACCGCCTCCGGGTCACCCTCGCGCCAGCACGACCCTCGTCCGCGAGAAACCGGGGCGCTTTCCGTCGCATTTGGCGAGCAATTCCTAGTGGCCCACACCGCAGCTATTCCGGATTGAGAAAGGAGTGACCGCATGTTGCGATCGGCTCAGCTTGCGCTACTGACCTGTGCCACGATCCTCTTAGCATCGAGCGCCCAGGGTCTTCCGCCATCGCCATCGCCCACGCCCCCACCGGCCGACGCGGGCCTACTAAGTCTAGTAATCGGCCAAGTTAAAGACGCCATCGTCGACTACCAAAACAACCGAGGCACCGGGCCGTTTCAGCTTCCACCGCTCTCGAGCGTGGACTTTGACTTTAAGACCGTCAGCACAATCACTGAGGGCATTACGATTAATCTCTTTATCTTCAAGCTTGGTGGTTCGCACGCTAATGATGTCACTAACGACGTAACGTTCACGTACTCTCTACCGAAGCCCCAACCCCCTCCCGGTCTCGCTGGAGCATCGAAGCCGCCGCAACTCAAGAGCGCTCTCGCGCAAGCAATCCAGAGCGCAGCTAATGCCCTAAAAACTGCACCCGGGCTTACGCCACTCGACTTCTCCAAGCTCACGATAATGATTCAATACGGAGTAACCTGGGGCGGCTCTCTTGGCATCGGCGTGCCCGTATCTTTCGTAGTTCTTGGCGCCAACGCCGATGTGAAATCGAATACGATTCAGGCAGTTAAGCTTACCTTCGCTAAGCCGTGAGTAGTGCTTACGGACTAGTGCCTGATTCACGCGTCGCCATAATCGCGTTGCTCAGGTACCAGGTATCGGCGGCGCCTGCGCCTAAGAGTCGACCACAATCAGGCGCCTGCTACGCCTGGAGGACGCGAGCTTGCTTCTGATCAAGGGACGTTCAACTGAGAGGTTTCGCGTCGCCATTCTGCTACTTCTGGCGCTTTGGCCCCTTGATGCGCAGCTCCAAGCTCAGAAGGGCCGAGACCGGGTCACCGTTGAACTGCGCGTCTATCCAAGATATGACGACTCGGCGGAGTCCGTTCGTGAATTCGCCTCCCTGCTAACCGCGATCCCTGCCAGGGTGGTAAACGTCATGCCTGGCGACACTCTCTCGGGCATTGTGACGCGTGAATTCGCGTTCGGCCCATCACAGCTCCCCCTTACGTATTCATTGACGGAGTACTGGATTCTCAAGCGCAATCACCTCACCAAGGCCGGCGATCTGAAGCCAGGAACGCTAGCTGTACCTGCTCTCCCGCCTAGAGCCAAAGGTGATCCGAGCCGCTTCAACAGCTTGGTCCCGTTCCTAAATGTCTTGGGTGTCGCTGAGCTCGAACCTTCTCGCGGCCTCGTCGTGGCTGCTCCTAGCGTTCCAGACGATCGTCGAGCGGCGACGCAACAGATTCTTCGCTTCTCGGTCACCGAGTCTGAGCTCGCCGATCTCTCGCGGTCAGCAGCCTGGGGTACAGAGACTAGCCGCACTGCCGACGCCGTAATGAGAATTCATCTCGCTAGGCGCCCAGATGCAGACAGTGCGACACCCTCGGTGCTCGAACCTGACGAACTCAGGACATTGCAGGGCCGCTTGAGCAAGGTGTCGCGGCCGACCTATCTTTTTGTTCTCGACACGGGCTGGCCCCGCGCGGACTATCAGGAGTCCAGAGAACAGCTACTCGCGCTGAGCATGCAGATTCGAAGCAACGCTCGGTTATCAGCGCCCAGGTACAAGATTGGACCGTACGCGCCGCCACCGAACATGCACTGTGAGCTGGTCGCTAAATCGATCCAAGAACTACGCGATCTCGACAAGGCGGGAGTGATCAGGGTCATCTTCCTACCTCTGCTTCCAGTTCAAGGTTCCATTGACGTAATGCGAGACATTCTTGAGATCAGCGAAACATCGTACCGTCTGCTCTTAGGCTTTGGGGGGTCGGACGCCGAGGGCATCAAGATGCTCGAGAAGCAGGTGACAGATTCCGTCACAAACCTGATCGTCAAGCTTCAGGCGGACGAGCAGCGGACGGGTGCGTCTGATGACATAGACGTGCGGCCAGGGTGGATCGGGGCCGTCCGCGCTTTTGCCGGCCTTGTTGCCAGCTATGGCCACACCGTATTCCTCGTCAATGAGTCATGGACGGTTTACCCGGGCACCTACAGCGTGGGTAGCAGTGACGACCCTGTGGGGCTGCAAGTGTGTGCTGCAGGGAACGATCCGGCGGCCGATATTTCAGCCACTAGAATCGACTTCGCCTACAGGAGCCTATCTTATCCAGACACGGTTGCGGTTCTGAATCTGACGCGACGAGACGGCTCGTTGGCTTGCGGATCCTCGACCGTTGATCCAGCAAAGCTTGGAACGGCTGCTGTTGTGGGCTTTGACGGCTCCCTTGACGACACTTGCGGAACTAGCTTTGCAGCACCACGCGTCGCATGGCTTCTCGCGCTCGATGCCTCTAGCGGCGACCCGGTCAGCCCAGCTGACTGGCCTGGACAGATCCGACGCCGCATAACTGCGGCCGCTCGATCCTCCATCGCGCAGACTTGGTTTGATATCGCAGCGTTCTTCCGTGACGCTCCGAAGGCGGCTCAGTGAGACATCAGGTCCGATGGAGCGCTCCCAGTGGTCACCAATCGATCGCGACCAACAACTGCCAAGGTGGCAATTTGAGCTCGGAGAAAAGGGGTGAACTCGCGGCCCAGTTGCAACTGCGGGCTCAACCAGGCGGTGGCAAAGGTACCCGCCAGACCCAAGATGTAATTCGGGATCCCCCTCGTCGCTCTATTAGCCGTTTCTTGGTCATGCGAGCCGATGAGCGAGTCTCGCACTCCGTTAGCTCACGAGAAGAGCGGCGACGAAGGCGGCCCCAGCGCCGAGCGTTAGCCACATCTTAAGCTCGCGCATGCAACGGCCCAAGTGCTCAATCTTCCACGTGAAGGGCCACGGGTCACGCTGACCTCGCGAGGCTTCGCACTCCTTGTCCCAGCGTTGCAGATCTTGCTCAGCGTAGTCCACCTGCTTGCGGTGGAGTTCACTCATCCACTTGGCCCCAACGACGCTCAATGCGAAGCTCAGAATGACCAGGATCAGAGAAGTCTGTGCCCACGCGTTGCCCAACAACTTCTGGACCGATCCAAAAACCGCCCAGTTGGCAGCGATGACCGCCAGGGAGAGCTGGAAGCTAGTGTCGGTCAGTCGTCCAGACCAATAAAGATAGTCCTCCCGCACAGCCTTGGCGCCTTCACTTGAGTTGGCATACAGCGCTCCGCCGCGGGCTGATTGTGGGCTTGGCGTCACGTCCGGCGGAGGGGGCGGCATCTAGTGGCCGCCGCCACCGCCCCCCTTCTTCTTCGTGGCTCCTGGCCACGCCATCTTCGCCTTCTTCGCCTTCTTCGCCTTCTTGGCTTTCTTCGCCTTCTTCGCCATCGTCACGCCTCCTCGATAAGGAGATTAGCTTTGCCCCTTGCGAGCTCCTGAGCTACTGACAAGTCCGGGCGACCTGGGCGCCACGCTGCCTAACGCCGAACGGTTGGAAGCTAGACCGCCGTCAGTCTTTCTCAGATCGGGGCGCCCGTTTCGAGGCCACCGGTGCCGGAGCGAGAAATCGCTCCTCGCCGCGAGAGTCGAAGTGGAGGATACGGCCTCTGCCCTTTCCTGGCGGCGGCGTGACCAGGACATCGTAGGATGCAAAGGCCACGAAGCGCCCGCGGTCCGTCGCGTTCGAGTGCCGGATCACAACCTTGCCGGGACTGTCGCCGAGCCCCTGGACCTTCAAGGACGCGCGAAAGGCCTTCTCGCGCTCCGGATCGCTCAGCTTGGCCCAGAGCTCGCGGGCGTCGGCGACCACTGCGGCCGTGATGGCAGGCCAGTAGACCGCCTCGGCGGTGGTTTCTTTCTTCTGGTTAAAGCTCGCCCAGGCGAATGAGTCTGCAACAGGAACACCAGCCACCACACGTTCAAGAACCGTCGAATAGCCGACGAACTGGACCTGCATCCCGGACGCGCCAGCCGCCTTAGCGCCTCCCCCGCGCATGAGCGTGGTGACATGGGCGCCGCCTACCTGGTCCTTCGGGAGGCCCGCCTCGAGGAAATAGCGCATCGCAATCTCGGTGTGCTCCCCAGCCACATTGCTGAAGGCGGGGACCTTGAGCGCCGGCGCGTCGGCATTCATTACGCCCCACGCGGCGCCCGTCACGTCGTCCACCGCGAACACACCCTGGGCGCCGGCGACCTTCGTAAAGCCAAACTCCGAAGCGTGCACCGCCGGACGGCCGAGCGCGAGGCGTGTTACGGCGGCCGAGTGGCGGTACTCGCTCGCGCCACCCGCCTCGCCCGGCATCGGCGTGCCCGGCTGTTGAGCGTGGTGAGCACAGCCGCCAGCGAAAAGCATTACGGCCAGGGAAGCCGCGGGGCATCCCGCCCACCGAGACCGGCTCCAGGTCGTCTCGGGTGTCACGGCAGTCTCCAGACGAATCGATTGCAATCGTAGTTGCAGGTAGCGAACCAGGCCAACCACCCCGCACCGCGGGCGTCCAACGAGTCATCGGCCAGTCCCCACCACGACTCCGTGCCGTTGTGCCACTCGGCCGAGCCTTCGTCAGCGTCGACCGAGATCGCAACTTGGGCCCCGCATCCCGAGATCCCGTGTCCGCCCCCGAGGGCATACGAGGACGAGCCAATCGGACAACCGGAGCCGTCATTCTGTGGCAGCGAGTTGAGAGAATGAGCCCAGGCAAGACCGACCGAGCCGCTAGAGTTGACTAGATACGAGAATGCGACCATGGCGCCACGGGCGGGCGCATCAACGTCGTCGGCGCTCTGACCGCTGGAATTGATATCGACCGGCATGATCATGCCCAGCACGTGAACGCCTGCCAGGAGGGCCCCGGCTTCCTCCCAGAAAAAAGGCGGGCGGAGGCCACAGCTGTTCGAAAGGATGGCGAAATTCACGCCGCCATTCGTTCCTGCACCCCCCCAGCCGCCTGCGGTCACGCTCTCGCCCCACGCAACGCTGCCGTTGCTGTAGTTCACGATCCCGCCGTTGCGAGAATTGGGCGTGTTCGCCATGATCATGAGCCGTGGAGTGTTGTAGGCGCAGAAGCCTCCGCCGCCTGGAGGCGCAGACACGCACGATCCTGGCAACTGTTGCCCCGGTTGCGGCCGGTTGCACTGCGTGCTCGTCGTACACCGTTGCGTGGTGTAGTCGTTGCACGTACCGTGGCCACAAAAGTAGGTCATTGAGTCGCTGGGGCGGTCGAACTCGTGCGTGTCATCGTCTCGTCCGTTCCCGGTTCTCTGCGGGTCCATTAGATCGGTGTCCCAGACGTCGTTCTCCACCCAGCGTAAGCCGGACACGAAGTGCGGATGCGGAAAGAAGAAGAATGGAAACTGGAATTGCACCCAGTCTCGAAAACCGTCGGCCTCTGCAATGCAAATGATGTCGGGGCCATTTCCGTTGTAGTGGTCGGCGGCCTCGACCGTCACTCCCTGGCCGGCAGCGGGCCGGGAGTTCAATAATAGAGTAGCCAGCAGACTCCAGAGGCTGTGTAGCCTCCGAGCCGGAGCCCCTCTGGCTCGGAGCCCACGGCGCCTTAAGACATCCGCGAGCCCACGTGTTCGCATCAGAGCCTCCCCGACATGCGGCGGCAGCCCGAATTGTAGCGGAGGGCTTCTACACAGAACTAAGGCTTGGCGACGGCGAGACGGACATGCCTCCACCGTAAAGTGGCGTGTCGGGGCCGACATTGGGACACCTGCAGCAAAAAAGCCGATACGAGGCTCGAGGCCCGACTGGCTTCCAAACACCGTGGGGCCCTGCTCGTCCAGTCCGCCATTCCTTGCCTGCTCAAATCCTCACGGTCAGCTTCCACCGGGCAGATTCCGTTCTCGTCTGTTCGAGGCTTCTCGGGAGAGTTCGGTGTTCTACTTCTTAGGGGCCATTTTCTTTGCTGCAGCGATACCTCCAGAACACCGGACTTCTCCCTCATCGCCTTGACCTTCGACTCAAGATCTGCTGACGTGGCATTCCCGGCCGGGGGTGGCTGAGGCGCGAGCACGCCCCTACCAATCTCGACGCGGCCGAGCACGGTACCGACCGTTTCCCACAGGTCTGAGAGATGTACGATGACTGGAGTCTCAATGCCTTCAGTCACGACCTGGGACGACTTACTGCGGCCAGGGGATGCCGCGTCGTTTTTCGACCGCGTCCCGCTCCCCGAGTTCGATGCCAGCAGTTTATCCTACAGCTCCTCCAATGCTTGGTGGCTCGCGGAGCTCAGCCGAATCATCTACCGCCATGATGTCGAGGAGGAGCCGGACCCGCCAAAGCCCCGCCGAAGCACCTTCCTGGCAAGAGCCGGGCTCCATCAGCTGGCGTTCTTTGAGTCGCGGGAAGCGGGCACCCAGGCCTTTCTGGTTGAATCGACGGGTGCTAGGCGTTTCGCTGCTCTCGTCTTTCGCGGCACGGAGAGAGACCCGCGCGACGTTGCTAGCGACCTCGAGACTCTTTCAACACGTATCGCCGGAACCGATGTCTGCATCCACGAAGGATTCAAAGAGGGTCTGGAGGCGGTGTGGCCTACGGTGGCGCGTGAGCTCGAACGGCTCGCGTGTCCCGTGTTCTATGCTGGTCACAGCCTCGGTGCCGCCCTCGCGACTCTCGCTGCGTCGCACCGTCCGCCCAAGGCGGTCTACACCTTCGGATCGCCACGGGTCGGAAATGAAGCGTTCGTCGCAACGCTCCGGTCCGTGGCGGTCTACCGAGTTGTCGATGGCACCGATATTGTGACAACCCTTCCGCCCGAAATCGCCGGCTTCCGTCATGCGGGCGAGCTGCATCAACTCGGCACAGGGTCACTTGCGCGGACCAGGCTTGATCCCTGGATCCGGCTCCGCCGCCTTTTCGGACCGCCTACGCCACTCGCGGATCACGCGCCCATCAACTACGTTGACCGAATCCGTTGAGCAAGTACGGCTTAGGGAAGCGGTGCTCCGGCGCCTTGGGCGCATAGATATAGATATCGACACGTCTTCGGAAGGTTTCGCCAGCGGAAGCGCCACCGAACGCACGCACGATTAGATCTGCCACTTAACCCGGGAGGGCCATCAGGGGAGAAGTCGACGACAGCTGACGACAGCTCAGAGTAGATTTCGCAACGAGTTAGCGCCAATCGTCTGTCGTGGAATGTCGTCGGGTTTCGTCAAGACACGGAGAAAACACGGACACAATCGGTAGCTTGGCGGCTACCGGCTGGCGACGCACGCCGGCTCTACGAGATCCTGAGCAAGGCGGCTGAATTCTTCGATAGCGCAGGGATAGCCGGGCTCGTTCGAGCTGCAGCCCGGGATCCGGATCGGGGTCCGAACGGGAGGCGCGTCGCGCCACTTCTGCGGACAGGAGTGGATCTACAAAGAGCCGAGCTCCTGTTTGGGTTCCGTTAACATCGCTCGCGGCGGCGACCCCTCCGGGGCTCTCGTCCCGCCTTGGATAGTGGGCAAGATGGATTCTACGTCTTGATTTCGGCTACGCGGCTGGCTCAACACCATTCAATGCAATCCTGCGAGGGTACTTTCAGATTGACAGCGCTACCGCGCCCGTGGGTACTCCATATTACGTACGACTTCTTGTGGATGGCTTCGACTACGGCACCTATCGTAAGGTCCTCCGTGGGAACTATCCTTATGGAGAGGCCTTTGAGAGCTCTGCGCAGAACCTATCTGCCTAGCGATCTCCCCCGGGCCGCCGTGGCCCGAGAGGGCAACTTCGCTTCGATTTCTCTCTTCAGGCGCTGATTCCTACGACACGCTTGGCGACTCGCCGCGCGCGAGCTCGGGCGGCCCGCAATCCTATAGGCGCCCAGTAGTGCGCAACTAGGCTTAGGCGCACTAAACAATTCAAGATGTGCCCGACCACTCGTGCTCGTCCTGTCTTGCGCTGAGCCACCAGCGCTGTGTGAAAAGTGCACGCGGGGTTCACGACGAGATCGGCATCCTCGAGTGCAAGGAGTCGGTCGAGCAATGCCTGCCGGTCGTCATCAGTAACCTTGTCGTGCGCCAGCTGCGATAGGATGACCGCCGTTAGATGTCCGCCGTACGGGCGCTCTACAACAACGTTAAACAAGCGGTGAATGGCTGGAAGAATTGCCGACGAGCGCACCGCCTCTGAAGGATCATCTACCAGGATCGGCGGCTGCAGGGTCGGAACCGCTTTCCAAGAGATGGGGAGTTCATCGTAAAGCTTGCGCATGCGAGCCATCTTCGCGTCGTCCCATTCCGTACGCGCAGGACCGACCCACTCCTCGACGAAAAGGAGAGCGTCCGGGGACATAGCACGTTCGACGCGGGCGAGCAACTTCTCTACTGATCGAACATGATGGAGGGAGGCGTGGAAGAAGACAACGTCGTACCTGGCGCGCGGCAATCGAAGTGTATTTAGATTTCCGTACCTGTAGGAAATGCCTGTCACACCCTCTTCCCGCGCCTTTGATCTTGCAGCTTCGAGTGAAGCCTCGGAACCATCTATTCCCTCGATCTCTTCACACAGGTCCATGTGGCGGGCGGCTCGCTCGAGGTTTCCGAGTCCGCTGCCGAGAGACAGCCCTCGCTTGAAACGCCGACCAGCGAAGCGCTTGAAAGCCTCAAGCGGCCAAACGGTTGGTTCCCCGCAGATCCGCCGATTGATGGCCAGTCTGCAAATAGGCTGCGCCATCCAATACGTAGGATCTTGGTTGATGTGCTGGTTCTTGTCCCAGAAGGCCTGAGCCTCCTCATCGGCTTTATGCAATGCTCTGCCCCCCCATTTGGCCTAGACACTTTGTCGAGTCCTAGTGTACTGTAACTGAAGTCTCATTTGCGTGACGGATGCTTTTCCGGATCTGGGTTGCGGTCTTGGTCCAGAGGAATGGCTTTGGATTCTCGTTCCGAGCTTTCGTGTAGCGCAGGATGGCTCGCTCGAGGGCCGCGACGCTGAGGAAGGTGCCTCTTCGGATGGCATCCTGCGTGATCCGTGCGAACCAGCGTTCTACGAGGTTGAGCCAGGAGGCGCTTCTGGGGGTTAGATGGAGATGGAAGCGCGGATGCTGAGCGAGCCATTCTCTGACTGTCGGGTGCTTGTGAGTGCCGTAGTTGTCGCAGATCAAGTGGATCTCTCTACGCCGATACTTCCGGTCGAGGAGTTTTAGGAAAGCCAGGAACTCCTGATGCGTATGGTGCTGGAAGCAGCGTTGGGAGACCTTGCCGGTGGCGACCTCGAGAGCCGCAAAAAGGCTCGTCGTGCCATGCCGAACGTAGTCGTGAGTCATCCGAGCGGGAAGGCCCGGTCGCATCGCCAGGATCGGTTGCGTACGATCCAGCGCCTGGATCTGCGACTTCTCGTCCACGCAGAGCACCAAGGCCTTTTCCGGCGGATTCAGATACAGCCCGACGACCTCGGCCATCTTCCGATCAAAGTCCGGGTCCGTGCTGAACTTAAACGTCTCCACTCGATGCGGCTGCAATCCGTGCTTCTTCCAGACCCGGTGGATCGTCATGTGGCTGACCTTCAGGTGGCGGGCCAGACTGCGTGCACTCCAGTGCGTGGCCGCCTTGCGCGGCTTCATCGTCGCCGCCACGATCCGGGCCTCGTCGGCCGCAGTGAACTGCCGTGGTCGCCCGCTGCGATGCCGCGTGTGCAGTCCGGCGATCCTCTCCTCGGCGAACCGGCTTCGCCACTGACAGACGGTCATCTGCGAGACGCCAAACTGCCGCGCCATCGCCCTCACGCTCGCCCCATCGGCGCTGGCCAAAATCACCCCAGCCCGCCTGGCCATCTGCTGCGGCGTCGAAGGAGCCCGAACCCAACCCTCCAACACCCGCCGCTCTCCCACCGTCAATTCGATCTGAAGCCCCACGTATCCCACGATACGTAGAACAACCATACGCTAAATCTATTTCAGACACAGGACACTAGAATGGGGCTCAGAAACGTGGTCGGCGATGGAGGGTTCCCAGCGGAAGGCGGACGAATGAAGCGCTTTGACCCCTTTTCCGCGTATCCCCTCGGCGAAATGCCCCCGAGGGAGCCGTGCGGTCGATCCTCATTGTAGTCACGCTTCCACTCAGGCAGTCGGGCCCTGGCTGCATCCAGATCCAGAAAGATCTCCCCGTTGAGGCATTCGTCCCGAAGCCGTCCGTTGAAGCTCTCGATGAAGGCGTTCTCGACGGGCTTACCGGGTCGGATGAAATCCAGCCTCACTCCGTGGAGCCACGCCCAGCCGTCCTTCTCCTTCGAGTAGAACTCCGAACCGTTGTCCACCGTGATCATCTTCGGGTAGCCGCGGGTGGCCGCCACGGCGTCCAGAGCCCTGGCGACCTTCCGCCCGTTCAAGCCGAAATCCGCTTCGATCGCGAGGCACTCCCGGGTGAATACGTCCACGACCGGCAGCGCCCGGAACCTTCTGCCGCTGTCCAGGCTATCCGCCACGAAGTCCATCGACCACCGCTCGTTGGGCACGGCCGGAAGGGCCGGTACCACCCGCAGGTGGCTCGCCCTCTTCTTGCGCTTTTTCGTCCGCACGGAAAGCCCTTCTTCTCGATACAGCCGATACGTCCGCTTCTTGTTCGCCTTCCAGCCCTCACGCCTCAGGAGCAGATGGAGTCGCATGTGCCCGAACCGCGGCCTCGCCTCCGCGAGCTCCCGCAGCCTCATCAAGAGAGCCGTGTTGTCTCTTCTGTGTGCCGCGTATCTCATCGTCGATCGGGCCAGCCTGGACTACTTCGCACGCCCGCCGCTCACTGACTCCCGGGTGGCGCTCTTGCAGCAATCCCACCCAGGCCCGCTTGGCGGCGGGCTTCATGGCTTTCGGGAAAGAACCTCCTGCAGCATCTGCTTGTCCAGCGTCAGATCCGCCACGACCTGCTTCAGCCGCCGGTTCTCCTCCTCGAGCTGCCGGATCCGCCGCAGCTCCGAGACCCCCATCCCGGCGTACTTCTTCTTCCAGGCGTAGAACGTCTGCTCGGACACCCCGAGCTTGCGGCAGATTTCCGCCACCCGTGCTCCGCCCTCCGCCTGCCGCAGCGCATACGCAACCTGCTGCTCCGTGTACCGCCCCTTCTTCACCGCGATCCTCCTTTCCAGAAGATCGCGCCAAGCCTATTTCCTCAACCTCTCTCTGGATCAGTTTTTAGGGGAGACGTCACCGGGTACACGCCCCGCATCTTGCTGAGCTTGAAGTAACCCTTCGGGCCTTTGCCCTGACAGCGCCACTTCCGTAACGTGCCGGTCGTGACGCCGATGGCCCGAGCCGTTTCCTTGACTGAGAGATTCGTTTCCACGCTGCGCTCCTGATCTCCCCAGACCGGTTAGCCCGGTCTCAGAAGCCCAGTGGGCGAGGAAAGAAGAAAGGAGGGTAAGGCCCCGCTTTCCTTGTGTCAAAACCCTTTTGCTACCCATGCCGACAGGCTGAGTGTCAGGCCGGTTCATGAACACGCCCCATGAACACTTGGGGCCAAAACGCAGAGCCCCGCCTTGGGGCCGAGGCGTAAACCATTCTGGGCATTGGACTTAGTGGAGCGGGCAACCGGGATCGAACCGGCGACATCCAGCGCTTCTGGGTCCTGCGCCTGCAGGAACAAGTTCGAGTGGTTGACCGTCCTCGTCCACAGGCCGACTGCCTCGCGGCCGGGCCTCCCTCGAAAGGGGGAGGGCTCTTCTGTCAACGGCACTCTGGCTCCTAAATCTCCCCGGCGCTGATGATGCACCTGCATCACGACGTTCCGGCCCGGGTCGAGTTACTTTCCCTACCGCTTGGCAGAACTGTTAACCAGCAATCATCCGCGTACGTTCCGTCCGCCGCGCTCCATCTGCGCAGACGATAGGATTAACCCACGATCGTGCTGCTCGACCGCCCCACACCGTAGCCCGTTGACACCAATGCGCAGTTCTGCTGACCGCGACCGAGGAGGCCGGACAGGTGACACCCGCACGGCGCGTGGAATCGTGTGCGCTTACAAAACTCGGGAGGTCGCCAGATGAACTTGCGGCGAGAACCGCGGAACCTCTACGCAGGTCGGCCGGCACGCTACATCGCTCGGCTGCTGCTCTTTTCCCTCGCGCTTCCTCATCGCACCCTGGTTGCGTCGCCTAACGCACCTCCGATAACTGTCTCGAAATGCGTGGCACGAAACTCAATAGTGACAGCCTCAGTTCAAGGTCAAACTGGTCATACCTACACATGGGCGGTTACCGGTGGGAGCAACCTCTATGGGAACGGTACCCCGACTGTCTTCTTCACGGCGGGGGGCGCGGGAACCACAATAACGATCAGTGTAGTTGATTCTTCCCCACCCTGCTCGGTTACCAGCACAGAGACAGTGCAGGTGGACTTTCTGGACGAGCAGGCCACCGACTTCTATTACAACGACGTCTGCACAATCGGGCGACTTTCGATTACTGCAGGCTGTGGAGGCGGCAACTATTGTCCAACGTCGCCCCTTACACGCGCCCAAATGGCAGTGCTCATCCTTAAGGCAGAACACACTACCGCCTACGTTCCGCCTGGCTGCCACGGGATATTTACCGACGTGGCATGCCCCTCTCAGTATGCTAATTGGATCGAACAGCTCTATAACGAGGGTATTACCAGCGGGTGTGGCGCCTCAACCTTCTGTCCAAACGATCAGATAACACGCGCGCAGATGGCCGTATTCATGGTAAAGATCGTGCACGGCTACTGTCCGCCAGGCGTCAGCAACTGCTACCAACCTCCGCCAGCAACTGGTACTAAGTTTACAGACGTGCCCGCCGGCGCCTTCGCGGCCGCATGGATTGAGCAACTCCTCGCCGATGGCCACGTTGCTAAGGGCATTTGCACGGGCGCGGGCGAGACCCTCGGATTCGCGTACTGTCCGGGCGTCGCAAATCCGCCCAGCAATACCGTTACTCGGGCGCAGATGGCGCGTTTCATCAAAAAGACCTTTGCACTGCCCTAAGTCAGTCGACCAAACGTGCCAGAACTCTTAGTCGAGCGGGAGACCGATTCTGTACGTGAGCCGTCGCTCCCACGCGCCGTGCCGCAGTGACGCCCGCGCTCGCAAAAAGATAGGAGGATCGAGTGCGCCACACAACATTTAGGCTTCTCGCTGGTTGCCTACTTCTACTCGCAATCCTTCAGCTTCCAGTGTTGGCGCAGGTCGAGATTAATGAGCCCGGGTCGCCCGGAGCGCCACTCCTTGGCGGTGGACCGTGCCCGGCAATAGTTGGCTGCGGCAATAATCATCATTTTACTCTGGCAGACGGCCCATTTCCATTCACCGAGGACTTCGTTGTAGCCAACCTCTCACCCTGCGGTACAACGGACGGCACACTCACTGTCCCCGGTCCTCACTGCGGTATTCCGTGCACACCTGACAACTGGTGCACGGTTAATTACAGATGTACATCTGCAGGCGTGAACGGCAACCTGAATGCGGCTGGCTCAACACCATTCAATGCAATCCTGCGAGGGTACTTTCAGATTGACAGCGCTACCGCGCCCGTGGGTACTCCATATTACGTACGACTTCTTG
>Ga0326726_10003350_pt1 | contig 14710 bp, 16 predicted proteins | sample MHFenrmetagenome_2_FD_207603 | JGI IMG/M metagenome (GOLD analysis project Ga0326726, IMG submission 207603) | Lab enriched peat soil microbial communities from Michigan Hollow, Ithaca, NY, United States - MHF15MN | ecosystem: Environmental > Terrestrial > Soil > Wetlands > Peat | place: USA...
TTTGAGACCACAAAAATGTCCACTGAACCTCGATTTTAGTTGGTTGTTGTGAGATTGTTCACAACAATATAAAGTCCATCGGACAATTTCTGATACTCATTTCGGGATGTAGCCGGATGAAAAACAAAAAAAGAAAGAGGGATGGGATGCAGATGCAAAGGGAAAGTGGCAGAAATGCCAGCAATCCTGGCTGGCATGTCCTCCGTATCTCAAGGTCAATTAGTCATGGAAGGGTCGTTCTTCGTTATATATTTCGAGTAGAGGTGAGTGAAAGTATTCATTCAGATTGTCTTAAAAAGAAAATTGTGAAACAGCGATTGATTTTATTAATCAAGTGTCTATGACAGATGGTAAACTAGGAAGAAAACACCCATGACGACAACCCTGCAAGTGATGCTTCAAGAACTCTCCCCGGAGATGATTGATACAATACGGATAGTTTTTTGGCAGAACGTGTATGCAACCAAGGCGATCGAACGGACACTCAAGCTCCATCCAGAGTGGGAGGAGAACAAACGAGCAGTCTTTTCCGATACGATATATGATCTTATCCGATGGTGGAGACCGCTCTGGTACATCATCGACAAAGAACCATCAGCCGATGAGAAAGACATTCAGAATCTCATCACCATCTACCTGTTCTCAAAAAAAGGTGATCTCTCCGCTCTTCAAAAGAACAAAGGCTTAGACGCAACGCAGCTTTTACAACGAATAAAAACCACAAAGAGTTCAAGGGCTCTACGAGAATCAGTCCCTGATTGGTTGGATGCCCAAGGGGAAAAAGAGTTGGGCACGCGATGGGAACCTGTACTTGTCGCATTAAATAAAAAACCTGAGCTTTTCATCAGAGTAAACAGCCTGAAAACAACAGCAAAGGAACTACTAGTGATTCTCCGCAAAGAAGGAATCGCTGCCGAAGCAATCGATGGGAACCCAGACGCACTTTTTATTAAAGAAAAGATAAATGTTTTCAAACTCCCCAGTTTCAACGCAGGACTCTTTGAGGTCCAGGATGCGGCATCACAGATGGTCAGTAGGATTCTCGATCCACACCCAGGGATGCGCGTCGTTGACGCCTGCGCAGGGGAAGGAAGTAAAACATTACATCTCGCAGCGTTACTACAAAACCAAGGGAAGATCATCGCCATGGACACCCAGGAATGGAGGCTACGAGAGCTGCGAAAACGAGCGGCAAAGGCAGGGGTGGACACCATTGAAACACGACTCATCACCTCCTCGAAAGTCTACAAAAGGATAAAAGGAACCGCAGATCGACTGCTTCTGGACGTCCCTTGTTCCGGATTGGGAACACTACGGAGAAATCCTGACATCAGATGGAAACTGACAGTAAAGGATCTCGAACGACTGAGAAGCTTACAGCAAGAACTTCTCGAAAAATATTGTACACTACTCAAACCCCTAGGTACCATGGTCTATTCCGTCTGCAGTATCCTCCCCTCAGAAGGAGAAGAGCAGATCCAGCGTTTTCTCAAGAACCATGCTGAATTTCGTCCCCTGGATGAAAAACGAACCTGGCCTGACACCGATCGAACAGATGGATTCTACATCGCACATCTCCAACGTACCTCATAACCTCATATTCAAAACCATATAAAGGGAAAAAGAAATACCTAGTAATTCCTTACGAAAGAAGAACGGAGGTACTCTCTGATGAAACTACTTTGCTGGAACGTCAATGGCATCAGGGCGATAGATAAAAAAGGGTTTTTCACCTGGTTTTTGAAAGAATCACCAGATATCATGTGCCTCCAGGAGATAAAGGCAACACCGGAGCAGCTCCCGCCGCATCTCAGAAACGTTCCAGGCTATCACACATCCTGGAACCCTGCAGAAAAAAAAGGCTACAGCGGCGTCGCCACATTCTCAAAACAAAAACCATTGTCTGTCAAAAACGGTTTTGGAAGAGAGGAGTTCGACAGCGAAGGACGCATCATCATTACCACATTTCCTTCCTTTACGTTGTTCAATATCTATTTCCCAAACGGGAAGAAAAACAAAGAACGACTCCAATACAAACTCGATTTCTATGACGAGTTCCTCAGCTACGCAGACACCCTCAAAGCACAAAAACAAAACATCGTCGTCTGCGGTGACTTTAATACAGCGCATACAGAAATCGACCTCGCACGACCAAAGGAAAACGAGCACATCTCAGGGTTCTTGCCAGTGGAGCGAGCATGGATTGATACGTTCATCGACCATGGCTATGTCGACACCTTCCGACGATTCCATCCAGAGCCACACCAATATTCATGGTGGGACCTGAAAACCGCTGCACGAACACGGAACGTCGGCTGGAGAATCGATTATTTCTTTGTCAACACAGAGTTCCTCCCAAAGATAACAAATACGTTCATCAGTCAAGAGGTTCAGGGGTCTGATCATTGCCCGGTTGGCATAGACATCACGATATGAAACAAGGAGAGAATGCTATGAAGGAATCACTAGATTTCATCTACAAGGAACAAAAAGAAGTATCCCACTACGGTGGTATCGCTGCGCTGCTGGGATGGGACCAGATGACCTATATGCCACCGAAAGGAAGTGAGGAACGGGCGGAGCAGCTATCGCTCATCTCACGGTTAGCCCATGAACGAGTGACCTCAGAAACCCTCTACACCCATCTGAAGAAACTCGATGATGCCACAAGCACGCTATCGAAAAAAGATCAATTGGTCGTCACCAAATTACTCCGTGATGTCAAAAAAGCACGAAAGCTTCCTGCAGAATTTGTTGAAAAGATGGTAAAAACCACGTCGATAGCGTACGGGGTCTGGCAGGAGGCACGAGAAAAAAACAAGTTTTCCCTGTTCCAACCACATCTTGAAAAAATCGTTGAGCTTGAAAAACAATACTATGACTATGTCAAACTCCCGGGTCATCCGTATAACACCTTATTGGATGATTACGAAGAAGGTATGACCGTTGATGTCTTACAAAAAGAATTCACCATCCTACGACAACAACTGGTAGAACTCTTACAGAACATTACCTCAAGTACAAGATATCAAAAACAACAACCTGTGACGATAAAATTAGATAGTAAGTATCAAAAGGAGCTCGGCGGCATCCTTCTGACCCAGATGCATCTACCGTTAGACCGGGCACGCCTTGACATCTCGACCCATCCCTTCACCACCTCGATGGGAGACGACGACGTGAGATTTACCACCAACTACGAACGCGAAGGCTTCCTTTCCTCTTTTTTCTCCACAGCACATGAGGCAGGTCATGCGCTCTACGAACTAGGAATTCTGAAAGGGGAATACAAAGACACCATAATCTCAGACGCACCGTCCCTTGGCATCCATGAATCACAATCGAGGTTCTGGGAGAATATGATAGCGAGAAGCAAACCATTTTGGGACAACTTCTCACCGATTTTTCTGAAAATCGCTCCAAATGAATGTAGAACCATGAACACCGAAACCTGGTATCAAGCAGTCAATCAAGTCAGACCAACCTTGATCAGAACGGAAGCGGACGAACTGACGTACTGCCTTCATGTGATTCTCCGCTTCGAATTAGAACTCGATCTCCTCGAAGAAAAAATAACGGTTGCAGAGTTACCAGAATGCTGGAACCAAAAAGTCACTGATTTCCTAGGGATCACCCCGAAAAACGACCGGGAAGGAGTCCTGCAGGATATGCACTGGAGCGGGGGAGAGTTCGGGTATTTCCCCACCTATGCGATCGGAACCATCTACGCATCACAACTCTTCAGACAATTCAGAAAAGAACACCAGACCGCTCAAGATGAAATCTCACGAGGGAATTTCACAACAATCTTACAATGGCTCTCCGAACATGTCTACCAATATGGTTCGTTGATGACTGCTGATGAAATCATTAAGAAAACCTGCGGCGAGGGGTTAAATTCTAAAGTCTTCGTTGGATATCTAAAAGAGAAATATTATCCGCTATATGGAGTATAAGGAGGTGCTGACATTGGCAACCTTGGTATTAGTCAGACATGGGCAATCCCAATGGAATTTAGAGAACAGATTCACCGGCTGGGTGGATGTCCCCCTCTCAGCAAAAGGAAGGGAGGAAGCTTCCTCCGCTGGAAAGAAACTCAAAGACATACGATTTGACACGATGTATGTCTCGCATCTCATGAGAGCGATCCAGACGCTGCATTATATTTTGCTCGAATTATCAGACGAACGAATCCCGATTCTGTACCACGAAGAAAAACGAATCCATGCCTGGGAACATTATACAGGGAATCAAGATAAGGAGATCCCTGTCTATCAATCCGTTGATCTTGCGGAACGATACTATGGTGATCTCCAGGGGCTCAACAAGGCGGAAACCATGAAGAAATACGGGGAAGCTCAAGTCCATCTCTGGCGACGCAGCTACGATATCAACCCACCCCAGGGGGAAAGCCTGAAAGACACCTGTGAACGTACTATTCCGTATTACAAAAAAAATATTGAACCGGAACTGCAAGCAGGCAAAAACGTGCTGGTCGTCGCTCATGGCAATAGCCTCCGGTCGATAACAAAATATGTCGAAAACATATCCGATGAGGAGATCCCAAATGTTGAGATCCCTACCGGTGTACCCATCGTTTATACCTTTGATACACAGATGAAAGAACAAAACAAGATACTTCTCGAATAGGATAAAACCTAAATACCTGGTTTTAATCACTGTTATCTTATAAATATTAGAAGAGGAAGGATATGATAGAACAACGATTCAAATGTCCGAACTGCGGACAAATTGCTTCTTTCTACGGAAACCCTGGAGAACATCTGGTTGTTACCTGCTCAGCTTGTCATTTAAAGGGTCGCCTTACTATTCCGCTTGCTGAACAGGACAATGGTCATGCCATCGAGGTTTCTCATCTGAAAAAAGTCTATGGCGATCTTATCGCGGTCGATGACATCTCCTTTTCCGTGAAAAATGGCGAGATCTTCGCGTTTCTTGGGCCGAACGGGGCAGGAAAAACAACAACGGTGGAAATGATTGAATCAATCAGACAACCGACCGCAGGGTCCATTCAATTACTTGGAAAGGATATCAAAAAACAGTTCACCGACGTGAAAGAAAAAATCGGTATCCTCCCACAAGAGTTCCATTCCTTCGAACGATTGACGGTCCGAGAGACCCTGGTGTATTTCTCAAATCTGTATAAGAAAAAGGCTGATGTCGATACCATCATCCAATCCTTGGATCTGACATCTCATAAAAACATGTTATACAGGAACCTCTCTGGTGGATTGAAACAGCGTGTTGGTGTGGCAATCTCACTCGTCAACGACCCTGAGATCATCTTCCTTGATGAGCCCACAACCGGGTTAGACCCAAAAGCCAGACGAGAGGTCTGGAGCGTCATTGCCGGTTTACGAAAGAAAGGAAAAACCGTGTTTCTCACCACCCATTACATGGAAGAAGCTGAGTTCTTGGCTGACCACATTGCCGTTATTTTCAAAGGAAAGATCATCGCAGAAGGTACTCTTGAGGATTTAATCCGCAACTATGGAAAAAGCAGCATCATGCATATTAAAAAATGTGTTAATGCCCCTGAAGTCATTGAGATGCTCAAACAAGAAGGGTATGATGAGGTATCCTCAGAGGGGAATGGCGACATCGCAATCAAGATAGACTACAAAGAGCGGGTCCTTGACATCTTATCACATCTGAAGCATGATTGCATTGAATATGAGAGTCTCGACATCAGACGGTCAAACCTCGAAGAAGTCTTTTTACGATTGACTGGCTCGAAACTGACGGAGGATACCGCATGAACCTAAAAATCATTTGGATGGACTTTATCTATAGCATAAAAGCATGGTATCGTAGTAAAGGTGGTATGTTCTGGAGCCTCGCGTTCCCTGTGATCCTCATATTACTGTTTGGTGCAATCTTTTCAGGGATTGGTAGCTCGAAATACACCCTGTATGTTCAGGACAAAGATCAGACCGAGATGTCCAGGATGTTCAATGAGACGCTGAATGGAACCAAATTGTTCAACATCAATATCGTAAAAGCAGATGTCAACGCCACCGCATTTATCAAAGAGAAGAACATCAAAAGTTTAATTGTGATACCAGAAGGATTCCAACAGACGATCCAGGAATCTTTAACAAATCCATCATCCCGAGTGGATCTTCAATTCTACTTTGATCCTAGCGAGCAGACGACAACCCAGGTCATCCGGAGTGTTATCTCAAGCATTCTTCAGGAGATGAACAAAAACCTCTCCAAAAGCAGAACAATCATCGGAGTCCAGGAGATAAGTACGATTACCGAGAACTTCAATTTCATTGATTTCTTTTTACCAGGGATGATCGGGTTTACCATCATGCAAGGCGCCATCTACGGCAGCATCGAGCGTAACACGAAATACAGGAAAGATGGCATTCTCCGGAAATTACTCACCACGCCAATCACGAGGACAGAATGGATCCTCGCAAAGATGCTTTTCATGATGTTCCTTGCAGCTCTGACGACCGCCCTGATTACCATCATTGGAATTTTAGTATTCGGCATGACCGTGAATATTTCTGCGTGGGTGATCATCATCATTATCGCCACTAGTTTCCTTTTCTCAGGGATGGGGATGCTCATCGGCAGGTTCGTCAAAGAAGAAGAAACCGCAGATACCGCGGCTGGAGCGATCAGCTTCCCGATGATGTTTCTGGCTGGCACCTTCTTCCCCTTAGAACAGATGCCAGGATTCCTTCAAACAATCGCACATGTACTCCCACTGTATTATGTGAATGAAGCATTACGCAACTCGATGATCTACCTGAATCAAAATGAATCATTCCTCAACGGCGTCGTCGTTATCATCTTCGCAGCCGTGTTCTTCATCTCCGGGGTGCTGCTGACGAAGTGGAAGGAAGATTAATTAGGCCGGGTAACCGAAACTGGTGTTCTTAAAAAAAGAGAAATTAAGGTTCCCCCAGTCGTTAAAATCCCCACGTCCATGAGAACCATCGGAGAAATCCAAGAATGAATAGGTGTAATGATAGTTCAATACGCTCTTATAGGAAAAGTAACCCCAGAATTCTTTGTAGAACGGGTAAATCGTATTACGATTATCAATACCCTTATATGTTGTGGCGATGAGACCACAGGTATGCCCAACCTCATGCATCGATGCGGCCGTGACAAGCCAGCCTCTGGTATGCTGGGGATATAACTCTGCTAAGAGTTGCGCACTAATGATAAATGCATTCAAGTGATTCCACCCCATGACCGCAAATCCACCACTCTGAGAGTAATCACAGATGATCCCATAATGGAAGATATTCTGCCGGGGGTTGTTCAAATCATTATGAAGGAAAGAATCCCAGTAGATGTCGATGATCTCTGCATAGGAGACTAACGATTGAGGCGGGAGTTCTTCGCCTCCGCCAAGTTCCCCGGTGTCAACATGAAGGCTGATGTTCTGCTGAGCGAACGCATCGATCATTTGTGTGATTTCCTCTCTTGGTGGTTCGTTGGAGCTATTCTGCTGGATGCTTTTTGTCCAGTCAAACTCAAGGAACATATCTTTTGTATAGGGGTTTGAACCAAATTGATCCATGTAACATTCTTCAATGTTGTTCAACGCATCATTATCAGGGTCAAGATGCTGATGATCATCCCAGATATAAGGGGAGTAACCCCATTTCACTTCCCACCAGTCCGGTGCGCCATCGCCATCTGTGTCAAGATCAGGGAAGATGATCTGCTCAGGCCAAGGATTGGAATAGGTTGGCTTCTGAAATGTTTTCTCCAGATCCCAGTCTGGTCCGATCTCTGGCATCGGAAACGTCAGCCACGGTCGATAGGATATCTCACGGGGATCCCAGGTACCACGATCAGCTCCAACAAGACCGCTATGCGCTGGTCCACTTTTGGCTCCCCACCAGTTATAGCTGGCATCAATCGCTGACGATTTCGCATAGAGGCCATAGTTCTCGTTTCTATAGAGATTGCTCCAAGAAATGGAAAACGCACTGTTCTCAGCGTAAAGTCCATAGCGGAGATTTTCTGTAAAAATACAGTTCGTCAACAAAATACTTGACACAGAGTTTTTTAATTTGCAGGAGAAATGGGTGTTCAGAGAAAAATTACACGCATCAATGTAACAGGCTGATGAATTGACAAGATTCACGCCGACACCATTATGGACGATATAACAATTGATGACGTTGATGTACTGACAATCGACGAAAAACATCCCGCCTTCATTATCGTCGTTATCCCGGGCTGCCGACTCCGATATGTTGATATGTGAGGACCGTTCACAGAGAAACCCGATGCCGTTGGTGTCTGCATAGGAATGTGTGATGGTGACGCAAGAGGTGTCAAAAAGATAGACACCTGCCCCGTTGTGGTAGAAGGTACATTGATCGATAGTGACAAAGACGGATGAGGAAGATACAATACCAAATCCGTTCGTATGGAACCGACACGATGCTATGGTGGTCTCACTGCTATTTTGAACAGAGATGCCAGCGCGTGCCCGGTAGACAGTACATTCTCTTAGAGTGGTGAAATTTGCGATAACAGAAATCCCCGCGTCCCCTTGATATCCTCCAGAGTTTCGTATCGTGAATCTTCTGATGTTCACGTGCTCGCTGGCTAAGGTAATCACAGAACCATTGTTCTGTCCATCGATGATGGTGCTGCCTTGTTCCTGTCCTCGCATAGAAATGGATTTATTGATGAATATCGTCTCATGATACAACCCGCTAAACACATAGATGGTGTCACCGTCTGCTGCATGCAAGAGGCCGCCGTTGATATATTGATAGGGGTAATCAAAAGAACCATTCCATGGACCCTGGGTGTTGCTGTCATCAACATAGATCGTGTTTTCAGGAAGAATTGACGTATCTTTTCCAGTATCTCGCAGTGTATGATTCGCCAGAGATATCGGTGAGAAAAGAAGTAGGACGAGTAAAAAAATCGATAGATATTGTCGCTTCATGGATATTCTCCTTGTGAAGACATGTACATCTCTTATACATAAATGTATCTCTATAAATATAATTATTCTATAATTGTATCAATACACAATAAAGGACACGAAAAGGGGCTGGAAAAAATTCTTAGTCCTTCGTTAGGAATAAAAAGAGAATACCGTACTATCCGGATAAGCTCTTCGTCCCAATCAATGTTTTTGAATCCATCACGCCTTGAATCGATCGTATTTTATTAATCACGATACTCCCGATAGAATCGATATCCGCTGCCTCAATTTTAACGAGGATATCAAATTCCCCGAAGAGCGGATGGACCTCGATGATTTCCGATATTTTGGTAAGATTCTCATACACTGTTTTTTCATGAAGCGGGCTTATACTTAACAACGCAAATCCAATTGCCATGAGACAGGAAATAGCCTCACACCATCTTATAGTTTTCTTTCCCAATGGTCATTCAGAGAAATCTTTATGAGGACAATGGATAATTATTCTCCATCGATTTCAGCTATCACGGAGGTAACACATGGACGTGAAAGAAGCGATTCAAAACCGGCGAGCGTACCGCTCGTTTGACCCAGTGGAAATCACTGAGGATTTGATAAAAGATCTTGCATCACATGCACAACTCTCAGCCTCATGCAATAACAATCAACCCTGGAGATTCGTGTTTGTCTATGCACCAGAGATGCTAAAGAAAATGCATGAAGCCCTCTCAAAGGGAAACGAATGGGTGCAGCGTGCGTCAATGATCATTGTGGTTCTAAGTAAGAAAGAGTATGATTGTATCATTGGGGAACGGGTGTACCATCAGTTTGACACCGGGATGGCGACCGCGTTTCTGATCCTGCGAGCAACAGAATTAGGGTTGGTTGCCCATCCTATTGCAGGATACAGCCCAAAAAAAACCAGGGAGATCCTTGGTATCCCTGATGATCTTGAAGTCATCACCTTGGTAAATGTCGGGAAGCATGCAGCGACCATCTATCCTGTTCTTTCTGAAAAACAAGCAGCCATAGAGAATAAAAGACCAGAACGATTTCCCCTGGAGAAATTCGTGTTCTTGAATCGGTATTCTGACAAATGATCGTGAAATTACCCGTACATCTGTGAGGGAAGATTACCTGAAGATGGTGCGGTGGGCTGCGCTTGTTTGATGAACGCTCGGATCTTCTGTTCGATGTCCTCCGCTTCTTTGTATAACGGCTGGGTGTTTATTTGAATCTTAGGAAGCATTTTATCAAGTGTTTCCACAAGTAAGGCTGCCGCACGAGAATCCGGATACGAGGAATGAGCTTCAGCCAAAAGACACAGGACGTCTTGCTTCAATCGTGCTCCCTCAAAGAGCAAGACCCCGGTGATCCCTGTAATCATGCCTTCCTTTGTTTCTTCAATGGTGTATTTGGTGAGGATATCTTTCATTTTCTGGGTCGTCGCGACCCCATATGTTTTTGGTTTTTTCGGATTGAGACTATGGGTTCCTTCTAATGTCACAATATGACTGCACTTCTTTTTCTGCGCCCATGAGAGAATTATATCCGCAACTGGTTTGATGATATCAACTGGCGGCATGAACTCAGAGATAATCACAGCAATTTGATCACAATCACTTGCGGATCCGCAGATTTTTTTTCCTGCGTAGATCCTCACTGGAGGAGAAGGCACTCCGTTATGGATCACTGCGGCTGGCATGAAATAACGGGAGTTTATCGTTCCGATCTCCTCAAGTTTCAATTGTTCAACAAGGAAATGACCAGCGATCGAACTGACGAGCCCAACCGTGGGGAACGCCTCAATAAGGATTGCATTTGTAAGATCAACGTTCTTGTATTCAATGATTTCAATTTCTTCCTCCATGGTACTCACAAGCCTTGCATCTCGTAAGTCATTTTTAACTATTCCGATTGAGAAGAAAAAAGGAACGCCTCTCTCTATTAACGAAGAAGAGGAGGTAATTCTGCGAGCCTCTGAATGGTGATATCCGCTGGGATGTTCAAACCAACGACTGTGCATCCAGCTGCTTTTCCTGCTTTCACGTCACTTTCTGTATCCCCTATTAGCAGGACGGTTGCCACATCGACTCCAAGCCGTTCACATGCTTTGAAGACGATTTCCGGGTCCGGTTTTGATTTGACGACATCATCACTGGTGATGATTGCTTCGAAATACTGTTCGATGTGAAACTTCCTCAGGATCTGTCGCGTACAATCAGAAGGGGTATTCGTAATGATCGCTTTTTTGTAGGTTCCCAGCGATTTCAATGTGTTCTTTGTATCAGGGTATATCGTGATGTAATCAAGATGATTCCCGTACGTGATATTGCAGAACTGGGCGACCTCAGGGTTCAGGTGCAATCGTCTGAGGTTGGCTTTGAGGTCATGGCCCCAATACGTCTGTATAAACTCATCTCGGGAGATTTCTTCATGTCTGAATCTCTGTAACGCATTGTTCAACGCTTTCCACCAGGAATCAAGTGAATCGACAAGCACACCATCCATATCAAAGAGAATCGCACTCGGAGCAAGTTTCATGTTCTTCTGGGGCTGGAGTACCAGGCAGTGATACAAAAAGGTTTTCTCACCAATACGGTTTAAATAGAAAAAACAGATGAATCTTCTTGATGAAGGAACTTCGCATCACGTCGGATCAAAGAAATCAGATGATCGATATCACCGATGAGGTCCAACACTTCGTCAAGGAAGAAAAAATCAATGACGGATATCTCATCGCGTATGTGCCTCATACGACCGCTGGCATCACCATTAACGAAGGAGCAGACCCCGACGTTCAACATGATATTATCGACACATTAGAAAAATTGATTCCGGAAAATACATCCTATCATCATTCCGAAGGGAACAGTGACGCGCACATCAAGGCAAGCTTGCTTGGCTCATCGGTAACAGTACTTATCGAGGGAGGAAAACTTATTCTTGGAACCTGGCAGCATATCTTTTTTTATGAGGGAGACGGGCCACGACACAGGACTGTCTATATCTCCATACATAAAAACAGGTAATTAGGCAAAACCCTTGATTGCTGCAACGCATTCCTGACAGATCTTTTTCGGTTTTCCTTTGATATGGATATGCCGTATGTTTTCTTCACCAAATTCACAACTACAGACAACGCATTTTACCATACTTTATCAACTCATCCTTCAGCTTCCACCGCGGAAATCATCACACGGTTCGTCTTCATCCATTGGTCGAGAATGCTCAGCATGATCTGGTTGAAGACAAATATCAACGGATATCTTCTTCATTGGTTTCCCACAGCAGGATGGTTTCTCTTTCTTCGTTTTTACAATAGTCTTTTTCTTACAGGTTTGACATTGATAATAATCAACAGTCATGCTTTCACCTCATGTCTCACATGGGTTTATTCTATTTAAAAGTAGTTTTTCAAAGAAGCATAAAGTTTTTAGAGACTATGAGAATATAAATGCGATGAAATGCGAAACAGTACCCGGGAAGAAAACAGCACATCACGTGAAGATCTATACCCTGAGCACTTGTGGATGGTGCAAAAAAACAAAGGAACTTCTCAAATCTCTCGATGTCGCCTATGAATATGTCGATGTCGATACGTTAACGGGAGACGATTACGCAGAGGTAAGTGAAGAAGTAAAAAAATATAATCCGTATCGGACGTTTCCGACACTCGTCATCGATCATGGAAAACACGTGATTCTTGGATTCAAAGACAAAGAAATAAAGGAGAAGCTCGGCTGATGACTGAAAAACAAATCATCATTGATGCAACAAAAACAAACGCGAAGGACAACGGGTATTATGTATGCCCAGATCAACAGCTCTTCAATGATCTTATCGATGGTCTCGCGACAAACACGGCTCGCTATGGGTATGGGTCCTGCCCCTGTCGTGTCGCCAGCGGCGCGAAAAAATACGATGTTGATATCATCTGCCCCTGCGAGTACCGAGATGCTGATGTGGACGAATACGGAATGTGCTATTGTGGATTGTTTGTCAATGAAAAGATAAAAAATAATCCATCTCTAATGGGACCAATCCCGGAACGGAGACCACAGGAAGTCATAAATGCAGCACTTGCCGCAGCGGAAAAGAGACCTAGTACGTCTGAAGTAACCTCTAATCAACCCAAACCAAGAAAAAAAACAGGAGCCATCAAGGTATGGCGATGTACCGTCTGCGGGTATTTATGTGCCAGAGAGATACCTCCACCACTCTGTCCTATCTGTAAAGCAAAAGCGGAGCGATTTGAGCCTTTTACCATCGGTTGAAAAAGATTTTACGAGACGACCTCACGAATTTTCTTTATGATTTCATCTTTTTGAGCGACCGTTAATTCTTGATCCAGTTTCGGATACAATGATACTTCCTCGAATGTTTTATGCGCCATAATAAATTCTTTGAACTCATGATACTGCACCGGTCTATTCCACATCAAGTCCTTTCGCATAACACGCGCCGAATTAAGAATTTCATTATGTTGCTGAATAAGTTCTGGGACCATCTTATAGCCCTCGGAAATGTTCTTCGGATTATACGAAGAAAAAATCGCTTTTTCTTCAGTGAAAATATGTTTTTCTAGCGCCCATTCGAAGGTATCAAACACCTTCATGAGGGACACGAGTTCAATACCTATGCTTTTTTCAACGTCTTGTAACAGTTTCAGGATTCTTGTATGATCTGCTGTCATCAACTCAAGTATCGATGTTGTTTTCATACTCACATACCCCCTGTACCATCAACAGCAATTGGATACTTCATCCTGTTTATAAACCTAGCTTTTCAGAACTAGATACCTCTCGTTTCCCCTATCGTAATCTCTTTAAGTCCTGGATGTTTTCCAGACTATGAGCACGTTATGGATCTCGTCGCAATCACATTCCAATCAGTGATCATTCTTCTTGGCATTGGTGTGTTTGGTTTTCTGATTGTCCAAAGAAAAGTTGTCCCAGAAAACGCGCTAGGTGCTCTGTCGAACCTTGCCTTAGACCTTGCGTTGCCCTGCCTTGTGTTTGTGAACATCGTCTCAAATTTCTCTCCACAAGAGATACCAGACTGGTGGGTCCTTCCGCTTTGGTGGGTTGTTTTCACCGGTCTTGCGGCACTGTTGACCGGAGTGTTTATGTTTACGTCAAAAAAGACGACGAGGCGTGAGTTTGCCATGAGCCTGTTTTTACATAATGGGTTGTTTTTCCCTCTTGCGATTCTTACCGGGATGTTTGGTGCGTCGTCTCCGTATCTTGTCGCCTTATTTTTATTTATGATTTTTTATCCTGCGTTTCTTTTTAACATTTATCCGTATTTCTTTGGGAAAAATGAGAAAAAAATAAACTGGAGACGTATCTTTAATATTGTCTTCATCTCCACAATTCTTGCGTTGGTGATCCGTTTTGCCGATATCCAGTCATATGTCCCAAGTATTGTTCTGACTATACTAACGATGCTTGGGGCGATGACGGTGCCGTTGTTGATGCTGGTGATCGGTGGAAGTCTTTCCCTTGATTTTCAGCGAAAAGGAACGATCTACAGCACAGAGATCGCAAAGTTTGTTCTGATAAAAAATCTGTTGTTTCCCTTAATCATGTTAGGGGTGTTATTGGTCATCAGACCATCGTATCAGATTGGGTTGCTTCTGATACTTCAAAGCGCTGTGCCGCCGGTCACCGCGCTGCCGATTTTCACGAAGCGTGTTGGTGGGAACGAATCGATTGTGAATCAGTTTCTGCTAGCAAGTTTTATCGGTTCTTTGGTCAGCATCCCCTT
>Ga0326726_10003351_pt1 | contig 14710 bp, 11 predicted proteins | sample MHFenrmetagenome_2_FD_207603 | JGI IMG/M metagenome (GOLD analysis project Ga0326726, IMG submission 207603) | Lab enriched peat soil microbial communities from Michigan Hollow, Ithaca, NY, United States - MHF15MN | ecosystem: Environmental > Terrestrial > Soil > Wetlands > Peat | place: USA...
TCGATCCGCATTTCGGGAGTGACGTCATCGATCTCTCCCGAGAGATAGCGCAGCAGATAGAAGCTTACGATTTTGAATACTCGTTCGCCATCGCCCCAGGTGCGGACGTAGACGTACTTGATATCTGCGAGTTTTGTAATAGGGTGAGCGGTGATACCGGTTTCTTCCCGCACCTCACGCACGGCGGCTGCCTGGGGTATTTCGCCGGGATCCAACAGCCCTTTGGGCAGAGCGAGCACGGCCCGCGCGCGCTTGCGGGGCGATTTTGTATTCGAGGGGCTCTCTTTCTGAGGCTCTATCAAGGCGACGTGCCATGCGCCGGATATTTCCCGAAGCACTACGCCGCCCGCTGAGATCTCACGCGCCATATCGTTTCAAAATATCAGGATCTCCCGAGCTCCGTGGCCGCCTGCTGAATTCGCAGCCAGGCGCGTTCCACGTGGCGGGCTTCGGTATGCGTTTGTCCCACGCAGAGCCGCAGCGTCATCTTGCCGTCGAGCTTGGTGTGCGTCAGGTACAGGTCGCCGCTCTGGTTGAGACGATCCATCAACTTATGGTTGTCGGTATCTCCCGAGCGCAGGCGGAAGCAGACCAGGTTGAGGGGCACGGGAGCGGCAACTTCGAACCGGGAATCCTCTCGCGCCCAGGCGGCGAATTGCTGGGCGAGGCGCACGTGCTCACGAACGTGTTGCTGCAAACCTTCGATCCCGTAGTGGCGGATCACGAACCATAGCTTGAGTGAGCGAAAGCGGCGTCCGAGGGGGACTTGCCAGTCGCGGTAGTCGATCACTGCGCCCGACTCAGTGGCCGCGTTACGCAGATATTCGGGCAGCACCGAAAGCGTGCGAATCAGGTGCTTGCGGTCGGCCACGTAGAAGCAGTCGCAGTCGAAATTGGTGAGCATCCATTTGTGGGGATTGAAGCAGTAGCTGTCGGCGAATTCCAGGCCGTCGTGGAGAAAGCGGAACTCCGGACAGAGGGCGGCGGTGCCGCTCATGGCGGCATCCACGTGCAGCCAGAGATTGTGCTCGCGGCAAATGCGTCCTATTTCGGGGACGGGGTCAAGGGCGTTGGAAGAGGTCGTACCCACGGTGGCGCACACGAAACAGGGGATGAGGCCGGACTTTTTGTCGGCCTCGATCTGGCGGCCGAGGGCGTCGGGACGAAGAGCGAAGTTCTGATCAACTTCGATGGCGCGGAGATTATCGGAGCCGAGGCCTGCGATTTTAACGGCTTTCTCGACTGAGGAGTGCGTTTGTGTGGAGGCATAAGCGACGAGGCGGCCGTCGCAGCCTTGACGGTTACTGGAGTATTGAGTCGCGCGTTCGCGGGCCGCAAGCACGGCGCAAAGCGAGGCGCTGGAAGCGGTGTCCTGGATTACGCCGCCTCCGGTACTGGTCGAAAGAAATTTCTCCGGCAGGCCGAGCATGGGGACGAGCCAGTCCAGAACGTGCGTTTCAAGTTCGGTGCAGGCCGGGCTGGTGGACCAGAGCATGCCCTGGATGCCGAGTCCGGTGGACAGCAGATCACCAAGAATGGCCGGTCCCGACGTGCTGGTAGGAAAGTAGGCGTAGAAATTCGGCGACTGCCAATGGGTGATGCCGGGCAAAATGATGCTCTCGACGTCGGCGAAGATCCGGTCGAACGGCTCGCCTTGCTGGGGCGGGCTGGACGGAAGCTTGGCGCCGATTTCCCCCGGCTGTACGCGGGAAAGAACGGGGAAGCTTTCAACCCGGGAATAGTAATCTGCGATCCAGTCCACGACGGCGTGGCCCTGGCGGCGGAATTCCTCAGGGGACATGTGGGGCGATTTTGAGCCGGGCATAGGAACTGGTAATTGGTAATTTGTAATTGGCAATTGAAATCTGGCGGCCACCGATTGCCAGTCACAAATTACCAATTACCAATTACCAATTGAAAATGATTCACTCGCTCAACCTTCCATAATAGACGCGCGTGTTGTATTCAAATTCCACCATACCCTCGCGGGCATGGGTGCGAACGATGCGTTGCAACTCCTGCATCATGGGCTGGTGATTGGGGTGGTCGGCGAGCGGGGCGTACGAAGACGACAGCAGGCGTCCGGCCGCGCCTTCGTAGTCGAACTGCTGGCGAAGATCGAAGACGCGCTCCTGGTACGGCGCCGGCGCAAAGAACTCATGGATGGTAGCGGTCGTACGCTCGTGGCGGATTTCCTGGTAGTCGGTGCCATAGTTCAACAGGAGTTGCTCGTAATCGCGCAGAAAAGCTGTGGTCGCGGTGCGGCGTTCGTTCCAGATCAGGACACACCATCCACCCGGTTTCAGGATGCGGACAAATTCCGCGCGGGCCCGGGAGCGATCGAACCAGTGCGCGGCCTGGGCGGCAGTGACGAAATCCACCGAGGCTGAAGGCAAGGTAGTTTCTTCGGCGGTTCCAGCTACAGGGGACAATCCGGAGTACGCCTGGAGAAGCCGGTTGCCCGCTTCGCGCATCTCGGCATTCGGCTCGACGGCATAGACGCGGTTTCCGTTTTCCAGGAGCAGTCGGGTGAACGCGCCGGTGCCGGAGGCGATGTCGGCAATCACGTGCGCCGGCCGCAGGCCACACTCGGCCCGCAGAAGATCGAGTACCTCAGGCGGATATCCGGGGCGGTAGCGGACATAGTCCTCCACCCGATTGGAAAATCGCACGGTTGGCGCCTGGCTCATGACTTTTCAGTGTAACCCGCCAGCGGGGCAATGCTGCACACGGTACAATCTTCGTTTCATGATGGCGAATAAGCGAGTGCGAGGGGTCCTCGAGGGAGGGCCGACCAGTATGGGCGACACGGCGCCGGACTTCGAATTGCCGGCGCTGATCGGAGGCGTCCGAAAAAGCTTTCGGCTGAGCGATTGCCGCGGGAAAAACGTGTTGCTCGCGTTCTATCCGTTCAACTGGCAGGAGGCCAGCACGCGGCAGATGGCGTCCTACCAGGCCCAACGTGCCCGCCTGCTGGCGAGCAATGCAGAGACCGTTGCCATCAACGTCGAGTCCATCATGAACACGACGGCCTGGGAGCGCGAAAACGGGCCATTCGATTTTCCGTTGTGCAGCGATTTCTGGCCGCACGGCGAAGTGTGCGCGCGCTACGGCGTGCTGCGTACATCCGGTCCGGGCGCGGGCGCGAGCGAACGGGCGGTTTGTGTGGTCGATCCGAGCGGCCGCGTCGTCTTCCAGAAGATCTATGGGTGGGAGGAAGTCCCGCCGCTCGACGAAGTGTGGCCTTTGCTGGAGAGATTATGAAAACGATCGGCTAACAGGAGAAACATGAAAATTGTTTCGGGTGCAATCCTCTTTCTGGTACTGCTGGGTTCGAATCCGCAAGCGTTCAGTCGTCCCGACAAAGAGAGCGGTCAGCCGGATAGCGCAACCATCGCCGGATTTCGGGACGTACCTGGAGAGCAGGCAGTCGAGAAACGTTTCCTGGCGGTGCCTGACCCGAAACTGGCCGAGGAGCACCTGCGCACTTTGACGCAGGCGCCCCATATTGCGGGATCGCCCGAGGACAAAGCCACGGCGGAATACGTGGCGAAGAAGTTCCGGGAAGCGGGGCTGGAAGCGGAGATCGTCGAATACAAGGTCTGGCTGAACTATCCCTCCGAGATCAGCGTCGACCTGACCGCTCCGGCGGGTGTCGAGATGCATGGTCCACGGCGCGAGCATGTGGACAGCGATCCCTTCCAGGACGATCCGCGCGTGATCAATACGTATAACGGCATGTCGCCTTCGGGCGATGCCGAAGCGGAAGTTGTGTACGCAAACTACGGCTCGCCGGAAGACTTCGACAAGCTGAAGCAGATGAACGTGGATGTGCGCGGCAAGATCGCGATTGTTCGCTACGGACAGAATTTTCGGGGCGTGAAGGCCTTCGTGGCGCAGGAGCGGGGAGCGGCGGGCGTGATCATCTATTCCGACCCCAAGGACGACGGCTATTTCCGTGGCGACGCGTATCCCAAGGGGCCGTGGCGTCCGGCGAGCGGAACGCAGCGCGGATCGGTCGGATACATGTTCCAGTTCCCCGGAGATCCCACCACGCCGGGTGTAGCGTCGGTGCCGTCATTGCCGGATTCGAAGCGCGTTCCGCCTGCGGAGTCGGCGCAACTGGCGAAGATTCCGGTCACCCCACTTTCTTACGCCGATGCCTCGCCGATTCTGGAGCACCTTGGCGGTCCGGCCTCGCCGCGGGAGTGGCAAGGCGCATTGCCATTTACCTATCACGTTGGCCCGGGGCCGGCGAAGGTCAAGATTCACCTGAAGCAGGACTATCAGTTGCGCACCATCTGGGACGTGATTGGCAAAGTGCGGGGCACGGCGTCGCCCGACGAATGGGTGGTGGCGGGCAATCACCGCGATGCGTGGGTTTATGGAGCCGTCGATCCGAACAGCGGCACGGCCGCCATGCTCGAGGCGGCGCATGGTATTGGCGAGCTGCTGAAGTCAGGATGGAAGCCGAAGCGCACGATCGTGATCGGAAGCTGGGATGCGGAAGAGCAGGGCCTGATCGGTTCGACCGAATGGGGTGAAGATCACGCAGCAGAACTGGCGCACGCCGCCGCTTATTTCAACGTGGATGTCGCGGTTTCGGGTCCGAAGTTTGGGGCTTCGAGCGTGCCGAGCCTGAAACAGTTCATTCGCGACATCACGAAGGCTGTTCCGTCTCCACAGGGAGGAACCCTGTATGACGCATGGAAGAAGACGAGCCAGCCCGGCCAGGAGAACACCCGTTTTCAGGAGTCACTGACCGGCGGCTACCGTCCTCCAGCAGCCCAGGTGCGCAGCGATGCGCCAGTGGGCGATCTCGGCAGTGGTTCCGACTACACGGTGTTCCTGCAACACCTGGGCGTGCCTTCCACCGATGTCGGTTCGACCGGGGACTACGGTGTCTATCACTCGGTGTTCGACAACCTCGCGTGGTTCAAGAGATTTGCCGATCCCGATTTCCGTTACGAGCAACAGATGGCTCGGGTTTACGGGCTGGAGATTGTACGCATGGCCAGCGCCGATGTGCTTCCGTATGATTATGAAAATTACGGGAAGGAAATTCTCGTGTATCTGGATGCGGCGAGGAATAAGGCCAAAGAGCGCTTTGGAGAGAAAGCGCCGGATTTCTCCGCGGCGGTGGAGGGAGCGCGTCACCTGGAGCAGGCGGGCGCGAAGATGGGGCAGAAGCAACGTAAGCTGTCTGGAGATCTCGAGCGCATGAATGCGACCTTGCGGGAAACGGAGCGGGCGCTGCTCATCCCCGAGGGACTGCCCAACCGGCCGTGGTATCACCACGCCATCTATGCTCCGGGTCAGTACACCGGGTATGCCGCGGTCGTGATCCCGGGAGTGAACGAGGCGATTGATGGCGGTGACGCGCGCCGCACCGAACAGCAGATTGCCGCGCTGGCGGCGGCTTTGCATCGTGCGGCCATGGTGCTGGAACAGTACCGGTAACTGACATGGCTCTGATTGCGATGAATCCCGAGGCGGCGATTCGGCACGTGCTGGAAGACCTTCCGACCGCCGCGACCGCCACTTTTCTGGCGCTGTTTCCGATTGTGAATCCGCTGGGCGTTATTCCCATGTTTTTCAGCCTGACCGCCAACTTCACGCGAGAGGAACGCAAACGCACTGCGCTGCGGAGCGCCGGCTACGTGATCGCAATCCTGGTGATCTTCATGCTCTTCGGCCGGTTCGTGCTGAACTTCTTTGGCATTTCACTGCCGGTGCTCAAGATTGCTGGCGGGCTGATCGTGGCCAACACTGCGTGGTCGATGGTGACGGCGTCGAGCCGCATGACCACGGAAGAAAGCAGCGAAGCGTTGACCAAGGAAGACATCTCCCTGACCCCGATGGCGATGCCGATGCTGTCTGGCCCGGGCTCGATCGGAGTGGTGATGGGGCTCGCGGCGCACGCGAATGGTCTGCTTGCTTACTTAGGGATGGTGATCGGAATCGTGGTGCTCGGATTCACCGTTTACCTGTTTCTCTGCCTGGGCGGTCCGCTCGTGAAACGCCTCGGCCCGAGCGGAATGGGCGCGATTACCCGCATCTTCGGGTTCCTGATCCTGGCGATTGCGGTGCAGTTGGTGTGGGACGGGGTGGCGGACTTCAAGGGTTGAGTAAGAACCAGCGCAACTCTTCTGGAGGCGCAGTTCGACCCCCGCTCTAGCGTCCAGAATTCCTCGTGGAAGGATCGCACTCCCGCCATCGCTAACGCAGGCGTGGGATCGGCCGAGCCTACTTCGCGGGGACGGATGCCTTGGGCGCGGGCGCACCGCGTAGTAATCCTTCCGTGCTCAGGTCCTCGTCCAGGTCGGGCCAATGGATGCCATAGCCGCCGCCGGCAATCGCCCAATTCCGGCGCTGCGCCGGCGTGGCATTCAGCAGACGCGGATACCATACCAGGGGCACCGTAATGACGCGGCCATCCCGCAGACTCACGCTGAGCGTGTCGTCCGTGGACTGCACGTCGAGCACGCGCTCATCTGCCGCTGATGCCGAAAAACTCATTCCATGCCTCCAGGAATTCTTCCCTGTGCCCGGTCACCATCGATTGTATCGTGCGCAGTTCGTTGGCGCGAAACCCAAAATTGCGCGCCAGTTGGACTGGGTCGAGCCAGAATTTAGCCGACAGGTCATCGCGATCGACATGAATGTGAGGCAGTTCGTTGGGTTCGTGGCTGTAAAAATAGAACCGATAAGGGCCAGACCGGAGTACAGTCGGCATGCGCGAATTCTACCAAAACGAGATTCTCTTTAAAGTCGAACTTCTTCGACTTCGCTATGCGGTTAGGGTAGCACGAGCACTCCTGCCCGAGGTGCGGGAACGGGCGCCCTAAAGGTTGTTCGGTGCGCACACACCCACACATTCGCAAAGAACGCGAATGTGTGGGGCACCCGGCAGGGAGCGCCAACCAGTACGCTGCTGGCAAACGTCGTTCTTAGCGCTGTTGACCCGGGAATCCGATCTGTCTGTCTGGAAAAGGGAGTTGTCTATTCAAGTTGGGTGGACGACCTTGCCTTTTCCGGAGATTCGGCAAAGGAAGTTATCGGCCCAGCCATCGCTGCACTACAGAATGCGGGCTTCAGTGTTGCGCACCGAAAGGTTACGGTGATGGGGCCGGGTGACCGCAAAGTTCTTAACAATCTTGTTCTTGATCGGTTTGTCACGGTCCAAAGGCAGTATAGGAACTCTGTCCGAGCTGGAATTAACAATTTGAAATGTGGAAGGGTACGGGCCTCCGAAATTGGCGCATACGTCGTGAGCCTGCACGGGAGTATCAATTACCTTCGGCTATTCGATCCCAAGAAAGCGACACGCCTAGCTGAGGAACTGTTAAGAGTGGTTGAGCAAATAAGTCCATCCCAGGCTTCGGCTATTTGATCGTGACCAGCTTCTCCACCAGTTCCGAGTAGTCCTTCTTCTCCAGCCCATGGACCTGCTTGTTATATTCATCCACCTTGCTGGAGTAGTTCATCGAGCAGAACTTCGGGCCGCACATGGAACAGAAAGCCGCCGTCTTGTATCCTTCTTCGGGCAGGGTTTCGTCGTGCATGGAGCGGGCGGTTTCGGGGTCGAGTGAGAGTTCGAACTGTTTTCCCCAATCGAATTTGTAGCGGGCATAGCTCAGCGCATCATCACGGTCGCGGACGCCGGGACGCTGGCGGGCGATGTCGGCGGCATGGGCGGCAATCTTGTAGGCGATGATGCCGTCTTTCACGTCTTTTTCGTTGGGCAGACCGAGGTGCTCTTTGGGCGTGACATAGCAGAGCATGGAGGCGCCGTACCAGCCGATCATGGCCGCGCCGATGGCGGACGTGATGTGGTCGTATCCGGGAGCGATGTCGGTGACCAGCGGCCCCAACGTGTAGAACGGAGCCTCGTAGCAATATTCGTTCTCGAGGTCCACCTGCTCCTTGATCTTGTGCATGGGGATGTGGCCGGGGCCTTCGATCATGACCTGCACGTCGTGCTTCCATGCGATCTTCGTTAATTCGCCCAGAGTCTTGAGTTCGGCAAACTGGGCTTCGTCGCTGGCGTCGGCGACGCAGCCGGGACGGAGACCGTCGCCGAGCGAGAAGCTGACATCGTACTTCGCGAAAATCCTGCAGATATCTTCAAAGCACTCGTAGAGAAAATTCTGTTTGTGGTGATAGGCCATCCACTGCGCCAGAATGGCACCGCCGCGGCTGACAATACCGGTGATGCGCTTGGAAACCATGGGCAGATACTGGATGAGCACGCCGGCGTGAATGGTCATGTAGTCGACGCCCTGTGCGGCCTGCTCTTCGATCACTTCGAGCATGACGCTGGAGTTCAGATCTTCCACGCGTTTTACTCGCGAGATGGCTTCGTAGATCGGCACCGTGCCGATGGGAACCGGCGAATGACGGAGGATGGCTTCGCGGATCTCGTGAATGCCGCCCCCGGTCGAGAGGTCCATCACCGTGTCGGCGCCGTAGTGCACGGAGGTATGCAGCTTTTTGAGCTCCTCTTCTACGTTGGAAGTGACCGCGGAATTCCCGATATTGGCGTTGATTTTGCACAACGACGCCACGCCGATACACATCGGCTCCAGTTCCGGATGGTTGATGTTGGCCGGGATGATCATGCGCCCGCGGGCAACTTCGTCGCGCACCAGGTCCGGCGTGAGCTTCTCGCGGTCGGCGATGTAGGCCATCTCCTCGGTGACGAGGCCTTGCCGGGCATAGTGCATCTGGGAGAAGTTGCCGTCGCGGTTTTCGGCCTTACGTTTCGCGATCCACTCCGCCCGCGGTTTGAGCACCGCACTGACACCATTACCGCCGGAACCGTTCGCCGAATTGTCATTCACTACGGACATTGCGCTCGTACCATCCTGGAGAGTTTCTTGAGAACAAAATTATACGCCGCACGCGCCGTTGCCGCCGCGGCGGCTGAAGGCCGCAACGCGATGAGAGCATAAACAACTTGCACGCAGGAGTCGCGTTCTACATAAAATGAGTCGCTCCGGACGGAAGCGGAATCCTATCGATATAGTTGTTATAACGAATAATGTGGGGACGTGGGTTTGTCTCCGCTGGAGGAGAGCATGTTCAAGAGACTTGTATCCACTTCCGACGATGTTGCGCTGACGCTGTTGCGGCTGGTGCTGGGCATCGTTTTCTTCGCTCACGGAGCGCAAAAAATGCTGGGCTGGTTTGGCGGCTACGGCTTCAGCGGGACCATGGACTTCTTGACCCACCAGATGGGAACCCCCGCGCCGCTGGCCTTCCTGGCGATCGTGACCGAATTCTTCGGAGGCCTGGGGCTGATCGTTGGTTTTCTCACCCGTATTCCGGCGCTGGGCATCGCGGTGGAGATGATCGGCGTGGTATTCCTGTTTCACTTCCACAACGGATTCTTCATGAACTGGGCCGGCAACCAGAAGGGTGAAGGCTATGAATACCACTTGCTGGCAATCGCCATCGCAGTCGTGCTGCTGTGGCGGGGAGGCGGTGCGTTCTCGGTGGATCGGGCTCTGACGGAGTAGAGGGGAGGCGGACTACCGGGCGCGCGCGAGAATCCGGAACAGCCGGTAGGGCCGGCGGCGGAGTACGCATCGGTGGGCCGGGACGAAGTGCACAACCCGTCCCCCGAAGCCTTCCTTGAACCACGCGGGACCCGAGGTTGCGCCCGGCGTGTAGCCGCCGAAGTCGTACTCCGTGCAGCCCTGCGATTTCGCCCACAGCAGCGCTTGCCACTGCAGCAAGTGGCCGGCGCTGAACTGGTCACGCTTGTCGCTGGCCCCCCACACATACCAGCAGCGCTTTCCAGAGCGCACGATGATGGCTCCGCCGGCAACGGAAGCGTGGTCACGAGCCAGCAAGAGTGCCCCCCGCGACGGTTCGGCCATCAGCCAGCGGAGTACGCGGCGGAGGTGATCCGGAGAATCGGCCGAGAATCCTTTGCGCCCGGCAAGGCGGAGATAGAGCCTCAAGAAATCCTCGATGCCATTCTCGTGCGTGGATGGTTCGACAGTGACCGCGGCTCGTTCAGCGCGGCGTACCTCATAGCGTGTGTTTTTGCGGAGACCGGCCAGGAGTTCGTCCGGAGTGGCGGTCAGATCCAGACGCAATGAGAAGCGGCCTTCGCCCAGAGCCTTCCAATCCTGATCAAACTCGGGGACGGAACTCGGCCCGGCGGACTGCAACCAGTCGGGCGCTGCGTCGAGGTAAACCAGCTTATCGCTCCGGGACTGGTCGACAAGTTCCTGCAACGCTGCGCGACAGAGTCCGCGGTCATCGCATACCGGGCCGCGATTCATGGTCAAGGCACGAAAGCCCGGAAAGCGCCTTCCCAGTGGAAACTGCGTGCCACAGCTGGCAAACCAGCGAATCCGGTTGGCTTGTCGCAGCACAGCAAAACGCGAGCCAGAATCGGCCCACGGCGGGAACTGAAAGGGATGGCTGGTCGTCTGACTGTCGAGAAAGTGGACGATCTCCTGCGCCAGCGTGGGCGGCAGGTCTTGCGGTGTGAAGAACTCGAGGGCCATGGTTGGCGATGATTTTAAGGGGCCGGTATAAGGTACACAATTTGCCGTTTCATCCGGCGTTGGTCCGGAAAGCGCGGCGGATCTGCTCCCAGGCGCTTCGGGCGAGCATCTTGTCGCTGGGGTCCAGGCCGACAGCCAGCGCGGAGAGCAGGAAGACGGCGTAGCCGGTGATCAATCCGGCAATCACGATCAGAAAATCGTGGTGCGACTCCCGCAAACCATAGCGCACTAGCCATACGCCGGCCAAAGTTGCCAAAGCGGGCAGCAGCAACGAGACATAGCCGCGGCGGCTGGGATGGAGAGACAGCGTGCGGTTCACGTCGCGGAGCCAGAGGACGTTCAGGAGCGCGTTGGTGACCGCCGCGGCGACGGCGGCGCCGACCATGCCGAGACGCGGGATCAGCATCCAGTTGATAGCCAGACCAATGGGCACCGCGATGGCCTGGGCGCGGACCATTCGCTGCTGCTGCCCGGACATCAGCAGCAGTTGCCCCACAGACCCAACGCCGCAGTTCACGAGTTGGCCGAAGGTCGCGATCACCAGCACCGGCCAGCCCTCGCCAAATTCGCGTCCGAAGATCTCCATGAGAGGCCGGGCAAAGATCATGATCACGAAAGCCAGAGGCATGGTGAAGCCGAGCACCCACTTGGTGAGGATCTGGTAAAGATTGAGCAGGAGTTCGGTCTGGCGGCTGGCGTGCAATTCGGCGATGGTGGGCGCGAAAATCTGGTTGATCGACTGCAAGAAAATAGAAACGAACGCTACCAGCGCCGTCGCGATGGAGTAAATGCCCACTTCCCGCGCGTTTAGAAAAATTCCGAGCATCACCTTGTCAGCCTGAGTCCCGAAAAATTCCAGCCCTTGCACCGCGAAAAGCACCAGAGAAAAAGAGATGACCTCGCGCTCCAGGATGCCGAACGAAGGTGAGCGCGCGGGTGCGGGGGTGAGTTGCAAGGTCGCCCGACCCAGAAGAAAAAGGACGGCAATGGCGCTGACAACCTGGGCGGCCAGGTAACCTTTGAAACCGAATCCCGCGGTGAGCAGCGCGATCGTGCACGCCATGGTCAGGGTCTGGCCGATGAAGTTGGTGATGACGGTGCGCCGGGCCACGTCTTTGTATCCCGCCAGGGCCTGGCCCAGAAAGCTCGTGAGGGCTCCGGCGACCATGATCAGCACAAAAAAGTGCATGTACGAAGCCAGCGCGGGGGTGTGATAGAGACGCTGAGCGACCCAAGACTTGACCAGCAAGAGAAGAAATCCAACCAGCAGGTTAGCGGCGAGCAGCAGCGCCAGCGCCGACCACAGGAAGCGGCCCAGTTTCCGGAATTCAGCGGTCGCGGAATAGACCGCTACAAACCGGCTGGCGGTTTGCGGGAGTCCGGCGGCGGCGATAATTCCAGCAAGGCCGACCACCGTCATGCCCAAGGCGTAGATGCCGAGCGCTTCCGCGCCCAGAACGCGCGCCAGATAAACTTTGAAAAAATATCCCGCCGCGGTAGAGAACAAAGTGCCGATTAGAAATACAGACGACTGATGGGAGATGTTCTTGACATGACGGCGGAAGTCAGACGGCGGCGCGGGCGCGATGGGTGGAGTGGTCAACGCTGTCTAGGTATTTTCGCGGATCGCAGCAGAAGTGGGAAGTGCTGTGGCGTGGGCGCGGCGCCAGTCTCGTGCGAGCCGGGTCGCGCCTGGCTGTTAGTGCTCCTGTACGAGCTTCAGTTCCTCAGCGTCTTGCCGGTCTTCAGCGTGTACTGGATGCGCTCCTGTGTCTTCCGTTCACCGCACAGCGACTTGAAGGCCTCACGTTCCAGGTCGAGCAGGTATTGCTCGCTGACAGGAGTTCCGGAAGTGACATTGCCGCCGCAGATCACCTCGGCGATTTTGTTCCCGAGTTTCTGTTCGTGATCGCTGATGTACTCTCCCTGCCGCATGAGGTACACACCCATCTTGAGAGCAGCGAGAATGTTCTCGCCGGGCGCGGGGATGTCGGTGCGCATGACCGGTGGTTCATAGCCGGCGTGCACGAGTTCCAGCGCGCGGGCCTTGGCGTTGGAAAGCACGCGCTCGCGGTTCATGGTGATGCGGTCGGAATCGGATAAGAAGCCGAGCCCGCGGGCTTCGCGCGCGGACGTCGCAACTTTCGCGGTGGCGATGGTCTCGAAGATCTTCTTCATGGCCTCCAGCATTTCGACCGATTCGCCGCGGCCGTCGGGGCGGATAGAGCTGGCGCTGTCCACCGCGCGCAGCAGCATCTCCTTGCAGCCGCCGCCGCCGGGCAGCAGGCCCACGCCCACTTCCACCAGGCCCATGTAGAGTTCCGCGTGCGGTTGGCGAGCGGCGGCGTGCAGCGACATCTCGCAGCCTCCGCCGAGCGTAAGCCCGAAGGGGGCCAGCACCACCGGCTTGGCCGAGAATTTGATGACCTGTGTCATGCCCTGGAATTGGCGGATGGCGAGGTCGATCTCGTCCCACTCCTCTTCCTGCACGGACATCAGCAGCATCATCAGGTTCGCGCCCACGGAGAAGTTCTGCGCATCGTTGGTGATGACGAAGGCGTCGAAGCTGTCGCCCGGGCCGCCGGGCTTCAGGCTTTGCGTGATCAGGGAGACGATGTCTCCGCCGATCGCATTCATCTTGGAATGAAACTCAATGCAGCCCACGCCCTCGCCCAGGTCCACCAGCGAAGCCCCCGCATTCTTCTTGACCACGCCGTTGGACTTCTTGGCGACTTCGACCGACCAGACTCCAGCCGGAACAGCCAGCAGTTGCCAGTGGCCAGTGGCCAGATCCCAATACTTCCGGCCGGAAGCAGTGGTCGAATCTTCCGCGTACCAGGATTTCTGTCCCGAAGCGAGCAGCTTCTCGACATTGGCCGCGACCGGATGTCCTTCTTTCTTCATGCGAGCGACGGTAGCCTCCACACCCGCCGCGTCCCAGAGTTCGAAGGGCCCGAGCTCCCAGTTGAAGCCGAGGCGCATGGCGTGATCGATCTCGACCACCGAGTCAGAAATTTCAGGGATGCGATTGGCTGAGTAGGTCCAAAGGTCCGACAACGCCGACCATAGAAATGTTCCGGCCTTGTCGTCCTTCTGGGGGCCGGCGCCATCAAGTCCCAGCAGCATGCGCACGCGCGTGCCTGTCTGCTCGACGTTCTTGGCCATATCAAGGGCTGCGAATTTCGGCTTCTGCCGCGGACGGTACTGGAGCGTCTTCCAGTCGAGAGCAAGGCGCTCGTCTTCGCTGCCTTCGCCTTTGCCTTTCTTGTAAAAGCCACCCTTGGTTTTATCGCCGAGCCACTTCCGTTCGAGCATCTGGCGGTAGAAGTCGGGAAGCTTGAGATCGCTGCGTTCGTCCAATGCGGCGGAGGAGGGGGCTCGCCCCGCACCCGCGCCGGTCATGTTGGAGACCACATGGCCGAGAATGTCGAGGCCGACCAGATCAATGGTGCGAAAAGTTGCCGAACGCGGCCAGCCCACGGCCTGGCCGGTGAGCGCGTCCACGTCTTCGATGCTCATGTCCATTTCCTGCATGAGACGGATGACGTTGAGCACAGAAAAAGTGCCGATGCGGTTACCGATGAAGTTGGGTGTGTCTTTCGCGAACACAACTCCTTTGCCCAGTTGGGTATCGGAGAAATGCGCGACGGCTTCGATCAGCGCGCGGTCGGCTTCCGGCGTGGGAATCAGCTCCAGGAGCCGCATGTAGCGCGGGGGATTGAAGAAATGGGTGCCGAACCAGGAACGGCGGAAGTCCTCGGAGAAGCCTTCGGCAATCTTCGCGACAGGCAACCCGCTGGTGTTGGTGGTGACAATCGTGCCTGGCTTCCGGATTGCCTCAACCTTTTTCAGCAGCGAGCGCTTGATGTCGAGATTCTCCACTACCGCCTCGATGACCCAATCCACATCGGCGAGCCGTTTCAGGTCGTCCTCGAAATTCCCGATGGTCACCAGGTGGGTGAGGGACGGCTCGTAAAATGCAGCCGGTTTTGATTTCCTCGCCGCCTCCAGTCCGGCCGCGGCAATCTTGTTGCGAGCAGGGACGTCGGCGTCGGGCGGAACGATGTCCAACAGACAACAGGGAACTCCGGCGTTAGCGAAATGAGCAGCGATGCGGGCGCCCATGGTGCCGGCACCGAGGACAGCAACCTTGTGAATCCGTTTCATGAGGGCACACTCCGAATGAC
>Ga0326726_10003352_pt1 | contig 14707 bp, 13 predicted proteins | sample MHFenrmetagenome_2_FD_207603 | JGI IMG/M metagenome (GOLD analysis project Ga0326726, IMG submission 207603) | Lab enriched peat soil microbial communities from Michigan Hollow, Ithaca, NY, United States - MHF15MN | ecosystem: Environmental > Terrestrial > Soil > Wetlands > Peat | place: USA...
ACCGAGCCCTGGGCGTCGGTCACCGTCACGCCGCCGGAGCCGGTGTCCAGGTCGAGCGATCCGCGCGTGTGCTCGGTGGTGACCGACGCCGCGGCCACGCTGACCCGCACGTCCCCGTCGACGTTGGTCACGGTGGCGTCGCCGACGCCCCAGTGTACCACGATGCGCTGTCCCTTGGGGACGCTGACCACGACGTCGGCGTGCGCGTCGAGTCCCGAGCCAGAATCGCGAATCTCCACGCGGTCGCCGCCGCGCCAGTCTCGTCCCGAGTTTCGGTCATCGAACGTTCCGTCCTCGTCGACGCGGAGCTGCGTCCGCGTGCGGTACGAGAGACCGGGGTAGACGATCTGGTTGGACGGGTAGACGACTCTAAGCGTCTGGAACCCGCGGATCTCGCCGGTCGCGAGGGTCAACCGGCTCCCGTCTTGCCCGCCTCGCGTGACGTCCACAGTCACCGCGCTGCCGCTGCCCGGCTGGAGGCGGAGATGTCCGGCGAGGTTGTAAATCGCGACGCGTTCGCCGGTCAACGCGCGGTGCTCGGTCTGAGCGCTCGCAACGGCGATTGGGCCGGCGAGGAGCGCGAGGCAAGCGGCACGACGTGCGCGCTCCAAGCACGCGCGGTCGAACGAGACGATCATTGGGGACCCCGAGGCGAAGGAGTTGAGCTCACCGATTCAGACAGATCGGGGCACCCGATGGTTTGAGCCGAAGCGGCCGCGCGGGGGCGGAATCACTGGCGGGGATGAACCGGCTTTTGTAGAATGGCGCGCCCACCTCGTCCCACCTCGACCCTCCCCTCCATGTCTCGCTGGATCAAGCGAACCGGCTACGCGCTGGGCGGTCTCGTCGTTCTCGTCCTCGTTACCCTGGGCGTCGTCTACGGATGGAGTGAGTGGCGATTTCGGCGGACCTACTCCGTTCCCGCCGAGCAGGTCGCGATCTCGAACGATAGCGCGGTGATCGCGCGCGGCGAGCACATCGTGACGGCGATCGCCGGTTGCGTCGGGTGCCACGGCGAGGGCCTCAAGGGCACCGCCATGATCGATGCGCCGGAAATGGGCCGGCTCGTCGCGCTCAACCTCACCAAGGGTGAGGGCGGCGTGGGCGGCCAGCTGACGCCGGAGATCATCGAGCGGGCGGTGCGCCATGGTATCGGGCACGACAGCCGCGCACTTCGGGTCATGCCGGCCGACGAGTTTCAGTATCTGACCGACGAAGACCTCCGCGCGGTCGTGTCGTACGTGCTGAACGTCGCACCGGTGAACAACACATTGCCGGCGTCCTATCTCAAGCTGTTGCCTCGCGTGTTGCTCGTGACCGGCATGGTGCCCTTCCTTCCCGCGGAGAAGGTCCGAGACGCCCCGGGCAAGCCGATGACGATTGCGCCCGCGCGCACGCCCGAATACGGCGGCTACCTCGCCATCGTGGCGGGATGCAAAGGATGTCACGGACCGGGCTTGTCGGGCGGCAAGATCGAGAATGGCGATCCGGCGTGGGGGCCGGCCGCCAACCTGACGCCCTCCGGCAATCTCGGAAAGTGGACCGAAGCGGAGTTCATGCAGACGCTGCGTACGGGCAAGCGGCCGGACGGCAGCCCGCTCAAGGATCCGATGCCGTGGCAGACGGTCGGTCACATGACCGACGACGAGCTGCACGCGCTGTGGGTGTATCTCCGCTCAGTCCCGCCGCGGACATTTGGCACTCGCTAGGTCAGATCACGTGCTCGATGGCCCACGTCCAGTAGACGACGTCCTCCGCTGACATGCTGCCGCGCGGCTGCAGCCGCGCGTCCGAGTAGCCGTACTGTCCGATATCGAGCAGATACTGCGCGCGCGACGTCAGCGTGCCGCGACAGACGCGGTCGCCGTTCGGCGCGTCGCTGATCTCGAGCTGGAGTCGCGCCGTGAGATCGTTCCACACGCGCTCCGGAATGCGGTGCCGCTCCGACGGGTAGATGAACCCGAACAGCACGATGTACGACAACAGCAGCTGCCAGTAGCCGCCGAAGCGCCGCACGATGCGGTCCCAGTCCAGCGTCTCGGCGCACGAGCGGATGATGTGCGCGACGTCCGCGCCGTCGTAGCGTTCCCGTTCCATCACGAACGTCTTCTGCCAGAGCAGCTCCTCGACCGGCGCGATCTTGACCGGCATGCCGAGGACGTCGGCTTCCATCGCGTTGGCGAACCACTCGTCGTCCACTGAGCACACACCGTTGCCCGAGTTGAACACGAGGTCGACGACATCGTTGCCGTCCTTGGCCTTGGCCAACCAGTGCGGAAAGGTGATCTCGGTGTCGTAGCCCGCTTCGTCGAGCGCGGACAGCGCGGCGCCGACGTCCGAGCGGCGGAGGAAAAGATCGAAGTCCTTCGTCTCGCGCACGATCCCCGTGTAGTTGAGGAGGGCGTGCGACCCGCCGACGAGGAAGGGCACCTGCGCGTCGCTGAGCACATGCAGCGTGCGCCGATAGAATGCGTTGGTGTCGCGCGCGGGGTGATCCAGGGTCGATTGATAGGCCATTGGCTGGGTCGTCGTCCTCGACCGCTGAGAATGCAAGAGCGGGGCTACGCGGCTGGCCCGATTCCTTCCGTAGACGCCGCCGTGCCGATGCCCATCACGGAAGACATGGTCCGGCTCGCCGCGCTCGCCGACGTGCACTACTCGAAGAGCTCGCCGTCGAGCCTGCAGCCGCTGTTCGCGCAGATTGCCGAGTCTGCCGACGTGCTGGCGCTCTGCGGCGATCTCACCGACTACGGGCTGGCCGACGAAGCGCGGCTGCTGGCGAAGGACCTGTCGCAGGTGAAGATCCCGATCGTCGCGGTGCTCGGGAATCATGATTTCGAGGCGAACCAGGAGCGCGAGATCGTGCAGATCCTCGGCGATGTCGGCGTGCACATGCTCGACGGTGACACCTGGGAGTTCCGTGGGGTCGGGTTCGCCGGCGTCCGCGGCTTCTGCGGCGGCTTCGGGCGCGGCGCACTCGCCGCATGGGGCGAGAAGATCATCAAGGATTTCGTGCACGAGGCCGTTCAGGAAGCGCTCAAGCTCGAGGCGGCGCTGGCGCGGCTGAACGTTCCGCAGCGAATCGTGCTCCTCCACTACGCGCCGATTCGAGCCACGGTCGAGGGCGAGCCGCCGGAGATCATTCCTTTTCTCGGATCGAGCCGCCTCGAGGATCCGCTGTCGCGCTTCGACGTGACCGCGGTCTTTCACGGACACGCGCACAAAGGGGCGCCGGAAGGGCACACGCAGACCGGGATTCCGGTCTACAACGTTGCCCACTCCGTGCTGAAGGCGAACTACGCCGACCGCCCGCCATTTCGACTGTTCAACATCCAGCCGGCGATGACGGGAGACCCTGGCGTCACGCCGATCGGCGACCGCCACTGGATGCGTCGGTCAACGGACCACGGTCCTGCCGCCTAGGGCTGATCACGGTTCTTCCCGTTCGGCGGCCGCCGCCGGGGCGGACTCCTCGGGCAGCACCGACTCGAGATAGAAGCGCACGTGATCGAGCTCCGCGCGCAGACGGCGCTCGTTCGCGACCGCGAGCAGTGCGAGCAACGCTTCGGCGAATCCCGTCGCGGCCGGCGTGAAGTACGTCTCGACCTCGAGTCGCGTCCGGCTGGCCGAGACGAGTGAGAATCGAAGCTGCACGCGCACGTCGACGACGCTCTGCGGAACGCTCTCGAACCCGATCACGGTGTTCGGAACGTACTTGGTGACGACCATGTCCCACGCCAACAGCCGTCCGCCCACGCCGTAGGCCTCCCAATGTGAACGGCCGTCTTGATAGTCGGCAACCGAACGCACGAACCCCACGACCCGAGGCAGGTTCTCGAAGTCCTTGAAGAAGGCGAAGACGGCGGGAAGCGGGCGAGCGATCTCGATCGACGAGCGGAAGGCCACCTGTCGGCGCCGTGTCCCCGCGGCGCGGATCAAGCGGTCCAGGATCGGGCTCGCCGCGTAGACGATGAGGGCGAGCCCCGTGCTTCGCGCGGCGACGCGCGCCCCGCGATTTGCCGGGTTCGACGCCAGGAGCGCGCCGCCGAGCGCACCGAGCGCAAGCTGCTCCAACGACCGATTCGACGATTGGGACGAGGACGCCACACCCCCAGCAGTCGCAAGGGCGGTGCCGCTGACTCAGCCGTTGCGGGAGAAGCGTCGAGAGTCGCCGCGACTCAGCCGGTCTTGGCGAAGCGTTCGAGCGCGCCCAGCGCCTCGGGCATGTCGCGTCTGCCGAACCCGAGCCGAAAATGGTTGCCGGGGTAGCCGAACTGGGAGGCGGGGAGGATCAACACACCTTCGCGCTCGACGAGTCGCGCGGCGAAATCGTCGACGTCGTGACCGATGAGCTTCGGAAATCCGACGCTCGACGCCCGCGGTCTCACCCACGAGAATCGCCCGGCGTTTCTCGCGAAGAATCCGTCGAGGATCGACAAGTTGACGGAGACGATCTCGCGGGTTCTCGCGAGCAGCGCATCCTTGGCGCGCAACGCCGCCAGCGCGAGGATCTCGCTCGGCGCGCTGTTGCAGATGGTCGTGTAGTCCTTGAGACTCGCGATACGCGCGCGCAGGGGAGCGTCGCGCAGCGCCAGCCATCCGATGCGCAGCCCCGCGAGCCCGAACGCCTTCGACATCACGCCCAGGCTGACTCCTCGCGGCGACAGCGTCGCCGCGGGAGGGAGGGGCGGCGCGTCGTGCTCCAGAAACCGATAGACCTCGTCGGAGAACAGAAACGCGCCGTGCTGCTCGGCGAGGGCGACGAGACGGTGGAGCTGCTCGGGCGCGAGCTGCGCGCCGGTCGGGCTGTGCGGTGAGTTGACGACGATCACCTTCGTGTTCGGCCGCATGGCCGCGGCGACGGCGTCGACGTCGAGCGACCAGTCACGTTGGTCGAGCGGCACGAGAGTGACCGAGCCGCCCGCCGAGCGAGCCACCTCGTGAAGCGACTGGTACGCCGGCCAGGCGACGACCGCATGATCGCCCTTTCCGATGAGCGCGTGCATGCAGAGGAACACGCCCTCCTCGGCGCCGGCGAAAACGATGATGTCGTCCGCCGTCAGACCGGGACATAGGCCGGCGATCTCGGCGCGGAGGGCGGGCAGGCCGAGCGATTCGGTATAGCCGAGCCGCAGCGAGTCCCAGCGGCGGCGCGAATCGTCGTCGGCGAGCGCGAGCAGCTCGGCCAGGCCGACCGGCTCCACGTCCGAGGCGCACAACACGTGACGGACCGCGAACTCCCACCGCGCGAAGTATCGCTCGAGGGTGAAGTCCGCGATCTGCACGCGAGGAATCTTTGAACGTCAGCTCTGGATGATCACGCCGCAGGCGAGGCGAGCGCCGGAATTGCCCGCCGGATCGGTCAGGAAATCATCGCGCGTCGCATGCACCACGATCGCCGCGCCGTTGCCGTCGAGGAGCCCGTGGGGTCCGCGAAGCGTCACATCCGGCAACAGAAACTCGAATCGCAATCGCCCGGACGGCGGTACGTCGATGTTTGGAAGATCGCCAAGATGATGTCCCTCGGCACTTCGGAATCCGTGCTTGCGCTTTTCGGGATTGTAGTGGCCGCCGGCGGTCGTGAACGGCGCCTCGCACTTTCCGGTGTCATGGATGTGAATGCCATGCGCGCCGATGCCGAGTCCCTCGACGGAGCCCGCGATGATCAGACCCGCGTAACTGTCGGTGAACGTCGCGTCGCCAATGCGGGCGCCCGCGGCGTCGCGAATTGTCGCGGTCGCGGTCCGAAACGATGCGGCCGATCGTGAAGGTGCAGGTGCTGGCCGCGCAACCGGCGGTGAAGGCGCGGGCGACGTGGCGACCGGCACCGTCTGAACTGGTGGATTGCTGCAGGCCGCGATCAGGAGGAGACCGGCAATGTGGCGAATGGAGGAGCGCATGTCGTTCTCACCGCGAAAAAAGTGTGTGCTTCACGCCACGGCGCCCACTGCGACGGCGGCGGCGCGGACGCGCGCCAGCGCGTCCTCGGGACTGCTGCCAACGGCGGACAGATGACCCATCTTGCGACCCGCGCGCGCGCCTCGCTTTCCATAGAGGTGTAGGCGCACGCCGGGTTTCGACAACGCTGACTCGAACTTTGGCGGGCCGTGCTGCCACAGCTCGCCGAACAGATTGTAGATCGCGCCCGGTCGAAGCACGCTCGGATCCCCCAGCGGCAGATCGCACACCGCGCGCACGATCTGCTCGAACTGACTCGTCCCGCAGGCGACCTCCGTCTCGTGATACGAGTTGTGGGGGCGCGGCGCAAGCTCGTTCACGAGCAGCGTACCGTTCGCGAGCAGGAATATCTCGACCGCGAGAATCCCCTCGAGCGCGAGTCCCTCGGCGATGCCTCGAGCGATCTCGTCGGCATCCGCGGTCACGCGATGGGGAAGGGGCGCGGGGATGACCGACCACGCGAGGATCTGGCGCTCGTGATGGTTGAGCGCCGCGGGGTAGGCGCGAATCTCGCCCGACGGCCGTCGCGCGACCATCACGCTGAGCTCCGCCTGCAGCTCGAGCGCCGCCTCGGCGACCGAATGTCGTTCGGCGAGCGCGGTCCACGCGGCGGCGGCGTCAGCGGGCTTCGCGACGCGCGCCTGGCTCCGTCCATCGTACCCGCCGCGACTTGCCTTCACGAACAGCGGGCCGAGCTCGCGCGCGGCGGCCTCGAGGTCCGTGGCGCGACGAACTTCATGGTATGCGCCGACAGGATAGCCGTTGGCGGCGAGCCAGCGTTTCTGGGCGGCGCGGTCCTGCACCATCGCGAGAATGTCCGCGCCCGGACGCAGCGGCGCGTGCCGCTCCGCGGCGGCGAGCGCGTCGACGCCGATGTGCTCGATCTCGAGCGTGACGACGTCGCACTGTTTCGCGAGATCGGCCGCGGCATCGGCGTCGTCGAACGGGGCGGCGACCACTCGGTCGGCGACGGGGCTCGCGGCGCAATTGGCGTCGGGGTCGAGCACGTGGACGCTGTACCCGAGCGTCCGGGCGGCCATCGCGGTCATTCGCCCCAGCTGTCCGCCGCCGAGAATGCCGATCGTGGAGCCCGGCGGAATCGCCGACATCAGCGACCGCGTGACGCGCCGTCGTTCGGCGCGATGCTCGTGTTCGCCAGGACTTCGTCCGTGCGCGAGCGCCGCCACGCGCGAAGTCGCTCGCGCAGCTCGGGTCGCGTACTCGAGACGATCGACGCCGCCAGGATCGCGGCGTTCACCGCGCCCGGCTCGCCGATGGCGAGCGTTCCTACGGGGACACCCTTGGGCATCTGGACGATCGAGAGGAGCGAGTCGAGTCCATTGAGCATCGTGGCCGGAATCGGCACGCCGAGCACCGGAAGCATCGTCTTGGACGCGACCATACCCGGCAGGTGCGCCGCTCCGCCCGCGGCGGCGATGACGACCTCGAGTCCGCGCGATTCCGCGGTGGACGCGTACTCGAACATCCAGTCCGGCGTACGGTGCGCCGACACCACCTTGGCCTCGTGCGGAACGCCGAGCGCGACGAGCAGGTCGATCGCGGGCTGCATGTACTTCAAGTCCGAGGTGCTGCCCATGATGACGCCGACGAGCGGACGCGCGGAGGTCGGAGAGTCGGTCACGATTCGGCGGAATATAAGCGGCGAGAGGGGGTGCGGCGAACGGCGGACGGCGAAACGGCGAACAGCGCGCGGCTACCTCGTTTTGTCCACGACGACGGCGCCTCCTTTCATCACCCACTTCACGTTGCTCAAGACAACGTTGATGTCCTTGAGCGGGTCGCCCTCGACCGCCACGATGTCCGCGTAGTAGCCCGGCGCGATTTTCCCGAGGGTCTTCTCCATTCCAAGCAGCTCGGCACCGTTCGTCGTGGCGGTGGCGAGCGCCTGGGCCGGGGTCATGCCCATCTTCACGAACCAGCCGAGCTCACGCGTGTTCTGGCCGAACATGTGGAACACGGCGTCCGATCCCATTCCCATCTTCACGCCCGCGTGGAAGGCGCGCTTCGCTGTCTCGAAGTTCAAGAGGCGGAACGAGTCGAGCGCCGCCACCTGCTGATCGGTGTAGCGAAAGTCCTTCTTGTACTCGGCGTAGTAGCGATTGTGATCGATGGTCGGGACGTAGATGGTGCCGCGCTTCATCATCTCGGCGAGCGTCGCGTCATCGAGGTCGATCGCGTGCTCCACGGTCGTCGCGCCGGCGAACACGGCGTCGTGGCCGCCCTGCGGCCCGTACGAGTGAATGGCGATTCGCTTCCCGAACGACTTCGCCGCGTCGGCGGCGGCCTTCATCTCCTCGAACGAGAAGGTCTCATTGCCGGTGACGTCGGCGCCGCTCCCGGTGGATCCGTACATCTTGATTTGGTCGGCGCCGGCGTCGACTTGCTGCTTCACCGCCTCGGGGATCTGCGAGATGTTGTAGATCCGGCCGCGCACCGTGCGAGTCGTGTCCATGCCGGCGCGAAACGGCGGGCGCGCCCGCTGCAGGCCCGATCCGGCGACGAACAGCCGCGGACCGATCCAGCCGCCTTTGTTGATCGAGTCACGGAGCGCGACGTCGGTGTAGTTCGACGCGCCGAGATCGCGCGCGGTCGTCACACCGGTCTCGAGCGTGTGGAGCGCGTTCAGGCGCATGAGGGCCGCGGCCTGCTCCGGAGTCTTCGGCGGTTGACGCCAGGGATCGGTGCCCGACGCGGGATCCCACGTGTACGTCATGTGGGTGTGTGCGTCGATCATCCCGGGGATCGCCGTATAGCGCGTGAGGTCGATTACCTGAGCGCCCGAGGGGACTGCGTCGCGCGGCCCGGCGATGCGCGAGATCTTGTCGCCGTCGACGATCACCACGCCGTTCTGGGTCACGCGTCCGGTGCCGTCGACGACCGCGGCGAAGCGCAACGCTTTGATCTGGGCGGACGCAGACGCGGCGGCGAGGACGGCGATCGCCGCGGCGCGGAGAAGAGAAGATCGCATGGTGAACGATCGCGCCCCTCGGGTGACGCGTCCAGACGCCCGCCGTCACCGCGGCGAGGTGAACGCTGCGCGCCTTGACGGTGTCTGACCAGTAACATAGTCTGTCTATGTCAGTGCTGGCTCATCGCGCGGAGGTCGACTGATGGGGCTGGGAACCTGGTGGCGCCGAGTGCGACTGCTGGTGCTGCGCGACCGCGTCTCGCGAGAGCTCGAGGAGGAGATGCGCTTCCACGTCGCGATGCGCGCCGAACGGCTCGCGGCGACCGGGATGCCGGCCCCCGACGCCGATGCGGAAGCCAGTCGGCGCTTCGGCAGCACGGCGCGACTTGGCGAGCGAGCGCACGACGTGTGGGGATGGCGTGGCGCGGACGCGATCCTGCAGGACACGCGCTACGCGCTGCGCGGCCTCGCGAAGAGTCCGACGTTCACCCTCGTCATCGTCGGCACACTGGCGCTCGGCCTCGGCGTGAATGCGGCGGTGTTCTCGCTGCTCGACCGGTTGTTCGCACGGCCACCGGCCGGCGTAACCGCCCCCGACGAGCTGCACCGCGTCTACGTGAGTCAGATCTGGGGCAGCGGCGACCACACGGTTCGCGACGCCTTCAACTATCCGCAGTGGCAGGATCTCCGTGCTGCGGCGGGGGTCAACGCCGAGATCACGGCCTATGGACTCGACAGCGTTCGGCTCGGCGCCGATGCGAGCACACGGCGCGCCGTTGCGGCGTTCGTGGATGCGAGCTACTGGCGTGTGCTTGGCACCCGTGTCGCGGCCGGCCGAGCGTTCACTGAAGATGAAACGCATATCGACGCGCCCGTCAACGTCGCGATCGTCAGCGATGCGTTCTGGCGACGCGAGCTCGGTGGCCGGCCGGACGTCGTCGGTGCGACGATCCAACTCGGCACGCTTCGCTACACCGTCGTCGGGGTTGCGCCGCGGAGCTTCGCCGGCATCGATCTCGACGACGCGGAGCTCTGGCTTCCGCTCGGCGCGATGCCGATGTCGAAGTTCTCGGAGAAATCGTGGTGGCAGATCCGGACGACGGGCCTTCTGCACGTCGTCGCGCGAGTGCCGAGCGGCACGCGCCCGGAGCCGCTGGAATCGCGACTCACGGCGGCGTTTCGCACCGGCTCCGTGTCGTCTGGATATCGAAGCGATACGGCCGCGGTGGTATCCACGGGCTCGATTCTCTCGGCGCTCGGACCAATGAAGCCGGAACGCGCCACGTTGCTGTCGACGCGCCTGGCGATCGTCTCGATTCTCGTGCTGATCATCGCGTGCGCGAACGTCGCGAACCTCTTGCTCGCGCGGGCAGTCCGTCGTCGCCGCGAGATCGCCGTCCGATTGGCGCTCGGGATCTCGCGCCGCCGGCTTGCCGGCCAGACGATGATCGAAAGTGCGCTGCTCGCGCTGGGCGCCGCGGTGACGGCGACCATCGTGGGCGCGTGGACCGGCATCGCGCTCCGCCGGCTCCTCCTTCCGCAAATCCACTGGCGGGAGTCGATCTTCGATTGGCGCATCATGGTCGTCACCGCACTCGCGGCGCTCGCGGCCGCGTTTGCGACGTCCCTGGCGCCGCTCAGTCAAGCCCGCCGTCTCGACGTGACAGACGCGCTGAAGAGCGGACGCGACACAGCCGTGCGCGGACGGCGCCTTCGGACCACGCTCGTCGTTGGGCAAACCGCATTGGCGGTGGTGTTGCTCGCCGGCGCCGGTCTGTTCGTGCAGAGCCTGCGGCGCGTGCTCGGAGTCGACGTTGGCTACGACGTCGATCGGGTCATTTACGCCGAGCCGACCTTCGCCGACGAGCGTGGCGGTACGGACGAGTCGCGCTACAAGGAAGTGAGCGCCGCGCTCGACGAGGTGGCTCGGCGGCTGTCGCTCAGCGCGGACGTGGATGGCGTCGCGCTGGCCTTCCATTCGCCGATGGGCGGCTACCTCTTGAGCGGCATCAGGATACCCGGCATCGACTCGACGCCTTCGCTCAACAACGAGAAGCCGTCGATGAACTCCGTGTCGGCGGAGTACACGGCCGTCACCGGCATGCACCTGGTTCGCGGACGACCGATCACCGCGAGCGACGTCGCGGGCGCACCGCCGGTGATGCTCGTGAACGAGACGATGGCGCGGATCGTCTGGCCGCGCGAGGATGCGATCGGAAAATCCGTCGACCCGTTCGGCCCGCAGGGTTTGCGCTACATCGTCGTCGGCATCGTGTCCGACGCGCACCGCGTGTCGGTCGTCGAGAAGCCATCGATGCAGTTCTACCTTCCCCTCGCACAGGCGTCGCTCAAGGGCGCTCGCGGTCGCGCGACGAGTCTCATCGTCCGCGCACGCGTGAACCGGATCGGCGGCGCTATGGCCGCGACCGAGGCCGCGGTCCGGGCGGTCATGCCGAACGCCGCGCCGAACGTGATGCGATTGCGCGGATCACTCCAGGAGCAGTTCCGCACCTGGCGCATCGGTGCCACGCTCTTCTCCGCGCTTGGCGCCCTCGCGCTCATCGTGACGGCGCTCGGCGTGTACGGCGTCATCTCGTACGAGATCGGCCAGCGGACGCACGAGATGGGCATTCGGATTGCGTTGGGCGCACAGCGCGCACGTGTGGTCGGTCTGGTGGTGGGGCAGGGAGCGCGGACGACGGCCATTGGGCTCGCCGTCGGACTTGGCCTGGCGCTGGCGGCCGGGCGGTTGGTGTCGGCGCTCCTCTATGAGACGTCGCCGAGCAATCCCGTTATACTGCTGGCGGTGGCAGCCATCATGCTGGCGGTTGCCGCGCTCGCGTCGTTCATTCCAGCGCGTCGTGCCGCCGCCGTCGATCCATCCACAGCACTCCGAGCCGAGTGAGGGTGGTGATGCGAACCTGGAGATCCCTCGCTGCGCTCGGGATGACGGTGGTGACTGCGTTCGGGATGACACTCGTGGCGTGTCATGCATCGCCGTCCGTTCCGCTGCCCGAATCGCGCGCGCAGATGCTGCACGACCCTTCGGCGGCGTTCTGGCGCGAGCATGCGCCCGACGTCTACCGCGCGAGGTTCGAGACCACCAAGGGCGTCTTCGTCCTCGAGGTCACGCGCGCCCTGTCCCCGCTCGGCGCGGATCGACTCTACAACCTCATTCGCGCCGGCTATTACGACGACACGCGATTCACGCGGGTGGTGCCGAACTTCATCGCGCAATTCGGCGTTCCGCGCGACTCGGTGTTGGCGGCGCTGTGGTACCACAACACCTTCTCCGACGATTCGGTTCGGACGAGCAACGTGCGCGGCACCTTCGCCTTCGCGATGCGGGGACCGAACGATCGCACCACCCAGATCTACATCAATCTCGTCGACAACGTGCGAAACGATCCGCAGGGTTTCTCTCCACTCGGCCGGGTGGTCGAGGGCATGAACGTCGTCGATAGCCTGTACAACGGGTATGGTGAGAATTCCGGCGGCGGCGTGCGCGCCGGCAAACAGGGGCCGCTGCTCTCAGGCGGAAATGCGTACGTGGACCGCGAGTATCCGAAGCTCGATCATCTCATTCGCGCGACGATCATCGATCGAAGGTGACGCCGCCGACGATCGACGCCCACGGATGCCATGGCGGTCCGCCCGCGTAGGAGCGCGTCTCGTTCACGGCGCGATACGCGAGGCTCAAGGCGCGGAAGCGAAGCTCGACGCCGATCTGGCCTGACCCAACCAGCACCTCGTGCCCGACGCGATAGTCGGGATGAAACGTGTTGCCGTCGAGAAAGATGTCGCGCACGACGGCGCGCGCGGACACGCCGCCAACCACGGCGACCGAGGCAGGCACCGACTCCGGAAGCCATGGGTGCGGCAGATTCCACCCGACCCTCGACTGCACGCCCGCATCCGCCGACGTCTTCACGTTTCCGACGTCGACCGATACGCTCGGCAGCACGTCGAACCCGAACGCCCCACGGCCATATGCCATGATGCGCCGGCGCTGCTCGTAGTCGACGATCGCGCCCGGCTCGAAGCGAATCTGCCGGGTCCAGTCGGCGGGACGGTTGAACTGCGGCGCGACGCTGTGGGCCACGCTCTGCGTGAAGCGCGCGAGCGACGGCGGCCCCGTCACGCCAAGTGTGATCGTGAGCTCGTCGGAGCGCGACGCGTGAAGCGACCGCGCGCTGTGCGCGAAGTACAGCCATCCGCCGCTGGCGCGCGATCCCGGCGTCGGCCGGGGATCGTCGACGCGCGCCGACGAGGTGTACATGTCCTGGCCCACCTCGGCGCGCGATGAATGACAATCCTGGATGTGGTACACGCACCTGGCGCCATGATCATGGAACGACCACCACCACCATGGCGAGAGCGCACCATCATACGTGATGTGGACTCCGCTCGTGTACTCCTCGTCCGGACGATTGTACGGCTGCATCCAGAAGTCGAACGCGTCGTTGTCCATCCGGAGCGAGAGTCCCTGCGGCGACTGCGCACGCGCGACTCTCACCCCGACCGGGGCGAGGAGCAACGCGGTGAGAGCGAGCCGCGTTGCCGCGGTGGTCACTGATATTGGATGTACAACGGGCGAGGGAGGAGTCGCAGCACTTCGATAGGCGTGAGGAGGGCGTCGCCCTTTCTGACGTCGTTGTGATAGAAGAGCTTGAATCCGGTGAACTGCACCGGATGCGGCACGATGTAGTCGCGGTACGAATCGAATTTTAGCCAGGGTGGCCCCCAGCCGTCCATATCCATCACGACCTGCACGCGCGGCGTCGGATGAATGCTCTCCGCGTCGGGCACCATGTCGGCCCGGAAGCGATGCACGATGAGGATCTTCGGCGGCAGCTTCTTCTCGGCGACGAGCTTGTCGAGCGTCTCGATCACGTAGTTCACGTCGGCGGCCATCATCTGCCCGACCTTGGCGCTCGGACGCACGCCTTCGCGCTTGTAGTGCATGTAGAACTCGGGGTCGACCCCCAAGTGTACGTCGGGCCGCTCGAGATATTTGAGCAACAGCGGCAGCTCCGTTTGCAGCGTGCTATGCCCGGCCTGAATGTCGACGAAGAGCAACCCGTTGCGGCTCTTCGCCCACTTGTAGGCTTGTTCGATCGTCTGCGCGCTTTCGCGACGATTCCACGTGCCGCCCGGTCCGGCGGCACCTTGCGCGACGACGGTCACGAGGTGAATCGCCGGAACCACTGGCGTCGACGGATCGGCAGCCTTCCACATCGCGACGGTCTTGTCCAGCATCGAGAGCATCTCCTGCTCTGGATACTCGCCGAGGACGCCCATCTTCTTCGAGTGGGGATTGCCGTAATACGCTACGATGCGACTCGCGGGCAAGATTGAGCTGGGAAGCGCGGCCGGCCCGGCCGGCCAACGCGTCATCGCCCGGCCGCCGGCGCGAATCGCGGACGCGTATGACACACTGTCGTGGGCCGTGCGTTTCTCCGTGAAACGAGGATGCGCCGTGTCGGCGGCGATCTCCTTCGGCGTGACCGTGCCGGCCGCCGAATTGGAATTGGTCGGCGCGCTACGGATCGTGGAGTCCGCGGGCTGCCTCGGCTTGGCAGGCGCTGCGACTTCGCCATTTGCCGGGCGTGAGGTATCCGCCGCGGCCTTCGCATCGGGGCGTGCGCTGCAGGCGCCAAGCGCTACCACTCCCAGGAATCGTATGAACGAGCTGAACCGCATTGAAGCGAGACTCGCAGGCTGTTGACGATGTAATCGGTGAGCCGTGGTGCCCCTGTGTTGCGTGGCACTGCGTGTGCCAGCCCACGCGGACTGAATTCTAATCGACGGCAACGCCGC
>Ga0326726_10003353_pt1 | contig 14706 bp, 15 predicted proteins | sample MHFenrmetagenome_2_FD_207603 | JGI IMG/M metagenome (GOLD analysis project Ga0326726, IMG submission 207603) | Lab enriched peat soil microbial communities from Michigan Hollow, Ithaca, NY, United States - MHF15MN | ecosystem: Environmental > Terrestrial > Soil > Wetlands > Peat | place: USA...
CCTTCGACTATCCGAAGCGCAGCGCCTACTTCCGGGGCGAGCTGGAGCACTACCTGGTGTTCTCGCGCGACCAGGGAATCGACCCGCTTCGCATCAAGGGGTCCTACGCCGGAGCGATCGGCATTCCGCAATTCATGCCCGGTTCGTACCGGCGCTTCGGAGTCGACTTCGACGGCGACGGGCAGATCAATCTCGCCACCAGCCCCGCCGATGCCATAGGCAGCATCGGCAATTTCCTGAAGTCGCACGGCTGGGTGCGCGGCCAACCGGTCGCGTTCAGCGCCGAGGCGTCCGGAGACGCCTGGCGCAAGCTCGCCGGGAGCGGGATCGTGCCGGCAACCCGCTTCGCGGACCTGCCGTCGTACGGACTCAAGACCGCTGCCGACTTGCCCGGCGATACCCTGTGCGCCCTGATCGAGCTCGAGTCGCCGGGGCAGCCGTCGGATGTCCGCGTGACCTTTCAGAATTTCTTCGTGCTCACGCGCTACAACCGCTCCAACCTCTACGCCGCAGCGGTCCTCGACCTCGCAGCCGAGATCGCGCGCGCAAGATCGGCGGCGCCCGTCGCCGGAACCGCCGGCCCCGGCGGGAACAATCCGTGACCCGTCCGGCGCGTCAGTACCGCTACTACGAATTCGTGATGGCGGCGTTCGTCACCGTGCTGATCTGCTCGAACCTTATCGGACCCGCCAAGATCGCGCAGGCCGATCTTCCTCTCTTGGGGGTCGTGTCTTTCGGCGCCGGCGTGTTGTTCTTCCCGATTTCCTACGTCTTCGGCGATATCCTCACCGAAGTCTACGGTTATGCGCGCTCCAGAAGAGTGATCTGGGCCGGTTTCGCGGGCCTCGCCTTCGCCGCGTTCATGTCGGCGGTCGTGGTCTGGCTGCCTCCGGCCCCTTTCTGGAGCAACCAGGCCGCCTACGAGATCGCGTTCGGCGCAACCTGGCGGATCGCCGCGGCCTCGCTCACGGCGTTCTTGTGCGGGGAGTTCGTGAATTCGTTCGTGCTGGCGAAAATGAAGATCTTCACGCGGGGCCGGTGGCTCTGGACCCGCACCATAGGCTCGACGATATTCGGCGAGGGAGTCGATTCGCTCCTGTTCTATCCGCTGGCGTTCTGGGGGAGCGGCCTGATCCCCGACGCCATGCTGCCGCGGATCATGCTCGTCCAGTTCGTCTCCAAGGTCGGTTTCGAGGTCGTGTTCACGCCGATCACGTACGCCGTGGTCGGCTGGCTGAAGCGCGCCGAACAGGAGGACTACTACGACACGAACACCGACTTCAATCCTTTCACGCTCAAGACCTGAAGCGTGACCCTCCGGCTTCGGAGGGTGAATGTCAAGGATTCACGCTTTTCCGGCCCGCCGCCTCGGCGTAAAATGAATTGTGTTTGAGTGAGGGTCCCACCCAGTGAACCGCCGCGGCAACGAGTACGACGTTTCCTGTCAGGTCAATACCACCGATTCGGCAATCGTGAATTCGGAGGTCGACCGGATCTTTCTCGAGCTCTACCCCAAGGCCTCGACCGAGAAGATCGACCGGGCTTTCCATGATCTGACCACGATGTACCGCGGCGGACGCCCGGGCTACCACGCCTGTGACACCGCGTATCACGATATCCAGCACGTGCTTGACGTCACGCTCGCGATGGCGCGTCTGATCGACGGATACAAACGCGCCAGAATCGGACTCGAGCCGCTCGACGCGGCGATGTTCCGGCTCGGCGTGATCACCGCCCTGTTCCACGACTGCGGCTACATACGCACCCTCGACGACAGGGAGCACAAGAATGGAGGCGAGCTCACCCTGACGCATGTCTCCCGCGGAGGGCGCTTCCTCAGGGACTATCTGCCCAAGATCGGCATGGGCGAGGTGGCGGACGTCGCGGCCGCCCTGATCCATTTCACCGGTTACGAGATCCCGGTCAGCGAAATCAAGGTGCCATCGCTCGCCCACAAGCTGCTCGGCAGCCTGCTCGGTTCGGCGGATATCATTGCGCAGATGTCGGACCGGTGTTATCTCGAGAAATGCCGCGACCGGCTCTATCCGGAGTTCGTTGCGGGCGGTATCGCCCGCAAGCGGCTGGCCGACGGACAGGAACAAGTCGTGTACGGATCGGGTGAGGATCTCGTGAGCAAGACGCCGCGCTTCTACCAGGGCGCCAGCCGGCGCCTGGACGCCGACCTCGGCGGAACGCACCGGTACGTGCGCAACCATTTCGGCGGGCAGCACCTGTACATGGAAGAGCTTACGAAGAACATCGAGTTCGCGCAAGCCATCAACGACGAAGGCAACGGCTCCGCGCTGAAGCGCAATCCCCCGACGACCATGCGGGCCAGGACGCCAGGGAAACCCTAGAGAAGGACTTCCTTCGTCAGGCGGCGCCGGCGCAGGATTCCGCGCAGCTGCGAGAGCGCCTCGAGCTGGATCTGGCGGACGCGCTCGCGCGTGAGCCCGAGACGAGCAGCGAGTTCCTGGAGTGTCTTTAGTTCCCTCCTGTTCAGGCCGAAGCGGCACTCGATCACGGTGCGCTGCCTGTCGCTGAGCTGCGCGAGCCACTCACGCACCAGCGACTCGATCTCGCTCGCCTGGAGCTGCGATTCAGGTCCTTCTATGGTTTCATCGGCGATCGCGTCGCCGACCGAGAGCATGGGGTCGACGTCGAGCGGCGCATCGAGCGATGCAACATGCTCGCCGCGCAGGAGCAGGCTGCGTACTTCTCCGGCGTCCCTGCCGAGAAGATGAGCGATGTCCTCCGCGGAAGGTTCACGCTCGGCGTGCGCCGCCAGGTGGCGCTTCGCCCGGAGCACCGTGGTCAGGTCCTTGATCACGTGCACCGGCAGACGGATGGTGCGCAACTGGTTCATGATCGCGCGCTCGATATTCTGGCGGATCCACCAGATGGCATAGGTCGAGAAGCGAAAGCCGCGCTCCGGATCGAACTTCTCAAGGGCGTGCATCAGGCCCAGATTTCCTTCTTCCACCAGATCCAGAAGCGGCATGCCCCGGTTGAGATACGCCTTGGCGACGTTCACGACCAGGCGCAGGTTATGCTCGATCATCTTCTGCCTGGCGGTGAAGTCTCCGGCGGATGCGCGCCTCGCGAAACGCAGTTCCTCTTCCTGACTGAAGAGGCGGTTCAGTCCGATCTGATGCAGGTAGAGCTGGGTCGCGTCGCTGAGTGTCTCGGCTTCCGGCACGCCCTCGCGCGCCTGCTCCGGCTCGCCGATTCCCGGCGCTTCTCCGCTCGTTTCGGGATCGGCTTCTTCGGAGACCGGAGCGGCGGACGCCTCGACCGTTTCGGCCCAGGTCCAGCCAGCCCGGTTACTCCGCTCCGGCGCGCGCGGGTTCACGATCGGCGCTCAGGCAGGAATTTCAGGGGATCGACGGGTTCGCCCAGGCGCCGGATTTCGAAGTGCAGCTTGACCTGCGTCGAGTCGGTGTTGCCGATCTCCGCGATCTTCTGGCCCTTGGTGACGCTCTGCCCTTCCTTCACCAGCACGCTGCGGTTGTGCGCGTACGCGGACAGGTACGTGTCGTTGTGCTTGATGATGACCAGCTTGCCATAGCCGCGCACCGTGCCAATGTACGTGACGCGGCCGGAAGCGGATGCAAGTACCGGGTCCCCGAGCTTGCCCAGGATGTCCACGCCCTTGTTTGTTCCCTTGGAAAAACCGGCGAGAACGCGGCCTGAAGCCGGCCACATCCAGTCGACGTCGCCGGATGGGGCCGCGGTGTTCGGCGCGGCCGGAGCTTCGACCTTCGGCTCGGGCGGGGAAAGGCGCAACAACAGGGCGACGTTCTCCTCGGAATACGGCAGCTTCATCGCCCTGGGTCCGGTCTTGAGAAGATCCGGACGGGCCATTTCGGCGGCGGCCGCCCGCGACTCGACTGTCGCTCGCTGCGGCTCGGCGGCGGCGCGCTGATCGCCTCCGAGCGAGCGCGCCTCGACCGCCCCCGGCGTGGCCATCGGCTGGACCTGAACGCTCGTGCTGGGCTGGGCCGGCGCACGCGCCTCGGGCTGGACCAGCTGCTGCGTAGCCTGGGGCCGCAGCCGGAGAACGGCACCCGGCTTCAGCACGGAAGGATCGGAAATGCCGTTCCAGGCCGCGAGCTCCCTGTAGTCGACGCCGTTGTCCAGCGCAATGCTGTACAGGGTATCGCCGCGCTTGACCGTGTAGCTCTCGGGTTTCTGCTCGATCGCCGCCGCCGCGGGTTTCGCGGCGGCTGGACGCGTCACGTTCCGTTCGACGACGGGCGCGCGATAAGGGCTTGCGCACGCGGCGAGCAGCGCGCAGGCGCACGCCGGGGCCAGGATACGGAGCAGCCTCACTGCTTGCCTCCTCTCAGGGGCACAAAACGCACGGCGTCGAGCCATTTTTCTGTCAATCCGGTCGCAGTCCTTTCGATGAGGCACAGCGCCTGATCGCCGCTTCCCACTGGCACGATCATTCTGCCACCCGGGGCAAGCTGCTGCAAAAGGGCATCGGGAACTCCCGGCGCCCCCGCTGCGACAATGATGGCGTCGTAGGGTGCGCCTTCGGGCAACCCCAGGGCGCCGTCGCCGTGAACCAGCCTGAGATTCGACAGCCGCAAGGGACGAAGGTTGCTGCGCGCCTTCTCGAGCAGGTCCGCGATGCGCTCGATCGAGTACACGTTCTTTGCGAGGCGCGCGAGCACGGCTGCCTGATAGCCGCACCCGGTTCCGATCTCGAGAACGCTGGCGAGGGCCCTCTGTCCCCTCACGGCCTCGATCATGCGCGCGACCACGAAGGGCTGTGAGATGGTCTGCTCGAAACCGATCGGCAAGGCGGTGTCCTCGTAGGCGCGGCTTGCGAGCGCTTCCTCTACGAAGATATGACGCGGCACCGAAGCCATTGCGGCGAGGACCGCTTCGTCGCGTATGCCCTTCTCCCGCAGCCGCGCGACCATGCGGTCGCGCGTGCGCTGCGAAGTCATCCCGATGCCGCGCGTCTTCGACAGCCTTACTTCGCGAGCCACGTTCGAACGACCGGTATCTGCAGCGGGTGAGTCAGATCCATCTGCAATGGAGTCACCGACACCCGGTCGGACGCCACCGCGTGGAAATCGGTTCCCGGGCCCGCGTCCTGCGCGCGCCCTGCGGCACCCACCCAGTACACGGTCTGGCTGCGCGGCGTAGTGGTTTTGATGACCGGCTCGGCCTTGTGCCGCTTGCCGAGCCGGGTGACCTCGACCCCTTTCAGCGACTCGTACGGAACATCGGGAACGTTCACGTTGAGCAGCAGCGGCTCGCCGAACGGCCTCTTCTGAAAACGCTCGACCAGCTCACGCGCGACGCGCGCCGCAGTCTCGTAATGCCGCCCGGCCTTGCTCGTCAGCGAAATCGCAAGCGAAGGGATGCCGAGCAAGTAGCCCTCGGTCGCGGCGGCTACCGTGCCCGAATAGATCGTGTCGTCCCCCATGTTCGCACCCAGGTTGATGCCCGAGACGATCATGTCCGGTATGTCGTCGAGGAGGCCGGTGACGGCCAGATGAACGCAGTCGGTGGGCGTGCCGTTCACGAAGTGGAATCCGTTCGCCGATTCGCGTACCGACAGGGGACGGTCCAGCGTAAGGGAGTTCGAGGCGCCGCTGTGGTCGCGCTCGGGCGCCACCACGGTGATCGCACCGACGTCGGCGAGCGTTTTTGCGAGGATCTCGAGGCCCGGTGCGAAATACCCGTCGTCGTTGCTGAGCAGGATCCGCATCTATCCGGTTAGCTTGTTGATCAACAGGGAAAAATCCACGCCCGGCCACCCCGGGGACGATCGATTGCCCGGTTCCGGCGGGATTCTACTCGAAGCGGTGCAGGTACGCGGGCGAAACTGCCTGGTCGGGCGTCGGCGGTGTTGCCCGGACGTCAGCAGGTGTTGGATTTCACACAGGGCCTGGGCAGGGCCAAGCCGCAGGCCTTCAGGGGTACTTAGCTTGTTTCCAGGCTCTTTCCGAGGTTCATTTGGCCAAAAAAGCCCGCTCGGAACCCCTTTGCGTAGTCGTCTATGCCGACTTGGAGGTACAAGGACAGGGAACTGCCCTCCGCGCGCGCGGATTGTCCGTCGGCCACCCCATTGGTGTAAGCCGGGGTCGGACCCTCGTTTCCTACGATCTTGAGTTCAGCAACCGTACCCATGAGACCCCTCCGTAGCGATGTTTGCAGACACTTCAGCAAGCCCCGTGCCAAGTCAATCAACCGGCTAAAGCATGCCGCGGCAGCGTTTCTCTCTCGTTAAGGAGTACCCGGCCAGGAAGCCCGAGCGGTATTCGTCGAGGTCGCCGACCGGATACCGATGAGTCTGAGTGCCCTGCGTTCTTGCCGCCCTGCCGTCGACGTAGCCTTCGGCAAAAGCTTCCGACCAGCCGTTTTTCTCGGCCAAGTCCCTGAAATCGTCTTTGAGCGGCGCCCTCATGATCCCTCCCGGTTGGCCACCGAAAGGGCAGAGGAGCAAGTTCCGGGCCGACCGGGAAAGCGGAGCTTCGGGCTTCGGGCCGTGCCCCTTCAGCGGCGCGCCGAGGAGAGGACGCCGCGCACGTCTTCGATCGCGGACAAGGCTCGCTGCAGCTGATCGATGTCCTGGACTTCGATCGTGAATTGCATCCAGGCGACGTCGTTGCGCGTTTGCGTTTTCGCGGCGATCACGTTGGTCTTCTGCCGGACGAGCGCCTCGCTTACATCGCGCAGCAATCCCTGACGGTCGTTGCCGCGCACGACGATGTCCACCGGGTAGGCCCGGGCACCGCGCTCGCCCCATTCGGTGGCGATAATCCGCTCGGGGAAGCGCTCGCTCATGCGCGCCAGGCTCGGACATTCGCGCCGGTGCACCGACACGCCGCGTCCCTTGGTGACGAAGCCCGAGATCCGGTCCGGCGGGGCGGGCTTGCAGCAGCGAGCAAGCACCGTCATCAGGCGATCGACACCGACTATGAGAACGCCGCCGCCGGGTTGAGCGGCTCGCCCGCCCTGCGGCTTCACTTCGGGGCGCGCCTCCCGCTCCGCGTCGCCGCGCAAAGCGGTCTGCAGTTGCCGGGGCCCGACCTCCTCGCGCCCCACCGCCGCGAACAGTTCGTCGGGCCGCTCGAAGCCGAGGCGCTTCGCCAGATCGTCGAGGCTCGCACGCACGCCCTCGCGCTTCAACTCGCGCTCGACCGCGGCGCGCCCCGCGGCGACGACATCCACGAGCTCGCGGGTATTGATCCACTGGCGCACCTTGTTGCGTGCACGCGAGCTCCTGATGTATCCGAGCGCGGGATTGAGCCAGTCGCGGCTGGGGCCTCCGGTTCTCGCGGTGATGATCTCGACGACCTCCGCGTTTTTCAGACGGTAGTCCAGCGGTGCGATCGCGCCGTTCACCTTTGCGCCGCGGCAGCGATGGCCGATGTCGGTATGCAGTGCGTAGGCGAAATCGACCGGCGTCGCCCCCTGCGGGAGATCGACGACCTTGCCCTGTGGCGTGAGGACGTACACGGTGTCGTCCACTACCGCCCGCTTGGACTGCTGCTTCCAGTCCGAGGCGTCCACGATCTCGTCGCGCCAAGCGAGCATCTGCCGCAGCCAGGCAATCCTCTCGTCTGCCGGATCGTCCTTGCCGCGCGCGCGGCGCGATCCCTCCTTATAGCGCCAGTGCGCGGCCACGCCGGCCTCGGCATCGCGGTGCATCTCGTGCGTGCGGATCTGCACTTCCAGGGTCTTTCCATCGGGCCCGATCACCGCGGTATGGAGCGAGCGGTAGAGGTTCGCCTTGGGCCGTGAGATATAGTCGTCGAACTCCCGCGGGATCGGGGCCCACAGGTTGTGGACGACGCCGAGCACGGCGTAGCAGTCCTTGACCTCCTCCACCAGAACCCGCAGGCCGCTCGTGTCGTGGATCTCGGAGAAGTCGAGCGACTTCGCCCGCATCTTGCTGTAGATGCTGTAGAGATGCTTCGGCCGGCCGGTGATCTCGGCCCGGATCCCGGCGCGGGCGAGCTCGTCCGCGAGTTCGGCGATTGCCTGTTCGATGAAATGCTCGCGCTCGCTGCGGCGGTCCTCGAGCATGCCGGCGATGCGCTTGTAGAGCTCGGGCTCGAGGTAGCGGAAAGAAAGGTCCTCCAGTTCCCACTTGAGCTGCCATACGCCGAGTCGGTTGGCGAGCGGCGCGTAGATGTCCAGCGTCTCGCGCGCAAGCCGCGTGCGCTCCGACTCCGGCGCGCGCGCGACCCAGCGCAGGGTCTGGGTGCGGCTCGCCAGGCGCAGCAGCACGACGCGGATGTCCGCGACCATGGCGAGCAGCATCTTGCGCAGCACTTCGGCCTGGGGCGCCGCCTCCCGGCCGAGCGCGGCGGCGCGGGTCACGACTCTCAGCCGGTTGAGGCGATCGATCCCGGACACGAGCGCGGCTACCGTCGCGCCGAAGGACTCCGTCAGCTTCTCCTCTGCGTCGGGAAGATAGGCGGGAACGGCGAAGAGGAGGCCGGCGACGAGCGCGTCGCCATCGAGCCGGAGCTGCGCGACGTTACGCGCGAGCCCCAGGGCGTGCTCGAAGGCAGGCTCGCCCGTGCCGAGGAGCTTCTCGCCGTAGACGCCCCGCGCGAACTCGAGCGCCCGTTCGAGGATGTGACGGTCCTGTTCGTTCCCTGCGGCGGTGAGCAGATCGCCGCCGGTGTCGGCCGTGCTCGCGCGCGTGGTGGAAACCATGGAGGAAGTTTATCCCACGCTATGGCGCCGGGGAGCGCCGTCCCGGATAATCCGCTCTTTTTGGAGTCCGAATGCAAGACGGCCTCGCGCGGCAGCGCGCCCTGCCCTACCTGCTGCTCCTCATCGCCGCCGCCTCGTTCGGCGGCAACTGGGTGGCCGCGCGCATGGTCAACTTCGAGGTCGCGCCGTTTGCATTGTCGTTCTGGCGCTGGGCGATCGCCTCGGCCCTTCTTTTTCCTTTTGCCGTTGCGCAATTGCGCGAGGATGCACCTCTCATCCGCCGGCACTATCCCAAGCTGCTCGTGTTCGGCGCAGTCGGCGCCGGGGGCTTCACTCTTCTCGGCTACTGGGGTGTGAGTTACACGACCGCGGTCAACGCAACGCTGCTCAACTCCTCGCTGCCGCTCTTCGTGGTTCCCCTGTCCTGGTTGGTGCTCGGATTGACGGTCAGCGGCAGGCAGCTCGTCGGACTGGTGTTGTCGCTTGCCGGCGTGGTCGCGATCGTCAGCGGCGGAAGTCTCCAGACGTTCGCCCGGCTCGCGCTCAATCCCGGGGACTTTCTTATCCTCGGTGGTGCCTTCTTGTGGGCCGTCTACACGGTGATGCTAAGGTGGCGCCCGCCGCTGCGCGCGCTTTCGTTCCTGTTCACCACGGTCGTCACAGCGGCCACGGTCTCGCTGCCGTTCTACCTCTGGGAGATGGGGACGGGAAGGATGATGACCGTCACGCCCACGGCCGTGGTGACGATCGGGTATCTCGCGATCTTTCCGTCGATCGTCGCCTACATCTGCTGGAACCAGGCGGTGGCGACCGTCGGGCCCAATGTGGCCGGGTTCTTCAATCCTGTCATCCCGGTGTTCGGCATCCTGTTCGCGGTAATTTTTCTCGGCGAGCCGCTCCGCGCCTACCACCTCGCGGGATTCGCCCTGGTGCTGGGCGGCGTGATGCTCACGTCCAGGCGCTGACGAATGGGTTTTCTGCGCGAGTGGCGCCGCAAGCGGACGCTGAAAAGCGCCCGTCTCGACGAGGCCTTGTGGACGCGGGTCGCGGCCAAGCTCTCTTTCCTGCGGGGATTGTCGGAGGAAGATACCGCCCGGCTGAGACAACTCGTCGTTCTCTTCCTAGCGGAAAAAGAGATGCACGGCGCCCACGGCCTGCAACTCACCGATGAAGTGCGCCTGTCCATCGCGGCCCAGGCGTGCCTGCCGATACTCAACCTGGGCCTCGACGTCTACGAGGGCTGGGTCGGGGTCGTCGTCTACCCGGGCGAATTCCGAGTGCACAAGGAAGAAGTCGACGAGGACGGCGTGGTCCACAGTTTCGCGGACGAGCTTGCGGGCGAAGCCTGGCCGGGTGGGCCGGTGATCCTGTCGTGGGAAGACGTGGGCATGGCCGAGCGCGGCTACAACGTCGTCATCCACGAGTTCGCGCACAAGATACACATGGACGGCGGGGGCGACGCGGACTATCCGGCAGCCCGCGACGGCATGAATGTCGCGAAATGGCGCAAGACGCTCGAAGAGGCCTACGAGCGTTTCTGCGCCGAAGTGGATTCGGGCGAGCCGACCTTCATCGATCCCTACGCCGCCGAGCACCCGGCGGAGTTCTTCGCCGTGATGAGCGAGGCCTTCTTCACCGAGTCGGCCGTGCTCGCGCGGGACTGGCCGGAGCTGTACCAACAGCTCGCGCTGTTTTACAGGCAGGATCCGGCAGCCAGCGGTATGTAATACTAGTCCGCTGTTTTTGAAAAAGGAGTCTCCAATGACAGCACTATCCTCGCTCTGGCTCCCCATCCTCGTCTCGACCGTGCTCGTCTTCATCGCGAGCACCGTGATCCACATGCTCCTCCCGTGGCACCGCAACGACTATCCCAAGATGCCGAACGAGGACAAGGCGATGGACGCGCTGCGCCCGCTCGGCATCCCGCCGGGCGACTACATGGTCCCGCACTGCTCCGGGCAAGAGGAAATGAAGTCGCCCGCGTTCAAGGACAAGATGAACAAGGGGCCGGTGATGATCGTCACGGTGCGGCCGAACGGCATGCCCGGGATGGGAAAGTATCTGGTGCAGTGGTTCGTTTTCTGCGCGGTGATCGGGCTCTTCGCGGGATACGTCGCTTCCCGCGGCCTGCCTTCGGGCGCCCCGTACCTGCGCGTGTTCCAGCTGGTCGGCGCCTTGGCTTTCATGGCCTACGCCGCCGCGATCTGGCCGATGTCGATCTGGTACGGCCGCTCGTGGACCAACACCTTCAAATCGACGATTGACGGCCTGGTGTATGCGCTCGTGACCGCGGGAACCTTCGGCTGGCTGTGGCCGCGCTAGATCAGGTGTCGCCGTAGGCGAATCCGAAGCCGACGGTGTTCTGCCTGAAGTTGTAGTCGATCAGGCTCTCGCCGTAGCCCGAGGTCGCCTGGATGTAGACGCGCGCGGGCCCGAACAGCTTCCTGCTGGTCCAGTCCACCTGAGCGAATCCCCGGCCGGTCTGGAACGAGCGCCGCAAGAGCAGCGACATCGACTTGTCGTTGTTGAAGCCCCAACGCAGCATGACGTCGCCGTGGCCGAGGTAATCCTGGATGTCCGGGTTGTCGTCCTTGTCTGCGCTCTCCGGTACCCGCCACCAGGCGCGCCCGAGCACCGAAAGCCGACCCCATTCCCAGCCCCCCTGGGCGTAGAGGCGGCTCCAGCTGCGCGACTGCGGCAGCGCGCGGCCGTTCGACTGGTGCACCGCCCCGAGGCTGAGCAGCTTCCAGCCGTCGTCCTGATTGCCGGTGCCGAAAGTGAGGATCACCTCGGGCTCGTAGTTGGTCTCGCGGAAAGGGCGCGACAGGCGGGGCGTATACAGCTGCCAGAAGGACTGCTGCGTATACGCGAACCACAGGCGCAGGTTGCTCAGGCCGAGGAATTTCTGCTCGAAGTCGTGCCGCGACACCAGCTCCGACTTCAAGCTCAGCTGAAACGACAGCTCGTCGTCGTTCCACGGGATCGGCGCCGGCACCGCGTGCCCCGGCGCCGGGCTGGAGGGCTCGGTGTTGGCGTGGTTGGTCCATTTGCCGAGCAGCACGTAGGTAGGGCGGTGGGGCTGGACGTCGTCGATGTCGATGCGCCTGTCTGCGAGCCTCCAGTGGCGCTCGAGATAGCTCGGCGGCGGACCGGCCTTCGACCGGTCGATTGCATCGAAGCACGCAAGCCGCTCCCTGTCGTCCCGGATATCCCGGCACTTCGCGGTGCCGGAGTCATCCGCCGCAGGAACGGATAGCGGCGTGCAAGCGAGCACAACGATCAGCGCGACGGCCGACGCGCGCATCCGCTGGCTCATCGCTCCGCCAGCAGAAAATCCCGCACGATCGCGATCTGGTCCGCGTGGATCAGGGTCGGCGCGTGGCCGACGCCCGGAATCTCGACCGCCTTTGCCCGGGGGCCGCGAACCGCCATCTCCGCGACGGTGTCGCGGGTGAGCAGGTCCGACTGCTCGCCGCGCAGCACCAGGGTCGGGCAGCGGATCGCGTCGTAGAAACTCCACAGATCCATGTCCTTGTGCGGAAGCTCGGCGTTGAACGGCACGGCGAGCGCCGGGTCGTAGTGCAGCCGCAGCGACCCGTCGGCGTTCCTGCGCACCACGTGCTCGGTGAGGAAGCGCCACTCGGCGTCCGTGTGCGGGCCGAAGGGGGCGCTGGTCGCGCGCACCAGCTGCTCGGCCGCCTCGATCGTCGGTAGCGGCGGCACCTTGCCGAGATAGGAGGCGATGCGCGCGAGCGCGACGCCGGTGAGCACCGGACCGACGTCGTTCAGCACCATCCTCCCGATCGGCGAATCGTTCATCGCCGCGATCGCCATCGCGATCAGTCCGCCTAGCGAGGTGCCGACCCATTGCACCGACTCCACGTCCAGACGCGCGATCAGCGTCACCATGTCGAACGCGTAGGTCGGCACGGCGTACTCCATCGGAATCTTCAGCCAGTCCGAGTCGCCGCGGCCGGCGACATCGGGACATACCACCCTGTAGCCGTGCCGCGCCATTTCCGGGGCTAGAAAATCGAAGTCTCGCGCGCAGCGGGTAAGTCCGTGAACGCAGACGAGCGCCTTCTTGCTATTCGGGTCGCCCCACTCGAGATAGGCCATGCGGTGCAGGCCGCTCGCGCTCGCGCACTGCACCTTGCGGCGGCGGAAGGGCTCGCTCATTTCGTCTCGCTCATGCTCGTTCGCAGCCAGCAGCGTCGCAACAGCTCGGGAATCCAGCGCGCGTCTTCCGCGAAGGATCCGAAGGCGAGGCGGCCGTCGTCCGGGCGAAGAACCGTGCGCAGCTTCTCAGAGCGCAGATTGGCGGCGCGCACCGGATATCCGTAGGCCTCGTAGCGCTGGCGCTCGACGGCGGTCTCCTCGGGCGGGCTCTCCTCGAACCAGACCCATTCCCGCGAGAATTCCTGCGCAAGCCGGTCGAGATCACCCAGCTCGTCTTCGGGGATCGGCTCGGGGGGCGCAAGCTCGGCATAGATCGCCTCGCCCGATTCGATTCTCCAGCGCTCCACCCACTCGGGGTCCACTCCGTCCGAGGCCGAGAGCTCACCGGAATTCGCCGGGCCCATGAGGCGGAAGAAAGCGTGCTCGTCCGAGGTGATCATGTAGCCGTGCCAGGACTCGCGCCAGCGCGCGCAGATCACCGCGAGCTCGAGCCTGCCGTCGGCGCCGGCGCGCACCTCGTGCATGACTGCTCCGCCGGGCGCGTGGGACTGCGCCGCCTGCTCGGCGAGCACGCCGTTGCGGATGATCGCGCGGCCGCTCTGTCCCACGGCTGGCTCGCTCCACTGCACCTCGACGGTGAGATCCGGAAAAGCCTGCGAAGCCGACACGAAAGGGGGAAAGGGAATGCCCGCACGAAGCTTGAATTCATACTCCAGGCGCTCGGGAGTGTGCAGCTCGCGATAGGAGTCGCCCCCCTCCTCGTCCAGAAGGCGATTTACCTGGCCGCGGTACTCCCGCAGCAGCTGCGGGTCCCCGCTCACCGTGATCGTTGCAACGAGACTCAAGCCGGCTTCTCCGTCCCGGAGTATAGCCGCTCAAGACTCGTGCCAATAGCGATGCGCCCGCTCGCGCTGCAGCTCGACCCGCGAAGCTCCCTGCGCGAAGCGGATCTCCACCGCACCGCCGCTATCGGTGCGGAGCAGCGTGCTCCCGACGTTCCGATAGCGCGCGAGGACCTCCTCGCGCGGATGGCCGAAGCGGTTGCGATAGCCGACCGCGAGCACGGCGTAGCGCGGCGCAACCTCCCTTACGAATTCCGGACTGGACGAGGTCGCGCTGCCATGGTGCGGCACGAGCAGCGCATCCGCCGCCAGAAGCCCGGGAGCGCGCCGCAGGAGCTCGCGCTCGGCGGCACGCTCGATGTCCCCGGTGAGCAGCATCCGGCCTCCGGGCGCCGCAATCCTCAGCACGCAGCTGCGGTTATTGGCGCGCGCTCCGTGGCCCGAAGCCGCTTCCGCACCGGGGTGGAGAAATTCGAACGCCACCCCGTCCCATTCCCAGCCGCTCCCCGCAATGCATGGCTCGCTCGACTCGCGTGCGGCGACGAGCCCGTGGTCCGCTGGAAGCGAGGACCACAACGCGGCGACCGGCATCCCCTCGAGCACCGAGGCCGCACCGCCCGAATGATCGCGGTCGTCGTGGGACAGGACGAGCGCGTCGAGCCGCGCGATGCCTTCGCCGCGCAGATAGGGAAGGATGATCCGGCTGCCGCTGTCGGCGAAGGCATTGAAGGCCGGGCCGGCGTCGTACAGCAGCGCATGCTTCTCCGTGCGCACGAGCACTGCCAGCCCCTGCCCCACGTCGAGAACGGTGATCCAGAGCTCGCCGGCCGCCGGCGCGGGGGGCAGCACGGCGAACAGCGGCAACGCGAGTACCGCGCCGAGCCAGCGCGCCGGAAAGCCCCGTGGCAGAAGCATCCACGCAATGCCGAGCAGCGCGAGCGGCACGGTCCAGGGCACGGGTGCGTGCTGCCGCCACAGCGCGCTCGGAAGCTCA
>Ga0326726_10003354_pt1 | contig 14706 bp, 11 predicted proteins | sample MHFenrmetagenome_2_FD_207603 | JGI IMG/M metagenome (GOLD analysis project Ga0326726, IMG submission 207603) | Lab enriched peat soil microbial communities from Michigan Hollow, Ithaca, NY, United States - MHF15MN | ecosystem: Environmental > Terrestrial > Soil > Wetlands > Peat | place: USA...
GCGGTCGGCGAGGTGCGAGCCGATGAAGCCCGCCCCTCCCGTGACGAGGAGCTTCACTGCGGAGGCGGAACGGCCGTGGGCGACGTGGCGGCCTCTTTCGTGCGGACGTATTCGTTGTATTCCTTCTTGATGCCCGACTTCTGCCGATCCTTGATGAGCCAGCGCAGAATCGCCGACTCGTTGACCCCCACCGCCAGCCGGTTGGCCGCGTCGAAGAGGGACGGATCGTTGATGAGCTTGCCGGCCGTCCCGTCGCCCTCGTCGAGCTTCTTCGAGATGGAATCGAGGTGCTCGGACAGGCTCTTGAGGTTCCCGGTGAACGCCTTTCCGAACTGAGCGTCGTGAAGCAGGATCGGGATCGCCCCGTTGCCCCTCTCGAGGTTCTCGGTGATCCGCACGAGGCCGGCGGCGGCGAGCGACAGGCTGTCCACGAGAGCGTAGATCTTCTTCTTGCCCTCGGGGTCCGAGAGCAGGGCGGGGATGGCGCCGGTGCCGGTGCGCACGCCCTCGTCGATCTTCGCCAAGAGCGACTGGACCGAGTGGATCGCGCCCGCCAGCGAATCGCTCGTCTCCTTGCCGTACTTCTCGTCGATGAGCAGGCGCCCGACGAGACCCTGGCCGTGGTCTACCTTCGCCAGGATGGAGTTGAGCGAGTGCAGCGTGGCATTGAAGCTGTTGCCCAGCTGGACGCTCTCCTCGCTGTTGGATGTGATCGCGCCGAGGAAGCCCTCTCCCTGCTCGGTGCGGCCGAGGATGTTCTTGAGCGACTTGGCGATTGCCGAGAGATCCGCAAGCAGGTCGCCGCTGCCCTCGAGGAATTTCTCGAGCCCGGCGCCGGCGGCGGGCGGGATCTCGCTGCCGATCGGGACCTCCGGCTCGTCGGGCTTGCCGCCCTCGAGCTCGATGTACTTGTCGCCGAGGAGTCCCCGCGTCTTGATGGACGCCCGCGTGCCCTTGCGGATCATGGGCGCCCAGCGGCGGACGACGTCGTACACGACCCGCACCGTCCGGTCGGCCGGGTCGCCCGAGAGCTTCACCTCGATGACGCTGCCGACGACGACGCCGTTCAACGAGACGTTGTTGCCGGAGATCAGGCCGGACGCGGACTCGAAGTGCGTCTCGTACGGGAACTTGCTCCGGAAGAGGTTGGCCCGCTGGCCGATCATGAAGATGCCGACCATCGTCGCGGCCAGGGCGATGAGGACGACGACCCCCACGCGAAAGCGGCGCCTGACCTGTTGCTCACCCGCCACGCTTCACACTCCCTTCGACACCGCTTGAAAGACTCCCGTCCCGCAGGGGAAGCCCATCGCGCGGAAATAGTCCTTGAGGACCGGGTGGCCGTTCGACGCCGCTTCTTCGAACGTCCCGACGAACTGGAAGCGTCCCTGGTGCAGGAAGACCACGCGGTCGGACACGGTCCGGGCCGTCACGATGTCGTGCGTCACGACGACCGACGTCGTCTTCAGGCGCACGTTCACGTCCACGATGAGCTGGGCGATCTTTTCGGAGGAGACCGGGTCGAGGCCCGTCGTCGGCTCGTCGTACAGGATGATCTCGGGCTCGAGCGCGATCGAGCGTGCCAGCGCGACGCGCTTGCGCATCCCGCCCGAGAGCTCGGACGGCATCTTGCGCTGGATCCCGGGCAGGCCCACCATCGTCAGCTTCTCGGCGACGAGCGCGGCGACCTCCCCGGGCGGCTTGTCCGTGTGCTCGCGGACGGGAAACGCGATGTTGTCCTCGACGCTCATCGAGTCGAAGAGAGCCCCGCCCTGGAACAGCATGGCGAGGCGCCGGCGCACCGGCGAGAGCTCCTCCTCCGACAGGCCGACGATGGACTTCCCGAAGACGATCACGTCGCCGCGATCGGGCCGTGTCAGGCCGTTGATGTGGCGCAGGGTCACGCTCTTGCCGGTGCCCGAGGGGCCGAGGACGCAGAGGACCTCGCCGCGCTGGATGTGGAGGTTGACGCCGGCGAGGATGTCGCGGCCCGAGTAGCTCTTCCAGAGGTCCTTGAACTCGACGATCGTCTCGCCGCGCGGGGCGCTCTCCCGCGGGATCTCGGCCGCCGTCGAAAGGGCGCTCATCAGATCGCCAGAAAGAGCTTCGTGAGGAAGAAGTCGGACACGAGGATGCTGATCGAGGCGAGCACGACGGTCCGCGTCGTGGCCCGCCCGACCGCGGCGGCGCCGCCCTCGACCTGGAGCCCGTTGTAGCAGCCGACCGCGGCGATCTCGAGGCCGAAGAAGAGCGTCTTGCCGAGGCCGCTGAAGATGTCCGAGATGGCGAGCTGCTGCCAGATGCTCGTGATGTAGTCCTGGGCCGTCATGCGGATCTCGAGCACCGCGATCCCCATTCCGCCGAGGATGCCGAGCAGGTCGGCGATGGCCGTCAGGACCGGCATCATCAGGAGGACCGCGAGCGTGCGCGGCACGACGAGCCGCCGGATCGGGGAGACCGCCATCGCCCGCAGGGCGTCGACCTGCTCGGTGACGGTCATCGAGCCGAGCTCTGCCGTGATGCCGGAGCCCACGCGCCCGGCGACCATCAGGGCCGTGAGGATCGGGCCGAGCTCGCGCACGAGGGAGAGCGACACGATCCGCCCGACGAAGTTCTTGCCGCCGAAGGCCTCGAGCGAGTACGCGGTCTGCAGGGCCAGGACGCCGCCCGTGACGAACGCCGTGATTCCCGTGATCGCCACGGACTTCACGCCGAGCTCGTCCATCTGGTTGACCATCTCGACGGAATAGAAGGGGCGGGTGACGCAGGCGACCATGGCCTGGCCGACCATCTGAAAGAGGCCGCCGACATAGTCCACGATCTGCGAGCCCTTGCGGCCGAAACGATCGACGAACCTCAGCCAGCCGAGGTTGCGATAGAAAATCGCCGTTGCGGACGGATCGGGTTGAGCCATGGGGACGGCGCATTCTACGCCGTCCCTTCGTGCGCTGTAAATGCCGGAAGCGTCGGGACTTGCGCCTCTGCTAGTCTCTTGCCCCGAGTGCGCTTCCTTCGATCCCTCGGCGTCTGGATCGTCATCAGCGCCGCCACGATCTTCTTCGGCCTGCCGGCGATCCCGCTCGCGGTGGTCCCGCCGCGGGGAGAGTGGTTCCTGAAACTCGCCCGAGCGTGGGCGCGACTGATCCTCGCCGTATCCGGAGTCCGGGTCCGCGTCCTGCACGGGGAACGGATGGCGACCGGAATGAGCTTCGTCGTGGCCGCCAACCACGCCAGCTTCTACGACATCCTGGTGCTGCTGGCGGTCCTCCCGATGTCGGTTCGTTTCCTGGCCAAGCGCAACCTCTTTCGACTGCCGTTTCTGGGATGGTCCATGGCCGCGGCGGGGTTCATTCCGGTCGACCGCGAGGCGCGCTCGCGCAGCTTCGCGACCGTGGACGCCGCCCTCGCGCGGCTGCAGGGAGGGCGCTCGCTCGTCGTCTTTCCGGAGGAAACGCGCACGCGCACGGGGGATCTCCTGCCGTTCAAGTCCGGGGCCGCGCTGCTGGCCCTGAAGTCGGGGCTTCCGCTGCTGCCGCTCGGCATCGCGGGAACGCTCCGGATCCAGCGGCGCGGGGGCTTCACGATCACGCCGTCCCGCGTCGTCCTCGCGGTCGGAGAGCCGATCTCGGTCGAGAGCCGCTCTCCGAAGGACCGCGCGGCGCTGACCGACGAGCTGCGGCTGCATGTGGCGGCCCTGCGCGCCGAGGCTGCGGCCGACATAGAATCGCCCTCGGAGGGCCCATGAGCGCCACGGCCGAGCTGACGGAAGAAAAGGTGCTGGAGGTCCTGAGGACCGTGCGGTTCCCGGGCCTTTCGCGCGACATCGTGTCCTTCGGCTTCGTCAAGGACCTCGCCGTCGGAGGCGGCAACGTCTCGATGCGGCTCGAGATCATGACGGAGTCCGCCGCCGCCGCCGAGGAGATCCGGCGCGATGCGACGGAGAAGCTGCGCAGCCTCCCGGGGGTCACGGCCGTGACGATCCGCCTCGACGTGAAGGCGCCGGCGCCGGCCGCGCCCCGTCCCGCCGGCGGGGCGCCCGCGACGCCGATCCTGAAGGACGTCCGCTTCACGGTCGCCGTCGCCTCGGGCAAGGGCGGCGTGGGCAAATCCACGGTCGCGGCCAACCTCGCCCTCGCCCTCGAGCGCGTCGGGCACCGGGTCGGTCTCATGGACTCCGACATCTACGGGCCTTCGCAGCAGATGATGATGGGCATCGACGAGAAGCCCTACGTCAACGAAGCGAACCAGATCGTTCCGATCGAGCGCTACGGCGTGAAGGTCATGTCGCTCGGATTTCTCATGGACGTTGACCAGCCGGTCATCTGGCGCGGCCCGATGGTCATGAAGGCCGTCGAGCAGTTCCTGCAGGACGTGGCCTGGGGCGCGCTCGACTTCCTGGTGATCGACTTGCCGCCCGGGACCGGAGACGCGCAGCTGACGCTGACCCAGAAGGTTCACCTGTCAGGAGCGGTCATCGTGACGACGCCGCAGGACGTCTCGCTCATCGACGCGCGCAAGGGGCTGGCGATGTTCCAGAAGGTGAACGTGCCGGTGCTCGGGATCGTCGAGAACATGTCCTACTACTTGTGCACGCAGTGCGGCCACCGCGAGGAGATCTTCAAGCACGGGGGCGGGCGACGCACGGCCGCGGAGCTCGGGGTCCCGTTTCTCGGAGAGATCCCGCTGGACCCGAGGGTCGCGATCGGCGGCGACGCCGGCCGCCCGATCGTGGCCGGGGAGCCGAAGTCCGGGGTCTCGGAGGCGTATCTGCGGATCGCGGAGTCGATCGCGAAGAGCCTGGAGCCCGGGGTCTAGCGAGGTCCGTTCAGATGGCCGCCACGATCGAGCTCGCGAAGACCGACATCACGCGCCTGCACGTGGACGCGATCGTCAACGCGGCCAACGAGGCGCTTCAGCTCGGGTCCGGGGTCGCCGGGGCGATCCGCCAGAACGGCGGCCCGACCATCCAGGAGGAGTGCGACCGGATCGGCACGTGCGCGGTCGGCCAGGCCGTCGTGACGAAGGCGGGCAAGCTTCCCGCGAAATGGGTCATCCACGCGGTCGGGCCGGTCTGGAAGGGCGGCACGTTCGGCGAGGAGATGCTCCTCGCGTCGGCCGTCCTCCAGGCCCTGCGGCGCGGGGAAGACATCGGCGCGACGTCGCTCGCCGTGCCCGCGATCTCGACCGGCGTGTTCGGCTTTCCGCTCGAGCTGGCCGCGGAGATCACGGTTGCCGCCGCTCGCTCCTTCGCGCCCGCCGCCGAGTACGTCGAGAAGGTCGTGTTCTGCCTGCCGGACGACGACGTGTACGCGGCCTTCGAAAAGGCGCTCGGCGCCGGCCAGGCCTAGGCCGCCGCGCAGCGTTCCGTGCTCGCCCTCGTCGGACTCGTCGTCGCGTTAGCGGCTCCCGCGGCCGCGCCGTCGGCCACCGAGGTGGCCGCGCTCCAGTCGGCCCGCAACGTCGGTCTCGCGGCTCTCGAAGAGGGCAACCTCGCGGAGGCCGGAAAGCGCTTCGAGACGGTGCGCCGCCTCGCGCCCTCGGACGCGCTCGGATGGGCCGACGGCGCCGTTGCCGCGATGCGCGGCAAGGATCCTGCGGCGGCGGAGAAGCTGCTCGCCGAGGCGCTGCGGCTCTCGCCCGGCGACCCCCGGGTCCTGGCGCTCGAGGCCATGCGGCGGGAGCTCGCCGGGGATCGGGCCGGAGCCATCGAGGAGTTCGAGAAGGCGGCGGCCGCGTCCCCCGGGGACATCATGTCGCGCTGGAGCGCGGCGCGACTCTCCGCCGAGCCGGCGAGCCCGGCCGGGCGCAAGGCCGCGATCCGCAACGTCGAGGCCGCGCTCGCGCAGGCGCCGGCCAACCTCTTCCTGCTGACGCGGCTGGGGGAGTTCCAGCGCGGCGACGGCGATACGGCCGCGGCTCTCGCAGCGTACGACCGGCTCGCGACCCTCGTCGCCGGCGAAGCCAAGCTGGACGCGGCGCTGGCTGACGGGCGCGCGGCGCTCCAGGCGGCAGACGCGCGGGCCGCCTCGCTCAAGTACCGCGTGGCCGAGAACATCCTGCGGACGATGCCGCGCTACCAGCAGTCCCGCCGGGATGTCGACCCGGGCGTCATCGGCATGCCCCTCCTCGACTGGGGGCCCGCGCTCGCCGCCGCCGTGCGCGCGCGGGCGGGGAGCCCGATCCCGGTGACGTTCGCGCCGAAGGCCGACGCCGGTCTCGCCTCGATCCGCGGCGCGGCGGCCGTGCGCGCCGCGGGATCGGACGCGCGCGACCTCGTCGTGGGGGGCGAGGCGGGTCTGCGCGTCGCCGCCGCGTCGGCCGGGGGATACCGCGTGTCGGCGCCGATCCCGGGGTCGGGCTCCGGTGACCTTGCGGTCGCGGACGTCGCCAACTCGGGCTCGCTCGACCTGGTCACGCCCGGCGCCGTGTGGCTGCGGGAAGGGGAGGGCTACCGTCGGGTCGCGGTCGCGCCGGGAGAGCGTGTCGTGGCCTTCGACGTCGACTCGGACGGCGACCTCGACCTCTACGTGTCCTCGAAATCGGGCGATCGCCTCCTGCGCAACAACCTCGATGGCACCTGGACGGATGTCGCGGAGGCGCTGGGCCTTCCTCCGGGAACCCGGTCGCTTTTTGCCGTCGCGGCGGACTTCGATCGGGACGGTGACGCCGACCTTCTGCTCGCGCGGCCCGAGGGCGGATTCGCGCTCTACGACAACCTGCGGGGCGGAAAGCTGGCCGCTCGCGAGGCCGGTCTGCCGAAGACGGGCGTCATCGCCGCGGCTGCGGCCGGTGACCTCGACGGCGACGGCCGCCTCGACCTCGTCTGGATCGCCGATGGCCGGGCAGTCGTCGCGTTGAACCGCGGCGACGGAAGCTTCCGTCCCGGGGAGTCCGTCGGCCCCGCCACGTCCCTGCTCCTCTTCGACTACGACAACGACGGCTTCCTCGACCTCTTTCTCGGAAACTCCGAGGGCGCTTCCGCTCTTCATCGCAACGACGGGACCGGCCGCTTCGCCACGGTCCCCGTCGGGGCACTTCCGGCCGCGCGCGACGCCGAGGCGGTCGATTTCGACGGCGACGGCGATCTCGATCTCGTCCTCGTCACTCCAGCGGGAGCGGTCGCCCTCTTCGAGAACCGCGGCGGCAACGCGAACGGCTGGCTCGACGTGGCGCTCGAGGGCCTGCCGACGGGCTCGGCGAAGGTGAACCGGCTCGGCTTCGGGTCCGAGATCGAGGGCAAGGCCCAGGATCTCTACGTCTACCGCGTGGCGTCGCGGCCGGTCACGCGCCTCGGCCTCGGTGCGCGCCGACGGGCCGACGTGCTGCGGATCGTCTGGACCAACGGCGTTCCCCAGAACGCGCTCGATCCCCCGGTCCGGACCGTCGTGAAGGAAGTCCAGCAGCTCAAGGGCTCGTGCCCGTTCCTCTACGCCTTCGACGGGGCGCGCTGGCACTTCGTGACCGACGTCCTCGGTCGCGCCCCCGCGGGCCTTCTCTACGACGGCGTCCACCAGGCGGCCGCGGACACGCGGGAGTGGCTCATCGTGCCCGGGCCGTGGCTGCGAGCGTCGGAGGGGCTCCTCACTCTCGACTTCACCGAGGAGCTCTGGGAGACGGCGTACTTCGATCTCGCCGCGCTCTTCGCCGCGGATCACCCGGCCGGCGCCGCGCTCGTCACGAACGAGAAGATGGTCCCGCCGCCTTTCCCGCCGAAGGAGATTTTCACCGTCGTGCACCCGTTCACGCCGCGGGCGACCGACGAAAGCGGCCGCGACCGCACGGCGGAGATCGCCGCGGAAGACGGCGTCTACCTCGCTGGTTTCGCGCCGACCCGCTACCAGGGACTCGTCGCGCCGCACGAGCTCGTTCTCGAGCTGCCCGAGGCGCGGCGAGCCGGGAAGGTGATGCTCTACCTGACGGGCTGGATCTTCTACGCGGACACGTCGATCAACGTATCGCTGTCGCAGCGCCGGGACCTCGCGGCCTCCGCCCCCGTCCTCGAGATCCCGGACGGGAAGGGCGGCTGGAAGACGGCCATCGCGGCCCTCGGCTACCCGGCGGGCAAGACCAAGACGATGCCGGTCGACCTCACCGCCGTGCTCGACCGGTCCGACCCGCGCGTGCGCATCCGCACGAATCTCGCGATCTACTGGGACCGGATCGCGTACACGGTCGACGACCCGCCGGCGCCGGTGCGCCTTGCGCCGCTGCCGCTCGCCTCGGCCGAGCTGACCTTCCGGGGGTTCTCGCGCATGCGCCGCGACACTCCCGACGGGCCGCAGGTCTTCGTCCACGACGACGTCTCCCGGGAGCCCCGCTGGGCCGACATGGCGGGCCTCTACACGCGCTTCGGGGACGTGCGCGAGCTCGTGACCTCGGCCGACGACCGGTACGTCGTGATGAAGGGCGGCGACGCGGTGCGCCTCGGGTTCGACGCCTCCGCTCTGCCGCCGCTGCCGGAGGGATGGGTGCGCGATTACCTGATCGTTCTCGACGGGTGGGACAAGGACGCCGACAAGAACACCGTGGCCGGCCAGACGGTCGAGCCGCTCCCGTTTCACGGAATGGACGATGCGCGCTACGGGGAGCTCGAGTTTCCCGAGGACGAGGCGCACCGGGAGTTCGTGCGGACGTATTTGACGAGGCGCGCAGGGGCGCAGGTGTTCGTGGATGCGGTCCGCGGCCCGCAGGCGACGCAGATCGGCAAGCCGTGAAGCGAGGCGTCGTCGGTGCGTCGATCGCGGGCCTGGTCGCGCTGCTCGGCGCGGGGACGTCGGACAAGCCGGGCGTGTTCCGGGACGTCACGAAGGCTTCGGGCATCGCCATGCGCATCGGATCGGACCTGATGCGCCTGAAGCTCATCGCGACGATGGTCGGCGGCTGCGCGGCGGGCGACTACGACGGCGACGGCCGGCCCGATCTCTACGTCACCGACTCGATCCCCCGCTGGGGCAAGCCCAATGTCGATTCCTGTGGGCGGCTCTTGCGCAACCTGGGCGGCGGGCGCTTCGAGGACGTGACGTCGAAATCCGGCATCCGCGCCTGCGGCCTCGGGATGGGCGCTTTCTGGGCGGACCTCGACGGCGACGGCCGTCTCGACCTCTACCTGACGAACGTGGGGTCGAACGTCGTGTGGTGGAACAAGGGCGACGGGACCTTCGAGGAGGGCCGGGACACGGGCCTCGAGGACCCGCTCTTCTCGGTCGGCGCGGCCTTTCTCGACTACGACGGGGACGGGCGCCTCGACGTCGCGGTCGCCAACTACCTCGACTCGACGCCCGAGTGGGAGGCCGCGCAGCCGCAGTTCGAGCTGCGCGTTCCGGAGGACTACGTCGGGCAGCCGTCGCACCTCTTTCGCAATCTGGGCGGGCGCAAGTTCAAGGACGTCACGAAGGAGGCCGGGCTCTCGGTGCCGCCGGCCGAGATGAAGACCCTCGGGATCGCCGTCCTCGACTACGACGGTGACGGGCGGGAGGACCTCTACTTCGTCAACGACCGCGTCTCCAACCGCCTCTTTCGAAACCTCGGCGACGGGCGGTTCGAGGAGACGACCGCGGAAACTGGAGCCGGCGTTCTGGGCGACCATCCGCGGGCGGGAATGGGCGTGGCGGTCGGGGACCCCTTCGGCGACGGGCGCGAGAGCCTCTTCGTGACGAACTTCGGCGCCGAGCCGAGCAGCCTCTACAGGAACGTGGACGGCATTCTCTTCGAGGACGCCGGCGGACCCTCGGGGGCCGGAAACGTCGGTCTCCCGTTCGTGCGCTGGGGTACGCATTTCGCCGATTTCGACAACGACGGCTGGCCGGACCTGTACGCCGCGGCGGGACACCTCGCGGAGAGGCTGCCGCGGCTGCTCGGGCACTACAAGAGCGGCGGGGCCGGTTACGTCGAGGCGGGCGACTCCGCCTACGCGCAGAAGACCGTCCTCCTTCACAACCTCGGGAGCGGGCAGTTCGTGGAATGGACGGACTCGGGCGATCTCGGCAGGCTGCGCATGACGGCGCGGGGAACCGCGGTCGCCGATTTCGACGGCGACGGCGCGCTCGACCTCGTGATCGTGGACGTGAACGGCCCCGTCCGGTTCTTCCGAAACGAGATCGGATTCCGCGAGAACTGGGTGTCCGTCGAGCCGGCGATCGGCGGCGACGGCCGGTCGGTCCTCGGCACCCGCGTGAGGGTCAGAGCCGGCGGGCGCTGGCAGGCGCAGACCTACCGCGTGTCGCCGTCCTACGCGTCGGGAACGCTCGTCCCGCTCCACTTCGGCCTCGGCTCGGCCCCGGCCGCCGCGGAAATCGAGGTGCGCTGGCCGGACGGGAGGACTCAGACGTTTCGCGGCATCGCCGCGCGCAAGACCTACCGGATTCGGCCGGGAGGCGAGCTCGAGGTCCTCGGTCCCCACTGAAGCTCACTCGGAAAAAGGATCGCGGACTTCCGGAAGCGATTGCGGCGGCTCCGCGGCGAGCCGCTTCAGGTGTTCGTCGAGAATCGGGCCGAGGGCGTTCCCGGGCCGAAGATGCGCGCTCGCGATCGCGAACGCGCGAACCGCCTCGGCCCGGTCGCCGCGCCGGGCCGCGAGATTGCCGAGCACGATCGCGGATCCGTAGTCGTCCGGATACAGCGCGACGGCTTCGGCGAGCAGTTTCTCGGCCTCCCCCGCGTTCGGACTCGCCGATTTCAGGAGGTCGTTGGCGCGATCGGCGAGGACCGACGCCCGGTACCAGGGCAGCGCGAAAGATCCCTGGTAGACGAGGAGGTTCCCGAAACGGGTCACGGGCGCGCTCTCCCGGAACGCGGCGTTGTCGTAGAGGCGAGTGGGCGTGAGGCCCGTCGCCGCGAAGAAGAACGTGCCTTTCAGCGTTGCGTCGTCGTCGCCCGCGCCGTCCGGCGACGTGGACCAATGACCCCGGATCGCATAGTGCCGGGCCAGCTCCTCGCCCGGGCCGTTCACCCCCCACGGATAGAACCAGTACGGCACGATCCCGGCGGGCGCGAGCTTCTTCCGGTAGTAGGCCACCGCCTCGCGCTCCCGCTGGCCGATGTCGAGGCCCTCGTTGTTGAAGGTGCGGCAGGCGGCGGCGGTGCCGCCTCCGAGAGCGTTGAAGTACTCCCAGGGCCGAACGACGGGGATCGCAGAGGCGAGCGCGACTGCCACGGCGAGGGCTGCCGCGGCCCGGGGCAGAATCGATCGGGATGTCGCCGCAGTGGTCGCGGCCAGGGCGGCCAGGATGGCGAGCGCCGGATAGATGGGCAGCGCGTGTCGGACGCCGGCGTACTCGGAGCGGGCCCCGGCCAGGGCGACGAGGAAGGCCGCCGCGGTGGCGAGGACGGCGGCGAGCGGCGCTCGCCATGTACCCGGAAACCGCCGCCGCAGGACGATCACGAGCCCGGCCAGGGACAGGGCGAGCAGACCAAGGGGAACCTTCACGGCGACGTTGGCCGGGAAATACCACGCCGGAGCGCGCTGGCCTTCCTGCCAGACGCGGCCGAAGGCCATCACCGCGTAGTCGCGCCCCTCGACGCCGGCGCGCAGCGTGTCGGCCAGACCCCACAGGTACGCGCGGGGCAGGACATGGCCGCGCTCGAGGCCCCCGAGCGCGCCTCGCAGGAGGGGACTGCGCAAGTCTTCGATCTTTGCTTCGAGCGGCCGGTTGAAAGAGGCAGCGTCCCCGCCCGGCGTCGCCGCGAATCGGAAGCCGTAGAGCCCCCAGAGAACGAGCAGGGCGATCGCGAAGAGCGCGGCGACGGATCCGAGCCGGCGCGCTTTCGAGCCGCGGTCGCGGAGCGCAGCCACGAGTCCCGCGACCCCCACGAGGGCAACGGCGACCAGGGCCGAGTGCTTGGCGCCGAGCGTGAGCCCGAGACAGAGGCCGGCGGCCAGGATGTCGCGCGCTCGCCAGGTCTGGAATGCGCGGAGCGCGAAAAGGGCGGCGGCCGTCGCCAGCAGCGCCACGGGCAGGTCCGTCATGGCGACCGGCATGTGCGCGGCGACCGTCGGATCGATCACGAGGAAAAGAATCGCAGAGAGGGCGAAACCGGGGCCGAAGTGGAGGCGGACCGCCTCCGCGAGGAGCGCGAGGAGGAGGGCGCTCAAGGCGAAGAGGGCGGCGCGCGTCGTCCTCTGGACGGCCTCGGGATCGTTCTCGAGGAAGACCGCGCGGTCGGTGAAATGCCGTTCGTCGTGCTTGTCGGCGAGCGGCCGGAAGGGCGGCAGGTGGAACCCCGCCGCCGATACGGCCGCGCCGGCCCAGAGCTTGACGAGCGGCGGATGTTCGGGATTGAGCCGATAGTCTCCGGCGCGGACATAAGAAACGCCGGCCACCACGTGGTACGGCTCGTCGACCGAGAAGCCGTCGAGGCGCGTGGCGACGGCCGAGCGCAGGACGCCGAGCCCGATCAGGGCCGCAAGAGCGGCCCAGTAGAGCGGGGACGATCGGGTCGAGGGGGCTTCAGGCCGGCCAGCCGTGGCCATTTTGCCGAAGCGTATCAGGGCGTCCGGCCAACCGGCTATGATCTCGGCCCGCGGCCATGATTCCCATCGGCGACGACGACTCGGACCGGCGCACGACGCCATTCGTCACCTGGATGCTGATCGCGGCGAACGTGTTCGTGTTCGTCGCGCTGCAGGGGATGGGGGCGAATCAGCGTTTCACGATGGCCTTCGTGACCGTGCCGGCGGAGATCCTGTCGGGCCACGACATCGCGAAGGCGATTCCGATCCGCGACGCCTACGGCCGCGAGGTCGGGAAGCTCGAGCTGGAGCCGACGCCCATCCCCGTCTACCTGACCCTGATCACGGCCATGTTCATGCACGGCGGGTTCGCCCACCTCTTCGGCAACATGCTCTACCTCTGGATCTTCGGCGACAATCTCGAGGACGCGCTGGGCCATGCCCGGTACCTGGTGTTCTATCTCTCGACGGGGATTCTCGCCGGCCTGTCGCACGTGCTGGTCACCGCCGCGGTCGGCTCCGACGCGCTCGTCCCGTGCCTCGGCGCCTCGGGAGCGATCTCGGGCGTGCTCGGCGGGTACATCCTGCTCTTCCCGCGGCGGCGCGTCCGCGTGATCTGGCTCTACTCGGTGATGGAGGTTCCGGCCCTCCTCGCGATCGGCCTCTGGTTCGTGTTTCAGCTCATCAGCGGCGCCGGGATGCTGGGGGGCAGCATGGGCGGCGTGGCCTACGGGGCCCACATCGGCGGCTTCGTGGCGGGCCTCATCCTCGTCAAGCTCTTCGGCGGCGACCGCCGCCCGGCGCTCATTCGGGCTTGATCTCCTCGATCGCCTTCTCGAGGACCACCTGGGTCTTGATGCCGCCGAAGCCCTCGCGCCGGTAGAAGGCATGGGCGCGCTCGCGCACGACGTTCGAGCGCACGCGGATCGCGAGGCAGCCCCGGTCGCGGGCCCAGCTCACGGCGGCGGCGACGAGCTCCCGCCCGATCCCACGGCCCCTCGCCGTCTCGTCCACGACGAGGCCCGCGATCTCGGCGCGGGCGGGCGTCTCGAAGATGCGGGGCAGGCTCACCTGGACCCAGCCGGCGACGCAGCCGTCCGATTCGGCGACGAGGATCGCGTGGTCGGGATGGCCGGTGAGCTCGCGCAGGCGAGCGGCGGCCTCCTCGGGCGTCATCGGGTAGCCGAGCTCGGTCGACAGAGCCGCCAGCCGCTCGGCATCCTCCGGAAGCGCCCACCGGACCGGGGCGGTCACGCCGGCCGGCTCACGGAACGGCCGTCTCCTGCGTGACGGTCAGGCGGGCGCCGCCGGGAATGTCCTTCAGGGTCTGCGTCGCGCCGTCGGGCCAGTCAATCTCGAGCTGGTCGATCTTCGCGGCGCTCCCGAGGCCGAACGTGAGGCTCTTCTCCGAGGCGGAGAGATAAGACTGCCCGCCGGAGACCTGCTGCGTGAGCGTGCGATCTCCGATCTTCGCCGTGACGCGGGCGCCGACGGCGTCGCGGTTGGACTTGCCCGCGCCGACGAGTTTCATGCGGACGCTCCTGGCCGGCGCGTTCGTCGGGTTCAGGTACACGCGGGCCGGGCCGCCGTTCTCGACGAGGACGAGGTCGAGATCGCCATCGCCGTCGAGATCCGCGTAGGCCGCGCCGCGCGCGACGAGCGGCTTCGCGAGGTCGCCGGTGAGGTCCCCGAGCGGCGTAAAGCGCCCGTCGCCCGAGTTGCGGTAGAGAACCGGCGCCTGGCGGTACGTCACGTCCTTCTGGACCTCCTGCACCGTCGGCTCGACGTGGCCGTTGGCCAGGAACAGGTCCATTCGCCCGTCGAGGTCGGCGTCCAGAAAGAGCACGCCGAAGGTCAGGTCGAGGAAGGAGGTCGGGCCGACCCCGCTTTTCGGCGACTCGTCGAGGAACACCTCGCCCGAGTCGGTCCAGTAGAGGGACTTCAGCTCGTTCGAGAAGTTGCCGATGGCAACGGCCGATCCCTTGCCGTTCATGGTGTCGGCCCACGCAACGCCCATCGCCCCGCGCGCGCGGCCCGCCTCGTCCACGGCGACGCCAGCCGGGATCCCGACGTCCTCGAACGTGCCGTCCCCCTTGTTGTGGAAGAGGTTGTTGGGGGCCGTGTCGTTGGAGACGAAGAGGTCCACGCGCCCGTCGCCGTCGTAGTCCCAGGGCGCGACGCCGAGGGCCTTCTGGTTCTCGCTGTAGACCCCGGCCTTTTTCGTGACGTCCTCGAAGCGGCCGTTGCCCAGGTTGCGA
>Ga0326726_10003355_pt1 | contig 14705 bp, 14 predicted proteins | sample MHFenrmetagenome_2_FD_207603 | JGI IMG/M metagenome (GOLD analysis project Ga0326726, IMG submission 207603) | Lab enriched peat soil microbial communities from Michigan Hollow, Ithaca, NY, United States - MHF15MN | ecosystem: Environmental > Terrestrial > Soil > Wetlands > Peat | place: USA...
GACCGAAGAGACAAAAAGCGCTGATAACGCAACTGCCACGCTGATGATTCTTGCTGTTCTCATGACTGCCTCCTTTTAGCCGGGATTATTTTTTCGTGATGCCGGTACTTATCCGCTTTTGGGTAAAGTAAAACATATGGAATTCCGTCAAGACTCATGGTCCCTTGACCATTAAAAGGCGATATTCCCGATGGCGATAGAATAAACTCCGAATCCGATGAGAATGCTGCCGGACACGTAGCGCAGGACTGCCCCATGCCGGGCAAGTGCCCGGAGCCTGCTTTGGAGCAGATGTGATGAATAGGCAACGAGAAGCATGGGTATCGCAAGGCCGATCGAGTAAAATCCGAGCATGAGGATGCCTTGCGGAAGCCTTCCCTCCGTCCCGACCATGGTAAGAATGCTGGACAGAAATGGTCCGATGCACGGCACCCAAACCAGGCCCAGGGCCATTCCAAGCACCAGCCCGCTGAAGCGTCCGCTGCCTTTCACCCGGATATTCGAAAGTTGATAGAAGCGTTTGAAAACGCTCACGTCGAAAAGCACCATCACGCCCATAAGCATAATGATCATGGCGCCTGCGATCTCGATGTACCGTGTGCGGCCGATCAGGTAGGCGCCGAACAACGATGAGATCGCCCCCATAACCATGAATGCCAAGGACAGACCGAGTACGATCAGCAAGGGACGAAGCCGGTCTTTTTTGTCTGCTCCAGCCACGATGACCGGCACTACAGGCAAGACGCAGGGCGACAACACGCTAGCCAGACCCGCGCCCACAGCAAGAAAAACGTTGGGAAGATTAATATCCACTACTGTATGCCATCCAGTGCCGTTGCCAGAGCATCATAGGATTGGATCCCCGGAGGAAACACCCGGCTGATCTTGCCGCTGCTGTCCACCAGCACCAGGGTGGGAAGACCGCGCACTCCGTAGTCATAAAAGGCGCGCTGGTTTTCCTGCTGCATCGCGCTGACGTAGGCAACATTAAAATTGTTCTTTCTGTCCTTCAAAAGAGTGATGAGCACCTCATTCTGGGCCCTGCAGGGACCTCCATTCGGGTTCAGAAAAAAGACGATTGTTTTTTTCCCGGAGCTGATGCTCTGTTTTATCTCCGGCGTGCTGAGCGGAGCTGAGGGACTGCCAGCCTGCACCTGATTAACTGCTGCCGTAAGCATGATGCCCGCGATTATTGCCAACAACATTCTAGCCATAGTTCTTTTCCTCTTTATCTTTGATAGTCGCTTCTATTGCTTAAGATACGCTTGAATCATGATGTGAGCGTCACCAATGCTGCACTTCGTTAAAATGTCACGTTCTGCCTTTTCATAAGCAATTCGCCGAGATAAGAACCCGGCTTGACCTCTGCGTTCTTTATCCACTCGGCCCCTTCAAGGCCATATGGCTTCACGCACGACGCGCAGATATAGAATTTGCAGTCGAAATCCTCTACCAGGCTTTTCATAAGTTCCGCAACAGGTGAAAATCCCTTCTGCCACGTGACCGACTCGGCAAACCCCTTCCGCGCCAGGTGCACGCCCTCATTCAACAGGAAGAAATCTATCCTGGCATCGAACGCCGCCATGTTGGTGGCAAGCTGGAGCGCTGCTGCCGCACGCTCAATAGCATCATATGAATGGGTTATGATAAATACGAATTCCTTGTTTTCCATCTTATTCTCCCTGCGATATTAACGATAATACTTAATGTGCGCAACCCCCATCCTTGCTATGGCCGCCGCAGCACCCCTGGATCGACAACACGGGAAGGCTTTTAGCATGGAACAAAGAGAGATTTTCCCGTATCGTCTCCCCCTGTGAGCGATGCACCGTGATCCCCATCTGGTTCAGCCTGGTAAGCGCTCCCGCTCCGATGCCTCCAACGACAATCGCATCAACCTGCTGGTTATCGAGCGCCTTCATCGGGTTGCATGCTCCATGCGTGTGATGCTGGTCCCGATTGTTGATCGACGCGATACTGTTCGTATCAGTATCGACTACGACAAATACCGGGGCAGAGCCAAAGTGGTTGTACACAGTGCTCTCGATTCCATTATCATTCTGGACCGGAAAACAGATCTTCATGTGATGTTCCTCCTTATGTAGGGTTCATACAACGATTATTCAAATACGATAGCCTGGCCTTTGCTCAGGGCCTTCGCAACCTTTTTCCGTGCGACCGTGAGTATTCTTTGAATGGTCCCCCGCGATACGCCCATCCTGGTGCCGGCTTCCGCCTGGGTAAGATCATCAAGATCGCAGAGTTTTAAAGTCTCGAGCTCTTCGCGCAAGAGGGGCACCTGCTCGACCTCGGACATCGGAACGCAGGTGGGCTTGAAGGCTTTGCCTTTAAACTTGCACTTGCAGTTCCGCGGCTTTTTGCACCTTGGCGACATATCCATTCCCCCTAAGTGTGCATATGCACACAACCATAACAGGCGCGCCCGCTCTTGTCAAGTTTTATTCGTTACCATTTTATATTATTTGATCGGCATCGTCGAAAATATAATATTGTTTTATTTCGAATACATGCCGTTCATGTAATACAGTGAACCGGAGTGGAAGAAAGAGGGAGGAGTTCGGTGGTATACCGTTTTTTCTTATGCTGACACGCCCATATAATGTTATAATTTTAAACACGATAAGAACTTTTATTCTTCATCAGAACATAACAACAGAAGAGGTGTCTCATGAACAACCAAAGCCTGACCGCGGCACTGGAGCATTTCGCGGGGCACAAGGCCGGTCATTTGAACGATCTCAAAGACCTCGTTCGCATCCCGAGTATAAGTTTTCCCGGGTTCGATCCCGCTGCTCTCAAAAAAAGCGCCGAGGCCGTGGCAGGACTTCTTAAAAAAAGCGGGCTGGGTGACGTACGCATCCTGGAAACAGGAAAAGGTCATCCGTCGGTCTTCGGCCAGTGGAACGGGGCCCCGGGTAAGCCTACGATACTTCTCTATGCGCACCACGACGTGCAGCCGACAGGACGGGCCGGGCTCTGGACAACGCCGCCTTTCGAGCCATCGGAGCGGCACGGGCGGCTCTATGGGCGGGGTGTGGCCGACGACAAGGCGGGCGCGGTGATGCACGCCGCAGCTGTGCAATCCTACCTGGCGTCGGTCAAGAGCCTGCCGATCAATGTAAAGATCCTGATCGAAGGCGAGGAGGAAGTAGGCTCGACGAACCTCTTCCTGCTTCTCGAGAAGCATTGCGAGCTCTTTGCCGCCGACGTGGTCCTTATCGCCGACAGCGAAAATTTCGACAGCGGCATCCCCACGCTTACGGCTTCGCTCCGCGGCATCGTGACCGTGAACGTGGAAGTTCGGTCTCTCTCGTCGAGTGTCCACTCCGGCACCTGGGGAGGGCCCCTTCCCGATCCGGTCCTGGCCCTTTCGAAAATGCTCGCCAGCCTTGTGGACAGCGAAGGCAAGCCCGCGATCCCCGGTCTTTCGGACAACGTTCGGCCTCTCAACCCCCGGGAACAAGCGGCCCTCGACGGACTGCCATTTGACGAGGCGCTCTATCGCGATCAGGCAAAACTGCTGAAAGGCGTGAACATCATCGGGGGCCGCGGGTCGGTCTACGAAAAAATGTGGCGCCGGCCTTCCTTGGCTGTCAATGCCATCGAAGCCAGCAGCAGGAAACAGGCGGCGAACATTATAAACGACGTGGCGTGGGCGCGGGTGGGTATCAGGATCGTGCCTGACATGGACCCTGTTGAGACGCTTGAATTGCTGAAGAACCACTTGTTGAAGCAGTCGCCCTGGGGCGTAGACGTGAAGATAGAGCCGGAGTCGCCGTCGCCGTGGTGGCGGACCGATACGGAGGGCCCTGCCTTTGATGCTGCCCTCGCGGCCCTCGAGAAAGGCTACGGCAAGAAACCCGCTATCGTGGGCGCGGGCGGGTCCATCCCCTTTGTCCAGACCATCACCGACGCCCTCGGCGGGGCCCCTGCCCTGCTCTTCGGCGTTGGAGACCCGTACAGCGCGGGCCATTCGGAAAATGAGAGCCTTTTGATCGATGACTGGGAAAAAGGCTGCAAAAGCCTGATCCACCTTTTTGCCGGTTTGGCCGGCATGGACGGTTGAGGTGGACGCGGGATATTGATTGATAGGATGAAAGCCGGAGCCGTGGGGGCCTCCGGCAAGCTCAGACCGGACAGCGGCCGATCCTAAGAAGCAAGAGCCTTATCGTCTATCGTTATCGTGGCCTTGTTCCCGAGATTTTTCACAAAAGCGTCGAGTGCGGCCCTCTGTTTCTCCGCCAGGTAGGTCTGTTTGAAAGCAACCTTGTTCTTCTCAAAATCACCGGGCTTGGCTTTCGGGTTTTTGGACGCATACGCCGCGGGAAGTTCGGCATCCGTCACGGCGACCCCGTCCTGAACGAGACGTTCCAGTTTCTGCCTGAGCAGGTATTCACGCTGGTTGGCCTCGAACAGCGCGGGTGTCATATTGATGTTCCGGAGCGCTCCTTCATACGCCCTCCTGTCGAACCTACCCTGAACAAGGAAGGCCGGTATCTGCATGATATAGGATTGGAGTTCCTCATCGGTAATGCTCAGGCCGACACGGTCAGCCTCCTGAACGAGCAGCCTGTTTTGGACCAACTCGCGGAGCGCCTGGTTCCTGAGCGCCTTTGCAAAAGTTTCGTTGAACTGGTCTTTCATGATCTTCCGGTAATTCTCCTCCATGTTCCGGTAAACACGGTTCAGGTCATCGGAACTGATCACATAGCCGTCGACCTTCGCGACCGTTCTGCCGCTCACGGTTGACGGATAGATCCCGAAGAACATAAAGGTGACCGTCACGAGGACGACGATGGCCCACATGATCCAGTTCATGTGTTTGTGCATTGATTGAAGCATTGTTTTCCCCCTTACAAGTATAATTTCGAAATTCGAATTTCGAGTTTGTTATTCAGTCAGTTTCTTCTTCAACAATTGGTTCACAAGCTCGGGGTTCGCCTTGCCCTTGCTCGCCTTCATGACCTGCCCCACGAAGAAACCGAACAGCTTTTCTTTCCCTGCTTTATAATCCGAGGCCTGAGCGGGATTGGCCTTGACCACCTCGTCGATGATGGTTTCGATCGCGCCGGTGTCCGACACCTGCACAAGCCCCTGCTCCTTAACGACCGTTTCAGCGTCCTTGCCCGTTTTATACATCTCTTCGAAAACGGTCTTGGCGATCTTGGTGCTGATCACGCCGTCATTGATCATCTTGATCATGCGTGCAAGCCGGTCCGGCCTGATCGGACAATCCTCGATCTCCTTGCTCTCGGCGTTCAAGAGCCGCATCAGTTCGCCCATGATCCAGTTCGACGCGACCTTGGGCTGGCCCGAGAGCTTTGCCGTCTCTTCGAAGTAAGCTGCCGTGGCCCTGCTCTGGGTCAGCATATCGGCATCGTACTCGGGCAGGCCATAGTCTTTTGCGAACCGTTCCCGTCTGGCGTCGGGAAGCTCGGGAATGGTCTTTCTGATGGCCTCGACTGTTTCCCGCGACACAACGATGGGCACGAGGTCGGGCTCGGGGAAGTATCGGTAGTCATGGGCCTCTTCCTTACTTCGCATGGAGAAGGTAACGCCCTTGGTCGAATCGAAGAGGCGTGTTTCCTGGATGACCTTGCCCCCGTCATCGAGGATCTGCGCCTGTCGTTTGATCTCGTACTCGAGCGCCTTCTGAACGAACTTGAAGGAGTTCACGTTCTTCACCTCGGCCCTTGTGCCGAACTCCTTTGCACCGACAGGCCGGATCGAGACGTTGGCATCGCACCGGAAGTTGCCTTTTTCCATGTCCGCGTCCGACACCTCGATGTAGCGGAGGATCGCGCGGAGTTTTTTGAGATACTCCGATGCTTCTTCGGAGGTACGGATGTCCGGCTCGGACACGATCTCCATGAGCGGCGTGCCGGCCCGGTTCAGGTCCACGAGGCTCGCCCCTCCCTCGGGCTGGTGCAGGTTCTTGCCCGCGTCCTCTTCGAGATGGATGCGCGTGAGCCCGATGCGCTTGATCTTTCCGTCGACCACGATCTCGACGTGCCCGTGCTCGCATACCGGCAGCTCGTACTGCGAGATCTGGTACCCCTTGGGGAGGTCGGGATAAAAATAGTTCTTCCGGGCGAACCGGCTATAAGAGCTGATCGTGCAGTGCGTGGCAAGTCCGGTCTTTACGATGAACTCGACGGCCTTTTTATTCAGCACCGGCAGCACGCCCGGCATGCCGATGCAGACCGGACAGGTGTGCGTGTTGGCGTCTTCCCCGAATTTCGTTTCACACCCGCAGAATATTTTGGTATTCGTCTGGAGCTGTGCATGCACCTCCAGCCCGATCACTGCCTCATATTTCATGAATTACCTCGCTGTTGTTGTTCATCCGCAATCCAAAATCCGCAATCTACAATTTCGGCTTCTTCTTATGCCACTCCGTCGCCTGCTCGTAGGCATAGGCCGCATGGAGGATCGCTTCCTCATTGAAGTGCCTGCCGAGGAGCTGGAGACCGATCGGGAGATTCCCTTTCGTAAATCCGCACGGAAGCGACATACCCGGGATGCCCGCAAGGTTCACGCTGATGGTGAATATGTCCGACAAATACATCTGGAGCGGGTCGGCGGATTTTTCCCCGATCTTGAACGCGGCCGTGGGTGCCGTCGGGGTCGCGATGACGTCCACGCTTTTAAACGCCTCATCGAAATCGCGTTTGATCAGCGTACGCGCCTGCTGGCCTTTCTTGTAATAGGCCTCATAGTATCCCGCGGAGAGCGCGTACGTGCCGAGCATGATCCTGCGCTTCACTTCGGACCCGAAGCCCTGGCTGCGGGATTTCATGTACATTTCCAGAAGGTCCTTGGCGCTCTGGGCGCGAAAACCGTACTTCACGCCGTCGTAGCGCGCGAGGTTCGAGCTCGCCTCGGACGTGGCGAGAATATAGTAGGTGGCAACCGCATAGTCCGAGTGAGGAAGCGAAACTTCGACCACCTTCGCCCCCAGTCCCTCGAGGGTCTTGACCGCGCCCCTGATCGCTTTCTCCACTTCCGGGTCCATGCCTTCGATGAAATACTCCTTCGGCAAACCGATCTTCAGGCCTTTTACCTCTTTCTTGAGCGCCTTGGTGAAATCGGGCGCGGGAATATTTGCCGATGTGGAGTCTTTGGGATCATGGCCCGCGATTACATTCAAGAGCAGCGCCGTGTCTTTGACGTCCTTGGTGATCGGTCCGATCTGGTCAAGCGATGACGCGAACGCCACAAGCCCGTAGCGAGAGACCCTTCCGTAGGTCGGCTTGAGCCCCACGACCCCGCAGCAGGACGCCGGCTGCCTGATGGAGCCGCCCGTATCGGAGCCGAGCGATCCGATGCACTCGTCGGCCGCGACCGCCGCCGCCGAGCCGCCGCTCGATCCGCCGGGAATACGTTCGAGGTCCCACGGGTTTTTCGTGATGAAGAATCCCGAGTTTTCCGTGGATGAGCCCATGGCAAACTCGTCCATGTTTGGTTTGCCGCAAAGGACCATGCCCGCCTCTTTCAACTTCCGGACGACGGTCGCGTCATAGGGAGGGACGAAATTCGCGAGTATCTTCGACGCGCAGGTGGTCCTGATGCCCTCAGTGCACATATTGTCCTTGATCGCGATCGGTATGCCGAGAAGCGGCGATGAGGTGTCTCCCGCCTTGATCCGCTTGTCCGCTGCCTGCGCCTGCGTACGGGCGATGTCCCCGGTCACCGTAAGGTAGGCCTTGACCTTGTCGTCCACGGCTTTGATCCTGCCCAGGACCGATTCAGTAATGGCCAGGGAGGTGGTCTCGCCTTTTTTCAGCATGTCGTGCAGTTCGTGGATCGTGAGATGATAGAGCTCCATGCCTACTCCTTGTTTTTAATGGTGTGGCCTACGGAAACGATCACATTATGGTCGTTAACCAGCACGATATTGGGCTTGAAGGTCTTGAGCTCGTGCTCGTTGTAGTACTCGTAGCAGAAGACGATGATCTTGTCCCCTTTCGCGCCTTTCCGTGACGTCGGGCCGTTCAGGCACATATCACCCGACCCGCGTTTGCCCGGTATGATATAGGTCTCGAACCGCTCTCCGTTATTGAGGTTCGATACCCTCACTTGCTCATACGGAAGCATATCAGCGGCCTCCATGAGAAGGGGGTCTATCGTCAGGCTCCCTTCGTACTCGAGGTTCGCATCCGTCACTGTTGCACGGTGGATCTTTGATCGCAGCATTAATCTGAACATATAAATCAATCCTTTTCTGACACTGATTAACACTGATTTTCTATGATGTCAATGATATATAATCATAGTCTTTATCTGTGGAAATCTGTGTCCAAATTTCTCATTCGATAATCAGCGGCACGCGGAAGTGTCCTGCTGCCTTGTCGGGCGCGTTGGACAGCGCCTGCTCCTGGGAAAGGCTCTCTCCGGGGACATCGTCGCGCATGACATTATTGATGTCCAATACATGAGACGTGGGCTCCACGCCTTTGGTGTCGAGCTCATTGAGCTTCTCCACATACGTGAGGATGTTCGAAAGCTGTTCCGTTAAATTCACCGTCTCCTGTTCCGAAAGCTCCAGCCTGCCGAGTTTTGCCACATGCTCAACTTCCTGTTTTGTGATTTTCATGGAAAATCCCTTCTTAACCACAGTGGTCACAGAGTAAAAATAATATGAGCAACATAGTTCGTCATTCCCGCGAAAGCGGGAATCCAGCGGCTCTCAGAAAAGGCACTGGATTCCGGGTCAAGCCCGGAATGACTGTATTTATATTATTGTTTCATACTTATGACAGTTTTAATAATGCAAAATTTTTTCTCTCTCTGTGCACTCTGTGGTTGAATGTATTAAATCACTTCCAGGTTCGCGTATTTAACCGCAAGCGTCTTCACCCCGTGCCCGGGAAAACTGACGCTGATCTTGAGATCGTCACCTGCCCCCTCCGAGCGCTGCACCGTGCCGAGCCCGAATTTCGCATGCCGCACCACCGCGCCTTTGTAATACGGGTCGTTTGCCCCGGATTTCACCGACTGGCGGGGAACACTCGTCTCTTTTGTTTTTTCACCAGAACTGAAAAGACCCGAGCTCCACTGTGTCCGGTCCCGGAGCGTATACGCTTCAGGTTCATATCCGCCTGTCTTCTCCATGGCATCGCCCGGAATCTCCTGCATAAAGCGCGAAACCAGATTGGACTGGGGATATCCATAGAGCCTGCGCTCGGCAGCGTGGGTAAGAATAAGCCGCTCTTTGGCCCTCGTGATCCCGACATAACAAAGACGGCGCTCCTCTTCGAGCTCCTCCTCGCTCTCCGCTGAACGCGAATGAGGGAAAAGCCCTTCCTCCATGCCCGCCATGAAGACCACGGAAAACTCGAGCCCCTTGGCATTATGAAGCGTCATGAGCGTCACCGTATCACCGCTGCCGCGTCTTCCCTCGGCTGAAACCTGCTGCTCCGAATCGGTGATGAGCGCCACCTGGTCCAGAAAGGCCCCGAGCGACGCGTCCCGGTTCTGTTCCTGGAAGTCCTCGGTCGCGGTCATGAGCTCGTTCAGGTTTTCCAGCCTGATCCGGGACTCCACGTTCTTGTCCTGTTCGAGGGCCGCCGCGTATCCGCTCTCGTGGATGACCCGGCGCACAAGGTCCGTGATGGTCAAGGATCCCAGGTCCGACCGCAGGCGTTCCATCATCGCCGCGAACTCACGGAGCTTTTTCCGCGCCGACGGCGTGATCGTTGCACGTTCCGGGTCGACCGCCTCCTGGTACAAACTGACGCCGGCCTCTGTCGCCGCCATTTCGAGCTTCTCGATCGTCGTATCGCCAATGCCGCGCGCAGGCACATTGATGATCCGGTGCAGGCTCACGAGATCAGCGGGATTATGCAGGACCCGGAGATACGCGATGATGTCCTTGATCTCCTTGCGGTCGTAGAACCGCAAACCGCCGAAGATCCGGTACGGGATCCCCCTGTTTCTGAGCGCGTCTTCAAGCGCGCGCGACTGGGCGTTGGTGCGATAGAGCACCGCTATCTCGCGCAGGCTCCTTCCCTCGTCCGTTTCCTGCTGAACGGACCTGCAGATAAAACGCGCTTCGTCCTTTTCGTCCTGTGCCTTGTAGCACAGGATCTTGTCGCCGCCGCGCTTCTCTGTCCAGAGCTCTTTGGCCTTCCTGCCGAGGTTGCGGGCCACCACCGCGCCGGCTGCGCCCAGGATATTCTGGGTCGAGCGATAGTTCTGCTCCAGCTTGATCACCCGCGCGTCGGGATAGTCTTTCTCGAAGTTCAGGATGTTCGAGATGTCGGCACCGCGGAATTTATAAATGCTCTGGTCGTCGTCCCCCACCACGCAGAGGTTCTTCCGCTGCGCCGTGAGCAGCCGCACGAGCCGGTACTGGGCGCGGTTCGTGTCCTGATACTCGTCGATCAGGATGTGCTGGAATAAGCCCTGGTAATACGCGAGCACGTCCCGGTTCCGTTCGAAGAGCCGCACCGTGAGCATGAGCAGGTCGTCGAAATCGAGGCCGCCCGATTCCCGGAGCTTTTCTTCATACATCGAATAGACCCGGCTGACGGCCTCGTCGAACCCGAACCCGGCGCCCGTTCTTGCGAACTCCTCTACGTCGGTCAGGTTGTTCTTGAGCGCGCTGATCTTCGCTCCGATCGCGCGCGGCTGATACCGTTCCGCGTCTATCCGCAGATCGGACACGCAGGCCTTCACGAGCGACGACCGGTCCGTCTCGTCGTAGATCACGAAGTTCTTTTTGTAGCCGAGCGCGTTGATGTGCTGGCGCAGGACCCGGACGCAGGCCGAGTGGAACGTGCTGATCCAGAGCCCGCCGTACCCGATGCCGCGCCCGAGCGGAATGTCGAGCATCCGCTCGAGCCGCTCCCGCATCTCGTTCGCCGCCTTGTTCGTAAAGGTCACAGCAAGGATGTTCCCCGGATCAACGCCCCTCTCCCGGATCAGGTGCGCTATCCTGCAGGTGATCACGCGCGTCTTTCCACTCCCCGCGCCTGCCAGGATCAGGAGCGGCCCGTCGCCGTGCAGCACCGCTTCGCGCTGGGGGGGGTTTAAATTGTCAAGATAATCCATGGTTAATTCATTTCGAATTGCGGATTGCGGAATTCGGATTGAAAAAAATCCGCAATTCGCAATCCGAAATCCGCAATTAAATCACTCCACCGTAACGCTTTTTGCCAAATTCCTCGGTTGGTCCACGTCGGCGCCGCGCAGCACCGCGATATGATAAGCGAGGAGCTGGAGCGGAATGGACATGAGTATCGGCATGAGGAGCTGGTTGGTCGCGGGAATGGTGATTACGTGGTCCACCAGTTTCCCGATCTCGCTGTCGCCTGCGGTCGCCACTGCGATCACGATCCCGCTCCGCGCCTTCACTTCCTGGATATTGGCCAGGACCTTTTCATACACGCCGTTCTTGCCGGCCAAAACGACGATCGGCATGTTCTCATCGATCAACGCAATCGGTCCGTGCTTCATCTCGCCCGCGGGATAGCCCTCCGCGTGGATATAGGATATCTCCTTCAATTTGAGCGCGCCTTCGAGCGCGATGGGAAAATTCGGTCCCCTCCCGAGGTAGAGAAAATCGTTCGCTTTAAAATAGCGTTTTGCGATCTGCTCGATACCGCCGTCTTCTTCGAGGCAGCGTTCGACGAGCGTGGGGATATGCACCAGTTCGGCAAGCCGCTTTTTAGCGTCGTCGGCAGTGAGGGTTCCCCGCGACTCCGCAAAAAAAAGTCCGACGAGATACAGCGCCGCAAGCTGGGCGGTAAAGGCCTTGGTAGAGGCCACGCCGATCTCCGGCCCCGCGTGGGTATAGACCACGCCGTCGGCCTCACGGCTCGCGGTCGAGCCCACCACGTTGCAGACGGCGATGACCGTCGCGCCCTTCTTTTTCGCCTCGCGCATGGCGGCCAGCGTGTCCGCGGTCTCCCCCGACTGAGTGATGGCTATGAACAGGTTGTCCTTGCCTACGAGCGGGCACCGGTACCGGAACTCGGAAGCGATGTCCACCTCAGTCGGGATACAGGCCAGCTCTTCGATCATGTACTTGCCCACGAGCCCGGCGTGCCACGACGTGCCGCAGGCAACGATGAATATCTTTTTCACTTCTCGGAGGCGATCATAGGCGGAGCCCATCTCTTCCAGATGAACAGCGCCCGTTTCCTGCGAGATCCTGCCCCGGATCGTGTCCATGATGGCGCGCGGCTGCTCGTAGATCTCCTTGAGCATGAAGTGGCGATAGCCGCCCTTTTCCGCCATGACCGGGTTCCACATCACGCGCGTTATCTCCCGGCTGATTTCCTTTCCCGAGAGGTCGGTGATCCTCACGCCTTCTTCGGAAAGCACCGCCATTTCATCATCGTTCAGGAACAGCACGTCCCGCGTGCGGTGCAGAATGGCCGGAATGTCCGAAGCGAGGAAGAACTCACCCTGCCCGAGACCGACCACGAGCGGGCTGCCTTTGCGCGCGCCGATCACGACGTCGGGACTGCGTTCGTCGATGACCGCAATGGCGTAAGCGCCTTGTAAACGGGACGCCGCTTCGCGCACCGCCTGATCGAGAGGTCCCCCCTTTTGAGCAATGCTGTCGATCAGGTGGGCGATCACTTCCGTGTCCGTCTCTGACTGAAAGGTCCTTCCCGCCGCCGCAAGCTCTTTTTTCAGCGCCGTGTAGTTCTCGATGATGCCGTTGTGCACGACCACCACGCTGCCCGCGCGGTGCGGATGGGCGTTCTCTTCCGAAGGCCTGCCGTGCGTAGCCCAGCGCACATGTCCGACGCCCATCGTCCCGGAAAGCGACTCACTGCGAAGGAGTGCCTCAAGGTTCTGGAGCTTGCCCACGGCCCTGCGAACCTCGAACTTACCCTTTTCGAGTACGGCCACGCCCGATGAATCATACCCGCGGTACTCAAGCTTCTTGAGCCCTTCGATCAGGATCGGGACCGCCGCGTCTTTGCCGATATAACCGATAATGCCGCACATACGTCGCTACACTCCACACGAATTCGAAATTCTAACAGTGAAATCTTAAACAATATTCCAACAGCAGATATCGCATAAGTTTCAGTTTTAGAACTTTGAATTTATTTTGAATTTAGAATTTCGATATCCGGATTTGCTATTTTTTCCGTTTCAATTTCCTTCTGCGACTTGCAAAACCTTCGCGGTTCTCCTGGGGCGCGCGGCTGATGGCCAGGGCCTCGGGGGGGACGTCCCGGGTGATGGTGGCTCCGGCGGCGATGAGTGCCCCCTTCCCGATTTTCACGGGCGCCACCAGCTGGGCATCGCTGCCCACGAACACGCCGTCCTCGATCACCGTGGGATATTTATCAAAGCCGTCGTAATTACACGTGATGACGCCGGCGCCGATGTTCACGTCCCGCCCGATGGTTGCGTCGCCGATATAGGAAAGGTGGTTCGCCTTGCTCCCTTCGCCGACCGTCGATTTCTTGATCTCGACAAAATTCCCTATCTTCGCCCGTTCGCCGATGACGGAGCCCGGTCTCAGATGCGCGAAAGGGCCGATGGAGGCGCCGGGGGCAATAGCGCTCTCCTCGATCACCGAGGAGTCCTTCACCGTGACGTTGCTGCCGATCACGCTGTCCACGATGCGTGATCCCGGGAACACGGTGCAGGCCTCGCCGATCCGTGTCTTGCCTTCGAGGCGCACGTTCCCGTAAAGAACAACATCACGGCCAAGTATGACTTCACTGCCGATGAACGTGCCGGCAGGATCGAGCATGGTGACGCCTTCGAGCATCCACTTCCGGTTTACCCGATCGCGCATCACGGCTTCCGCGCGGCTCAGATCATGCCGCGTGTTGACACCCATGACCTCATCGACGTCCTCGCAGACGAAAGCGGAGACCCTGAGCTTTTTTCTTCTCGCAAGCGCGATGGCGTCGGGAAGATAGTACTCTCCCTGGGCATTGTTCTTTCCGAGCCCGTCCAGGGACGCAAGCAGGAAGTTCTTCTCAAAGCAGTAGATGCCTGCGTTTACTTCCTTGATCTTTTTCTGCGAAGCCGTTGCGTCTTTCTCCTCGACGATCCGCATGATCCCGGTCTTGCCGCGCACCACCCTGCCGTAACCGAAGGGGTTCTCAACCACGGCGGTGATAAGCGTGATTGCCGTGCGCGACTTCTGATGGAGTTCGAAGACCTTTTTGAGCGTCCCGCCGGTGAGGAGCGGCGTATCGGCGCAGAGGACCATCACGGGTCCTGCGGCTCCTGCAATGGCTTCCCTGGCCTGGCGCACGGCGTGCCCGGTGCCGAGCTGCTCATATTGAAGAACGAATTCCGGTTTGTACTCCTTGACCGCTTCCCGGACCTTGTCGGCCTGATGGCCGAGGACGAGGACAATATTCCCGGGATCGACGGCCAGGCACGCGTTCAGTACGTGCTGGACCAGGGGACGGTCTGCAAGCGGATGGAGCGCCTTGGCAAGCCCGGACTTCATGCGGGTTCCAAGGCCTGCGGCGAGAATGACCACGGTCGGTTTCATTTGCCGACCTCCTGATGGCGGCTGTGTTTCAACTTGTTGGCTTCGATCTCCCCCATCGGCACGAGCCCCAGGGAGACGATGAACTTCATTCCCTGTTCAACGGTCATATCGAGCTCTGTAATTTCAGCATCGGGCAGAATCAGGAGAAACCCCGCGGTGGGGTTCGGCGTGGTCGGAACGAATACTGTTTTGAACGTTC
>Ga0326726_10003356_pt1 | contig 14703 bp, 16 predicted proteins | sample MHFenrmetagenome_2_FD_207603 | JGI IMG/M metagenome (GOLD analysis project Ga0326726, IMG submission 207603) | Lab enriched peat soil microbial communities from Michigan Hollow, Ithaca, NY, United States - MHF15MN | ecosystem: Environmental > Terrestrial > Soil > Wetlands > Peat | place: USA...
AAATGGAGGATGTTATGCAATCAGAATCTGAAAGACTGGCAGCGTATCGGCAATTGCGAGCCGAGATCCGGGGATCAAACAAGCATCTGATCGTCGGAATAGACATTGCCAAAGAGAAGCATTATGCGTTCGTCGGCACGGCTAACGGTACTACTTTATGCAAACAACTGATTTTTCAGAACAACAGAGAAGGTTTTGATTTGCTGACCTCAAGAGTGGAGGTATTGCGGTTGAAGCACCAATGCGAACACATGGTTTTCGGGGTAGAACCGACCGCCAACTATCACAAACCATTGGCAGAGCATCTGATCCGGCAGGGATTGCAGTTGGTACAGGTATCCGGAAATGCAGTCAAACAGAACCGTGAGTTACTCGATAATCGATGGGATAAGCATGATCGTAAAGATGCAGCCAATGTTGCCGATCTGATCGCTCAGGGTAAATGCCAATTCTACGACTATCCACCGGAATCGATTCGTGATCTTCGTGAACTACTGAGCCTGAAGAAACGCTTTAAAAAAGAGGAACAAGGCCTGAAGGCTCGCATCCGCAATAACTTATTGGCCTTGTACTTTCCTGAAATGGACCAGTATATCAACACCTGTCAACGGAACAGTTTATCGGTTATCGGTAACTGTTGTTCACCCGTAATGATTGCTGGCATGGAGTATGACACGTTTTATAACACCGTTGTCTGTACCCGAAAAAGTCAGAAACAAGAAGAGCATTTATACCAAATTTGGCAAAGCGCAAAAAAGTCGGTTGGCTGCAACGCAGGAGTTGCAGCAGTCTACGAGGGAACTGTTCTGATCAAGCAATTGCAGGATACCAGAGCAGCAATACAAGAACTCGACACAGTCATTCTGACCTTGTGCTCCGGCATTGAAGAGTACCCATACCTGCTCAGTATTCCGGGGATTGGCCCGGACACGGCATCGAAAATACTTGCCTATGTCAGTGATCCAAACCGGTTCGACCATGCCAAACAGGTCATCAAGCTTGCTGGTTTTGACCTGAGTGCATCGCGAAGCGGAAAACCATCAGCTAAAGCGACACCGGTGATTTCCAAAAGAGGACAGGCTGACCTACGTTTTGCGCTTTGTCAAGCGGCTTTAGTAGCATCAACAAGTAACAGCCTGTTCAGCACGTGGTTTGCCAGAAAACTACAGGGAAGAGAACGCGAAAAAGGGATCTATGCGATTGTGCGGGTTAAACTCGCAGCGAAGATGCTGGTAATAGCCTAGACTTTGATGAAGAAAAAAGAGATGTTTGCCTATGATCAGTTAAACAACAGCTGATAAACAGCTGAAAAGCTTGGGATTCAGCGGGAGTGCCTGTTCATAATAACGTTGAGGCTATGACCTCGTGCGGGACACTTAGGGCCTCTCACTCGAATCTCGTAACCTGGACAAAGGATGCTTGACAGCCGTTCATCAGCATGTCGAATACACGATAACGATAAGGTACGAGATTCTTCAGAAGTGAGCAACCCGCCTCTTTTTTTCGTGCTTTATGAAGCATTCGTGGGGGTATTGTGCTATCAAGAAAACTTTGTTTTTGGATGTTTCAATATAGGATGTCCCCTAATTTCAGGGAAGAGTAATCAAGGCCCCATGCAGTTTACAGCAGCCGGTCGAGGACGGCAACTATGCGGGCGGCGGAGGCGCCGTCCCATTTTTCGGGGATTTTTGAGCGGCTTGTTATGTGCTGGTGCGAACCGGGGTGAAGGATGTCGTGGATTCGGCTTTTGATGTCCTCTTCGTCGAGACCGACAAGTACGTTGGTGCCGATTTCGATGGTGGAGGGGCGTGAGGATGTTTCCATCATCGTGAGGCAGGGTACATTCATGACCGTGGCTTCGGCCTGCAGCTCTTCGGTGTCGGTGAGGAGCAGCATCGAGTCACGAAGCAGAATGAGGAGTGCCGCATGTGCTGGCGGTTCAATCAGTTTCAGATTCTCGACTGCGCTGAATGCCGCTTCAAGGTTGTGCTGTTTGAAGATCTCGTCAAACCCGGCTATGCGCGGGATGACTACCTGGATTTTGGCGGATAGTTCGGCAAGCAGCCGGAGGATCATCGCAAGCTGCTCTTTTCCTGCCCGGCGCAGTGCGGGATCAAGAAGCACGAGCGCATACTTTTTCGGTTTGATGCCGTGTTCTGCGGCAATGCTCACCTTGTTTGCCTGTTCCATCAGCCGGACAAGAGAGTCGATCGAAAGGTTGCCGGAATAAAAGACCTTTTCATCGGCAACCCCTTCATTGATGAGGTTGTACTCGCCGCTGTGTTCGCTGACAAAGTGGAGTTCGGCCATGGCATCGATGACTACGCGGTTGACTTCGTCGGCATCCGAGCGTTCATAGCTGCGCAGTCCCGCATCGACTGCGCCCACCTTCAAACCAAGCTTTGCTGCGCTCACGGCAGCACCGAGAGCGACATTGTCGCTGCCGCACACGAGAACGAGATCCGGTTTTTCGCTGAGAAGGATAGTTTCAATAGAGGTCACGGCAGCAGCAAACTGCTGAACCGGAGAGCCTTCCGGCAGAGGAATGGTTCGGATATCGTCACCAATATCGAAGCATGCCGCAAGGTCCTGGCTGATCGGGTCACTGCCTTCCGGGGCAGCAAGAAGTGCAACTGGTTTGTAGTTGCTGTTTTTTTTCAGGGCATCATATAAAGGAGCAAGCAGGAGAGCACCAGGCCGGCCGCCGGCCGCGAGAAGTATTTTTTTCACAGTAAAATCAAAGCTTTGTTACATTAAGCATAACGGTCATTTAACTCAACCCGCTATGCGAAGATTTTTTCCGGTCACTATATTATGTGCCTGCCTTCTGGTACTGCAGGCAGTAATGCTTCCGGTTCTGAATCATAATACACTCAGGGCGGAAAAAAAGAAAATTATTCTCGAGCATGCCGATACCATCGAGGGTGGAGAGGCCGAAGGCGGCAGTTACCGTTCGGTAATCGGCAATGTAGTATTCCAGCACGACAACATAACCCTGAAGTGCGACCGCGCAACCGATTACGGAGCGGAGAACAAAATCATACTCAAGGGGAACGTCTTCATCACCGATAATGCAGTTGAGATCTATGGCGACAACGGGGTGTACTATCCCGAAAAGGAGCTTGGTGAACTGAGCGGCAATGTTCGGGGCCGGATGGTGAACAACTCGCTTGCTGCAAAGGCTAAAAAAGCGGTGGTCAACAAGGCGACCAGCCAGATCTGGCTCTACGACGACGCCATTGCCTGGCATGAACGGAAACAGATCAGCGGCGACATTATTCTTCTGCATCTCAAGGAGGAGCCGGCGAACGCAAAACGCCGCTATATCGATGAAATGCAGGTTCACGGCCGTGCGTTTTTTGCAGCCATGGACACGCTCTCCCTCTCGCCGGTAGTCTACGACCAGCTCGGCAGCAAGAAAATGGTGATTCAGATGAATGACAATTCAAAAATCACCGGAATAACGGCCACCTCAGAGGCGGAAAGCCTCTACCACCTCTACGACGAAAAGCGGAAACCTTCCGGCATCAATTATTCGAGCGGCAACACGATCCGGATGTTTTTCACGAACGGCGTCCTGAGCCGGGTAAAGGTATCGGGCAATGTTGAAGGGAAGCAGTACCCCGAGCGGTTCCGGGGCGACAGAAGCATCAATTTGACAAAGTTTGCTTGGAGGGAGAGGGAGAACCCGTTCAGGAATAAATAATAAAAGCCTCCCCTGAAAAGGAAGGCTTTTAAAGCTGTTATCCCGACTCAGTCGGCAGTCAGGCAGAGATCTATTTGGCCATGGGGCAGCCCGATGATGCGCAGGTGCCGCTGGAGCAGGGTGATGCCGGAGCCGATGTCGGTTTGCTTGCATTGTAGTCAGTTTTATAAAAACCTGAGCCTTTCAGCACAAATCCGCCTTCGGCGCTGATAACCCGCTCAAAGGACTCTTTTTCACATTTCGGGCAGACGGTCAATGAGGCGTCACTCATTTTCTGGACAATTTCAAGTTCATTTCCGCAGCTTGAACAACGATACTGATAGGTAGGCATTCTATATTTCTCCTTTATGAATAGTGTTCTGACTGTTATTTGTTATTGTTCTTCAGTGTACCTGAAAATTCTGTTTTGCTGACTCTGTCGGGACTCTGCAGTACCTGAAAAGCTCTCCGAACTTTGTCAGACCGGGTTGAAGTATATAATTATAATTACCAAAATAAAAAAGCTGAAGCCGTGATCGTCAAAACCCGGGCCGTGATACTTCGGGAGGTCAAATACCGCGACCAATCGAAGATCTGCGCCCTTTACACCCGGGAGTTCGGCAAAATTTCCGTTATCATTAAAGGGGCAAGAAATCCGAAAAACAAGCTTTCCGGGTTGTTCAGTGCAGGCAATGTGGTTGATGTTGTGCTCTATAAAAAAAGCAACCGGGATATTCAGCTCGTCAGTGATGGTAACCTTGTTTTAAGCCCGATGGTTCCCGATCCGGATATGGAGCGCTTTGCAGTTCTCTACCGGATAATAGACCTGATCGGCATGAGTACGGAAAGCGATGAAAAAAACCTGCCGCTCTTCACCCTTCTGGCTGGCACTCTTCAGCAGCTCTATAGTAATGGCGTCAATTTTCGGCAGCTCCATGCATGGTTCCTGCTCCGGCTTGTTTCGGTGATGGGATTTCAGCCCTCCCTCAGAAACTGTATTTTCAGCGGTGAGGAGCTTGCAACTGCCATCAGGGAGATGAATCTCAAGGAACTCTATTTTGTCATGAACCCCGGCGGACTTGCAATTCCCGCAGCAACAGGCTCGAACAGTGCAAAAATGCAGCTTATTCCGGTACGCCTTGCCATGCAGTTAGCCGCCCTTGCCGGAGTGCGCAACCCTTCCGGAGACTCAATCATGGCCGATGCGGAAGATATCGACACCATCTGCAATCTTTTGCAGGAGTATTGTTCACTGCATATGGAACACAGCAGGTCGCGCAAAAACCTTTCTATCGTCTCTCAAATCCTTCTGAAATAGCCTCCTCGATGGTTTTGTGGTTTTATATCTTCCGGAGTATTTCTATCTTGACCAAACATTTTATTACTCTTATAACGTCTTGTTCAATCCTAAACAGTATTGTCCGACATGCCTCAACTAACAAAATCAGCTGAACTCTTTGAAAAAGCAAAGAAGTTTATCCCCGGCGGTGTGAACTCTCCGGTACGGGCATTCAAATCCGTTGGCGGAACGCCTATCTACATGGCCAAAGGGTCCGGCGCATACCTGACCGACGTTGACGGCAACACCTATCTTGACTATGTCGGATCATGGGGTCCGTTCATTCTCGGCAGCATGCATCCGAGAATCACGGCCGCACTGGAATATACCCTGAAAAATATCGGCACCAGCTTCGGCACTCCGATCGAAATGGAAATTGAAATTGCCGAGCTTCTCTGCAAAATCGTTCCTTCATTGGAAATGGTCCGTATGGTCAACAGCGGTACTGAAGCCACCATGTCGGCAGTTCGCCTTGCAAGAGGATACACCGGCCGCGATAAAATCATCAAATTTGAAGGCTGCTACCACGGTCACGGCGACAGCTTCCTCATCAAGGCTGGTTCAGGCGCCCTCACGCTCGGCGCTCCCGACAGCCCCGGCGTCACCAAAGGCACCGCGCAGGATACGCTGAACGCAACATACAACGATATCGAGTCGGTAAAACTGCTCGTTAATGAGAACAAAGGCAATATTGCCGCTATCATCATCGAACCGGTTGCGGGCAATACCGGTGTTATTCCAGCAAAACCGGGCTTCCTTGCCGACCTTCGCACGCTCTGCGACCAGGAAGGCATTGTGCTGATTTTCGACGAAGTGATGTGCGGATTCCGCGTAGCACTCGGCGGCGCACAGAGCCTCTACGGCGTCACGCCTGATCTTACCACCATGGGCAAGATCATCGGCGGCGGTCTTCCGGTAGGTGCATTCGGCGGCAAACGCGAGATCATGGAGAGAGTTGCTCCGCTCGGCGATGTCTACCAGGCAGGTACCCTTTCAGGCAACCCGCTTGCGCTGACCGCAGGTCTTGAAACCCTGAAAATCCTTATCGATGAGGATCCATATCCGGAACTCGAAAGAAAAGCCAAAATCATTGAAGCCGGCTTCAGCGATAACCTGAAGAAACTCGGTCTGAACTACGTACAGAACCGTGTAGGCTCGATGTCCTGCCTCTTCTTTACCGAAACACCGGTAGTGAGCTATGCGAGCGCCATTACGGCCGACGTCAAAAAGCACGGCAAGTACTTCCATTCGCTGCTCGATCAGGGCATCTACACTGCACCATCGCAGTTCGAGGCAATGTTCATCAGCGCAGTGCACACCGATGAGGATCTGGAAAAAACCATCAAAGCAAACTACAACGCGCTTGTTGAGTCCCAGAAGTAACTCTTTCGGGTTTACGTCAGAACACAAAAAAAGGGAGGCCTCACAGCTTCCCTTTTTTTGTTCATTTTTTTACGGGCTGTTATTCGATAATGCCGGAACGTACCTTTTCCCGGGTCACCATAACCCGTCCTGACGCATCACGCACCATCTGCTCGACTTTCGGGAGAAAACCGTCAATCTTTTCGGCTGTGTCAACAATTTCGATCACAACGGGAAGATTGGTGCCGAACTCCATGATTTTGGAAGTTTTGATGAGCATGTCGTGGCCGTATGACAATACCCCTTTCAATGCCGTAGCGCCGGCCAATTCATAGAGGCGGGCTTCGCGCACAATCTCCTCATAGAGCGGATGGTGGCCGAACCGGACCTGTTCGCCAACAAAGATGCGCAGCAGTTCTGAATTCTGCAGTTCCATAATTGACTCCTTTATGACCAGATTTTTGCAAAAAGCATTCCTGCGTAAAGAGCAATCAGCCCTCCGGCGATACTGCCGGCAAGGTAGAGGCCGGCATAGAAAAGCTGACCATCTTTTATCAGAGATGCATGTTCAAACATATAGGCGGAAAAGGTGGTGAAGCCTCCGCAGAAGCCGGTCACCAGAAAAAGCCGTGCTTCAGGCGAAACGAGAGTTGTTGAAACCGCCAGTTCGCTCAAAAGACCGATCAGAAAACTGCCGAGAATGTTGACCGTTAAAGTGGAATAGGGAAACCCCGGCGCAAGGGGTGCAAAGAGCAGCGCCACACCGTAACGGGCCACGGAGCCGAGAAACCCTCCGGTACCGACAAGCGCGAGTGCTCCGAGATGCTTCATGGCAGTTCTCTCCCGAACTTCAGAGCAAATAAACCTTGCAGCAGATATTCAGCGGTCATCGCCAGTCTGCCTCCCTTCAATCCGCCTGTGTGCACAGCACATCTCATCCAGAATGCCGAGCAGGGTGTTGAATATCCCGAGGCTGATGATTGTAGGCGCCCACAATCCGATAAAAATGGCAATCAGCTCATGATTTACCCCTGTACCGAAAATGAAAATGTAAATGGAAAGCAGTATCGAAAGCGTTGCACCAATGAAATAATAAAGCGGCTTCATACTGATGGATTGATTAAGTGAGCGGTATTTTATAAAAGGTAATAATAATCAGACGAGGAAAAAACCGATACACGGCCGCCTCGTCTGATGAAGCAACTTTGCCGCCTCACTCAACATCTATCTGCACCTCATTGCGGCGCAGCATCGGAATGGTCCACGGAGGATCGTAGCTGGCCGCCCGTGGAGCGGAGAGCACTCTGTACCCTTTTTTCTGAAGCCACGCAGTCAGCCTGTCGGCATAGTTGCGGAGATTGTTTTCGGAGTGCCGCCCTGAATAGCGAATCACCGCAACCCTTTTTGCCGGAACTTCCCTGAATGTAACCGCAGGGTCAAGCGGCACAGGAAGCGAAGCCAGCGTTGAACCTTCCGGCATTACAAACGACATCGTCCAGGAACTGCCTTTCTTTTCCTGCATAACCGGAGTAGTCATGGAGAGCTTCTCGCTTTTGGCCTCCTGAATCACCGGGGCGGTCATGGAGAGTTTCTGTTTTGAACGGTTTTTTCCGAAAATATATCCTGCAAGGCGGCTGAAGGCCTGACCGCTCGACTGACCGTACGAGCCATCAACAACCGTTTCTGCAAGCACCATTGCGCCATACTGCCTGATTTCTATTTCCCCATCCTTCTCAATCACCTTGAACGGCGGTTCAGCCGAGGTTCGTTTTCCCAATACCGAACATCCGGCAAGCATAAGAGTTGTCATCAGCAACAGCGACCATGCATTCATTGTTCTCTCCTTTCCAGTCAATTCAGTTTATCCGAAACCAGACCACCTATGAGACAAGCAACACCGATAACGGGAAAAAGGTTTGGCTGACAGGTTTTTGTGCATCAATATTGAGCATCAATTAGAGGTGCCCATAATTGTGAGCATAGTGATATCTTGAGGGTACCTTGATAAATGAACCCGGATAATGAATCGAAAAAGAGTTTGCTCATGAGCTTTACGCTAAAAAAAAGGGTGATCGGCATCGACTATGGTACCAAGCGCATCGGAGTGGCAAAAAGCGACCCGCTCCAGCTCTTCGCCCAACCGGTCGGCACCTTTGACCGAGCGGGGCTCTTCAAACTGCTTGAGGAGATGATGCAACTCGACGAGATCGACAAGGTCATTGTCGGCTACCCACTCAGCGGCAACGGCGAAAAAAACGCCATGACCGACGTTATTGACCGCTTTCTCGAAGAGCTGCGTGAGGCATTCCCCCAATTGGCGCTGGATACGGTCGATGAATACCACTCTTCGAGGGATGCCCGCCAGATACTCATTGCGTCAGGCAAGTCAAGAAAAGTGCGCCAGGAGAAAGGACGGCTCGACAGCGCTGCGGCATGTGTCATGCTGAGCCAATACCTCGAATCCCGAAACCGGTATCCGTGACCCTGGCGGAAAGCATCGGAAGAGCACGAGTTTTTCATTTAGCTTTTCGGAACCGCTTCTTTATCTTTAGCTTAATTGACCTTTTGTTCACCGTTTTCAGCCATTACCATTCATGAGTACTTCTGAACTGCTTGACATTTTCAAATCGACCGGAGCACTGCTCGACGGCCATTTCAAACTGACGTCCGGCCGACACAGCAATGCCTATTTTCAGTGCGCAAAGGTGCTGCAGCACCCGGAACATCTGGCTGCGGTGTGCAGCAGGATTGCCGGTCATTTCAGCGGCAAGGGAGTCGAAACGGTCATCTCTCCGGCTATCGGCGGAATCGTGGTAGGAACGGAAGTGGGGCGCCAGCTCGGGGTGAAAACCATTTTTGCAGAGCGAAAGGATGGCGTGATGACGATCCGCCGCGGGTTCACGCTTGAACCGGATGAACGGGTACTGGTAATCGAGGATGTCATCACAACCGGCGGTTCTGTTGCCGAGGTGATTGCGCTTATCAAGAGTGCCGGCGCAACACTTGTCGGTGTAGGCTCGGTTGTAGACCGGAGCAATGGCCGTGTCAGGCTGGCTGACGACCAGTTTTCAGTGCTTTCGATGGAAGTGGTCAGCTACACCCCTGAAGAGTGCCCGCTCTGCAGGGAAGCAGTGCCGATCGATGCTCCCGGAAGCCGCGCAAACAAGCAAAACTAGCGGCATGACCGAACAGCCTCCAATCAGAAACATCTCCTTTATCGGTCTCGGATTGATCGGCATGTCGCTGTTGCGTGCCATGAAACATTCGCCGCTGGCCCGGGAGAGCAACATCTTTTTTCAGGGGTTCGATCCCGGTTTTTCCGACAGCGACCGCCGCGCTGTCGAGGAGCTGGGTCTTGACCGGTTTACCGACGACAAAGCCGCACTCTACGCCGCCGACCTGATTGTTCTGTCCGCACCGGTCGAGATCAACATCTGCCTGCTCGAGGAGATCAAGCAGTTTGCACCATCCTCAACGCTGGTCAGCGATGTATCGAGCACCAAGTCGCTGATCGCCGCAAAAGCCAGAGAGCTTGACCTGAATTTTATCGGCATGCATCCGATGGCCGGCAAGGAACAGCAGGGGTACCGGGAAAGCCATGAAGAGCTGCTGCACGGCCGTCGCGTCATCCTGTGTGACGACAACGGGCTGCTCAGTGAGCCGAAAGGGGCATTCCTCACCAGACTGCTTGAATCTGCGGGATGCATAACAATTTCAATGAATGCCGACGAACATGACCGAATCGTCGCTAAAACAAGCCATCTGCCCCAGCTGCTTTCGACCCTGCTCATGACCCACTGTGGAGATTCCATCAGCAAAACAGGGCCGGGATTTGCAACCCTTGCCAGGCTTGCGGGAAGTCCATGGCAGATCTGGCGGGATATCATCGCAACCAACAGCGGCAACATTGCAGAGGAACTTGAACGCTTTTCAACAGAGCTCGCAATTCTGTCGCGCGAGGTCCGCAGCCTCGACCTTGATCGACTTGAATCGCGCTTCGGTGAAGCCAATCGGCTTTATCAAACCCTTAAAGAGATGAACCGGTCATGAAATTTGCGATTGTTGTCAATGTGTCAAGAGAACACGCACTCGATCTTGCCCGGGAACTTGCCCTGTGGCTCGATGAACGGGGTGTCGAATACGTTTTTGAAACCCTGTCGGCCGAAAAAATGCAGCTGGACCTGTCCGCGCCAATCGAACTGCTTAACCGGCAGTGTGACGCGTTCATCTCGCTCGGCGGCGACGGAACCCTGCTCTTTACTTCCCATTACGCCATGACCAAACCGATTATCGGCGTGAATGTAGGCTATCTCGGCTTTTTAACAGAGTTTACTCAAGCCGAAATGTTTTCGGCCATTGAAAAGGTATTGAACAATACCTACACGATCCACAACCGCTCACAACTTGAGGCCTCGGTAATTGCCGGCAACAATGTTCAGCAGTTCAGGGCTCTGAATGATGTGGTCATTGAAAAAGGAACCTATCCGCGCATTCCGACCTTTGTCATAAAACTGGACGGAGAACTGCTCAGTTCGTACCGTGCAGACGGCATAATCATTGCCACATCGACCGGCTCAACGGCATACTCCATGTCTGCCGGCGGCCCTATCATCGCGCCGAAATCCAGCGTCTTTGTGATCACGCCGATCTGCCCGCACATGCTTACGGTCAGACCTATTGTCATCAGCGATGATAAAATTATCGAGGTTTCGGTCGATGCTCCTGACGGGGAGTTCCCGCTTAACTGCGACGGATATCTGGTAAAATTGCTTGAACCCCGGAAAGTGGTCACCGTAAAAAAATCGTCCGAGCTCGTCCATCTCGTCGCCAATGAGAACCGGGATTACTGTGAAATCCTGCGAACCAAACTGCTCTGGGGCCGCGAACATAATTTCGGACAATAACAGGCCACTCCACTCTATTTCAAATTATTCGGAGCAAAAGATTTTCAGGAAGGTACATCTATTTATTGTCGTGAGCGGTTTGAGGGCGAGGCGGACGGCGCGCAGAAACCGGAATGTACAAACAGTACTTGAGGATTTCGAGCACCACCCAAAGAAGCGATCAAATCGCAGAACAGATAAATAGATGTACGCATGAGTAATAGCATCAGTTCCCGCTCTCTCAACCAACTGCTCGGCATCCCTGTAGAGACTCCGCTCGGCATTGAAGGAATGTGCAGCAGAATAAAGCCGGTACTCTACCCGGCACCGGCACTCTCGATTCGTCTTGAGCAGTTCTGCCGAGCCATGGTTGAAGCCATGGCGTCACTGGATATTACTGTAATGACGGAAAAAGAGGCCTCGGGAAATGACGGGAAGTTCAGACCCGGCACGGTTATTTTTGCACCGGGCATGTTCCCCGACAACATGCTTGCCATCAACCGGGTCTCAACGCTTTACAATAATATCATCGTCGGCATTTACGATGAACAGCCTCCGCTCACCACTGAGGCCCTCCCGCAGGAGCGCCTCGACGCCATTGTCCGGCGGCTTGCCCGCGACATGGTTCATATCCTGATCTTTGTCACCGACCACTCATGGACCATCTGCACCATGAACGGCGGAGTTGTAACCTTCAACACCCCATACCCTTCCGCGGATGATGTCCGTTTCATCCTTGTGCCGAAGCTTACCGCGCAGGTTGTTCCTCCGCGGCCGGAAGACATGGATATAGAGCACGGTACGCTTCAGACCGGAACCCCCCTGTTTCAGACTGCAGCCGCTGATTTTTTGCAGTGCAGCGCGCTGTGGAGCGGCAACAGCTGCCTGCTCACGCATACGTCAACCGCAGGACTTGATTACCGCAGCGATTTTTACAAACGGATCGTTGCCCGCTATCTCGACCAGCGCAGCGGCATGAGTTACGGGTTCTTTGCCCGGCAGCTTCCGGTAACCGTGCAGCCGGCAATACTCTCTGACGGCTCCTGCGATGTAGAGGAGCGTGGCGAGAGGAAACAGGACGTGATCAAAATCCGAGTGCAGGGGAAAAGCTATCTTGTTGCGGTTCCAAATGTAAGCGTTATCACGACACGGTCGGGATGCAGGAAAAATGACCTTGACCCTGAGCGCGATCTTGTGGAAATCGGCATATCCGGGGGGCGGGCATGGCTGAAGACCCCTGCGGGTCTTTCAGCGGAGAGTGGAGCCAAGCCATCGTTCGACACCCTGACCATTCTGGCTCATGCACTGGGCAATGCCATTACGGCAAGTGTTCTGAAGCGATTGAGACCTGAATCACGCTTCCCCGACCATCTGGCCCGATTCGGAGCGTCAATGACCCACTGGCATGATTATCCCCAAACGGAGATGCTTCCCGAAGGCTACTATCTGCATGGGCGTGAAAATCCTCCGGTTTCGTGCTCAACACCGCAATCGGCGGCGTACAGCCTGCTCGGAAAAATAGAGGCGCTTGAGCAGGCGCTCGAAAACGAAATGGAGTACAGGGGCGACGTGCACATTGAGCCGAACCACGGCACCAATATTGTAGGACTGCTTTCACTGACCCAAACGGCCGCCATTCTGAACCCGGAAGCTATTACCGAAACCCGGTAAATCCGGGCGACCATTCCTGTCATCTCGTCCCGGCTTGTCTGCCCAATCCTGTCATCTCGTCCCGACCTGTCGGGAGAGAGATCTGAATTCGATCAAGCTCGCGGTTGAAATTCCTCACCCGATTGCATCGGAATTCGGAATGACATATGGGGAAATTGACAAAGCAACTATGAGCTGTCATTTCGACGCCGTATCAACGGCGGAGAAATCTGAACCGATTGGCTCTCGACAGATGAAACCAACGACCCATCTTCTCAGTGCTCCGCGTCGGCTTCCTCTTCACTGCGTTCGGTGTAGAACCATTTGCCCTGCTGGGCCAGGATCTGCTCGATGATCTCTCTCAAACATCCTTTGCCGCCTTCATATCCTGAAATGTAACCGACACGGTTTCTGAGATAATCAGCTCCGTCAATCGGAGTTACCGGAAAACCGACCTTTTCGAGCACTGCGATGTCACCGATATCGTCGCCGATATAGGAACACTCATCGTCAGTGAGTTCATGGGCATCACGAAAAGCTTCATAGGCATGAAGGAGATCACCGGCATTGAGATAGAGGTCCGTCACGCCGAGATTTTCCAGGAGAGGACGGTAGTCTTCTGCATCCCTTGCCGAGATCACGGCGATTATCAGTCCCTGTTTCTGTGCCTCCCTGATGGCTACGGCATCCCTGACCGAGATCGAGCAGAGTTCCCCGCCGTGGCTGTCAAACGTGATCCTGCCGCCATTCAGTACACCGTCAACCGGAAAAATAACCGCACGGACAATTTTGAGTGCCTGCTCTATCCTTGTAGATGGATCAGCCTGTGAGGGCTGCATCCCGAAATATTGAAAACCTGCCAAGAGTATCTATAATTTAGAGTGAATGAAGCGACTGCACACACCGGTATAGATGGAGCAGTTGTTTGACAATTGTTCCGAACTCATCCAGAGCCACCTGTGTGGCCGCATCCGACAGCGCTTTCGACGGGTCGGGATGAACTTCAAAAAAGAGGCCGTTCACCCCGGCCGCAACGGCCGCCCGGGCAAGAGGCATCATATATTCACGCTCTCCGCCCGAAATTCCCTGGCCTGCGCCCGGAAGCTGGAGACTGTGCGTGGCATCATAAAGTACCGGATAACCTGATTCGGCCATTTTAGCCAACCCCCGGAAATCGACAACGAGATTGTGATATCCGAAACTTGATCCCCGTTCGGTCAGCATGACCCTGTTGTTGCCCGTCCGGACAACCTTGGCGGCAGCAAGCGCCATATCTTCAGGAGCCATAAACTGGCCTTTTTTGATATTGACGGCAAGCCCGCTCTCACCGGCGGCGACCAGAAGCTCGGTCTGACGGCAGAGAAATGCCGGAATCTGCAAGACGTCAACATAACGTGAAGCAAGCGTAACCTCTTTGGTTTCATGAACATCGGTAAGTACCGGCATATCATAGGTCTCGCGAATCTCGGCAAGGATTTCAAGCGCCTCAACGTCGCCGATTCCGCTGAATGAGGTTCCTGAAGTTCGGTTGGCTTTCCGATATGAGCCCTTGAAAATAAAATGCACCCCATTCTCTTTGCCGATGCGCTGAAGCTCTTCGGCGATTTTGATGGCCATGGCCCTGTTTTCGATCAGGCAGGGACCGGCAATAAAGAGCGAAGTGAAAGCATCAGGAAGTGAAATGGAACCGATCGAGAACTTTTGCACGTTGTTAACCGTTATGCTATTGTGGCTTAAATAAAGAAGTCTGTTGTGACGTTAACCTATTAAGCCCTAAATTTACA
>Ga0326726_10003357_pt1 | contig 14700 bp, 10 predicted proteins | sample MHFenrmetagenome_2_FD_207603 | JGI IMG/M metagenome (GOLD analysis project Ga0326726, IMG submission 207603) | Lab enriched peat soil microbial communities from Michigan Hollow, Ithaca, NY, United States - MHF15MN | ecosystem: Environmental > Terrestrial > Soil > Wetlands > Peat | place: USA...
ACTTGGTCGGACTCACGTCGGTCATCGTGCTCACGACGTAGTCTTCCGTTTCGAGCGGGGCACAGAGTGCCTCCGTCTGTGCGCGCACCTCGGTGCAACGGTCGAGAAGCGGCAACGGCGCGGCGCGGACGTCGGTGATCGTCATACCGTTCAAGCCCCCCAAATTCCGTTCTACCCAGCCGAGAAACCCCTAGAAGGGGTACGCCGGCCGCAAAGTTCCAGATTCAGCGGCGCCGCGCGGTGATCAGCGTGGCGATTTCGTCGGGCCGCGGATTGATGAAATCCAGGCGGACGCGGCCGTCGGGCATCGTGCTGACCGTCGCGGGAATCGCGCTGTTGGTGAGCGCCCACCCCGCCGGGAGCACGACCGCGTTTGCCGGCCGTCCGAAGCTCCGGTCCCACACGAGCTCGTCACCGGCGAGCTTGTACCGCGCCGTGTCCGTGTACGTCTCGAACATCCGGATGCGGATCGACTCGCCGGACTTCACGGGAGTGAAATGAAACACCACCACCTCCAACTCCGGCGTGACATTGCTCACCGCGAGATTGGCGCGCGCGATGGCCTCGCCCTTGAGAATCTCGAACTTGAGCTGCTCGCCAGTGTCGAGGTTCAACGCTCGCGGCTTCGAGACCGTGCTTCCGGCCCTCACCTCATTGATGTAAGTGCTAGTTCCGGGCCGCGATTCCGTGTAGTCGTGATAGAGATCGAACGCGTGCGTCTCGGGCTGCTGGAGGAAGTAGACGATCTCGCGGTTCTGGTGCGCGCGGTCGCCGAGCCGGGAGGCCACACTCGACGTCGTCGCCCCCGCGACCTTCTCAGTCACGCGGACGGCGCGCATCACCAGCGGCGCTTCGGACGGCGTGTTGTTCCAGAACGTGATGCCGACGCGCCCGTCGTTCTCTTGCAGCACCTGTGACGGGAAGTTGCACGACACCAGCTCGTATCCCTTCGGCAGTACGACCGCGTTGCGCTTGATGCCGAGTGGCCGGCTGAACACGATCGTGTCGCCGCGCAGGAAATAGCTGGTCGCGTCTTCGTAGGTCTTGTCGATGAGCACGCGCGCCTCGCCGCCCTCCGCCGGAACGGGGTGTGTGAGCTTCACTCTGATGTACGTCTGCGTCGAATCCTGGCTGCGGACGCCGCCGGTCCGTGCCACCGCCGCGCCGACGACGTCGAACTCGAGCGCCTTTCCCGTCGCGCGGTCGCTCACGCTCTCGTTGCTGGCGACACTCCCCTTCCGAATCGGATTGAAGAAGTACGTCGCGCCGGGCGTCGTCGCCGTGACCTCGTAGATGATGCGGAACTTCGCCGAGCCGGGTTCGAGGAGCTCGTAACGCGTGTACTCGTCGGACTCCGTCTGGCGCGCCCCCCCCTGCGCGCCGAGCCGAGGCGCAGCAGTGGCGAACGTCAACGCGAGCAGGGGCGCGACGCCAACTGTTCCACGAAGACGAATCATCGTTCCCTCCTCGAGCCGCGATTGGGTAGAGCGCCGGGGCGTTGAACCTACGGTGGCCCAGAAGGGTGCGCCATCCTATCTTCGTCGCCCATGACCGCAGCGGCCGTGGACACGACTCGCCCCCGCTACGCGTGGGCGACCACCGGCGACATCAACGCGTTCTTCGGGCTGATGCTCGACAACGTCGTCAATCTCGCCGTGCTTGCCGGCATCCTCGTCGCCGGCTTCGGGTTCCCGGCGACGCTCGTCTACACGCGCATGTTCCCGGGCACCGCGCTCGGCGTGTTGTTCGGCGACGTCGTGTACACGATCATGGCGATTCGTCTGGCCCAGCGCACGGGCCGCGACGACGTCACCGCGATGCCGCTCGGTCTCGATGCGCCGTCTACGATCGGCATGGCGCTCACCGTACTCGGCCCCGCGTTCCTCGTCGCGAAGAGCAGGATGTCCGTTGACGACGCGGCGATCGCCGCTTGGCAGGTCGGCATGGCGACGATGGTGCTGATGGGCGTCTTCAAGTTCATGATGTCGTTCATCGGCGACCGCGTACGGCGCGCGATCCCCGAGGCGGGACTCCTCGGGTCAATCGGCGGCGTGGGCATCGCCCTCCTCGGCACCTTGCAGCTCGGCGAGATTTACCGCGAGCCGATCGTCGGCATGATGGCGCTCGGCATCATTCTCTACGCGCTCGTCGCGAAGATCCGGCTGCCGCTGCGCGCGCCGCAGGTGCTGGCGAGCGTCGTCGTCGGGGCGGCGATCTACTACGGGCTCGGCGCCGCGGGGCTGCTCGTGCACCCGATGACCGCGCCGGCGGCGAACTTCCCGATCGGCGCGCCGCTCCCTTCGTTAGGGTTCTTGAAGGGGATGCCGGTGGCGGTGCACGACTATTTGCCTCTCGCGCTGCCGTTCGCGATTCTCACGGTGATCGGCGGCATCAACGTGACGGAGAGCGCGCGCATCGCCGGCGACGACTACAACACGCGCGACATCCTGCTCACCGAGGCGATCGCCACGCTGGTGGCCGGCGTCTGCGGCGGCGTGAGCCAGTCGACCCCGTACATCGGGCATCCGGCGTACAAGGCGATGGGCGGCCGCGCCGGGTACACGCTCGCCACGGGACTGTTCATCGGGCTCGGTGGGATCTTCGGGTACATCGCGTTCATGGCCGACGCGCTCCCCAAGCCGGCGCTCGCGCCGATTCTCGTCTTCGTCGCGCTCGACGTCACCGAGCAGAGTTACATCGCGACGCCCAAACGCTACGCCACCGCCGTCACCCTCGCAGTCTTCCCGTCGGTCGCGCAACTCGTGGCGATCTTCCTCTCGCAGACGTACAACGGCGCGTTGATGTCGGCAGCGATCGATCCGGCGGGCACGATGAAGGCGACCGGTCTCACCAACCCGGACTTCATCTCGGCGTGCGCCGTGATGGTGATGCTCGCCCACGGATTCATTCTCACCGCGATGCTCTGGGGAGGGGCGCTGGCGTTCCTCATCGACCGGCGCATCACGGCCGCTGCGACGACCTTCGCCGCGTGCGCCGTGCTTTCATTCTTCGGATTCATTCATTCGATCACGCCCGCGGGCGGGATCTACTTGCCGTGGCGCACGGGCTCGACGCTACCCTATCACTGGGCGGTCGCATACCTCGCGTTCGCGATCCTCATCGCGATCCTCGGCAACACGCGCGCGGCTCGGGAGTCGCCGGCCATCGCGCACTGACCTGGCCGAGAGACCTCCGGAAACGACGAACAGGAGCCTGGCGTCGCGCGTGAATTTCCCACCCACCCGTTCAGCACGCGAACACCAGAACTCCTGTCGCCTTCTACACGCGCCGCCGAATGACGTTTGGGGGGCAATCTGCGGCGCGCACTGAAATTACGAATTGCGCTGCGCCGCTGTTGGTTAAGATTCCACAAAGACGGCCCCCGCTCGGAGGACGCGCACGGGTAGCGCGCTTCGCGAACCTTTTTAGCGCGCTTCGACGTCGCTCAAGCGCGCCAAGCGTTTCCGCGCGTCGGCGACCTGCGGCTGGAGCGCCGGATCCGCGTTCTTCCAGAGGTCGAGGAATTTCGCGTAATAGTGCGAGGCCTTCGCCCGGTCACCCTTCGCTTCCCACAGCTCGCCTAGGCGCTTGTACGAGCCGGCGAGGAAGAAGCGATCGATCCCAGCGCGCGACAGGACCGACGAGCTCACGTAGCGCGTGAGCGTGGCGATCGCCGAATCGGGCTTCTGCGCGAGGTCGTACGCATAGCCGATCTGGGGGAGCATGCATACCGTGCAACTCCCGACGTCCGCCGCCTCCGCCTCATGCGCCGCGTCGAGATACCGTTGCTCGGCCATCGCGATCCAGCTCTGGATCAAATGACGGGTGCGTGACGCGCCCTCGTCGGTGAGGGCGGGCGCCACCTTCTCGAAATCGACCAGCACTGACTTGGCCAGATCCGCTCGTCCGGCGAGCGAATACGCCTCCGCGAGGCTCGTGTACGGCCGGTCGAGCACCGGAATGCCGGCCAACGGAACGCGCTGCAGCCCGTCTTGTATGAGCGCGATCGCTCTGGTCTTGTCGCCGAGGAACCACCCCGCCACGACGGCCGAGTCGATCGCCGCTCCGAGCGGAGCGGTCGGCGTGACGTGCGCCAGGTTGTACGCGGAGTTCACCGCGCCCAGCCGCAGGCCTTCCGCGAGCTGCCCCCGGGTCGTCGCGATAAACGACGCCACCGCGGCGCGGGTCGACTGGAGCAGATCGTCGTTGGGATTCGCCGCCGCGATGGAATCGACGAACGTCAGGGCACTGTCGTACTGGCCGCGCGCGTAGAACTGCGTCCCCTTGCCGATCATGACGCGCGGATTGCCGGCCGAAAATTTCACCAACGCGGCCCACGTCGTGTCGACCTGCGCCCAACGACCAAGCTCGGCTTCATTCACGATCAGATTGTTGTAGCTCGTGACCGTCGCATTGGCCGCGAGCGCGCGCCGCAGGAGCGCCGCGGCGGAATCGAACTGACGCTGATTCGCGTACAGCAGCGCCAAGTTGTTCAGCGCTTGGGACTGCGTCGGGCGGATCGCCAGCAGCGATTTGTACGCGTCGGCCGCCTTGGTCGAGTTTGGACGCGGCCCTTGCGTCCAGTAACTCGCAACGGCGAGCCAACGCTCGACCTCCGGCAAACGCGCCGTGTCGCGATACGCGTGTTCGATCGCGGCGATCTGGCCCTCGCGGTCGCGCCCGCGATTGGAAAGCGCCACCGCCAGTCCACGATACGCCGACGCGAAACCCGAATCGATCTTGACTGCCTCCTTGAACAACTCGATCGCGCGATCCGGATCGCCGCCGGTCACCGCGCGCTGGGCTTCCGTGTACTTCTCGAGCGCCGCGATCGACGCCGTCGTGACTTGCGCCAGTCCGGCCGACGCCTGCACGTGCTTCAACGATTCGCCCATCTTGCGGCGCAGCGAGCGTGTCATGCCGCCGATCGTCGGAATGAGATCCTTCGCGCCACTGGCGCTGCCGCTCAGCGACGCGAGGTTCTCGCCGGAATCCGCGCCGACGAGCCGCATCGTCACGACAAACCCGCCGTTCGCGAGCGAATGCACGTCGCCGGTCACGATCGCCTTCGCCCCTTCGCGGCGTGCGATCGCGCGGGCCACCGCGGTGTCGACGCGAGTGTTCGGCATCAGTTGCATCAGCTGCAAATCGCCTGCGACGGCCTGGGCGCTCACGACTGAAACGACGGGCGACTGCCCGAGATCGGCGCGCACCGCCTCCGACACGACGCTCCCGAGCGTCGTATCGGCGCCGGTCGACGTGAAGTCGCCCACGAGGATCCTGTCGCGATCGTGCAGCTGCCCGCTCGCCATCAGCGATTTGAGCGGGCCGAGCCCGAGTGGCCGCAGCGCCATGAGCACGACGACGAGCAGCGCGAAGCTGCCAAGCGCACTCGCCATGAATCGGCTCGCGTGCTGCCATGACAGGTACGGACTGGCGCGCACCGCGATCGTCGACAGCGTCGTCGGCCCGGCGGTCCCCCCCCCTGTCGCCGTCCTCGGAGTCGATGCCGCCGCCCGCCGCGACACGCGCTGCACGTAGGCGGTGGCGAGATAGAGCGGAATGCCAAACGCCATGATCGCGATCGTCGTCGGTACGGCCCAATCCGGAACGCCGAACGCGACCTCCGCCGCCTTCGCCAGGATCGCGGCCGCGGCAAACGCGATGACGTAGGTGATCGCTCCGCGGCGGAAACTCCCCGGCCGGGTCGCGGCGGCCACCGGGCCCGTCGCGCCGCTCGACACCGCATCGAGCACCCGCGCGATGTCTGCCGCGCGCTGGGGACGCGCGTCCGGATCCTTCTCCAGACACTGCATCACGATCTCGGCGAGCGCCGCCGGCGTGTCGGGCCGCAGTTCCGTCACGGGTTGCGGCCGCGCGCCCATGTGCGCCGCGAGCAGCTTGTGCGGCGACAGATCGGTGAACGGCGGACGCCCCGTCAGCATCTCGTACGCCATGCAGCCGAACGAATAGATGTCGGCGCGATGATCGGTGCTCGGATCCGCCGCGGCTTGCTCGGGCGCCATGTAGGTCGGCGTACCGATCGACATGCCGAGCTGGGTCAGCGACCCGGCACCTCCGAGTGTGTCGGTGGCGCGAGCGGCCGAAATTGCCTTGGCGATGCCGAAGTCGGTCACCGTCGCCGACGCGCCGGCGATCAAAACGTTGTCGGGCTTGATGTCGCGGTGGACCACCTGGTGCTCGTGCGCGTAGGCCAGCGCGCGGGCCACGTCGCGGAGCAGCGAAACGCACTCGTCGATCGGAATCGGCCCCGCCGCCAGACGCGCGCGCAACGATTGGCCGTCGATGAACGGCATCGTGTAGAACGGGACGTCGCCCATCTCGCCCGCGGTGAGCACCGGGACGATGTGTGGATGCTGCAGATTCGCGGCGACCTGGATCTCGCGCTTGAACCGCTCGACGTTGACGCCGGCTCCCAGCTCCGCAGGGAGCACCTTGATCACGACCTTGCGGCCGAACGCGGTCTCCGTCGCCGCGAATACGCGCGACATGCCGCCGCCGCCCAGCTCGCGCTCGATCTGGTACGCGCCGCCCAGCAGGGTCTGGAGTTGTTCGCGTAGCTCCATTCAGCAGCCGCTTTGGGGGAGGCGGTCGGGGGGGGGCGTCTCAGGGAGAAACGCGTCGGCGCACCGGCGCTTTCGGGCGCCTTAAGCTAGGAACGCGCGCGAGGGACGGCCAGTCGCCCGCGGAAGCTCCGCGGCGCGAGTAGACCGCGAGGCTTTCAGGCCGTTTGTTCGATGGCTTCGAGCGCGTCGGCTTGCAGCTCACGCGCCGGCAAGCGCAGCTCGAACACCGCGCCGCCGCCCGGGCGCGGTGTGTACCTCACGGAGCCGCCTTGGATCTGCGCCAAGGTCCGCGCGATCGAAAGTCCAAGTCCCGCCCGCGCCGCCGCATCGGGTGCGGAGCCGGGCGATCTATAGAACGGCTCGAAGATCCGCCCTCGATCGGCCTCCGCAACGCCCGGTCCGCGATCGGACACCGAGAACACGAGCTCGTCGCCGTCGCGGCGCGCAGCCAGCTCCACCGTCTCCGACGGCGGCGAATACCGCGCTGCGTTTTCGAGAAAATTCCCCAGCACGCGGAGCGATTGGGTAAAATCGAAGAACCCGACGAGCGCCGGGCTCTCGAGATCGATCACGGCGCGCACCGGCCGCCCGTCGAACAGGCCGCGCGTCTGGCGCACCGCCGCGCCGATGAGATCCTCGGCGGTGTTGAGCTCGGGTGTCGCGGAAAAGCCGCCGCTCTTGAGCCGCGACAGGTCGAGCAAGTCGCTCACGAGTCGCGTGAGCCGGTCGGCTTGCTCCTCGATCGCCGCCGCGCCTTCGCTCCCCTGCAATGCCTCGCTCTGCGCCAGCGCCTTGATCGTCGTCAGCGGCGTGCGCAGGTCGTGCGACACGGACGCCAGCACGATGTCCTTCAATCGGTCCGCCTCGCGCAGCGCTTCCGCGCGCTCGGCCTCGGCGACGAGCCGTACGCGGTCGAGCGCCAGCGCGGCGTAGTAGGCGATTGCGTCGAGGAAGCGCTTTTGCGCCGCGTCCAGCGCCACGGGCGTCCCGTTCGCCAGGCGCAGCACGCCCACCACTCGATCCTGAACGCGGAGCGGAATCACGATTTCCCGAACTTGACCCTCGGGAGTCGTGGACCAGAGCGGCGCGACTTCGTCCCTCGTCGGCGTGATGGACCCCTCCGTCATGCCGACCGCCGTCTTGATGATCTCGACGATCCGCGACGGTGCGTCTTCCGCGCGCCCGGCGCTCAGCGTCTCCGAACCCAGTCGCGCAAGCGACTCGACTTCGATCGTGCGACGCCTCGCTTCTTCCGCCTCCGAGAGCGCGCGCGTCAGCAGGTTGGTCGACACGAGCGCCGTCACCAGAAACGCGATGAGCGCGACCCAGTCGAAGGGCTTACCGACCGCCACCTCGCCGTACGGCGGCTGAAAGTAATAGTCGATGAGGACGACGCCGACGCAGGCGAGCGTGATCCCGAGCACCCGTCCCGAGCTCGCGCTGGCGAACAGCACGATCAACAGGTACACGAGCACCACGTGCACCTGGTCGAACGCGTCGCGATAGTGCACCATCGCCGCGGTGACCGCGGCCGTCACGACGACCGCCAGACCCCACCGCAGGGCCTGGCGCACCGCCACCTCGTGCACGATCAGCGCGGTTGCTCGACGCGGTACCCCACGCCGGGCTCGGTGATGATGATCTGCGGAGTCGCCGGATCGACTTCGATCTTTCGCCGCAGATTCGTGATGTGGACGCGCAAGTACTGTTGCGGACTTCCAAATTCGCGATCCCACACCGCGTCGAAGATCTGTTGGTGCGTCAGCGTCCGTCCCGCGGCGGCGAGCAGCGTCGCAAGGATCTGCCATTCGATCGGCGTGAGGTGGATCGGCGTCTCGTCGCGCGCAACACGACGATTGATCGTATCGACCACCAGCGAGCCGATGATGACCGGCGCCGTGCTCGCGCCGGCGGCGAACGTCTTGGCGCGCCGGATCTGCGCCTTGGCGCGGGCCGCCAGCTCGAGCACGCTGAACGGCTTCGTCACATAGTCGTCCGCGCCCGCGTTCAGCAGATCGACTTTCTCGTGCTCTGAATGGCGCGCCGACAACACGATGATCGGCACCGCCGAGCGCCGGCGAATCTCACGGCAGACTTCGACTCCGGCCATGTCCGGCAACCCGAGGTCGAGCACGACGAGATCGGGGCGCGCCGAGGTCGCCGCGCTCACACCGTCGGCCCCGTTCGCCGCCTCGTCGACTTTCGCCGTCACGTCGCGCAACGCGTCGCGAACGGCGCGGCGGATCTGAGGCTCGTCGTCGATGACGAGAACGAGTTCGGCGTCGGGCACGGCGAACGCTCTCGGAGGAGCGACGTCGGTCTGCATGGCCATGGCGACAAACTGGCTCGCGTTCCGCTGGCCGCCACGACCGTTGGCATTTCTTAGCGTTGTGCGCGCCGCGTCTGCACGGCCCGCCAATGGGGCGGTCGACGGCACGGAAACTGTTCCTGGTCTTGCCATGACAAGGCGCCTCCTATTCAGCATCGCGGCGAGCGCGGCCCTCGCCGCCGTCGCCTGCGATACAGCACCGCGAAATCAAATTGGACTGGTCGGACCCGTCGTCGTCGTTGACACAACCTTCGGAACCACCAGATCGTTGTTCATCTCGCCGTCGTTCATCGAAGTCGACGTCGGGAGCTTGGTGCAGCTCACGACGAACGCGGGCAACTTCTCCTCGGCCCTCCTCTGGGAATCCCGCAATCCGTCGATCGCCACGGTCTCACAAACCGGTCTCGTGACGACCTTCCTCCCCGGTACCGCCACGATCACCGTCCACTTCGTATCCGACCCGCTCAACCTCGCGATCGCCACTGTCGTCGTTTCGCCCTTCGGAAACCCATAGCGACGCTCCGACCACCCACGCCCAATCGAGGCTGCCTCGTGCTTAATTATATGAGTGCGCCTCGACCGTAAACTGCTGCTCATCGCGCCGGCGATCGTGCTCGCTCTCGTCGTCGCCGGAATCGTCTACACCGCTGTCGAGCTGCATGTTCTCGCCCGCTCCAGCGACACCCTGGTCGCACGCAAGGAATTCGTCGATCAAGCCGCCCGCGGCGAGAAGCCACTCGACGAACGCCAAGCCATCAACATTCTCCAGGTAGCCCTGGACGTCGAGGGGAGGCGGAGCGCCGCCATCATCGCGAGCCGCGACCTCCTCATCGAGCTGTCGGCCGTCGCGCTCGTGGCCTGGGTCGTTCTGGTGATAGGAATTCGAGGCGTCCCGCGGCAACATTGGCCGCGCTTCGGCCGCGCCAGCACCTCCGCCCCCGCCTCTCAGGCAGCGGGATCCGAGAATGGCTGAGGCGACCGTGACCGTCCGCCACTACTACGCCGACGCCTACCGCGCCGAGTTCACCGCGCTCGTCGTCGAGCGAAGCGGCGACGGCACACGTGTCTATCTCGACGAGACGGCGTTCTATCCCACCTCCGGCGGCCAGCCGCACGACGTGGGCACGCTCGGCGGCGTCGAGGTGGTCGACGTCGTCGACGAGGAAGAGCGCATCGCCCACGTGCTCGCGGCGCCCCTCGGCGCGTCCGAGGCGCGGCTCGTCGGCCGCATCGATTGGGCGCGGCGCTACGACCACATGCAGCAGCACACCGGCCAGCATCTGTTGTCTGCCGTGTTCGAGGACTTGTTCGGTGCGAAAACGGTGAGCGTACATTTCGGCCCCGAGTCGTCGACGCTCGACCTCGATGCAGAATCGCTCACGCGCGACCAGCTCGTCGCGGCCGAGGCGCGCGCCAACGAAGTGGTCGGCGAGGCGAGGACCGTGGTCGTGACGTTCGAGGACGCCGCGACGATTCAAGGCCTCCGCAAGGCCTCCGACCGCACGGGCGTGTTGCGCGTCGTGTCGATCGAAGGCGTCGACCGCAGCGCGTGCGGCGGAACCCACGTCCGCTCGACCGCCGAAATCGGCACGGTGCTGGTTCGCTCGTCGGAGAAGGTGCGCAAGACCACGCGCGTCGAGTTCGTGTGCGGCCGCCGCGCTCTTCGGCGAGCCCGGCGCGATCTCGAGGCCTTGTCGGCCATCGCGGGATCGCTCTCGTCGTCGCTGGACGACGCGCCGGCCGTCGTCGCCACTCAAGCCGAGCGCCTCCGCGACGCCGACAACGCGCGAAAGAAGCTCGACCGCGAGCTGAGCGCCTACCGCGTGCGCGAGCGGTACGACGCGACCACGCCGGACGGCGACGGTATCCGCACGATCGTCGTGCGCGATGCGACGTCGATCGACGAGATTCGCGCCTTCGCGCAAGCCGCGTTCGCGCTTCCGCGTGTGGTGGTCGTCGGCGCGTTGCTGGCGCCCCCGTCGGTGCTCCTCGCGTCGTCCGAGGATTCGGGATTGGACGCGGGTCGCGTGCTGAAGGAGAAGCTGGCGGCGGTCGGTGGCCGGGGAGGTGGTTCGCCCCGCCTCGCGCAGGGGAGTGTCCCCGACGCGAACGCCGTGGAGTCCGTCGTCGACGCCCTCGTCAACCGCGCCGGCTGAGCGCCGATTCCCACACCTCGTCTACCGCGTCGATCACCCGCTCGGCCGACAATCCCTCCAACGACGACGCCGGGTGGATCACCATCCGCCCCGGATTGTCGTAGAGTCCCCAGCGCTCGCTCTTCTCGCTCGAGTACATCGCGACCGCCGGAATGCGCAGCGCCGAGGCGGCGTGCGCGATGCTGGTGTCCGGCGTGATCACGAGATCCGCCGTCGCCACCAGAGCGAACGCCGCGCGGATCGTCGGCGTTGCTACGACGCGTGCGTCCCCACCCCCGCCTGCCGCGTCGGCGATGCGCGTCGCGCGCGGCATCTCCGCTGGAGCACCGATCACTCGCAGCACCACGTCGGGGTGCCGCTCGCGGATGTGCCGCATCACACGGACATATCGCTCGTCGGGCCACATCCGCTCGGACGATCCCGCCGAGACGTTGACGAGGACGCGCGCGCCGTGGGACTCTTGCGATCCTCCGGCCCACAGCGCGACCGCTCGCGCCAGCTCGGCCTCCGAGATGTCGAGCGACGGGCGGCGGTCCATCGTGTCCGGGTTGACGTCGAATGCTCGCGCGAGCGCCGAAAGCCGATCGACCATGTGGCCGTCGGGGCGCGAGTCGGGGGGCACGCTGACCGTGAATGCATCGTCGTTCCCGCGTCCGGCGATCCCGATCCGGTGGCGCGCGCCGCTGGCGAGCACGAGCAACAGCGTCGTCACCGACGGCGCCGTCACCATGCAGTCCACCACCGCGTCGTAGCGCGCGCGTCGGAGGCGGAGCGCCGTCGGGAGGTACGAGGCAAGCGACCGCTTGTCGAAGGTGATCACCTCGCCGACGTAGTCGGCCGCTTCTATGATCGGCGCGTTCAGCGGCGAGGCGAGCACGTCGAGCGTGATCGTCGGATGCGAGCGCGCGATCGCGCGCAGCACGCCGGTCGAGAGCACCATGTCGCCCGCACGATCGTGTCGAAGGAAGAGCACGCGCTGAGGCCGCTCCCTCCACCGCGGTGACGACGGCTTTCGCCTCATCAGCCGCACCAGCCCCTTGATCCACAGACTCCGCCACCAGAGCTCGAGCCGTCGCAGCCGCATGTAAGGAATCTATGAGCCTCGCTCGTGCCGTTTAGTCACTCTCACATTGGCGTTTTCAACCCCGGACTTCATACTTCGGCGACTGCCCTTCGCGTCGCCCGGTGTGGGGCGTCGCGATGGCCCGACCCCTCCACCCATAGGTTGGCGTCAATGTCCCGCATCCGTCCCGGTCTCCTGGTCGCGGCGCTCCTGCCTGCGGCCACGATCGCCGCACAAAGCTCGGTGAAACCGGCGAGCAAGTCGGCGATCAACATTCCCTTCGAGAAGTACACGCTGCCGAATGGCCTCACGGTGGTCCTGTCCGAGGACCACACGACACCGACGGTCGCCGTCGAGGTGGTTTACCACGTCGGATCGAAGAACGAGATACCGGGCCATACGGGGTTCGCGCACATGTTCGAGCACGTGATGTTCACCGGCTCGGGACACGTCCCCTACGGCACGCACGACCGTTTCACCGAGGGCGTCGGCGGCAGCAACAACGGACAGACGTACTACGACTGGACGCGCTACTGGGAGACCGATCCGTCGAATTATCTCGAGACGACGCTCTGGCTCGAATCGGACCGCATGGGCTTTCTCCTCGACTCGCTCGACGAGACGAAGTTCAAAGCTCAGCGCGACATCGTGAAGAACGAGCGGCGCCAGAGCTACGACAACCAACCAAACGGGCGCGACGGCGAGGTGATCAGCCTTGCAATGTACCCGAACGGCCATCCGCACTCGTGGCCCGTCATCGGCGCGATGACCGATCTCACCGGCGCGACCGTCGACGACGTCAAGCGATTCTTCCGGCTTTACTACGCGCCGAACAACGCGACGCTCGCCGTCGTCGGTGACATCGACAAGGCGCAGACCAAGGCGTGGGTCGCGAAGTACTTCGGCGACCTCCCGCGCGGACAGCCGATCGTGCGCCCCAAGCTCGGCCCGACCGCGCTGACGGGAGAAAAGCGGCTGACCTTCGAGGACCGCGTCCAGATTCCGCGGCTCAGCATTCGCTGGCCGTCAGCCGATCAGGGGAGCGTCGACGCGCCCGCGCTCAACATGCTTGGGCGCGTGCTCGCGGGTTCGCGAACGGCGCGTCTCACCAAGCCGCTCGTGTACGACGCGCAGTCCGCGGCGAACGTCAACGCGTTCTCGACCGGCTTTGAGGGCGCCGGCGAATTCAGCGTCATCGCGACCCCTCGGCCGGGACACACGCTCACCGAGCTCGAAACGCAGATCGACTCGATCCTCACTCGACTGAAGAAGGAGGGGCCCACCGCCGAAGAGCTCGAGCGCGCGAAGGCGGGTCAACAATTCGCCTTCCTCAGTGGACTGCAGTCGAACCTCGGCAAGGCGTTCGAGCTCGCCGAAGATCAGACTTTCTATAACGATCCGAGTTATACCTTCCGCGTCCAGTATCCGCGTCTTCAGGCGGTAACGCCGGCCGACGTCAAGCGAGTCGCCAACAAGTACCTCGGCGGCATGCGCGTGGTGTTGAGCAACGTGCCGATGGGCAAGACCGACCTCGCGTCGCACGCCGACAAGAGCACGATCATCACCGATCCGCTGACCGAAGTCACCACGGGGATCAAGCCATGACGCGCATCTCACATCGCGCCGCCCGGCGCCAGGCGACGGCGATCGTCGCCGCGGTCATTTCGCTCGCGCTGCCGCTGTCTGCGCAACAGCAGAGCGGCAAGGCCGCGACCAAGGCCTCGCTCGATCGCACCAAGATTCCCGCCGCGGGCAAGCCCGCCGACCTGCGCGTGCCCACGTGGACGAAGACGAGCCTCGCCGACGGCGCCCAGCTCGTCGTGTCGGAGAAGCACGACCTGCCGCTCATCTCGTTCACCATCAACTTCGTCGGCGGCGCCGCGCAGTACGAGCCGGCGGGCAAGACCGGACTCGGCTCGATCGTCGGTCAAATGCTCACCGAAGGCACGACGCATCGCACCGGCGATCAGATCTCGAACGATCTGCAGCTCCTCGGCACGGGAGTCGGGGCGGGGGTCGCGTCCGAGTCCGGGCGCCTCGGATTCACGTCGACGACGGACAAGTTCGAGAAGGCGCTCGCCATCGCGGCCGACGTGCTGGAGAACCCGACGTTCCCGCAGGAGGCACTCGACCGACTCAAGGGCCGGCTCAACGTGCAGCTGCTTCAGAACCGCGACCGCACCGCCGGCATCGCCGGCGTCGTGTTCCCCAAGGTTCTGTACACGACGAGCCACCCGTACGGTGTGTCGCTCACGCCGGAGACGCTCGCGTCGATCACGCGCGACGACGTCGTGTCCTTCTACAAGTCGTATTTCCAGCCGGGTCACGCGATCATCACCGTGGTCGGTGACATCACGCCCGCCGCGGCAAAAGCGGCAATCGATCGCGAGTTGGCGGGGTGGCACACCGGCGGGTCGATGCCGCAATTCGCGTATCCATCCGTCACGGCGCCCAAGGCGACGACGATCTACCTCGTCGACAAGCCGGGCGCCGCGCAATCGACGTTCGCCATCGGCGCACCGGGCCCGGCGCGCGACACGCCCGACTACTACGCGATCCGCGTGA
>Ga0326726_10003358_pt1 | contig 14699 bp, 14 predicted proteins | sample MHFenrmetagenome_2_FD_207603 | JGI IMG/M metagenome (GOLD analysis project Ga0326726, IMG submission 207603) | Lab enriched peat soil microbial communities from Michigan Hollow, Ithaca, NY, United States - MHF15MN | ecosystem: Environmental > Terrestrial > Soil > Wetlands > Peat | place: USA...
CGGTAGCCTGCTGCATGATCTTGGACATGATCGCCTCGGTCATGAACTTGAGGATGTTTTCCGGCATCATGTTGAGCGGAAAAGAGAGCTCGAAGTCGAGAGTGATGTCGGTCTCGAAATGGACTTCCGTTCGCTGGTCGTCGAGATGGTAAAGGCAGATCCGCGTATTGGCCTGACCCACGAAGGTGTGTTTTTCCTTCAGCTCCACATCGGGGACTTTTGGCGAATTGACCCATCTGATGCACTTTCCGGACACGGTGCCGGGCGGGAGAGGCTCTTCCGATGACAGGGGGCCTGCCGGAGTATTACCGTTCAGATCGATATGCTCCTCGTTCTGTTCGACAAAGAACACCGCCGTAATGGGATTTTCCCGTGGATCGTTGACCTGGAAAACCCATTGGTAAACCCCGTGATCCTTCAGGTAGGACACGCTGGTACAGTAAGGATTGTGCTTGAGGATCCTTACATGGTCGGAGAAATAGATCACCGAATCGTTGAGATGCGACTCGATGATCGCCTTTGCCTTGCTTTTACCTATAACCTCCATGACTGGTACAACTCTTTAGCGTGAAAAAATCTTTTTTCAATTAACGCCCGCAAAAATTCCAGAGTTCCCTCTGCTGATCTGACTGAAGATTCAGATATGGCTGACTGTTATAATGAAGGTTTTTTCTTATTATTATTGCAAGTCCGTTTCCGGAATCTGTCATCACAAACCCTCATCCATGACTGATACTTTTAATTATACGACTATTTTCGCTCCGCTCGGGTTCTTTATAACGGGAATCCTTCTGGTGACGCTGCTCAACAGATTCATCGGCAAATCGCAGAATAAAAAAGCCGGCTGAGCATACATAAAGTACTCACGACAAGCCGCTGGAGGAGCTTGAAAAAAATTGATATGCCCGTTTTCCCGCTGTTGTGTTAACACGTTTTTTCTTGCTCAACTGTTGAAAATATATTAGCTTTACTCATTATCAGGAAAGCCTGCCTTAGTGCGGAAAATTTTTCTTAAGTGCTTTCTAACAACTCTAAACATATACACATCATGTCAAACGGAACAAACTTCGATGTTGCGGGTGCAATCAACACCCTGACCGAATCTGCCGGCAAACTCTTCCAGGTACAGGTTGACATCGCCAACAACGCACTGAAAGCTCTCACCAGTGTTGCCGAGCCTCTTGGCAAGACCGCTACCGACCTGATCGGCAACTTTGCAAACATTGCCACCCAGGTTCTCCAGAGCGTTTCTGCTGCTATCGCTCCTAAAAAATAAGGGTTTTACCCTGACCAAGAGCACCTTACGCACTCGCGTAGGGTGCTTTTTTTTTATCCGTTCCTTTTTGACAATTAACATATAACGCGTCAGCACTCCTTATGGAAGCCAGGGAATTGATCGGCAGCCTTTATCCGGTGCAGGAACGTGAAAGCCTCGAAATCCTCAAGATCCAGGGCGATGCCTCGAACAGGCAGTACTTCAGGGTATCGGGACCGAAAGGCACCTGCATCGCCTGCATCGACCCGGCATTCAGGTCTGCCGACCCGGAGGCCTATCCCTTCCTGATCATGAGGTCCCTGCTGGAAGACCACTACGTAAGGGTTCCTGCGCTCCTGGACAGCAATCCCGACCAGGGAGTCCTCCTCCTCGAAGACTGCGGCAGCCTGATGCTCCAGGATGAGGTCCCGCATCTGGACCAAACCGGGCTTTCCGCACGCTACCGACAAGTCATCGACATCCTCATCCGGATTCAATCGATCAGCCCCAACGGTTCCGCCATCCCTTTTTCGCTGAGCTTCGACCATGAAAAACTCATGTTCGAATTCGATTTTTTCATCGTTCATGCCCTGAAAAGCTATTTCAGCGGAGTGCTCGACGAGGGCTCGATCGCCGCCCTGCGCCGGGAGTTCGACGCCATAGCCCGACTGCTTGTGCGACCGGAGCATTTCCTGCTTAACCACAGGGACTTCCACAGCAGGAACATCATGCTCTTCAGGGATGAGCCTGTCGTCATCGACTTCCAGGATGCCCGTCTCGGCCTGCCGCAGTACGATGCCGTGTCACTGCTCAGGGACTCCTACGTCCGGCTCGATCCGCAACTGGTCGAGGAGTTGAAACAGTACCATTTCGACCAGCTCCGCAGGAACGGACTGACAACGATGGACGCCGGCGAATACCTGCGATTTTTCGACCTGATGGCATTCCAGCGCAACGTCAAGGCCGTCGGCACCTTCTGTTACCAGACTGCCGTCGTCGGCAACCGGTCGTTCGAACCATGCATCGAACCGACGCTGGCTTTCCTTGCAGACTATATCGACGCCCAGCCTGAACTTGCCGCTGCCGGCAGGCTGTTGAGCCCCATCATTACCCGACGCAATTCATGAACGCATTCGTCCTTGCCGCCGGATTCGGTACCCGCCTGCTGCCGCTGACCGACACGATGCCAAAGCCGCTGGTGCCGGTGCTGAACGTACCGAGCCTCTGCTACACCCTGTTCCTCCTGAAGGAAGCCGGCATCCGGAAAGCGATCATCAACATCCATCACCATCCGGACAGCATACGAAGCTTTTTCGACCGGCATGATTTCGGCAGCCTCGAAATCGTGCTCTCCGAAGAAAAAACCATACTCGGCACCGGCGGCGGACTGAAAAAATGCGAAAAGCTGCTCGAAGAGGGGGATTTTCTGCTCATCAACAGCGACATCATCAGCGACATCGACCTGTCGGCACTCGTGAGCTGTCATCGCCGGGAGGGAGCCGGAGGTACGCTGGCGCTTTACGAAACGCCGCTGGCCCCGTCGATCGGCCAGGTAGGTGTACGAAACGGCCGGATATACGACTTCAGGAACATGCGGGGCACGGGTCTCTTTTCCCATTTCATCTACACGGGAACGGCCGTTCTGAGCCCGAATATCTTCCGGCACCTGAAGGAAGAGTATTCCGGAATCGTCGATACAGGGTTCACCGGGCTTATCGACCACGAAGGACTCGGCTACTACGCTCACCCTGGATTCTGGCAGGACATCGGCACCCTGCAGAACTTTTACCGGGCTAACCTTGACGATAATTTGCTTATCCTTGAGCTTGCAGCGCGCATGAAGCAGCAGATCGGGATCTTTCCGCATATGGTCTCGGACCTTGCGTCGGTAAGTCGCGACGCACGCGTCACCGGTGCCGTCGTCGGGGAGCGCTGCACGATAGGACCGGGTGCCGTCGTAGAGCATTCGGTACTCCTGCCTGACACCGTCGTCGAACCTGATACGGTCGTCAAAAATTCAATCGTCGGGCCGGGAGTGCTTATCCCGCTCTGAAACATTCATAGCAACACAGAACAGCCATGGTGATCAACGGACTAGACATACTCCTCCAGGACACGGCTGCCTTAAAAAACCGCAGCGTAGGCCTGATCGCCAACCAGACTTCGGTATCGGCGGGCCTCGATTACTCCTGGTCTCTGCTGGAACGTTCCGGAATCCGCCTGAAACGGCTGTTTTCGCCCGAACACGGACTCTTCTCCACCGAACAGGACCAGATCGCCGTCGGCGTGCAGCCCGAGACCGGATGCGAAATCGTGAGCCTTTACGGAGACAACGAACAGTCGCTCATCCCCGACCGGGCCCTTCTCGAAGGTCTCGACCTGGTGCTGTTCGACATCCAGGACGTAGGCTCGCGATACTACACCTACGTCAATACGCTCGCACTCTTCATGGATGCCGCCCAGGGACTCGACATCGAGGTCATGGTGCTCGACCGCCCGAATCCTCTCGGCGGAATCGGGGTGGAGGGTCCCCAGCTCGATCCGGAGTTCCACTCGTTCGTCGGGGTCATGCCTGTACCGGTGCGTCACGGCCTTACTGCGGGAGAGATCGCCCATTTTTACCGGGACTATAAAAAACTGGACCTCGACCTGAGCGTGATCCCCATGCAGGGCTGGTCACGCCGGATGCTCTTTCCGGAAACCGGCCTGCCGTGGGTGCCGCCATCCCCGAACATGCCGTCGTTCCAGGTCGCAGAGGTCTACCCCGGCATGTGCCTCTTCGAAGGGCTCAACGTTTCCGAAGGCCGGGGGACGACAACCCCCTTCCTCCTGAGCGGCGCGCCGTTCATCGATCCGTTCGGGCTGGCGTCACACCTCGGTTCAATGGGACTCGAAGGCGTGGTTTTCAGGCCGACGTGGTTCAGACCGACCTTCCACAAGTACCGCGACCAGGTGATCGGCGGCATCTATCTGCATGTCACGGATCACCACCGGTTCAAACCGTTTGCTGCGGGCGTTGCCATGACCTGCGCACTGAGGGAGCTCTATCCCGGGCAATTTGCTTTTCTGGACGGCGTTTACGAATTCAACGACACCACCCCCGCTTTCGACCTTCTTGCCGGAAGCAGCGCCATACGATCGAAGATCCTCAGGGGCGATTCGGCCGAATCGATCCTCGCCTCATGGCAGAAAGAGGAAGCTGAATTCGCAGCAATCAAGCAGACCTTCCACCTCTACGACAGCTGATCCGGAAACCTGAGGACAGCAGCAATAGCCGGTGACCACCGTTGTGACCTTTATTGAATGCCCTGAAACTATCGCCCATGCAACCCATCGATCTTGCCATAGTCGTCCTGTTCCTCGTCGGCAACACCCTTTTCGGCCTCTGGCACGGAAGGAGCAACAAAAGCACCGGGGATTATTTTCTCGGAGGCCACAAACTTCCCTGGATCGCCTCGATGCTCTCCATCGTCGCATCTGAAACCTCGGTACTGACCTTCGTAAGCGTTCCCGGCCTTGCCTACCGGGGCGACTGGACATTCCTTCAGCTCGCCATGGGCTACATCATAGGGAGGATCCTGGTCAGCATGATACTTCTGCCGATGTATTTCAAGCACGGGGTGAGCTCCATCTACGAAGTGATCGGCATCCGATTCGGGCCCGATATGCAGAAAGTCGCATCCCTGGTGTTTCTGGTCACCAGGACACTCGGCGACGCCATCCGTTTTCTGGCCGCAGGCGTCGTGGTGCAGGTGGTTACCGGATGGTCGCTGCCGCTCTCGGTCGTCATCATCGGCACGGTCACCCTCGTCTATACCCTTTCCGGAGGAATCAAGGCCGTGGTCTGGCTTGAAAGCTTCCAGTTCGGACTGTACCTTCTCGGCGGGCTCCTCTCCATCGCGTTCATTATTCACAGTCTTGGAACGCCGGTTCCTGAACTGCTCGGCTCGCTCGCCCAGGCCGGAAAGCTGAAAATCATCAACCCCGACCCCCACATTTTCACGAAGCCTTTCGCCTTTTTCGGCGCATTTTTCGGAGGTATGCTGCTTTCGCTCTGCTCGCATGGCGTCGATCATATGATGGTGCAGCGGGTACTCGGATGCAGGGATCTCGGATCAGCACGAAAAGCGATGATCGGAAGCGGTCTTTTCGTGTTTTTCCAGTTTTCGGTGTTCCTGACAGCCGGTTCGTTGATCTATCTGTTCATGCACGGCGCACCCATGCAGAAAGATCGTGAATTCGCGTTCTTCATCGTCCACTACCTCCCGGCCGGCCTGAAAGGATTCCTTGTCGCAGGCGTGCTTTCGGCAGCTATGTCCACACACAGTTCAGCAATAAATTCTCTCGCCTCTTCAACGGTCAACGACATCCTCGGCGGCAAGACCTCGCTTTTCGTTTCGAGAATGGTAAGCCTCGCCTGGGCGCTGGTGCTCATCGTCATCGCCCTCATGTTCGACGAAAGCAACGAGGCGATCGTCATGCTCGGCCTGGAGATCGCATCATTTACCTATGGCGGCCTGCTCGGTCTGTTCCTGCTCTCCAAAAGCGGAAAAGCTTTCCATCCGTCCAGCCTGATCGTCGGCCTGATCGCAAGCATGGCCATTGTTTTCCTGCTCAAGTTCCTCGGACTGGCTTGGACCTGGTATATTACGATTTCGGCGCTGGTGAACCTCCTGACCACTGCGGGCATCGAGGCTGTGCTGTTCGGAAGGAAGACAATGAAGTCGCATTAAACGTTTTATCTCACAAAGATGTATCTTTGACTTAACAACGATAAATGCATCAACGCTCCAGCCTGCCCGGCAAAGGCTCTGATGCGACAGAAGAAAAACCAACGGCTCAACGATCGACCATGAAAAGTAACGATCCCATCCTGGTTATAGAGGATGAGGAGGACATACGGCAAATGATCTGTGATATTCTTGAAGATGACGGATACAGCACCGTACAGGCCTCGAATGGTAATGAAGGCCTTCTGATCCTCCGGAAAACCCCTGAGTTCAGCATTATCATAACCGATCTGCTGATGCCGGAAAAGGAGGGAATCGAAACGATCAGCGAACTCCGGAAGGATTTCCCCTGGATAAAGATTCTGGCCATTTCCGGGGGCGGCATATGCATTCCGGAAAGCTATCTTAACCTGGCCAAAGCCATGGGGGCGGATGCAACGCTCTGCAAGCCGTTCGGAAGAAGCGAACTGCTGAGCGTCATCGAAGAGCTGAACCGGTAAACCGCACCGGCATCACAAAGCAAACCGCCCGGTAAATCAATTTGTCGACCATTTTTTGGCAGAATTTTTTTGTTCTTCGCTTAACCGCGTACTGTTGAATCATCATCAGCCCGCAGTAAGGGATAATCGCTTCAGCAATGGACAGATACAAACCGGATACCATTCCCGGCACCGACCATCCGGAACCTGAATCCGGGATCGCTGCGCTCAGGCAAAGGATCGAGATGCTCGAACACCGCCTGTCGCTCGCCGAGGACACCGCCACGACCCTGTCGATGGCGCTGGAATCCACGGGGGACGGATACTGGGACTGGGACTTGACAACCGGAGACCTCGTCGTCAACAGGCAGTGGGCGTCCATCATAGGCTACGACCACGAAGAACTTGTCCCCCTGACGATCGGTTTCTGGAAAGAGCACTGCCATCCGGACGATCTCCTCCAGTCGAACATGTTGCTCGACCAGCACTTTGCAGGAAAGAGCGCGTACTATGAGCTTGAGGTAAGGATGCGCCACAAGGATGGCCATTGGGTCTGGATTCTGGATCGCGGAAAAGTATGTTCATGGGATCCTGAAGGAAAACCGGCAAGAATGATCGGCTCACACCAGGATATTTCAGCTCGAAAAACAGCCGAGGAATCGATCTCTTCAAGCCGGGAGTTTGAACGGCTCACGACGATACTCTCGAAACGCTTCATCAACCTGCCGTTCGAACAGATCGACAGAACGATACAGAGCACCCTGCAGCTTGTCGGGGAACAGGTGCTTGCTGACCGGAGCTACGTATTCCAGTTTTCCGACGACCTGCAGATGATGGACAACACCCACGAATGGTGCGCAACGGGAACCGAGCCGCAGATCGACAATCTGAAGGATCTTCCTACGGACATTTTCCCATGGTGGATGGAAAAGCTGAAAAGCAACGAAATCATCCACATTCCACAGATCGAGCAGATGCCGGAGGAGGCCTCTGCTGAAAAAGAGATCCTCGAAAGCCAGGACATAAAGTCCCTTATCGTCATTCCCCTTGCTTCGGGTTCGATACCGTTCGGCTACATCGGATTCGATGCCGTGAAACAGACTCGCGCATGGCCGCCCGAAACAGTTTCGGTACTGAAACTTGCCGGTGGCATCATCGCCAACGCCCTTCAGCGCCAGAAGGTCGAAACGCTCCTCCAGTCGGAACTCGAACTGGCCATCAGGCTGAACTCCATCGCATCGTTTCCCGAGACGCTTGACTGCATACTGAGTACGGCATTGAACGTGTCCGGGATGGAAGCAGGAGGCATCTATCTTGTCAACCCTCACAAGCAGAACGTAACGCTTGCATGCCATCAGGGCCTTTCGGATAGCTTTATCGATCGTGTAATCGACTATTCGACATCGTCACGTCAGGGAAGACTGATCCTCGAAGGAAAGCCGATCTACTGCAACTACGCAACTCTTGGCTTGCCGAAACCCGACTTCATGCCGGACAGGAAACTCAATGCGATAGCCATCATCCCTGTCTCATATCACGGGGAGGTGATCGCATGCCTGAACGTCGCATCCCACAGGCTTGTCCAGGTTCCGGAATATGCCAGGAAAGCGCTTGAAACCATTGCATCCCACATCGGTGATGCCATCATGCATGCGCGTCATGAACAGCAAATCGAAGAGACCAAAATCAACCTTGAGGCCCTTTTCGATACGATCGACGATTTCCTGTTCATTCTGGACATGGACGGCAAGGTGATCGTCACAAACGCCGCCGTCAAAAACAAGCTGGGTTATACTCCTGACGCGATGAAAACAATGCACGTGCTGGAGTTCCACCCCCTTGAGCGGCGGACAGAAGCCGGTGCGACTGTCGAAAGGATGCTGGCCGGCGAAAAGGTTTCATGTATGGTTCCGCTGATAACTGAAAGCGGAGAGCTGATCCCTGTTGAAACCAAGGTAAACACTGGTATATGGAACAAGCAACCGGTGCTTTTCGGCATCAGCCGGGACATCTCTGAGCGGATCAAGTCTCAACATGCCATGATCGAAAGCGAACGGCGATTCAGGGAGCTGACCGAGATGCTCCCGCTCCCCCTCTTTGAGACCGACTGTGAATTCAAAATCACCTATACCAACAATAAGTGCTACGAGGTGTTCGGATACACCGAAAAGGAGTTGGGCGCCGGATTTGACGCCCTGGAATTCTTCGATTCTGATGATGCCATGGCCATCCGGGACAGCCTCCCGAAGATATTCGAAGATCCTGCTATATCCAGAAGTCATCATGAACGGCTCCTGCACAGACAGGACGGAAGCAGATTTTCCGGCCTTATTTATTGCATGCCGATCTTCAGGAACGGAAACAGAGAAGGGATCCGGAGCATCGTTATCGACGTCACGGCGCTTAGAGCTGCTGAAGCAGCGCTCAGGCACAGCGCGCTTCAGGAGAGAATCGCCCAGGAGTTCAAATCGCTTATAGACAATATCCCGGGAGCAGTTTACCGGATCAACGGATCAGGAAAGACCTCGATGCTTTCGATGCTGCCGGATCTGGTGGCTGAACTGGTCGCAAAAGATTACGAAACAGAGCTTTTCGAAACGCTTTCGCTGGTACATCCTGATGATCGTGATGCTGTCGCCGAATCATACAGGAAACTGAAAGAGTCAAGACACTCCCAGACGCTTGTCTACCGCATCGTCACCGCTCATAATTCCATCAGGTGGATCGAAGACAGGAAAACATCGACATTTTCCGACGAAGGGTTGTTTACAGGAATCGATGGCATTCTGTTCGATATCACGGACCGGATCGCAGCCCAGGACGAAAAGCACCAGCTGGAAGCGCGGTTGCGCAAATCCCAGCGTCTTGAAACCATCGGCACCCTTGCCGGAGGCATCGCCCACGATTTCAACAACATCCTTACCCCGATTCTCGGTTATTCCGAAATGGGGTTGATCAGTCTCTCATCAGAAGACCCGCTGCATGAATATTTCACTGAAATCATGCAGGCATCAGAACGCGCGCAGAACCTTGTTTCACAAATCCTGACCTTCAGCCGGGCTCAGGACAGCAAACCTTCGCCTGTAAGCATCCAGGCGATCATCTCCGAAGCCCTCAAGTTGCTTCGGCCATCCATTCCGTCGACAATCACCATTGAGCAGCATATCGACAAGTCATGCAGGAATGCACTTGCCGACCCGTCGCAGATCCATCAGGTCATCGTCAATCTCTGCACCAATGCTTTCCATGCCATGGAAAACACCGCAGGAACGCTGAGCATCGGGCTCAGTGAAATACAGGCCGACACAAAACTGCCTGCCGGATTGCAGAAGCTTCGCGAAGGCAGCTATGTTCAGCTGAGTATTTCGGATACCGGATGCGGAATGGACGATGCGACCCTGGAGCGTATTTTTGAACCCTTCTTCACCACAAAATCGGTTGAAAAAGGTACCGGGCTGGGACTTTCGGTCGTCCATGGAATCATCACCAGCTGCAACGGAGAAATCACCGTCGAAAGCACACCGCAACAAGGCACGACATTTCGCATATTCCTTCCGGTAATCGATGAAAAGGCCGCCGTCAAACTGGGCAAGTCAATCCCCCAGAAAGGCAGCGGAAGCATCCTTTTTGTCGATGACGAACCGGCGGCGGTGCAAATGATGACCATCATGATGACAAAACTCGGATTCTCTATCCAGGCCGAAATATCTCCGGTCAAGGCCCTGAATCTCTTCAGGGAGAACCCCGGCCGCTTCGATCTTGTCATCACGGATCTCACCATGCCTGAAATGACCGGCATACAGTTGGCCGGCGAACTCCACAAAACAACCCCGGCACTCCCTGTCATCCTGATGACCGGTTATGGAAAAATCATAGAACAAGCGACACCCTTCAGCAGTTACGGAATAAGCCGGCTTCTGAAAAAACCGGTCAAACTTGCCCAGCTTTCATCCGCTGTCAACGAAGTGCTCTCTGCAACAACACAGAACTAACCATTATGAAAATACTTGTCATTGACGACGATCCCTCTGTGAGGAAGTTTATCACCACAACCCTGAAAAAGGAGAACCATACGGTTTTAGAGGCTGAAAACGGTAAGGAAGGGGTGCGGAAGATCAAGGAAGAACGAGACATCTCGATCATAATCACCGATCTCATCATGCCCGAGCAGGAGGGTATCGAAACAATCATGGAGGTCAGGAAACTGAACCCGTCCATAAAAATCATGGCCATTTCCGGAGGCGGCAAGGTCGGCCCTGAAAACTTCCTGCTGCTGGCCGATGCCGTGGGCGCTAACGCCACACTGAAAAAGCCCTTCAGTGGTCAGGAATTGCTCATGAGCCTGAGGCTGATGGAGTGAAGTGCTTCAAGCCATGAATCCATTTTGAGTCCGGTCGATATTTTCATAACTTTGATCTATAAGCTGAAAAATATCCGCAATTCACCAAAAAGGGGATCATCACCATGAACAATCCATCTGGAGCTTTTGTGCAAGGCGCCGAAGCCTATGGCAGGTTTCTGGAGGTTTTTATCGATGGGCACTGGTGGGTAGTCGGCGACGCCCTTGAAAACATCGGCAAAACGACAAAACGCCTCGGTGCAAACGCCTATCCCTATCTTTACGGCGGTGGCGGAGCCGCAAGCGGGCTCAGGGGATCATCACCCGGGGTTTCCGGTTACGCGACTCCGACCAAAGAGGTAAAAAGTCGCTTCAAGGAGTAACTGTCTTTGATAGAGAAACAGCGGGGCTCTGGGGCCCCGTTTTGTTTTTCGGTCGCTGGATGTTGATGGTGACTCTATGAATGAGTAACTTATTTTTAAGGAAACCTCCAATTCCTGATTTGACAACCAAACATGAATCAAAGGAGATCATATCATGGCAAATGAGGAAAAAATCGACACCATGCAATCTTTTTCATTCGCGATGAAAAGCATTGCAGATATCGGTGTCAGCCAGATCAACCTGGTTTCGAAGACCATCGAGTCCCTTACTCCCGCCATCGGAGCTGTAACGCAGGGCGTATCTGACGTCGTAGCCGCATCATTCAAAGCGTTAAGCGCAACAGCCGGGCTCGCGACAGGAGCCGTCGGAACAGTCGGTGGCGCCCTCCTGAACCTCGTCGGCTCCGTTACCGGGTCGGTCATTTCGGTAGCGCAGTCCGGGATCAGCATGGCTCTCAACACCGTCGGAAGCATTGTGCCGGCGCGGAAAATCTGAGCCATTCCTGACTCTGCTCAACAAAAAAGGCCCGTCAAGCTTTGTCCTGACGGGCCTTCTCCCTGTTTCCCGAATTAAACCTTCCCGACCCCCTTACTGGACAAGCTGATCGAAATATACGGCAAGCGATGTCTGTGCTTCCGGAGCCTCGCTGATGACTTCGAAAGTCCTGTTTTTCGCCTTGCCGACCCAGAGCGACAACACGGCCAGCTCGGCAACGTCAGACCTGTTGGTCCAGCCGTTCCACAGCCGGTCCCCTTGCTCAACGTGAAGCCTCTGCTGAAGCGGCTCGCCATCTTTGAGCCCACCTGGGCGGATGATGGTATACGAACGCCCTTCTGACGAAAACACACGCTGCAGATGCTCTTCCGCCGCATGTTTCATGCTCAGCACGCCGCCGAACAGGTTGAGAGGGTGGTACCATTTCGTGACGCCGATGGAACTGACCATGGCAAAATGCTTCACGCCGGCCTTAGCCGCTTCATCCACAAGCCGGATGGCTCCGTCACGGTCGACCTCCATCGGGGAAGATTCCCCGCTCACAGCGCTGGAGCCGAGAGCCGAGATAACCGCTTCACACCCGTTGACCGCTCGTTCTACATCCGCCCTGTCCTGAATTTTTCCAACCACAATTTCGACACTCTCACCGAACATGCCCCTGGCCTTCTCTTCCGACCGGGACAACACCCTGACGGGCACGCCGTAATGCAGAAGCCTCCTGACAGCCCAGGCCCCCGTCCTGCCCGTAGCGCCGGCTACAAGCACCTTACCCTTATATCCGATATCGTTTGCCATGATATGCCCTTATAAAATTTTTCACACTCTGCTGTATTCTCTATAAACAACGCACATATCCCGAATTCAGTTTCACACCCGGCATGTCCGTGGCGGTAGCCGGAATACGGCTGAAACTGAGGGAGTATATTTCTTTTTCATTAACTTCAACGGAGTGATTGCCGACGATCATTCGTTCCGGCAAATCAAGCCACTTTTAAAGACACGACAAAATCCATCTGACAGGCAAAGCGACCATGAAAACTCCTAAGCATGCTCTCCCGGCGATCATCCTTGCCTTCGTTGCGTCCCTTAACTCCCCTGCATTGGCATACAACAGGGATCAGCTCAACCTCCTCCAGAAAAATGTTGCCGCCTGGAATGAGATGCGCAGGGATAATCCACAACAAGCGATAGACCTTTCCAAAGCCAACCTCGAAGGGGCTAACCTGAAAGGGGCTAACCTGGCTGAAGCAAATCTGTCAAAAGCAGACCTCAGCGGCGCCACGCTCAACAAAGCCAGCCTCAAGGGAGCAAACCTTGCCATGGCGTATCTGAAAAAGGCCAATATGAGCGAAACCGATGCCTCCCAGGCTTGGCTCGTGGGGGCGAACATGAACGGTGCGTACATGAGGAAAGCAAAGCTTGCCGGAGCCAACCTTGCATCGACAAACCTGAGATGGGCCAAGCTGCCAGAAGCTGACCTGGAAAAGGCAAACCTCAGTGAAGCCATTCTTTTCGAAGCAGATCTGGAAGGCGCAATCCTGAAAGGGGCTTTGCTTGAAAAGGCCACGTTGTTTGAAAGCGCCATCCTGAAAGATGCGAAACTATCGAACAACACCATCCTGCCGTCAGGAGAAGCTGCAACAAGAGCCTGGGCGATGAGGCACGACTGCCGATTCGTCACTGAAGCCCCGACTGCACCTCCCGTGTTCGTGCCCCCGGTCGTTGTCGCGCCCGCTATCATTCCGGAAAACATGCCCGGAACTCAACAGGGCAAGGCACCCCAGCCCACCCCTGAAATCAGGGAGGTAGAATCCTGGAATGCCGTGAGAAAGGAAAAACCCGACACCAGGATCGAAATGACCGAGGAGAAACTGAGCCACGCAAAACTCAGCGGCGTCGATCTCAGTAATGTCACGTTAACGAAATCCGATTTCGAAAGGACGAACCTTGACAATGCCAATCTCGCCGGGGCCTCGCTGGCAAGCGCCAACTTCCAGAGAGCAGACATGAAACAGGCGAACCTTAGGGGAGCAAACCTGGAAGGAGCGAATCTCGACCGGGCATACATGAAAAATGCCGACCTTTCCAATGCAAACCTGACAGGCGCCGTGCTCTACGGAGCCATGCTCTATGGGGCAAATCTTGATGGGGCAAACCTGACCAAGGCATCGCTGTTTGATGCCAATCTGGAAAAAGCCTCCCTGAAAGGTACGAACCTTACCGGAGCGACCCTGATCGGCACAACCCTGACCAATGCCATTGTTTCGCCGTCGACGATCACACCGTCAGGCCAGAAAGCAACGCGCGGCTGGGCGATTCGCAATGATGCGATATTCACCGACAAGTAACCAAACCCCCGGACCGACGATAAAACGTGATCTAAACCGGAAAATCTTACTGTCATGGCGAACATTCTCGTCGCAAGCTACTACAGCCGCTGGGATCTGGCTGGCCACAAAGGCAGAATCGCTCTTTATGATTCAAGCAACCAGCTCATCGAAAACCATCTTTTTGCGGATCCGGCTGAATTTCATGTCGTCGCAAGCATGCTTCGCCATGAAAAACCACTATGGTTCGACACCGATGCAAAGCACCTCCGGACCGGATCGGAACCGGTAGGGGAAGGGGAAAAGTGACTCATCGGAACAACAGATTGTCCTTGCTGTGAACGATATCTGTTCGGGATTTCCGGAAGCGCGGTCCGGATTGCCGCGCTATCGGAAAATGTTTCAATTGGGGAACCGCTTCCTGTTAAGAAGCTGCTTCAGGGGATGGGCTTTGCTGAGGTTAGGATCGTTGACCGGCAGGATATGCTTTTTGCCGGTACGGGTGACAACCTCGATCGTTCCATCCTGATTGACGGAAACGACCTTCCAGAATTTGTCGACCACATAATGGTAATGCTCGCCATGCTCAAGGGGGTAAACCTGCCTTGCTCTCGGGCCGGGAGACACGGAGCTTTTCGGTTTATGGTAAACTATGGAATCACCTACCCTGAATTGCGGCATCTTGATCTC
>Ga0326726_10003359_pt1 | contig 14694 bp, 11 predicted proteins | sample MHFenrmetagenome_2_FD_207603 | JGI IMG/M metagenome (GOLD analysis project Ga0326726, IMG submission 207603) | Lab enriched peat soil microbial communities from Michigan Hollow, Ithaca, NY, United States - MHF15MN | ecosystem: Environmental > Terrestrial > Soil > Wetlands > Peat | place: USA...
GGTCGTACCTGTCGCAAGAGGTCACGGCCGAGCGGCCGCCCGAAGGCGCCGGCTACATCGCCGGCGGCGTCGGCGGCTTCCACATGAACGCGCTCGGCGTGTTCGCCGCGCTCGACATGCACACGAACAAGCTCGTGTGGCAGCAGCAGTGGCCGGCGCCGTGCTATAGCGGCTCGCTGGCAACGGGCGGCGGCCTCGTATTCGTCGGCCGTAACGACGGCCGGCTCCAGGCGCTCGACTCGTCGACCGGCCTGCCGCTCTGGCAGTTCCAGACCGGCGCCGGCATGAACGCACCGGCAAGCACGTTCGAGCACAACGGCAAGCAGTACGTCGTCGCATACTCGGCCGGCAACTTGTTCGCCGGCACGCCGCGCGGCGACAGCCTGTGGCTGTTCGCGCTCGACGGCACGCTCGAGCCCGTGCTGCCGGGCGGCTCGTTGCTGACCTTCGCGCCGGGCGCGGGCGGCACGCCGGACATCGCGAACGGCGAGACGGTATTCAAGACGGCCTGCGTGTTCTGCCACGGCGAACAAGGCGAAGGCGGCCACGGTGGCGGCCCCACGTTGCAGCAACTGCGCAGCGCTGCCGTCGTGCTACAGGTCGCGAGCGAAGGCCGCAACGCGATGCCGGCGTTCGGCACCAGCCTCACGCCGGAGCAGATTCGCGACGTGGCAGCGTTCGTGATCGAGCGGCTCGCGAAACCCGCGGCTCGCTGAAGCGGCGCTCGCCCCCGAAATGCGGCGCCCGCCGTGGGGGACGGCGAGCGCCACAGGCCAGACACGACAGAGACTACGGATTTATGCGCGTGCCCTTGACGGCGCCGGACACGCCGCCGAGGTTCGTCGTGCCGTCCTTATCGTACTGGGTGATCGTGAAACTGCCGGTATAGCTGTTCCCCCGCCGGTCGACCGTCACGGTCTCGCGAATGTTCGTCGGCCCGATGAAGTTCTTGCCCGTGTCGTCCCACGACAGCGCGAAGTGGTTCAGGCTGAACGTCGCCGCACCGACGCGTTTCCACACCCCCATGCAGAAGCTGCCGGTCATCGGTGGGCGCCCGGAGTTCATGATCTCGGTGCCGTCGTCGTGCCACGTGGCGAAGCCGTCGTCGATGACGAGTCCCTCCGGCGTTCCGTTGTCGACGATGAACTGGATGTGCCAGAGCCCGACGATCGGGGCGGGATCGTCCCACCGCCAGTCGGTACGCAGGAACGTCGCGCTCGCGGCGGCTTGCACGAATTGCACCCCTTTGAAACCGTTCACGCCAGGCGCTTGCGGCGCAGCCGGCGGCGCGGCCTGCTGCCCGTTCGGCGCCGGCACAAAGTCGAACGACCCGCAGCCCGCATAGGCGGCCGACGTGAAGCATGCGGTGACCAGCACGGCGCCGACGGCGGCAGCGATTCTCGTTTTAGCGATTCGCATCAGAAATCTCCCTTGAGTGTTGAGCGATGCTCGGACGGCCGCATTCTCGCGACGCCCCCGCGCCGAACCATGGAATTCCGACGAAGCGGCGCACCGTGGGAGTGAACGGGCGGGTTTCCGGAGGGAGCGGCCGCCGGACCGGCGCGACACCGCGCCGCTGGCCGTCTCCCGCGCGCGCGAGGAGCTATGATCGGCTCGCAACGGCGGCAGTTCGCGACCATGAGCGACAGCGAGACACACTTGCGCTTTCGGCACAGCCTCGGTCTGCCGCGGATGCGCGCCGCATTTGCGGGCTTGGGACACGCCGCCGCACTGCTGGCGTTCGTGATCGCCGCGACCGCGTTGAAGTTCACCGCCAACGATTTTCCCCGCCAAACCTCGGAGGCGGACGTGACCTCGTTCGCGCGCGAGGGCGTGGCACTGGCTACGGCGCTGGCCGTGTCCGTACCTCTCCTCGTCGCGGCCTGCAACCTCGCGCCAACGTCGGGTTGGCGACGCTACGCTTGGCTCGTGCTGACCACGACCGTCGGGATTCTCGCGTGCAGAGACTCGCCATTGCCCGTCCTCGTCACGGGCGCGCCGATGACCTCGCTGGCGCGCTCGCAACTGACCATTTTCGTCGTGCTGCTGGCCGTGGTGCTCGAGTTCCGGCATCGCGCACTCGCGACGGCCGGAGCGCTGCTCCGCGTCGAGATCGACAGCGTCAACGCCGACGCGCGGATCCGCGACGCGAGCTTGCGTGTGCTGCAAGCTCAGATCGCGCCGCACTTCCTGTTCAACGCGCTCGCTAACGTGCGCCGTCTCGCGCAGCTGGACCGCAAAGCGGCCGGGGCCATGCTCGGCGATCTCGTCGAGTACTTCTCCGTTACCCTCGCCCGTCGCGACGCGCCGCAGACGACTCTCGGTGAGGAGACGCGGCTCGTCGACGCGTATCTGCGCATACACCGCGTTCGCATGGGCACGCGGCTCGCGTACGAGATCGACGTGCCAACGAGCCTTGCGCGCGTGCAGATCCCGTCGATGCTGTTGCTGACCCTGGTCGAGAACGCGATCAAGCACGGTCTGAATCCGCTCGCCGAAGGGGGGTTCGTCCGCCTGCGCGCGGAGCGGCGCGGCAGCCAGCTGCACGTCGAAGTCGCCGACAATGGCCGGGGCCTCACGGTTGCGGAAGGCCACGGCACTGGGCTCGCGAACGTCCGCGCGCGACTCGCGATCCTGTACGGTTCGCGTGCTTCGCTCGATGTCGGGGCCGGCCAGCCGCGCGGCTTCGTCGCAAGCGTGTCTCTACCCCTGCTCGACGGGCCGGACCAGTGATCGGCGCAACACCTCGCTTCGTGCGCGACGTGCTGCGAACATTCACGTGGCAGAAGTTCCTGCTCGCGCAACTGCTGGCCCTGATACTAGACATGTTCGCGGTCGTGATTCTGGTGAGACAACTGACCGCCCCGCCGACCTTTGGCTGGTCGCGCCTCGTGATCGAGGAAACGATGGCGTTCAGCATCCTGATGGCCGTGCTGATCGCGGATCAGGCCGTCGCTCGCGGCGCACGGCAGTTCCGCGCGTACGCGCTCGCAATCGTTGCGGCCTCCGTCTTCTCGGCGGTCACCCAGTTCGAGATCCGTGGTTGGCTTGGACTGCAGACGTTTGCAGACCAGCCCGGCGTCGACGCCGCCGTACGGCGCACGCAGATGGTTTACGCCGGCTGCGATACGCTCACGTACGGCGTGATCTTCATCGTCGTGTACCTCGACTACCGGCGCCGCGAGCGATTGCTGCGCCGCGTGCGCGCCGCGGAGCTCGAGCGCGCCCGCCGCGAGCAGGACATCGTTCGCTCGCAACTCGCGGCACTTCGGACCGACGTGGATGCCGTGGAGCTGCTCGCGACGCTCGAAGAGCTCCAACGCGGCTTCGCGCACGACCGCGTCGACGTGGACACGCGACTCGACGCCGTGATCGCGGGGCTACGCAACAAGCTCGCGCCGGTCGAAGCCGGGCAGGAGGCGCCCGCTTGAGCGCGACCGCGCTGATCGCCGAGGATGAGCCGCTGCTACGCGCGGAGCTGCGCGAGGCGCTCGTGACGCTGTGGCCCGAGCTCGAAATCTGCGCCGAGACCGGCGATGGCGCCGCGACCCTGCTCGCGTTCGAGCGCCACAAACCCACGATTCTGTTCCTCGACATCCACATGCCGGGGCTCACGGGGCTCGAGATCGCCGAGCAGGCGAGCGGCCGAGCGCACGTCGTGTTCGTGACGGCATACAACGAGCACGCGACCGCAGCGTTCGAACAAGGTGCGTTGGACTACGTCGTGAAGCCGTTCTCGGTCGCGCGGCTCGCCAAAACGGTCGCACGGTTGAAAGAGCGCCTTCGCAACAGGCCGGCCGACCTGACCGGGCTCGTGGACGTGCTTCGCGCGGCCGCGCCGGCCGAGACGACGTACGTGCGCTGGCTCACCGTGCCGCACGGCCGCGAGCTGCGCGTGGTGACGACCGACGAGATCTGCTATCTGCGCGCCGCGAACAAGTACACGTCACTGTTCACGGCGAACGCGGAGTACCTGCTGACCAACACGCTGAAGGCCATGCGCGAGAAGCTCGATCCGCGCTCGTTCTGGCAGATCCATCGCAGCTTCGTCGTGAACGTGGCGGCGATCCAGACCATTCACCGCTCGTTCCACGGCTCGTTCGAGGTGCAGCTGAAACAGCGGCGCGAGCTCTTGCCCGTCAGCGACGCGTACTCGCACCTGTTCCGTCAGCTGTGACGGCGGATCACCCCTAGCTGATCACCAATAGCCGATCATTCGCCCGGCCGCGGCGGCCGTGACCCAGCACGCGAGCGACGTGCCGCCCGCGACCGCCAGGGCGCGGCGGTGACTCGGCGCCAGCGGCTCGGCGTGCCGCGCGCGCCAAGCCGGCAGCGATGCCACGACCGCGACGTTCAGCAAGCCGAGCGCAATCGCCACGAACTTGATCGTCACGAACGGATTGCCGCGGTATTCGGTCGCGTTCGTCGTCAGGAGACACAGGCCGCTCAGCGCCGCGCAGCAGAACCCCGCGACGCCGAGTGGAATCGTCGGCTGCTCGAGTGCGGCGAGCGGCACGCGCCGCCATGCGCCGAGCAACCTCAAATCGAGCACGAGCACCGAGCCGAACAGCGTGGCCACACTCAGGATGTGGACGAGGTTCACGACGCCGTACGCCCACACGCCCGAGCCGCGCATGAGCTCGCCTAACGGCGAGCCCTGGAGCCAGACCAGCAACGCCTCCAAGGGGCGTCGAATCGTCTAACAGCTATGTGCGGTCGGGGTAAACGTCGTAGTTCTTGCCGTCGTAGGTCACGCGGACGGTCTTGATCTCGAACTTCTTCAGATCGCTGTTGCGATTGCCGACGATCTTGACCTTCGCGCCGATCGGGATGATGCCGGGCATGAGGCCCGCGTTCTGCGTGCGCGGCGGCGGCGCCAACGTCACGTCCCATACCTGGCCCTTGTCGTCGGTGATCTGCATCGTGGCGTGCGGACCGGCGAGGCTCACGTCGGTTTTCAACGTGCCCGAGATCTCGGTCTTTTCGGTTTGCTGGCCTCCCCAGCCGTGATGCGCGAACGCCGGCGCGCCGAGCGCCAATGCGAAGGTACCGGCCAGAGCGACGAATCGTGTTTGCATGGCTGCCTCCCGAGGGGGTTTACGGGTTGGTACAGCCACGATGGTACGCGCCCACGCGCGGTTCGCGAAGGCGCGGCCGCCGGCCGCGCGAAAACTTCAGCCTTCTGCGACGACGGCCGCGGACGCTGACGCTGACGGGCGCGGCTCCGCCGTGAGCCGCCGCCGGAACTGCTGGCGCATCAGCAAGTAGCTGACCGTGGCCTGCAACCAAACCGTGGCAACGGACAGGTACCAGACCTCGTCGAGGTGGAAGCTCTGCTGCGCCGACAGCCAAACCGCCAGCGGCACGAAGAACGCCAACCGCACGGCGGAGCTCAGCATGGCCGGAATCGTGTTGCCGAGCCCCTGGAACACCCCTGAGCACGTGAACACGACGCCCTGAGCGATGAACGTCCACGAGATGATGCGCAGGAACGTGGCGCCGACGGCCTGCGCTTCGGCCTCCGGCGTGAAGAACGCGACCAGCACGTCGGGCCGCCACTGCAGGAACACGGTGACGAGCACCATCACGACGGTGTTCAGAATCAGCGCCTTGGCAAACGTCTCGCGGACGCGCACGCCCTGCCCTGCGCCGAAGTTCTGACCGGCGATCGGGCCGGCCGCAAACGCGATCGCCATCGCGGGCATGAAGATCGACTGCATGATGCGCGAGCCGATGCCGAAGCCCGCTTGCGCTGCGGGGCCATGGTCGCTGATGACCCAGTAGATCACACCCATGTAAATGAACATCAGCGCGAACTCGCCGCCGGCGGGCAACCCAACCTCGAGCATCCGCTTCCAAACCTTGAGCTGCGGGTGCCACAGGTGCGCGTCGAAGCTGACGTACTTCTCCAGTCGCACGAAGTACCAGGCCAGCAGCACGATGCCGATCGCGATCGACACCGAGCTCGCGAGGCCCGCACCGGCGACGCCGAACGGCACCCCCGTGCCCCACCCCGCGATCAGGATCGGCGCGAGCAACGTGTTCAAGAGCACGGTCAGCGCCTGAATGGCCATCGTCGGTTTCACGATACCGGTGCCGCGCAGCGCCGAGCCCATGACGACTTGTGCGAAACCGAGCGCGAGACCGGGCAAGAACCAGAACAGGTAAGTCACGCCCGCCTGCTGCGTCGCCGCATCGGCCGCAATCGAGCCGACGTAGCCGCGCGCGAGCGAGTAGCCGCCGACCAGCGTCGCGAGCGCGCACGCACCCGCGAACAACAGGGACTGATTGAACACGAGATTCGCGTCCGCACGGTCTCGTCGGCCGACGGCCTGCGCGATCAGCGAGACCGCGCCCACGCCGAGCACCTGCGTCAGCGCCATGATCACGAACATCAGCGTGCCGGCCGCACCGACGCCGGCGACGGCCGCATCGCCGATGCCGGCGACGAAATACAGGTCGACCAGGAAGTACAGCGTCTGAAAGATCATGCCCGCCGCCATCGGCGCCGCCATGGCGAGGATGTTGCGAACGATCGAGCCTTGGGTCAGGTCTTTCATCGGCGGGGAGCGCCTGCGCGAAAACGGTCGCCAAGAATAACCGCTGTGGCTTTGGAACGCGATGCCGGAAACGCAGTCGTAGTGCGGCATCCGGTCGACTTGGTTATGCTCCGGGCGTGAGCGTTTCGAGCCCCACTGCGGCCACTCCGAAGACGCGCCGACGCCACGTGGTGCTGGCGGCCGCGGCGGCTTTATGTCTCGTCGGCATCGCGTTCGCGGCACCGAAGCCGTTTCGGCAATACCCAGGTGTCGAGTACTACGATTTCGCGCTGCCGACCGATTACCAGAACGCGGGCGAGTGGGCGTTCGCGCGGCTGATGTACCCCACGATCGGGTGGGGCAGCGAATGGGTATACGGCGGCACGGCCTGGACGATCGACTACCCGCGAGCCGACCGGCACGTCGCCGAGATGGTCCGTCGCTTGACCGTGATCGACGCTCGCTCGGTCGAGCAGCCCGTGAATCTCGAAGACGGCGACGACGTGTTCTACTGGCCCTGGCTGTACGCCGTCGAGGTCGGCCAGTGGGACCTGACGGACGCGCAAGCCGCAAAGCTGCGCGAGTACCTGTTGCGCGGCGGTTTCCTGATGGTCGACGACTTCCACGGCTCGCGCGAGTGGCGAATCTTCATCGACAGCATGCAGCGCGTGTTCCCGGACAGGCCGATCGTCGAGCTGCCGGACGACGACCAGATCTTCCACACGTTCTGGGATCTCGACCATCGCGAGCAGATTCCTGGCGCGCAGTTCCTGTTCAGTCACCGTACCTACGAGCAGGACGGCGTCATTCCGCGCTGGCGCGGCATCTACGACGATCACGGCCGCGTCATGGTGGCGATCTGTCACAACATGGATCTCGGCGACTCGGTCGAGCATTCCGACACGCCGCAATACCCCGAGAAATACTCGGCCATGGGGATGCGGACGTACGTCAACTACATCGTGTATTCGATGACGCATTGAGCCGGCATGTCGATCGAGTTCCATCGACGCATGCTCGCGGATCGAGTCCGCCACGACGCGTTTCGCGCAGCGCTCGAGCAAGTGATTCGACCCGGGCAGAGCACCGTAGCGGACATCGGCGCCGGCACCGGCGTCCTCGCGTTCTTCGCGCGACAGCTCGGCGCGCGCGAGGTTTGGCTCTACGATCCGGGCGCGGCACTCGAGCTCGCCGAAGTCGTCGCCGCGCGCAACGGCATCGACGGGTTGAATTTCGTGCCAGCGCGCTCGCTCGACGTCGACGATCCGCCGCGGGTCGACGTGGTCGTCGCCGAGGTGCTCGGCAACTTCGCCTACGAAGAGGACGTGCTCGAGACGTTGCGCGACGCGCGGCGGTTCCTGAAACCGGGCGGCACGCTGATCCCTCACTCGATCGTGCAGTGGGCGGCGCCGGTCACGAGCGATCGCTTCGAGCGCGACCTCGTGAGCTGGCGAAGCGTCGGCTTCGGGCTCGACTGGTCCGACGCCGAGCGCATGACACGCAACAACATGTACGTGTTCGCGATCGAGCCCGGCGATCTCCTGGCAGCCCCGGCCGCAGCCTGGGACGCGCTCGACTTCAGCGGCGTCATCGACAGCAGACGCTCGGGCACCGCCACCTGGCACCTCGCCGCGGACGCCCCCGTCTACGGTTTCGCGCTGTGGTGGGAGTGCACGCTGGCCCCGGGCGTAGTGCTGACCACGAGCCCTTTCAGCCCCCGCACACACTGGGATCAGATCTACTTGCCGCTGCTCGGCCCCATCGCGGGGCGCGCGGGCGACGAGATCGTACTCCGGGTGTCCAGCGAAACCGGCGGCGCCGAAAGCGGTATCGAGGTGCGCTGGGCAGTTGAACAAAACCGTTCCAGTGGTACCGTGAGCCGCCAAACCCTGTCCATCGGCGAGGGGTTTCTGGGATAGCCGAAACCCGCGTCGTTGCTGGCGCCCAACGACGTTGCAGCGCTGCCAACACCCCCCAAAATCGCAGCATGGCTAAGGGCCAAGCGGCTTCCAGCTGGTGTTTCTAGTATCATCCCATGTACCCGTCTCAAAAAAGCCACAGGTCATGTAGGCATTGACGCCCGCTGTGTTCTTTTGCAGACTCGAGAAAACTAAAGGCACAGTTAGTTTTTTCTTCGCGGCTGGGCGGGGGCCTGGCCATTGTGCATTGAGAGCGGTCAGCGACGGAAGTTCAGGGCCGACACACACCAACTGGGGGTATCCATGAAATTGAGTAAAGTCCACGTTGCCGTCATGACGGCATTAACAGGCGTTGGCGGTCTGGCGACCCAAACCGCGTTCGCCCAACAAGGCGGCGCTCTCGAAGAGATCGTCGTTACCGCGACGCGTCGCTCGGAGAATCTGCAGGAAGTGCCCATCTCGATCGTCGCCATCACCGGCGACAATCTCACGATGCGCGGCCTCGATTCGCTCGAGCAGGTCAGCCAAGGCATCCCGAACGTCGTCATCACGGGCGGCGGCGGCGGTACCAGCAATTCGAGCTTCCGCATGCGCGGCATTCCGAACGTCGGCACCTACGTCGACGGCGTGTGGCAGGTAGCCACCAACGGCATGCTCACGTCTGAGTTCGTCGACATCGACCGCGTCGAAGTGCTGCGCGGCCCGCAAGGCACGATGTTCGGTCGAGACTCCACGGGCGGCGCCATCCGGATCTGGACCAAGCGCCCCGCCGACGAGTTCGGCGGCAACATCACGGCGACGACCGGCTCCAACGACCGTCGCGACGTGAAGGCGTCGATCGATCTACCGCTCGGCGACAAGCTCAAGACCAAGTGGACCGCCGCGAACCTGTTCCGCGACGGCTACATCGAGAGCCTCACCACCGGCCAGAAGGGCGGCAATGTCGATCAGCAGGTCTACCGCGGCGACGTTATCTGGAGTCCTACCGAAAAGTTGAGCTTCCGCTTCAACTATCAGAGCGACAGCAGCGAGTTCATCGAACCGCGTATCCAGGACGCGATGTTCCGCACGTACGACGACCCGGCTCCGGCGTGGGGCAAGTCGATCATCGGCCTGCCCGAGATGTACACGTTGGTCGGCACCGACTATCAGGGCAAGGCAGTAGAGCCGTTCTTCAATCCGGCGAATCAGGTGGCCGGCTATCCGGGTGGCAAGGTCGGCAAGTGGCAGAACCGTTCGGGCACAACACTGCCGAACCGGTTCAACACGGACCAGGCGTCCATCGAGGTCAACTGGCAGCTGTCGGACAACATGAAGCTGAGTTTTCTCACCGCTTCCACAACGGCGGATCAAAAGCAGGCCGTCGACTGGGACAACAGTCAGTACGACCTCGTGCTTGACCAGAACATCGCCAAGACCGACGTGCGCAGCGAGGAGATCCAACTGAGCGGCGGTCATGGCAAGCTCCAGTGGTTGGGCGGCGTGTACTACTGGGATCAAGCGATCAAGAATCGCGGTCTGCGCTGGCAGGTCAACGAGTTCCAGAAGGGTTTGATGAACCCCGCCAACGTGTTCGCGAGCGCCACTTGTAACCCCGTCGGTGCGGTGTTAGTGCCGGTTGGCACGGGCGGCAACATGAAGTTCGCTCCGGGCACCTCGGGCTTGGTCACGAACGGCCTGCAGGCCGGCAACATCGTAAACCTCGGCGGTACGGCCGTTGCCGGGCCCCTTGGGCCCGCAGGTACCGGGGCCTGGCAGACCTGCCAACAGGTCTACTTTGGCGCGGTCGCTGGTGCCTACGACACGCTGTCGCGTTCGGGCCAAGACGGCTGGGCGGCATTCGGTGAGGTGACGATCCACCTGACCGAGAAGCTCGACCTGACGGCGGGCCTACGCCACCACGATCAGAGTGGCTTCACGGTCAACATGAGCCGTGCGGGCGTCACAACGGGTGCGAAGCCGCTGGATCCGACGATCTACCCGGTCGGCGACTACTTCTTAGGTTCGGACGTCACGTCGACCTACACGCCGTTCCAGTTCGACAAGGACACGACGCGGCTCGTGCTGCAGCGGAAGTTCACCGACCACGTCAACGGTTACTTCAGCTACTCGGAAGGCTTCAACTCGGGCGGCGTGTCGGCGGCTATCATCAGCAACGTCCGCACGCTGTTCCCGTTCAAGCCGGCCACGCTGAAGAACACCGAAGTCGGTATGCGTTCCGACCTGGCTAACGGCAAGATCCGCTTCAACTGGACCGTGTTCAACACGATCTGGGCCGACCTCCAGGCCGCAGGGGTCGTGACGGACCCGGCCACGGGTGTGCAGATCCCAACGCTGTTGACCACGAACGTCGGTGAGGCCGAAGCCAAGGGCGTCGAAGTCGAGATGACGTTCGTTCCGACCGAGAGCTTGCTGATCAACCTCGGCCTGGGCGTGCTCGACACGGCGTACACGAAGATCAAGCCGGGCACCTACTCGGGTCACCTCCCGTTCACTCTGGGCCTCGAGTTCGCGGACGCGCCGAAGACGAGCTACACGATCGGCCTCCAGCACACTGCGAACCTGAAGAACGGTGCATCGTTCATCACGCGCGTCGACTACAACTACCAGGGGCAATTCTGGCGGTCGGAGCCGTTCCTGCGCCTGAGCGGTTACTCGATCGTGCCCCCTGGCCACGACGAGAGCGGCGACTGGGGCATCATGAACCTGCGGTTCACGTACCAACCGTCGGGCAAGAACTGGGAGGCGGCGTTCTTCGGGACCAACCTGACGAACCAGTACACGCTGAATTCCGGGTTCTTCCACGGCATCTGGGGCTACGACTTCGCCACGGTGGGTCGTCCCCGCGAGGCCGGTGCATCTCTGACGTATCGGTTCTGAGCTACGTAAGGTGGATGGCGCCTAGGCGCCATCCGCTGTTTCCAAACCTTGGGCGTTGGCGAGCAATCGCCAACGCCTTTTTCTTTTCTGTAGGAATCGCACTCGGGCGGCGCATCAGGGCAAGAGCGCGACGATCTCGGCCGTCCGCCCCAGCACTTCGACTTCGTCGCCGGCCGTCATGCCGGTCAAGGTCCTGCCGAGCGGCGCAGCCCAGCTGACGAAACCGCGCGCAGGATCCGCTTCGTCTTCACCGACGATGCGAAACGCGCGTTCCGCGCCATCCTCGAAGCGCAACGACACTTGGGTCCCGAAACGCACGACTTCGATCGGCGCGACCGCGGTGGGCACGAGCCGCGCGCTCGCGCGCCGCTGCGTCCAGTAGCGGAGGTCGCGGTTGATCCTTGCGAGCAACGGCTTGTCGGTACCGCCTCGCGCTGCGCGCAGCTCCGCTTCGAGCGCCGCAACGCGTTGCTCGATCTGCGCGAGCCCCGCGGGCGTCACGAAGTTCGGATGCGGGCTAACGACGAGCTCCGGCAAGGGCTCGCCGGCGTCGTCGCTCTCCTTCGTGAAAGCCCTGCTCATCGCGCTCGCGGGTCGCGGCCCCAAGGCCCGTTGCCGGGCACTAGGTACCCGGCCCGCCAGTGACACGCCGCACGAACTGGAGCAACGGCCCCGCCAGCGATCGATCGCCGGTGCCGACCGCATACGTCTCCGAGATGTGCGAGTGCCCGGGTAGATGCACGAGCGAGATCGCCTTGCCGCCGGCCGCACGGGCGTCGATCAGCTTCTTCGTTTCCGTCTGGAACATCTCGGGATCGAGCTCCGCGTCGGTCGCGAGCAGCGGCACGGCGGTCGTCACCAGCCCGGGCAGCGACGAACGCTCGGCGTACTTCGACACGTCGTCGCCGTAGTAGATCTTCCACACGGAGACGTCCTTGCCGAGATCGTAGAACCCCGACGTCAACACGGCCCCCGCGATCCCGGCCGCCGCACCGCGCTTCGCCTGGCTCGCCACGTAGTCGCCCACGTGCGCCGCACCCGCCGAGTGCCCCCAGAGCACGATCTTGTTCGGATCGCCGCCGTACTGCGCGATGTTGGCCTTGAGCCACGCGACGACGGCGCCGAGATCCTCGATGCCCGAAGGCCACGTGCTCTGCGGCGCGAGCCGGTAATTGATCGTGACGCCGACGAACCCGTAGCCCGCGGCCCAGAGCCCGATGTTGTCGTAGAACGGCGTGCCTTCGGCGCGCTTCGCGCCGCGTGCGAAGCCGCCGCCGTGCACGAACACGACCACGGACTTGCCCGTCCCAGGCTCGGGCGACGTGAACACGTCGAGCACGTTGCGCTCGGCCGGCCCGTAGCGCAGGTCGCGCGCGACCTTGAGCCACGCGTACGGTTCCTTCGGCTGCAGCGGCGCGTACAACGCCGTGGTCTTGTCGACCTCGATGCGCGGCCCGATCGCGCGAAGCTCGGTCGCGATTTCAACCGGCATGCCGAGATCAACGGATGGACTCTTCACGGCGCTCGTTCGCTCCGGTGGATTCGGTTTGGCGGCGCTGGTCTGCCGGCCCGTGACCGGGTGCGGATAGTGGAACGGGATCTCGTACACGGTCGGGAACATCTGGAACACGAACGTCGGCGGCGTGTCGGGCGGATAGCTCTTGCTCGGTCCCGGCACGCCGCGGCCCGGGTTGCGCGCCCAGCCGCCGTCGTAGCCCGCCGTCCACGTGTTGAAGGTGTGATCGACGCTGAACTTCCACACGCCGCCTTCCTTCACGAACTCGTTCTCGTACAGCGACGCGCCCATCGACGCGCGCTGACCGAAGTTCAGCTGCTGCAGCATGCGCGAGCGGACCTTGGCCGTTTCACCATTGGCCGCGACGTGGATCACGGCCTGGTACTGGATGTGGTTGCCGAGACGGTTCTCGCTCGGCCCTTCCTTGCCGAACACGTTGAACAGAAAGCCGCGCACACGCTCGCGGCCGACGTACGAGCCGCGCTGCGCGAGCTCGATCGAGCCGTTCGCGGAGAACAGGTTCGCAAGGTCGTTCCACAGGTTCTTGTCGAGGTAGTAGCCGTAGGCGCTCACGAGATTGTCGATCTCGTGGAAGTCCTTCACGCGGCCGACTTGCTTCTCGGTTTCGGCCACGAGCGCCGCAACGTCGCGCACCTGCGCCTTGTTGGGCCGTGCACCTGTCGCCGCCACCGGCGCGCGCACGGCCGCGATGCCCGCGGCGCTGGGCCGGCCGCGCGCTTCCGGGTAACGCGGCGGAGAGCCCGACACCGGATTGTCGTAGTGATACGGCGGGATGTGCGGCTTCGGATAGATCGCGTACGCACTCGTCGGCGGCCGATCGGGCGGCAGTTCCTTGCTGACGCCGGGCGCCGGCTTCGCGTCCTTGCCCCAGCCCTGGTCGTAATCGGTGATGAACGTGGGGAAGTAGCGCAGATCCTTCAGCTTCCAGACGCCGTTGTCCTTGACGAACGTGTTCTCGTAGACGCCCTCGCTCCACTCGCCGTGCTTGTTCAGCTCCCCAGTCATGTTCAGCTCGCGGCTGCGCGCCTTCGCCGTGCGACCATCCGGCGCCACGTCGACGACAACCTGGAGCTGCACATGGTCGTTGACCTCGCCGTCGCCTATCCCCGAGGGGCCGAGCAGGTTCAGGAACTGCCTCACGCGGGCTTTGCCCACGTACACACCCTGCTGGCCCATCTCGATCGTGCCGTTGGCGGCAAACAAATCGGCGACGTCGTCCCACATGCGCCTGTCTAGGTAGTAGCCATAGATCTTTTGTAGATTCTCGACTTCCTGCTCGTCGGCGAGCCGTTGCGTGCGCTGCGCGAGCGCCTGCGCGCGGTCGCGCGCGGCCGGTTTGCGCCCGGCAGTCGACGGCAACGAGACCGTCGTCCACGCGTGACCCGCGTCCGTGACGCCAGGATTCGTATAGTGGAACGGACCCACGCACGCGGCCGGGAAGCCCGCGCACGCTTCCTCGCGCGGCTTGTCCGCCGGATACGGCAGGTTGCGCAGCCCACCGCGTCCGCCGCCTCCACCCGCAGCAGCCGCCGGCCGCGGCTCGGGCGGCACCCAGCCCGTCGCATACGCCGCGCCGAAGCCCGAGTGGTAATCGAGGTTCTTGATCTTCCAGACGCCGTGGTCCTTCGCGTACGTCATCTCGTACACGCCCTCTGCCCACGTAGCGCCGCCGCCGAAGCTGCCGAACATCGCGAACGCGCGCCAACGCCCCTTCGCGGTCTGGCCGCCCGCGTCGAGGTGGACGACGGGCTGGATGTTGATGTGGTTGTAGACGCGGTTCTCGGGCAGGCCGTTCTCCCCAACCTGGCCGCCGCCGACG
>Ga0326726_10003360_pt1 | contig 14685 bp, 10 predicted proteins | sample MHFenrmetagenome_2_FD_207603 | JGI IMG/M metagenome (GOLD analysis project Ga0326726, IMG submission 207603) | Lab enriched peat soil microbial communities from Michigan Hollow, Ithaca, NY, United States - MHF15MN | ecosystem: Environmental > Terrestrial > Soil > Wetlands > Peat | place: USA...
TCTGCTTCGGAGTGACCCAAGGCGCGTCGCCAGCGCAGAACATCAGCCTTCAGGTGTTCCAGGATGCGACCGGACGCATCGGAACGTTCAAGGTCGATGGGCCCGTCGATACGTCCAATCCGTTCTTCCAGAGTCTCGGCACCAATGGGCGCAGTTGCGCCACCTGCCACGATGCCGCGCAGGCGCTCAGTTTCACACCGGCCGCGGCCCGCGATCGGTACGAAGCGACGCGTGGCAGGGATCCGCTATTCGCAAGCGTCGACGGCGCCAACTGTCAGAGTGTGGCGCGGCGTGACCGTGCGGGCCACAGCCTGCTTCTCAACAATGGGCTGATCCGCGTCGGACTGTCGGTGCAGGCGGGCGCGGAATTCTCGATCACTGTCGTTCATGATCCCTACGGCTGTGCGTTGCAGACCGACCCCGCGAACGGACAGCTCGTTGCGTCCGTCTATCGCCGGCCTCTGCCAACCGCCAACCTCGGCTTCCTGAGCGCCGTCATGTTCGATGGCCGTGAAACGGGGGTTCCGCTCAACAGTGCCGATACCTTCGGCGCCAATCTGCGCGCCGACCTGAAGCATCAGGCGCTCGATGCCACCCTCGGGCACGCCCAGGCGGCGGTGGCGCCGACTGATGCGCAATTGAACGCCATCGTCGATTTCGAGCTCGCGCTGGCAACGGCGCAGATGTCGGACAACCGCGCCGGCATGCTGAGCGCGGCCGGTGCGCTGGGCGGACCGCTGTATCTCGCGCAACAGGAGTACTACCCCGGAATCAACGACTCGCTCGGCATGGCGCCGGACGGCGCGGCGTTCTCCACGGACGTGATGCAGATGTTCGGCGCGTGGGCGCGAACGCAGCGTCCCATTTACGATGACCGCACGCGGGCGCGCGCCGACATCGCGGCGGGCGAGCAGATCTTCAACGCATTCCCGCTGACTATTACCGACGTGCGCGGTCTCAACGACAACAGCGCCATCAATCGCCCGACGTCCTTCGTTGGCAACTGCACGAGCTGCCATGACACGCCGAACGTGGGCAACCACTCGCTGCCGCTGCCGCTCGATATCGGCACCAGTCACACGGCTTCGCCGAGCATGGAATCCGATCCGGCGATCGCCGCTGCGGTGAATGAGCTCAGCATGCCGGATCTGCCGGTGTTCCTCATTCAAGGCTGCCCCAATCCATTCAATCCCGGACAGCCCGCTTCCTTCTATACGACTGACCCGGGCCGAGCCCTGATCACGGGCCACTGCAGCGATTTCAATCGCGTCAAGGGACCGATACTGCGCGGGCTGGCCGCGCGCGCGCCTTACTTTCACAACGGCGCCGCCGCCGACCTCAACCAGCTGGTGAACTTCTACAACGAGCGTTTCCAGATGGGGCTGACGGATCGGCAGAGGCGGCAGCTGGTTGCGTTTCTGAACTCGCTGTAGCGATTACTCGATCCTATTCGGGGAGACTCGTACCGGAACCACCCATCTCTTTCGGCACGTCCTTGAGCTTTGGCAGGCCGTCCTTGACGCGCAGTTTCGTCTCCTGATAGTGCACGTGCACCGCGGGCCGATAGGGAAAATCGGGGATGACAGCCGCGTAGACGTCGGTAAGACCCATCGACGGATGATCGGTCATGAGGTGTCCGCCGCACTTCTTGCACCACTTGCGCGAGCTCTGCGGTGTCTTGTTGTAGGTGCCGATGTGTTCCGCGCCGCGCGTAACTTTCACGGCCCCGGGTTTCCAGAGCGTGAATGCATTCACCGGTCCGGCGGACCAGTGGCGGCAGGACTCGCAATGGCAATAGCCCATCGCCGCCGGTTCGCCGATGACCGTCAGCTCCACTGAACCGCAGAAGCAACTTCCCTTGCAGGTCTTCTGATCGCTCATGGTGCCTCCTTTAAGGTCACAGTCTTGCCGTTGATGTTCATCTCGAGCGTGTCGCCCTTGCGCTGGACCCGAAGCGGCGGGCCGCCCGCGTTGATTGAGATCTGGTCGCCGTTGATCGCGTACGTTGCCATGACGCGTTCGTTGCGGGCGCTGGCGCCCGGCAGCGTGAGGTTCACGCGGCCGTCGACATGAAACGCCAACTCGATCCCGGCTGCGGCACCTTGGCTGCGCCACGTTCCTGAAAGCACGTTGCCGGAATTCTCTCCGGGCAGCGGCGGCGCTGCCTTTGCGGGGGTGCTCGCCGCCATCGCGGGTTCGACACCTTCCTTGCAGAAGTCGCCGAGTAATGTCCCGCCACGAAGACAGCCGCGACTGTCGATCGCAAGAGTGTGCGTCTCGCCGGCCATCAGGAGCTTCAATTGACTGCCGTGGATCTCGTAGGTACCGACGGTCGTCATATTCATGACCTTGAATTCCATCCTGCCATCGGATTGCAGCGTGAGGGTCTCGCCCGATTCCGCGCTGCCCGAAGAGCCGTTCCGGCTGGCGTAGATGCCTTGCACGCCGCTCGCGCCCGAACCGGCGCACCCACTGCATATAAGAGTGACCGCAGCGGTGGCCAAGCCGCCGCGATGCAATGATGAAGTCTTCATCAATGGAATCTACGCTAACCCACCGGGGTCGAGTCAATTCCGCCGATGCAGTAGACTTCGAGCCCGGTCCGCAAGCGAGTCGCCACATGGAGTCGATGAATGCGTAACCTCACGCTGATCATGTTTGCTACCGTCACAGTGTCGGCCTCGCTGATGGCATTTGCCGATCAGCCCGCATCCACGCCCGCACCGGCAGCCGCTTCGGCACCCGCCACAGCGCCTGATTCCAAGCCGGCATTGAGCGTTGCCTCCGCGCCGGCCGCGACCGCACCGGCAGCCACGCCTGCGCAGAAGACGGCCGCAGCGACCAATGACAAGACGAAGCCTTTTGAGCCGCCGCTCGGTTTCAGGCCGAGGATGAAAGACGGAAAGCCAGTGTACTGCCGGGAAACGACGCCGATCGGCACACGTTTTACAGAGATGACCTGCATGACCGAGGAGCAGTTGAAGGAGTACATGGCGTACGCGCGGGCCATGCACCAGGATATGCATCAACACCAGGCCATTTGCGGGAGCCAAGCCGCCTGCGCGAGCCAGTGATTTGATCGCGCTTACTGCACGCGCACGCGGAACTGCAGGGTGAACTGAGGATTGACGGCGCCGGCGGCGGCGTTCATCACGCCGGTCGGCGCGATGCGCACGCCGTGCACGTTTGCATCGAAGCCGTTCGCGTCCGGCACCGGGATGTAGGTATACGGCGCCCCACCTCCGACTTGATTTGAATAGCTCACGCTTGTGGCATAGACATACGTCATGCCGCTCTGATTCGGCGCCGACCCGTCCACGAATACCACGGGATTGCCGGTTGCGGTGCTGACGTACATCGCCGCGTCCGTTGCGATCGGATCCGTGATGATGAGCGAGTTGCTGTCGACAGTGCCGGGGCCGGTGTTGCGCACGACGATCGTGTAGAGCTGGATGCTCCCCGGAACTCGCAACGGATTGGTCGTATTGCGATAGGGATCGGAGACGACCTGCGAGGTCTTGCTGATGATGAGCGTCGGCAGCTGCACAAAGACGGTGAAGGAGCCGACGCCGAGATCCGTCACCGGCGAGGTCTCCGTGCCTTCAGTCGCGGTGATGCGCGTGGTCCAGCCGCCGAGCGCCGCCGCAGCCGGCACCGCATAGGCATATTGATACGTCTTCGTCGCCGCGCCGGAGTCGGCCACCTGAGTCATTGCCTGCGCCGCCACTTGCGTCGTCCCATTCGGATCGACAATCGTGATCACGGCATTGGTCACGTCGAAGCTGCCGAACGGATCGCTCACCACTGCGCGCACAAAGACCGTGCTGCCGCGCAGGAAATTCGTTGCCGTCGTGACCGCCGGGTAGGTCGCCGTATAGTCGATGACGCTGTCGACGTTGATGACGGTTGCGCTGTTGAGCTCAATGCGCGAGATGTTCGCGCCGGAAATCGGCCAGACATTGACGGTGCGGTTAGCGTTGGCCGTGTTGTTGCGTACGGTCAGCGTGAAACTCGAGCCGAGCGGAGCGGTGACGGCGGCGGGGAGATTCAGCGTGAACACGTAAGCCGCTGCCGCGCCCGTCGGGACCGCGGTGATGTCCTGAGTCACGGCGGCCAGGTTGCCAAGCGTGCTGTTGGCGAATGTGACCGTCACGTTGCGCGTGGTGTTGCCGCTCAGGTTCGAGCGATCGATCCAGAGGCGCACGGCAAAGTTTCCGGCCTGCAGTGTCGTCGCCTTCTGCAGGGTGGGCGTCAGCGTCCAGACGGCCGAACTCGAAGGATTGATGACGACGCTCGCCTGCGGGGCCGTCGGCTGCACGCGCGACAGGCGCTGGCTCGGATTGCTCCAGAGATAGAGTTGCTTCGTGCCGCTGCCCGGAATCTGCGACACGGAAACGATGACCTGCGGCGCCGCTGGGGTCGCACCGGGTCCGTTCGGGTTGGCAACCGTTGCCGTGTTGTCGATCGTTGCGCCCGGTCCCACTGCTGCCACGACGACATCGAACACAATCGTCACGCTGCCGTTGGCGGGCACCGTGATGTTCGTGATGTTGACGCGCCCCGTGTTGTTCGCTCCCGTGCCGGAGCCGGTCGACGCATTCGTCGCGCCTGCGGGTATCGAGACTACGTTGTAGCTCGCCACGTTCCCGGGCACGTCATCGGTCACACTGACGCCAGTCGCCGCGTTACCCCCGGTTTCGGTCAGGGTCACTGTATAGCGCAGCGTGTCGCCGGGATTCGCGTCGCCGCCGTTCAGGTCCGCCACGGTTTTGGTGGAGGTCGAAAGATTGGGGCCGACGACCGTCGTCGTATCGGTCGTCGAGTTGTTCGCCGGGTTGTTGTCGAAACTGTTGCTGCTGACTGTCGCCGAGTTGATGACCGAGCCGAAGGCCGCGAGGCCCACCGCAACGGTCAGCGTGATCGGCGGAAATGACGCGCCCGCTAAGAGCGAAGCGGGATGCGTGCAGGTCACGACCTGCAGCGCGTTGGAGCAGGTCCAGCCCGTGCCGGTGCCGGATACATACGTGAGTCCTGCGGGGAGCGTATCGGTCACGGTAACGGAGTTGTCTTCGGGCTCAACGCCCGCCGCGTTGCTCACCGTCACCGTGTAGGTGCCGTTCGTGCCAACCACGAAGCTGCCTGCATGCGTCTTCGTAATCGAGAGGTTGACCTCCGGATCGCTCGTAACGCTCACGATCTGCGCGGTGAGAAAGACGCGGTCCTGGCCGGAGGAGTAGGTGGTCGTGGCGTTTGTCGCTCCTGGCACGAGGAGCGCCGAGACGTCGTATGTGTCGACGTCAACGCCGTAGGTATTTTGCAGCCCGAGCGTGTTGATCGTGCTGTCGAATTGCTGGATGACGGGATCGCTCCCCGGCGGGTTGATGCCGTCATCGAGCGTCGTCCCGTTGAATTGCAGCGCTTCGCTGAAGCCGTTGAGGGGCGTCGAGTTGCCAGGATCGCCTTCCCAGGTGACGACGATGACCTTGCCGTCATTGCCGCTCGGACGAATGCGAAAGCCGTCGGGCGTCAGATTGATCTGGCTGCCCTGAAACGCCTGCAGGCCGTCGAAGACGTTGATCGCGCGCAGCGGTTCGGCGGCGTTCTGATAGATGACCACAAGCGACCAGCCGGCGAAGACCGTCTGGTTGCCGCAATACGTCGCGCTCGAGTCGACCGTGAGATTGCCAAACGTGTAGGTGCCGTTGCCAGCGACCTGCGGCGTGACGTTCGCAAACGCGCCGAAGGATGTCGCGCCGCCGGAGACGACGGTGAAGGTCCGGGAAGCCGTGACAGCGGCCCCGTTCAATGTGACATTCGCGTCGACCGTCGCGCCCGACCCACCCCAATAGAGATAGGCCGCGACGATCGTCGAACCCGCGGGAATGCCGGTCAGCGGATTGCTGCTGGGGTTGTTCGCGAGGGAGCAGGCGTTGCCCGTGTTCGGCTGATCGCGCAGTGCGCCGCCCGTGGCGACCGCGCTCATATGGCCGACAAAGCGCGCAAACCGCGCAATCGGCGCGGCCTGGGAAAACGCCGTCGCGGCGCTCAAACCAAGCACCGCGACGGCGAGGATGGCCAGTATCCGCTTCATTGCAGGGACTGAACTTACCTTTGGGGTCAGTGATCGCTGTCCCTTTCCATGCGTGCACCATCAATGGCTTGCGCCTGGGGAAACAGCGCCGGCAGGATATAAGCGGCCCTCGCGCCGGAGCATCGAACCAGTCACAATTTCAACTACTTATGTCAAGCGACGTCGATTCCATCACAAAACCCCCGACGCCGGTGCCGGTGTTGGAATCCGGGGGAATGCAGCTCGTCATCGTCGTGGCGATCGCGGCCAACAATGTCATCGGCCGCAACGGCGGACTCCCGTGGCATTTGCCCACGGATCTGAAGCACTTCAAAGCGCTGACCGTCGGCAAACCGGTGCTCATGGGACGCAGGACCTACGAGTCGATCGGCAAGCCGCTCGTCGACCGGCCCAATATCGTTCTGACGCGAAATCTCCGCTGGGAAGCGCCGCGCGTGACCGTAGTGCACACGTTCGACGAAGCGATCAGGCGCGCGCACCCCGCGCGCGAACTCATGGTGATCGGTGGAGCGGATATCTTCGCCATGTGTCTGCCGTACTGCTCGCGCATCTATCTCACGCGCGTGCATGGGGACGTGGAGGGCGACACAGGTTTTCCACACTGGGAATCCTGGCTCTGGCGTGAAGTCGCGCGCGAAGACCACAAGGCGGATGATAGGCATGCGTACCCCTACAGCTTCATCACGCTGGAGCGGTAGACTCAAGTCCAAGCGCGACAAGGAATAAGGAGAACAAGTCCCATGGCGCCCGCAAGATTGGGGAAGGCTATTCACCTCAACTGCTTCACCGTCCTTGCCATTGTCACTGCGTCCAGCGCTTTGGCGGCCACAGCAGCGGTGCCTCCGCCGGTCGAAGCGTTTGCGGCTTTGCCTCGCGTCACTCACGTGGAATTGAGCCCTGACGGGAAGACCGTGGCTTGGGCAGATCAGAGTCGCGCTGAGGACCACGTCGTGATGCTCGACGTGGCGACGGGACAGGTTAAGCGGGAGATCGTCATGGAGCCGGCGACCCAGGTGCGCTCGCTGAATTGGGCCGACAACGAGACCCTGTTGATCGAGTTGGGCCAGACTAGAAAAGCTCAGACACGCGATGATATTGACTTCGAGATCTATCGCACTATTGCCGCCGATATCAGTGGCGGCGATTGGCGCATGCTTCTGTTTAGGAGCGGCGACGCTCGTGGACTGGTCAACATAGCTCCACTCGTCGCATGGCGTCTCTCCCAGCCGAAGACCGTCATCATGTGGACCGACGATGTTTCCCTCAACGCCTACAAGCCCGACATCGACACTCGACTCGGAGGTCATCGCGAGGATTCCGCATGGGTGGGGACCTTGTTTCAAGTCGATACAAGGACAGGGCAAGGCAAAGCTATCGAGCAGGGTTCTCAATTCACCGATCAGTGGGTAGTCGATGCAACAGGCAAATGCATTGCGCGCGCCGATTGGTATCGGAAGGACGGGCAGCTGCACATTCTTGCGCGACAGAAGGCCGGCTGGAATGAAATCTACCGCACGCAAACCCAGGACGAATGGATACTGCATGGTCTCACCGCTGACGGATCGGCCATCGTTGCAGACGGCCCAAGCAAGGATGGGCGCGCAGTAGCCTGGGCGATCTCCCTTGACGGATCTGGGGCGAAGATCTTGTACGAAGATCCTGTCAGTGATGTCGAGGATGTCGAAGTTGATCCATCGAGCAGCACAGCGATCGGCGCCAGGCTCGGAGGTCCCACGCAGGGAATACACTGGTTCGACCCCGTGGCGGATGCGCGCTTTCAAAAGGTAGCGCGCGCATTCAAAGGACGGACTGTTAGATTGTTAGGGCACTCGGACGACAATCAGCGAGTACTCGCGCGTGTCTTCGGCCCTTCAAGTGCACCCGTAGTTTATCTGGTCGACTTCACGACCCACCGTGCGGACATTGTCGGCGAGGAGTATCCCGGCCTTGTCGATGTTCCGCTCGGCGAGGTTCGCGCGATTTCCTATACGGCGCGAGATGGCACGGCCATCCCTGCATATCTGACGTTGCCGCCGGGCGCGAATGCAAAAGGTCTGCCCCTTGTGGTCATGCCACATGGTGGCCCGGAGTCGCGCGATGAAAACGATTTCGACTGGTGGTCACAGTTTCTAGCGTCGCGCGGCTATGCGGTACTACGGCCGCAATTTCGAGGCTCGACCGGTTTTGGCGATGCGTTCCGGCTCGCCGGGCGCAAGCAATGGGGCGGCCTCATGCAGGACGACGTGACCGATGGCGTGAGAGCGATGATCGACCAGGGCATTGCGGATGCAAAGCGAGTCTGCATTGTGGGAGCCAGCTACGGTGGTTTTGCGGCACTGGCAGGCGCGGCGTTCACTCCGGACCTTTACAAGTGCGCTGTCAGCGTCGGCGGCATTACCGACCTGCCGGACATTATCGGTAGAGAGAAGTTCTGGTTCGGACGAGAGTCGGATACGGCGGCCGAATGGGATGTCACAGTGGGATCCCCCTTTGACAAGGCCGTGATCGAGAACTCTCCCGCGCGCGCGGCCGGCAGAATTCACATTCCCATTCTTCTGATTCATGGTGAGAATGACACCGTCGTACCCATTGCTCAGTCGGAAAAAATGGCGCGCGAACTTGGAAAGCTCGCTAAACCCGTGACGTTCGTAAGACTCAAAGGCGAGGATCACTGGCTGTCGCGCGGCGAAACACGACTGCAGGTGTTGAAAGAGATCGAGAAATTTCTGGCGGCAAATCTTTGATGACGGCAGACGATGCAGTCGCGAGGTCCAGTCGATTTGTGGCCTTCGCGGGAATGCTGGCGATCGCATCCGCGATCGCACGCGCCGAGCCGCCGCCAGCCGAAGCCTTCGCGACGCTGCCGGCCGTCAGCAACGTCGACCTGAGCCCGAACGGCAAGCTCCTCGCCTGGGCGGACCGCAGAAACAGCGAGCAGGAACACATCGTGGTGTTCGAGCTCGACTCGCACACGTTTCGGCCTCCGCTTGGCATCGATCCGCAGACAAAATTGCGCACGCTGTTCTGGTCGGACGATGACACGATCCTCTTTGATGTCAGCCAGATCGAAACCCGCAAGACGCAGGTCGCGACGCGCTACGAATCGTATAGCAGTTATGCCGCCGATGTCAGGGATGGCACGACGCGACCCTTGCTGCTGACGCGCGACGCCGCGATGCCGGTAACCGAAACCAAGTTGGTGGCGTGGCGCACCAGCAAGCCTAAGACCGTCGTGATGTCCTCCTGGGATTATTCGGCCGTCGCGGCTCGCCAGGGACTCGGCACTCTGATCTACAGCCGACGCGCGGACTCGGGCTGGGTGGCGGTCCTGTTCGAGGTCGACACGAGCAGCGGCCGGGGAATACCGATCGACAAGGGCAGCGCCTATACCGACGAGTGGGTCGTGGGCGCGGACGCACGCAGTGCCGCGCGCAGCGAATGGAATCCGCAACTGAACCGCTACCGAATCCTCTCGGCGCAGAAGTACGGCGGCTGGCGTGAAATCTACAGCCAGAAAGGCCGCGGCGACCTGGAGCTGCAGGGACTGACTGGCAATGAGAAGGCAGTCGTCGCGGTCGGCGCGAAGCAAGGCGGACGTGTGGTCGCGTGGGCGATCGCGCGCGACGGGTCAGGCAGCAAGGTTCTGTACGAGGACCCGGTGTACGACGTGCAGTCGGTGGTGAAGGACCGCTACAGCGGCGCGCCCATCGGCGTGCAGCTCGGCGGCACCGAGCAGGAATTTCGCTGGTTCGATGCGACGGCCGAGGATCGCTACCAGTCCGTAGCTGGCGCATTCAAGGACCGTTCGGTCGAGGTGTACGGCCGTTCCGAGAACGATAAACGCGTCCTCGCGCGCGTAGGCGGACCGTCGCATCCGCCCATCTACTATATCGTCGACTTCACGACGAAGACGGCGGAAATCGTCGGCGAAGAGTATCCGGCTCTCGCCAACGCGACGCTCGGCGAAGTTCGGGTGATCACGTACAAAGCGCGCGACGGCACGCTGATTCCCGCCTACCTGACCCTGCCACCGGGTCTGCCAGCCAGGAACCTGCCCCTCGTCGTCATGCCCCACGGCGGCCCCGAAGCGCGCGACGACTATACGTTCCACTGGTGGGCGCAGTTTCTCGCGACACGCGGATACGCCGTGCTGCAGCCGCAGTTTCGCGGCTCAACGGGATTCGGCGATGCGTTCCGCCGCGCGGGTTACCAGCAATGGGGCCTGAAGATGCAGGATGACATCACCGACGGCGTCAAGGCGATGATCGGGCAGGGCATCGCCGATGCCGAGCGCATCTGCATCGTCGGCGGCAGCTATGGTGGCTATGCCGCGCTCGCCGGCGCCACATTCACACCCGATCTTTACAAGTGCGCGGTCAGCGTCAACGGCGTCTCCGATCTGCCGACGATGCTCGGCGGTGTCAAGTTTCAGACGGGACCGGATTCCGACTCGGTCGCCTACTGGCTCGGCAACATCGGGTCGGCCTACAGCAAGAAAGTGATTGAACGCTCGCCGGCACGCGCCGCGGCGCAAATCCGCATTCCGATCCTGCTGATGCATGGAGTCGACGACACCGTCGTGCCGATCGCCCAGTCGGAGATCATGGCGCACGCGCTCGAGCAGGCCGGGAGAAAGTACATCTTCATCCGCCTCGCGGGCGAGGATCATTGGCTCTCGCGGGGCGAGACGCGGCTGCAGGTGCTCACGGAAATCGAGAAATTTCTCTCCGCAAATCTGTGATTGCGCCCAGTCAGCCCGCGAAGTCCGCCCCGAAGTCGGCGATCGGCGGCAAACGCTGAGTGACCATCACGGCCGCCCGCAGCCAGTTGACGTCATCGACGCGGGCGGCATAGAGCGTCAGCTCATCGAGCAGCTGCTGCTGAATCTGACCGCGCGCGTAGGCGTCGGCATAGCCGATCCTGTGATGGAACATGACCATGGCGTAGCGCGGCACGAAGCGCTCGGGAAAACGGCGCTCGAGCTCGAGCGACAGCAGCTTCTGAAACTGAAATTTCTTGTCGCGCACCGTGTCGCGCATCTCGACGTAATTCTCGAGCGCCATCGTTGCGATCGCATCGGTGTTCGGCCGGCGCAGGCGCTCGAACTCGGCGAATACGGTAGTCCAGCTGCGGTCGGCGGCGAGGAGATCATCGAGCACCACGCAATCCTCGAGCGCGCAGTTCATGCCCTGGCCGTGGAATGGCACGATGCCATGCGCCGCATCGCCGATGAGGAGCACCCGCTCTCCCACCGACCAGGGTGCGCAATGCACGGTCGCCATATTGCCCGTGGGATTGGCAAAGAAATCGCGCTCGAGCTCCGGCATCAATGCGAGCGCATCGGGAAAGTAACGCGCAAAGAAAGCTCTCAGCGCATCGCCATCCGTCAGTGACTGAAAACTCTCGGGGCCGCTGCGCGGCAGAAACAGCGTGACGGTAAAGCTGCCATCGACGTTTGGCAGCGCGATCAGCATGAATCCGCCACGCGGCCAGATGTGCAGGCCCTCGCGTTCGATGCGGTGCGCCCCCGCAATCGTCGCTGGAATGCTGAGCTCCTTGTACTGGTGCGGCAGCAGATCCTCGTGTGCCTCGGAGTGGTTGATGCCTACCATCGCGGCGCGCACGGCAGAGCCCGCGCCATCAGCACCAATGATGCGCTCACAGGCGATCGATTGCGTCTTGCCGTCCGCCGTATTGCGCATCGTGAGCGCTGGCGCCGTCAGTTCGACTCCAGTACAGGCCTGGTCGAAGTGCATTGCGACCCGATGGTCGTCGATGGCGGATTCGATGAGGAGTTGATTGAGCGCCCCGCGCGACACGGAGTAGATGACCTCCGACGGCCGCTGGCCATACGGCAGCGTGGTCTCGGTGCCGTCGACGTCATGAATGATGCGGCCCCGCATCGGAATCAGGAACGGTTGGACGCGCTCCGCCAGACCCGCGCGGCGCAGTGCATTGAGGCCGCGCTCGGCGAGCGCCAGATTGATGGAACGTCCGGCAGCGGCAGCACCGCGCCGCGGATCGGCGCGGCGTTCGTACACGGTCGTCGCGACATCCTGGCGCGCCAGCAGGATCGCCAGCAAAGCGCCGGACGGTCCCGCCCCCACGATAGTCACGGATTCGCGGGTCATGGACGTTCGGCTCGATATGCCACGATCTGCTCGAGCAACTCCACGAAACGGAATACTTCGGTGAATGTGTTGTAGAGCGGTGTCGGGCCCGCGCGGATGAGATCGGGCTCGCGCCAATCACAGATCGCACCCGCGGCCTCGAGCCACTCGAACACCCGGCGCCCATTGGCGGCTCCACCGACGATTCTGAGCGACAATTGATTGCCGCGCGCGCCCGGTTCGCGCGGCGTGACGATCGCAACGCGGCCGGCGAGACGCGCTTCGACCAGTCGCGCGAGGAATCCGGTGAGCTCGATCGATTTGGCGCGCAGCCGCCCGATGCCGGCGCGGCGAAAGATGTCGAGCGAGGCGATCAGGGGCGCTGTTGAGAGAATTGGCGGATTGCTCAGCTGCCAGCCTTCCGCTCCCGGAATCGGCCGGAAGTCCGGCCCCATCAGAAAGCGCGTTTCCTTGTTGTGGCCCCACCAGCCGGCGAAGCGCGGGCGCTCCAGGGTCTCAGCATAGCGCTCATGCACGAAGGCGCCGCCGAGCGAGCCTGGCCCCGCGTTCAAGTACTTGTAGCTGCACCACACGGCGAAATCCGCATCGCCCGCATGCAGGCTCAGCTCGACATTGCCGATCGCATGCGCGAGATCGAAGCCGACGATGGCGCCGGCTCGATGACCCGCGACCGCGATCGGCGCGAGATCGAGCGCCTGGCCAGTCAGGTACTGAACGCCAGGCAGCAATACGAGCGCAAGACTCGCGCCGGCACGCTCGATCGCAGCTTCGATGTCGGCGGCCGCAAGGACATCCTCGCCCGCGCGCGGCGCGAGCTCGATGAGAGCGGATGCTGGGTCGAAGCCGTGAAACCGGATCTGCGATTCGACGGCGTAACGGTCCGAGGGAAACGCGCCGCGTTCGATCAGGATCCGAAAGCGCTCCGCGGTCGGCCGATAGAAGCTCACCATGAGCAGATGCAGGTTCACGGTGAGCGAGTTCATGTTGACGACTTCGTGCGCGCCGGCGCCCGTAAGCTCCGCCGTGTGAGCGGTGAGCTCCTCGTGATAGCGAATCCAGGGGCGCCGCGCGGTGTGGTGGCCAAGCACGCCGTGGCGGCTCCAGTCGTCGAGTTCTTCCTGAACGAGTTTCGCGGCGGCTTTCGGTTGCAGACCCAGTGAGTGGCCCGCGAAGTAGATGAGTTGCCGTCCCTCCGCGTCGACGGGTAAATGAAACTCTCCGCGAAAGCCACTCAATGGATCCGCGCGATCACATTCCTCAGCGTAGGCGCGTGTCATCATGTCGGTCACGGGACCTTTGCTCCCGGGGTCGCGGCGAGCAGCGGATAGAGAATCGGCCGGCTCGGAGCGGCGTCGCTCGCGAACGGCGCGATCTGCAGATCGAGCAGATACCAGCCGTCGCGCACGGCGGTCGGTATGAAGACGAGTTCAGTGACCGTGGCATGCGGACGTTGCGCCAGCTTCGCTTCGCGTGAACCCGCAGGCAATCCCCAGAAAACGCGGTGTCCGGTCAGCCGTCCTTCGTCATGACTGCGATCGAGCGATGGCAGATCGAGCACCAGATGCTGGACACCCCGCGCCACAGCGAGCTCAACCGCAGCCTGGGTGAAATACGCAGGTGGATTGTCCATCCGGTAGCGGCGCTGCGGTTTGTCGATGCGATTCGGCACCGTGCGGATGATCCAGGCTTCCGCCGCGTGCTGCGGCCATTCTGCGAGCGCCGCTTCCAGCGCCTTTGCGGTGATGAGGAGATCATTCGGCTTGGGCGCGGGAGATGTGCTCTCGCCGCTGTCGTTCGCCCCCGAAGCCTTGATGCTCATGAGGAGCGCAATGGCAAGGCCGGGGCGCAGCGCGTCGCGCACATTCACGCGATCGTCGGTCACGTGGCCGACACACTCCGTGTGCGTGCCGTTGCTATGGGCGATGAACCGATACTCCTCGACGTTGCAGCTGCCGTGCTCGCGCGTGTCGCCGATGAAGCCATCGACGCGCACAGGTTCGGAAGTCGCGGGCGGCAGACCGAAATAGTTGGGCTGCAGGCCATCGAAGTCGAGCGCGATCGAGATATCGTGCGCGCGGTTGAGGTCGGCTCTGAATTCTTCGCCCGCGACGGTCAATACGATGGGTCTCATAGAAAACGGTCCTTGGCGAGGCCGAGCCACTCGAGCGCCGTGCCGCTCAGGAGCCGCGACCGGGTTTCGCCATCCAGGTCCAGCGATTCGATGAGAGTTCCGGGCCGATCCTCTCCGAGCGGAAACGGATAGTCGCTCCCGAGCGCGATGGTGCGCGCGCCCATGAGTTTCAGCATGTAACGCAGAAAGTCGGGGTCATGCACGAGCGAGTCGACGAAGAACCGGCCGATATAGGCGCTCGGGTTGGTCTTGTTGTTGACGGCGACGAGATCGGGCCGCGCGTGAAAGCCGTGCTCGATGCGGCCGAGGCTCGAAGGAAACGCGCCGCCGCC
>Ga0326726_10003361_pt1 | contig 14685 bp, 10 predicted proteins | sample MHFenrmetagenome_2_FD_207603 | JGI IMG/M metagenome (GOLD analysis project Ga0326726, IMG submission 207603) | Lab enriched peat soil microbial communities from Michigan Hollow, Ithaca, NY, United States - MHF15MN | ecosystem: Environmental > Terrestrial > Soil > Wetlands > Peat | place: USA...
GTTCGGCGATCCGGCGACACTGCTGGGCAAGACGCGCTGGGACCTGCCGCTGACGCCGCTCAGCTGCACCTGGGATCGGCATCGCGAAGTGCTGCGCGCGCACCGCACGTTTCGCGACTTCGAATACAGCTATGCCGGCGAGGGTGGCGCGCTGCGCTATGTCAGCGCGAGCGGCTACCCGATGTTCGACGAGGCGGGAAGATTCACCGGCTACCGCGGCATTGCGCGCGACATCACGGCGCGCAAGCACGACGAGCAGCGCATCACCCTGCACGCGGAGCGCCAGGAAGCGATCGCCCGCTTTGGCCAGTACGCGCTCGGCCGGCGCACGATCGACGAGCTGTACGCGGAAGCCGCGCGCACGCTGCGTGGCGGCTGCGTGGACGCGGCCTGCGGCCTGGAACTGCTGGCCGACGGCGCGCGCTACATGGTGCGCGCCGCGGATGGCGCGGGCGCGCAGCGCACGCTCGGCATGGTGGCGACGATCGCGCCGGACAGCCTGCTGCCGGAGACGCTGCGCGAGAACGCGCCGCGCATCATCGACGAGGAGTTTCTCGCCAGCCGCCCGCTGGACGGGCCAGGCCGCGAGTGGCGGCGTGCCATGAAGAGCGCCGTGTACGTTCCGGTGCGCGCCGAGGACAACCCCGCTTCCGTGCTCGGCATGTACTCGCTCCAGGCGAAGGCCTTCGGTGCGGAGGATGTGCGCTTCGCCGAGGCGGTGGGGCACGTGCTGTCCACGGCGCTGCAGCGGCAGCGGGCCGAGCAGCGTCTTGCGCACCTGGCGCAGTTCGACGCGCTCACCGGGCTGCCCAATCGCTCGCTGCTGCAGGACCGGTTTGCGCAGACCTTGGTGCAGTCGCGGCGCCGCCACGTGCACGCCGGCGTGCTGTTCGTGGATCTCGACCGCTTCAAGCTGATCAATGACACGCTCGGCCACCATCAGGGCGACGCGCTGATCCGCCAGGTGGGCGAGCGCCTGGTTGCCTGCGTGCGCCCGGGCGACACCGTGGGCCGCATCAGCGGCGACGAGTTCGCCGTGGTGCTCGCCGACCTGGCGCGCCCGGACGATGCCTCGCTTGTGGCGCAAAAGGCGCTGGACGCGCTCGCGCGCCCGTTCGAGCTGGGTGGCAACGAGGCCTACGTCACGGCCTCGATTGGCATCGCCGCCTTTCCGGCCGACGGCGACGACGCCGAGACACTGCTGAAGAACGCCGACATGGCCATGTACCGCGCCAAGGAGTCCGCGCGCAACAGCTACTGCTTCTTCACCGCCGAGATGAACCAGCGCTCGGTGGCGAAGGTGCAGCTCAACACCGACCTGCGCCGGGCGCTGGAGCGCAGCGAATTCACGCTGCACTACCAGCCGAAGGTGGACCTCGCCTCGGGCAAGCTGCGCGGCATGGAGGCATTGCTGCGCTGGAAGCACCCGACGCGCGGCCTGGTGTCGCCGGGGGAGTTCATCCCGGCGCTGGAAGATTCCGGCCTTATTCTGCCGGTAGGTGAATGGGTGGTCGACGAAGCCTGCCGGCAGCTGCGCTGCTGGTCGGAGGCCGGCAACATGCCGGTGCCGGTGGCCGTCAACCTCTCGCCCAAGCAGTTCGGGCGGCGCGAGCTCGATGCGCTGATCCGGGCAGCGCTGGTGCGCGGCGGCGTGTCGGCCGAGTTCCTCGAGCTCGAGATCACCGAGAGCTGCCTGATGGAAAATCCCGAAGACGCAGTGCGCGCCCTGCGCAACCTGCGCGCGGCGGGCTTGCGCATCTCGGTGGACGACTTCGGCACCGGCTACTCGAGCCTGTCCTATCTCACCCGGCTGCCGCTGTCGGCGCTGAAGATCGACCGCAGCTTCGTGCGCGACGCCGAGACAAGCGCCGAGGCGACCTCGATCGTGCGGGCAGTCATCGACATGGCGCAGAACCTGCGCCTCACGGTCATCGCCGAAGGCGTCGAGACGGAGCAGCAGGCGGCGTTCCTGCGCCGGCACGGCTGCGACCAGGCGCAGGGCTACTTCTACGGGCGCCCGGTGCCGGCAGAGGAAATCAGCTCGCGCCTGGCGCGTCCGTAGGCGACCGGCGCGCCCTAGGCGCCGCGCTGCTTCTCCAGCCGGCGCGCGAACACCGTCATTTCCTTCTCGGCCTGCCGGTCGCCCTTCGCGCGCGCCGCCTCGATGCCGCTGGTCCACGCTGCGAGCGCCTCGCCGGCACGGCCGGCCTCCGCGAGCGCGCGGCCGAGCACCTTCCATGCCGCCGAGTACAGGGGATCGCGCAACAGCGCCTCGCGCAGCTCGCCGATGGCGCGCTCGCGGTTGCCCGCCTTGAGGTGCTCGAGGCCGAGCGAATAGCGCAGCAGCGCCCCGTCGCGCGCGGTGCCGCGCAGTTTCTCCAGGCTCTCGATCAGGGGCGAGGGCATTTCGGCTAAGATGGCCCCGTCGATTCTATCCCCCGGGCACGACATGAAGACCGCGATCCAGACTGCCGCCGCGCCGGCGGCGATCGGCGCCTATTCGCAGGCAGTGCGCGCCGGCGATACGGTGTACCTCTCGGGCCAGATCGGGCTCGATCCCCGCAGCATGCAGCTCGTGGAGGGCATCGACGCGCAGATCGAGCGCGTGTTCGCCAACCTCGCCGCCGTGGCCCAGGGCGCGGGCCTGGGCCTGGATCGCGCGGTGCGCATGACGGTATATCTGACCGACCTCGCGCACTTCGCCAAGGTCAACGAGATCATGGCGCGCCACGTGGCGCAGCCGTTTCCGGCGCGCGCCGCGGTCGGCGTGGCGAGCCTGCCGCGCGGCGCCCTGGTCGAGATCGACGCGATCCTGCACGCCGGTTGACGCGCGCGCTCCCTCCCGCGACGGCGAAGAGGCTCGCCCGGCTCGGGATCCGCGCGCGCCGCGACCTGGTGCTGCACCTGCCGCACCGCTACGAGGACGAAACGCGGCTCACGCCGCTCGGGCAAGCCCTGCCCGGCAGCACGGTGCTGGTCGAGGCGCCGCTGCGGCGAGTGCAGATCGCCTTCCGCCCGAGGCGGCAGCTGGTGGTGCATTGCGACGGCCTCGAGCTGCGCTTCCTCAATTTCTACGGCAGCCAGGCCAAGCAGTTCCAGCGTGGCGTCGACCAGGGCAACTGGGTGCGCGCCTACGGCGAAATGCGGCCGCCGGGCCGCGGCGTCGGCGAGATGATCCATCCTCGCTACCGCCTCGTGGCACCGGGCGAACCCCTGCCCGCGACGCTCACCCCGGTCTATCCGACGACCGCGGGGCTTGGCCAGGCGACGCTGCGCGCGCTCGTGCAGGAGGCGCTCGAGACCGAGCCGATCGAAGACACCCTGCCCGAGGCGCTGCGCGAGCGCCACGCGCTCGCGCCGCTCGAGCCGAGCGTGCGCCTGCTGCACGCGCCGCCGCCGGGCGCGGATCTCGCCGCGGCCTGGCGCCGCGTGAAGTTCGACGAGCTGCTGGCGCAGCAGCTGCAGCTGCGCCTCGCCTACCGCAAGCGGCGCAGCCGCAGCGCGCTGGCGCTGCCCTCGAGCGGGCCGCTGCTCAAGCGCTTCCTCGGCAAGCTGCCGTTTCGCCTCACGCGCGCGCAGAGCCGCGTGATGGCGGAGCTGCTGAAGGATCTCTCGCAGCCGCACCCGATGCAGCGCCTGCTGCAGGGCGACGTCGGCAGCGGCAAGACCATCGTCGCCGCGATCGCCTGCCTGGCGGCGGTGGACGCGGGTGCGCAGGCGGCGGTGATGGCGCCCACCGAGATCCTCGCCGAGCAGCACCACCGCAAGTTCTCCGCCTGGCTCGCCCCGCTCGGCGTGCGCATCGCCTGGCTGCACGGCGCCCTGCCGGCCGCGGAGCGCAAGCGTGCGCGTGCGGCGATCGCCGCGGGCGAGGCGGGCATCGCCATCGGCACCCAGGCGTTGTTCCAAGAGGGCGTGGCGTTCGCGCGCCTCGCGCTGGTCATCGTCGACGAGCAGCACCGCTTCGGCGTGAAGCAGCGCCTGGAGCTGCGCAAGAAGAGCGAGCGCGCAGCCGCGCACCAGCTGATGATGAGCGCGACGCCGATTCCGCGCACGCTCGCCATGACGCGCGATGCCGACCTCGACGTCTCGGTGATCGACGAGCTGCCGCCGGGCAGAAAGCCGGTGACCACGCGCCTGGCGTCGGCCGTGCGCCGGGGCGAGGTGCTGGCGCGCATCCGCGCCGCATGCGCCGAGGGACAGCAGGCTTACTGGGTATGCCCGGTGATCGAGGAATCGGAGGAGGGCGACCTGCAGGCGGCGATCGAGGCGCACGCCGAGCTGGGGCGCGAGCTGTCGGGCCTTGCGGTGGGCCTGGTGCACGGGCGCCTCGCGCCGGCGGAGAAGGCGGCGGCGATGCAGGCCTTCGCCGACGGCACGACGCAGCTGCTGGTGTGCACGACGGTGATCGAGGTGGGCGTGGACGTGCCCAACGCCTCGCTGATGGTGATCGAGCATGCCGAGCGCTTCGGCCTTGCGCAGCTGCACCAGCTGCGCGGGCGCATCGGCCGCGGTGCACGCGCGAGCGACTGCGTGCTGCTCTACCAGGGGCCGCTCTCGGAGGCGGCGCGCGCGCGGCTCAAGGTGATCTACGAGAACACCGACGGCTTCGCCATCGCCGAGCACGACCTGCGCCTGCGCGGCAAGGGCGAGCTGCTGGGCGAACGCCAGAGCGGCGAGGAGCCGCTGCGCTTCGCCGACCTGGCCGAAGACGAGGCATTGGTGCTCGCGGCGCGCGCCGCCGCCGAAGAGCTGCTGGATGAGGGCGAGGACTTCGCGCGCGGCCATATTGCGCGCTGGCTCGGGGCGCGCGCCGATTACACTAGGGTCTAGGTATATGGCCACCACTCTCGATTTCGTGGGACGGCGCCTGGACGCCTACGAGCGGCTGCTGCGCCTGGACAAGCCGGTCGGAACCCTGCTCCTGCTGTGGCCCACCCTGTGGGCCGTCTGGCTCGCTGCGCGCGGCCAGCCCACGATCGAGCTGGTGGCGATCTTCGGCGTCGGCACGCTCCTGATGCGCTCAGCAGGCTGCGCGATGAACGACTTCGCCGATCGCAGCTTCGACGGCCGCGTGGCGCGCACGCGCGACCGGCCGCTCGCCGCCGGCGAAATCCAGCCGGCGGAGGCTCTCCTGCTCGCGGTGCTGCTCGCCGCCACCGCGTTCGGCCTGGTGCTGATGCTCAATCGCCTCGCGGTGCAGCTGTCGTTCGTCGGGCTGGCGATCGCCGCGACCTACCCCTATGCCAAGCGCGTCTTCGCCCTGCCGCAGCTCTACCTAGGCGTTGCGTTCGGCTTCGGCATTCCGATGGCGTACGCCTCGATCTGGTGGCGGCTGCCGCCGGAGTGCTGGGTGTTGTTCGCCGCCAATATCTTCTATGCCTTCGCCTACGACACCGAGTACGCGATGGTGGATCGCGACGACGACGCGCAAATCGGCATCCGCACCTCGGCGCTCACGCTCGGCCGCCATGACGTCGCGGCGGTGATGGCGAGCTACGCCGCGATGCTGGCGCTGCTCGTCGCCGCGGGCATCATGATCCGGCTCGCCTGGCCCTATTACCTCGGCCTCGCGGTGGCGGCGGGCTTGATGGGCCATCACTATTTCCTCATCAGCGGCCGCACGCGCGAAGGCTGCTTCAAGGCGTTCCGGCAAAACAACTGGGTCGGCGCCGCGGTGTTCGCCGGAATCGTCGCCCACTACCTAGTGCGTTAGGGAGCCGCTGACCTGGTCCCGCATGCGCGCAAACCGCCACCTGCCTATGGGCGGCGAGTCGGCACGCGAGCCTGCAGAGCGAGAGGCACTCGCCACCCTCATGTTGCGGCCGGAACGCGCCACGGCGCGACTTGCCCAGAGGCCACCTAGTCGAGCGGCACTTCCTGCGGTGCAGACGGCCAGACGCCGCGCTCGATCGCCTTTGCGCCGTCGAACGCGATCCAGCTTTGCCGGCCGTAGTGCGGCAGCGGGCGCAGCAGCGCGGCGAGTGCGGCCGCGTCGCGCGCCGATACCGCAACCAGCGCACGGCCGTCGCTGCGTCTCGCGGCCCAGACCCGTGCCGTCGCGTTCGCCGCGAAGATGGACGGCTGCGGTGCTAGGCCCTTCTTCGCCAGCCACGCGTCGACCTCGCCGGCAAGACCGATCGCCAGCAAGGGCGCATCGGGCAGCTGCGCCTCCGGCGGCAATTCCTTTGCGGTGTAGTCGAGCAGTCGGCCGGCGAGCTTGCGGCCGGTATCCGCCGCCGCGCCGCCCGACAGGATCGCGAGCAGCGTCGCCGGGTCAATCATCACCTGCCGCAGGATCGGCGGTGCTTCGCCGGGCGCCAGGCGTCGGAAGAGCCGCAGGTCCGGATCGAGCGCCAGCGCCTTCGGCCGCGCGTCCGTCTCGAAGGTCAAGACCTGGCGATCGGCGCGCATGTCGGCCAGCCGCGCCTGTGGGCCGCGTTCGGTGCGCAGCAGCAACGGCACTTGCAGGGTGTAGGGCGGCGTGCCCTGGACGAGGTTCGCCGTCACCTGCCAGGATTTCCCGCTGGCAACCGCGCGCGCCTCGGCGATGCGCAGCGCAGGTGCGCCCGCGCGATCGAGCCATTGCGTAAAGAAGGCAGACAGATCGCGCTGCGACGCCTGCTCGAAAGCGCGCTGCAGGTGGCTCCAGGAAGCCGCGCGGAAACGCTGCGCGCGCCAGAATTCCCGGATGCCCGCGTCGAATGCCTCGCCGCCTACAAGGTCGCGCAGCATGAAGAACGTCATCGCCGCCTTGTTGTAGCCGACGATCTGGGAGGCGCCATGGCGCCGCGAGACGAACCGGTTCAGCGGCCGGTCCTCGCTCGCCGGCATCGCCGCGAAATCGCGCAACCACTCCAGCCGCATCTCGCGCGCGGGGTCCGCGCCTTGGTCTTCCTTGTAGCGGTAGTCGGCCATGAACGTCGTCAGGCCCTCCGACCAGTTGCCGCGCGCATAGTCCACCCCTACGCCGTTGCCCCACCAGTTGTGCAGCACCTCGTGGCCGAGCGAGGTGGCGCGGATGAACGGCAGGCGCAGCACGTCGATCCCGAGATAGGTGAGCGTCGGCATGCCGAAGCCCGTTGGCGTCGGGCTGGAGACGACGCTGAACTCCGAGTACGGGTATGCGCCGATCGAACCCTCGTAGCGGTCGATGTAGCCCAGTACCGAGTCGAGGTAGCCCCCGGCGAGCGGCGCGATCTCGGGGTGGAAGTAGGTGCGCAGGCGCAGCCGCGTCCCCGCGGCCGTGCGCACTTCGCGGCTCTCTACGCGATAGGGGCCGGCGATCAGGTCAATGCCGTCCGTCGGGTGCGGAAACTCGAAGCGCGCGTGGTACTCGGCGCCGCCCTCGCGCTCCTCGACGAGGCGGCCGGCGACGAGCGCGCGCTGCCCGGCGGGCACCGCGATGGCCACGCGGTAGCTCGCGAGTCCGTCGGGCACCGTCGGGTGCCACAGCGCGGAGCCGGGCAGAAAGCTCCCCCGCTCGCCCGCCACGGGCCGCGCGTCGCCCAAGGTGTCGCGGTGCGACAGCGACTCGTCGAGCGGATCGAGCGTGCCGTGCCACGCGATCTCTACGCGGCGCTCGCGCTCGGCAGCCGGCAGCCGCCAAACGCGCCGGCCCTCGCGCAGCGTGCCCGCCAGTGCATCGCGCCGGCCGTCGACTGCGAAGGAGTCCACCCGGAACCGCGCAGCGAGCGCAACCTCGGCGGCGTCGCGCCCAATCATCAGCAACCCGCGCGCGCGCAGCTCCCGCGTGGCGGGATCGAGCCTGGCGTCCAGTTCGAGCCGCGCGGGATCCGCGAGGGCCTGCGCCGCAAGCAGAGCGAGCAGGAGGCCCCAGCCGCGCGGAATCATTTCGGCCGCGCCGGGAACTTCGCGACCAGCTCGAGCCTTTCGCCGCCCCGGCGCACTTTCAGCGGCAGCCACGTGCCGGGCGCCTGCCGCTGAACGACTTCGATCATGTCGCCGGTTGTCTTCGCCGCAGCGTCCGCAATCTCGCTCACCACATCGCCGACGCGAATCCCGGCCGCCTCGGCGATGCTGCCCTTTTCCACCCGGAGGATGCGCACGCCTTCCTGCGTCGTCTCGATGGTGACGCCGAGCCGCGGCCGGTCGGCCGCGCTCGCCGACGAGCGCGCATCGAGGCCGAACACCGCGTCGGCAAGGCCGGGCACGAGGTTCTTGCACTCCTCGCTGCGGTCCCACGGCAGCAGCGACAGGAAGCTGGCGACACCGAGCGCCTGCAACTGGTGTGGCACGCCATGGCCGAGCCTGATGTGCCCGGTGCCCATGATTCCGACCACGAGCGGCGCGCCGGGTCGCTTCGCTGCCGTACTGAGGGCCTCCGCCATCGCGCGGTCCCAGACCTGCTGGCTCTCGACGAAGCGGCGGAATTCGGGGTCGTTGCGGTCCGGATTCGCGGGCTTGCCGCCGGGACGCTCGTGCTCGGCCCACACCGGCAGCAGCCAATCGAGATAGGCGCCGGTCGGCGGCGCGGGGCGGCCGATGCCTTCGCGGCGCTCCGGCGGCACGCCGTCGTAGCCCTTCTGCGCGATCTCTCGCGTGAGCGACGGCTCGACGTTGAGCGCGACCATCGGGATGCGGTTCATGCGCGCGAAATGAAAAAGCGGCAGGTAGAGCTGCGGGTCGAACCGCCACGCATTGCGCCAGTCGGTCTGCGCGAGGAACTCGGTCTCCGAGAGCTCGCCCGCCACCCAGCGCTCGAGCACCGGCTGCACGCGGCGCGCAAACGCCTCGAAGGCGAGGACCATGTCGGGCCGGGCTGCGTGCAGCGCCGCAATGGTCTGCAGCTGCCAGCGGTGGTGCTCGGCGTTGTCGTGCGACTCGCCGAGCAGCACCACCGACGACTTGGCTGCCCTGGCCAGCACGCCGGTCGCATCGAGCCGCTTCCCGCCCGGCGCGACCCATGCCGCCACGGGCACGCATTCGCCATTGGCCGCGCGCAGCGGCTCACTCAGCGTCGCGGCGAGCACGGCAGCGCCGATGATCGGCAGGACGACGCGGCGGCGGATCAACGGGCGCAAGAGGGGATGCAGCCTTCGTTCGCGGGCGCCCGCGCCGGCCGGATGCGGGCGCAGAGGCGTGCCAATCCTACCAAGCCCGGGGACGCTCTGAATGAGTCCTGCGTGCGCGACGGTGGCGATCTTCGTGCAGGGCGAGACAGCGGCCGCCGCCGTGTGCTTGACGCTCACGAGGCGGCGGGATGTCGTAGCGGCCTCGGGTACGATAGCGTCATGAAAAGGGCGCCGGCGTTGCTGCTCTACCTTGCGACATCGACACATTGCTGCGGCCTTGCGCCTAACCGGCGCCGCGTTCCGGCCGCAACGCGCAGCCGCGCGCGTAAGCCAGAGGCTCCCTAGGCATGGCCCCAGAAGCCCCGATCGCGCACTTCGAGTTCGTCGCCGGGCCGCAGCGCGGCAGCCGGTTGACGCTCTACGCGACGCGCCTTGTGCACGAGGCCCCCGGGCACATGGAAAGCATGGCGCTCGATGCGCTTGCGGCCGTGGGAGCGGCCTACGAGCGCGACCAGCGCAAGATCGGCTGGGGGGTGGTGCTTGTCGTCGTGGCGCTCATCCTGCTCGCCGTGTTCCGGCCGCTGGCGCAGTTTGCCGCGAACGCCGGCGCGCAGGTCGCGGACGCGCAGGCCATCGGCCAGTTGCTGCGCGCGACGCTCGCGGCGCTGGAAGGGCTCGCGAATCTCCTGCCGCTCGCTGCGGGCGCGAGCCTCGCCGGCGGGATCGCCCTGATCGTATTCGGCTGGCTGGGCTACACCACGCTCGGGCTGATGCTCCCGGCGGGCGAGCGCGCGTATGCCGTGCGCGGGCGCAACCCGCTGCTGGCGGACTTTGCCGTGCTGGTGGCGGAGCACGCGGCGCAGCGCGGGCGCTGACGGGCGGCATGGCGCCCGCCGGCACGCAGTACGCGGACCTGCGCGAGTTCCTCGGCAAGCTTGAGGCGCTGGGCGGCCTGAAGCGCATCGCGGCGAGCGTGTCGCCGCGGCTCGAGATGACCGAGATCTGCGACCGCGTGCTGCGCGCGGGCGGACCGGCGCTGCTTTTCGAGCGCCCGGCGGGCCATTCGATACCAGTGCTCGGCAACCTGTTCGGCACGCTCGAGCGCATCGGCCTCGCCATGGGCATCGAGGCGGGTACGGATCCCGCGCCGGCCCTGCGCGAGATCGGCAGGCTGCTCGCGGCCCTGCGCGAGCCGGACCCGCCCAAGGGCCTGCGCGACCTGGTGCAGAAGCTGCCGCAGCTCGGCCGGCTCGCGGCGAAAGTCTTCGACATGGCGCCGAAAGTCGTCGGCAGCGCGCCGTGCCAGGAAACGGTGTGGGAAGGCAAGGACGTGGATCTCGCGCGCTTGCCCGTGCAGACCTGCTGGCCCGGCGACGCGGGACCGCTCATCACCTGGGGCCTCACGGTCACGCGCGGGCCGCTCAAGGCGCGCCAGAATCTCGGCATCTACCGCCAGCAGGTGATCGGCGCCAACCGCCTCATCATGCGCTGGCTCGCGCACCGCGGCGGCGCGCTCGACTTCCGCGACCACCAGATCGCGCATCCGGGCGTGCCGTTCCCGGTCGCGGTGGCCCTCGGTGCGGACCCCGCGACCACGCTTGCCGCGGTGACGCCGGTGCCCGATACGCTGGGCGAGTATCAGTTCGCGGGGCTGCTTCGTGGCGCGCGCACCGAGCTCGCGAAATGCATCGGCAGCGACCTGCAGGTGCCCGCGCGCGCCGAGATCGTGCTCGAAGGCGCGATCCGCGCGGACGATACGGCGCTCGAAGGGCCGCACGGCGACCACACCGGCTATTACAACGAGGCCGAGCGCTTTCCCGTGCTGACGGTGGGGCGCGTCACCTTGCGGCGCGACCCGATCTATCACTCGACCTATACCGGCAAGCCGCCCGACGAGCCCGCGATGCTCGGCGTGGCGCTGAACGAGGTGTTCGTGCCGCTCCTGGCCAAGCAGTTTCCGGAGATTGCCGACTTCTACCTTCCGCCCGAGGGCTGCTCCTACCGGCTTGCGGTGGCGAGCCTGAAGAAGCAGTACCCGGGCCACGCCAAGCGCGTGATGTTCGGCATCTGGAGTTTTCTCCGGCAGTTCATGTACACCAAGTTCATCGTCGTCGTGGACGAGGACATCGACATCCGCAACTGGAAGGAAGTGGTATGGGCGATCACTACGTGCGTGGACCCGGCGCGCGATACGCTGATCGCGGAGAACACGCCGATCGACTACCTCGACTTCGCCAGCCCCGTGGCGGGGCTGGGCTCGAAGATGGGCATCGACGCCACCGCCAAGTGGCCCGGCGAGACCGCGCGCACCTGGGGCCGGCCGATCGCCATGGACCCCGAGGTGAAAACGAAGGTGGACGCGATGTGGCGGGAGCTGGGGTTGTAGCTACTTCTCGTAAGCCCAGCGCAGCAGTTCGTCGGCGGCGGCCTCGGCCTCGGGCGCGTTGGGGTGGTTCATCAGCATGACCACCACCTTGCGCCGGCCCTTGCGGTCGAGCACGTAGCCCGCGAGGGCGCGCACGTCGGAGAGCAAGCCCGTCTTGATGTGCGCCTGTCCGGCAATCGGATCGCCGACGAGGCGCTTGCGCATCGTGCCGTCGAACGCGACCAGCGACAGCGAGGAAACGAACTCGGGCATTACGGCGCTCTTCCACGCCGCCTGCAGCACCGCGGCCAGGCTCGCTGCGCTGATGCGGTCGGTGCGCGAGAGCCCGGAGCCATTCTCGATCCTGAGCTCGTGCGCCGGGATGTCCTTCACCGCGAGCCAGTGGCGCACGGCCTCGGAGGCGAGCTCGGGGCGCGCGGGCGGCTCGCTGGTGGCGGTGGCGAGGGTCATGTAGAGCTGCCGCGCCATCACGTTGTTCGAGTACTTGTTGATGTAGCGCACGATCTCGGAGAGCGGCGCGGACTGGTGCGTGTGCAGCAGCTGCGCCTCCGCGGGCGCCTCGCCTTCGAGCACCTTTCCCTTCCAGACGCCGCCCATCTCGGGCCACAGCTCGCGCATGATGCCGGCCACCTGCTCGTTCGGCGCGAGCAGCGCGACATTGAGCTCCTTCTCGCCGCAGGAGACCGGGTAGTGCCCGGTGAACGCAGCGCGCGGCGGCGGTCCCGCGGCGAAGTCGGCCTGCAGCATGTCGCGGAACGCGCGGCCTTCGAGGCAATTGCCTTCCGTGAGGTGCAGGGTGTTGGTCACCTCGAGACCGGGCGGCCGCGGCTCTACGTAGATACGCACCGCCTCGCGCTCGGGCACCGGCACGAAGGCGAAGCGCAGCGCCTTGTAGTGCACCAGAAGAGCGTCCGGCAGCACGTTGTACGGGCGCATTCCCTCGCCGTCGAAGCGGCCGGGATCCGTCAGGATCGGCGCGAAGTAGCTGCGGTCGAGCACCAGGTCGCCACGGATCTCGCGCAACCCCTTGCCGCGAAGCGCGCGCAGCAGCATCCAGAAGCTCTCGTAGTCGAGCTTGGGATCGCCGTAGCCCTTGAGCACCAGGTCGCCTTCCAGCACGCCGTCGCGCAAGGGGTCGGCGGCGTACGCCTCGGTCTTCCAGTGATAGGCGGGCCCGAGCAGCTCGAGCGCGGCGAACGTGGTGACCAGTTTCATCACCGACGCGGGATTCATCGGCACAGCGGCGTTGTAGCTGAACGTGGGTCGTGCGGCGCCCACTTCCTGCACGACGATGGCCACGTTCGACTGCGGGACCGATGCGGCGCGCAGCGCCTGCGCGAGCATCTTCGGCAACTCGCGCGCGCCCAGGGGCGGGCTCACCAGGGCGGCGGCGAGGAGGAGGCTGCACAGTCGGAGCACGCGCGGATTGTAGAGGGGCAGGCGCTCTGCCCCTTGAAATGTCCTGCTTACCCCTCTATCATTAGCACTCGCCGTGGGCGAGTGCTAATGCGCCCACGCTCCGTTGTGGGTTGGGAGGATGCAACCCATTGATTTAAAACAATTTCGCATTGGAGACCTGTATGAAGATCCGTCCTCTTCATGATCGCGTCATCGTCAAGCGCATCGACGAAGAGCGCAGAACTGCGTCCGGCATCGTCATTCCGGACACTGCCGCCGAGAAGCCCGACCAGGGCGAGGTGCTGGCAGTGGGCAAGGGCAAGAAGACCGAAGAAGGCAAGTTAATCGCACTCGACGTCAAAGTTGGAGACAAGGTGCTGTTCGGCAAGTACTCCGGGCAGACCGTCAAGGTGAAGGGCGACGAACTGCTCGTAATGCGCGAGGAAGACATCATGGGCGTAATCGAAGGCGCCTGATCGTCAACGCGAACGTTCTTTCGATATAGATTTAGGAGAAACAGCAATGCCTGCCAAAGAAGTACGGTTCCACGAAAACGCGCGCGCCAAGATGGTCCATGGACTGAACATCCTGGCCGACGCCGTCAAAGTCACCCTCGGCCCCAAGGGCCGCAACGTCGTGCTCGAGCGCTCGTTCGGCGCGCCCACCGTCACCAAGGACGGGGTCTCGGTCGCCAAGGAGATCGAGCTGAAGGACAAGTTCGAGAACATGGGCGCGCAGATGGTGAAGGAAGTCGCCTCCAAGACCTCGGATGTCGCCGGCGACGGCACCACCACCGCCACCGTGCTCGCGCAGGCGATCGTGCGCGAGGGCATGAAGTACGTCGCCTCGGGCATGAACCCGATGGACCTGAAGCGCGGCATCGACAAGGCCGTGATCGCGGTCACCGACGAACTGAAGAAGATCTCGCAGCCCTGCAAGACTTCCAAGGAAATCGCCCAGGTCGGCTCGATCTCGGCGAACTCCGACAGCGACATCGGCAAGATCATCGCCGACGCCATGGACAAAGTCGGCAAGGAAGGCGTGATCACGGTCGAGGACGGCAAGAGCCTGCAGAATGAACTGGATGTCGTAGAGGGCATGCAGTTCGACCGGGGCTATCTCTCGCCCTACTTCATCAACAATCCCGAGAAGCAGATCTCCGTGCTGGAGGATGCATACATCCTGCTGCACGACAAGAAGATCAGCTCGATCCGCGAGCTGCTGCCGATCCTGGAGCAGGTGGCAAAGTCGGGCAAGCCGCTGGTCATCATCGCCGAGGAAGTCGAAGGCGAGGCGCTGGCGACGCTGGTGGTGAACAACATCCGCGGCATCCTCAAGACCTGCGCGGTGAAGGCACCGGGCTTCGGCGACCGCCGTAAGGCGATGCTGGAAGACATGGCGATCCTCACCGGCGGCACGGTGATCAGCGAAGAGCTGGGGCTGAAGCTGGAGAACGCCACGCTGAAGGACCTGGGCAAGGCGAAGAAGATTGAGGCCGGCAAGGAAAACACCACCATCATCGATGGCGCCGGCGTGAAGAAGGACATCGAGGGGCGCGTCAAGCAGATCCGCGTGCAGATCGACGAAGCGACCAGCGACTACGACCGCGAGAAGCTGCAGGAGCGCGTGGCGAAGCTCGCCGGCGGCGTGGCGCTGATCAAGGTCGGCGCGGCTACCGAAGTCGAGATGAAGGAGAAGAAGGCCCGCGTCGAGGATGCGCTGCATGCGACGCGCGCGGCGGTCGAAGAAGGCATCGTCCCCGGCGGCGGCGTGGCGTTCCTGCGCGCCAAGAAGGTGCTCGAAGGCAAGATCAAGGGCGCCAACCAGGACCAGGAAGCGGGCATCAAGATCGTGATGCGCGCGCTG
>Ga0326726_10003362_pt1 | contig 14683 bp, 9 predicted proteins | sample MHFenrmetagenome_2_FD_207603 | JGI IMG/M metagenome (GOLD analysis project Ga0326726, IMG submission 207603) | Lab enriched peat soil microbial communities from Michigan Hollow, Ithaca, NY, United States - MHF15MN | ecosystem: Environmental > Terrestrial > Soil > Wetlands > Peat | place: USA...
TCTTAAGAACGCCCGAGCCCCCGCCGGCCGTGCTTTCGGCGCTGCAGATCACCAGCGACGGCACCTCGAAGCGATCTCTGGTCACGGACGGAACTCGCGTTTACTTTTCCGAATATCTAAGTGGCCATTCCGTCCTGAGGCAGGTTTCGACCTCGGGCGGAGAAACCGCGCCTGTACCCATCTCGCTGGTCAGCGCCGACATCTACGATTTCTATCCGGGCCGCTCGGAATTGTTGGTAAAAGGCGTGGCCGAGGGCTCGGAGACCGAGTCTCCGGTTTGGATATTGCCGCTCCCCGCAGGCTCGCTCCGGCCGGTAGGAGAAATCCTGGCGCACGGAGCCGCCTGGGCGCCGGATGGTCAACGGATCGTATACGTCAGGAAGTCGAGCGTGTACACCTGCAATACGGACGGAACGGATTCGCGGGAACTGGTCACCGTGCCGGGAGTTCCTTTTGCGCCTCGATTTTCTCCCGACGGCCGCCGCCTGCGCTTCACCATACGGGACACCAACCAGCGCACGTCGTCTCTGTGGGAGGTTTCTGCCGACGGCAAGGGGCTGCATCCCGTGTTGCCGGACTGGAGCAAGCCCGCTCAGGAATTTGGTGGAGTCTGGACGCCAAATGGAAAATACTTTCTCTTTGAATCGACGCGCGATCACACCCAGAACATCTGGGTCCGCCGTGAAGGTACGTCTTTTCTTAGCAAGGCGGGCGCTGAGCCGACGCAGTTGACCGTGGGACCGCTCATGTTCAGCAATCCCACTCCGAGCACAGATGGAACGAAGCTGTTCGTGATCGGCCAGCAGCGTCGTTTCGATCTGGTCCGTCTGGATAGCCAGTCGCAGCAGTTTTCCGTTTACCTTCCCGGCGTGTCGGCGGGCGAGGCCGACATCCTGCGCAATGGTGAGTCGATCACATACGTCACGCATCCGGAACTTACGCTGTGGAGGAGCAAGCCGGACGGAAGTTCACGGATCCAACTCACCTATGCCCCCATGCAGGCTCATATGCCACGTTGGTCACCCGACGGGACCCAGATTGTATTCATGGCTTCGCGTCCAGGAAACCCCTGGAAGATCTTCGTCGTGCCGGCCGAGGGCGGGACGCCGCAGGAGGTGACGGCAGGAGTCCGCAATCAGGGTGATCCCACCTGGACAGCCAACGGTAATTCTATAGTGTTCGCCGGAATGCCCTGGCTGGAATACGGGGCCGCATCAGGCCCGAACATTCATATCGTTGACTTGAAGACCTCGCAGGAGTCAGATCTGCCAGGCTCTGAAGATCTTTTCAGTCCCCGCTGCTCGCAGGATGGGCGCTACGTGGCAGCCCTTTCCGCAGACTCCACGAAGCTGATGCTGTACGACATGGAAAAGAAAAGCTGGACGCAGCTGGCCTCGTCACGGTTCGGTTTCGAAAACTGGTCACATGATGGCAAGTATATTTATGCGGAGGACTATTCCGACCAGATCGATGACCTGGTGCGCGTGAATGTGGCCAACGGCAAATTGGAACGCTTGTTCAGTCTGAAGGAAGTTCCGCGCGGCTTCGATCCCTGGGAGTTCTGGGTCGGTCTGGCATCCGATGACTCGCCGCTGCTGATGCGGGACAAGAGCACGCAGGAGATTTACAGCCTGGATGTGCGCCTGCCCTAGCGGCACCGCCGCGGCCGCCCCCGCCGCATTTTTGCCGCGCTTCGTATCTTCTTAAGACCAAAGACCAAAGACTAAAGACTATTTTTGAACACGTTCACTTTTTATGTTGACAGAACCCCACCGCCGGTTCATCATGTATTTGAACATGTTCAGTTATCTGCCGCAAGGAGGCTTTTATGTATGTCATTGGCTGCTACATTAGCTACTTAGTCATATGTCTCAGCGTGACCATCTGGGTCGCCCACACCTTACATAAGAACGGGAGAGTCTTTCTGGTGGACGCCTTTCACGGCAACACTGAGCTTGCCGACTCCGTGAACCACCTTCTTGTCGTGGGCTTTTATCTGATCAATGTCGGATACGTCGCTCTGGTGCTGCGGGCCACGGAAACTCTCAATACCCTGCGCGCGTCCATCGAGCTGGTAAGCGACAAGGTCGGTCTGGTGCTGCTGGTTCTGGGCTTCATGCACTTCTTCAACCTGTTTGTCTTTTCACGCATTCGCAGGCGTGTGCGCAGCGGCGCAAACTCAACTCTGCCGGTTTCTCACACTATGCCCCAGGCACAACGGTCATGAAGGCTTCTGCCGACACGCCGGGGAAGAAGTCCGACGAGACCCGCGCTCGCATCCTGGAAGCCGCGTTGACCCTGTTCCGCAAACGCGGCTTCGGCAGCACGACGATGCGAGACATCGCGAAAGAGGCGGGGACAGCTTTGGGCGCGGTCTATTACTACTTCGATTCCAAAGACGCGCTAGTGATGGCGTTCTACGAACATACCCAAAGGGAGGTTACGCCTCTGGTCGAAAATGCTCTCTCCAACACGAAGGGACTGGAAGAGAGCCTGCGCGCCCTGCTGGCCGTGAAGTTCCAATACTATGCCCCGAACCGTGCGCTGCTGGGGGCCCTTTCCGCTCACATCGACCCGCAGCATCCCTTGTCGCCCTTCAGCGTCGAAGGCCGTGACATTCGCGACCAGGACATTGCTTTCTTTGCCCGCACCCTGGAGGGATCGAAGGTTCGCGTTCCCCAGGACCTGAAGATCCACTTGCCTCGCCTGTTATGGCTATACCAGATGGGCCTCCTGCTCTTTTGGGTTTACGATCGTTCGCCCAAGCAGAAGAGGACCATGCAGCTGTTTGAGAAGAGCCTCTCGATCGTGGTCAACCTCATCAGGCTTTCGACTTTCCCGCTGCTGCGGCCGGCGCGCCGGCTGGCGATCGAACTGCTGGATATCATCTACGGTAATGAGAAGTTGATGGAGGCGGCCCCGTGAATCACCCTCTTCGAATCGTTCTTACTGGCGGCAGCGGCCAGGTGGGAAACTTGCTTGCCAGCCATTTCCATGGTCAAGGTCAGCATGTTGTGGTGATTGCGCGCAGCGTTCAACCGGCACCCTGGCAGGTCGTCCATTGGGATGGAACGAGCCTGGGTGACTGGGCCTCGCATCTGGAGGGCGCGGACGTCCTCATCAATCTCGCCGGACGCAGCGTGAATTGCCGCTACACGCCTGCCAATCGCAACGCGATCAAGGACTCCCGGATACAGACCACCCGTTTGCTCGGTCAGGCCGTGACTGTGCTGGCTCGCCCGCCGCGTCTTTGGATGAACGCCAGCACGGCTACGATTTACCGCCACGCCCTGGATCGTCCGATGGACGAGGAGACTGGCGAGATTGGCGGCCATGAGCCGGACGCCCCCGGTACATGGCGCTTTAGCATCGATGTGGCCACCAGTTGGGAAGGGGCTTTCTTCTCCAGCGTGACCCCGGAGACGCGCAAGGTCGCTTTGCGCAGCGCCATGGTCATGAGTCCCGATCGAGGCGGCATATTTGGCGAGTTGCTTCGTCTTGTGCGCTTCGGGTTGGGAGGTACGGCGGGCTCCGGCCGACAGTTCGTTTCCTGGATTCACGGGAAAGATTTCCTGCGCAGTATCGAGTATCTGATTGCCCACGAAGAATGTGCGGGTGCATTCAACCTCGCCTCGCCCAATCCCCTGCCCAATCGGGAGTTCATGCGGACTCTGCGACAAGCCTGGGGAGCGCCCCTGGGCCTGCCCGCCACCGTCTGGATGTTGGAGTTGGGCGCATGGTTCTTGCGCACGGAAACCGAACTGATCCTGAAGAGTCGTCGCGTGGTTCCCGGACGTCTGCAACGAGCCGGCTTTGAATTCCACTTCCCCGACTGGCCTGCGGCCGCGACAGACCTGGTGAATCGATGGCGCGAGAATTACGCCTGAAGCTGCCACGTCTACAACCTGCCTATCGTCCTCGACCGCCAGACAATTAACCAGTCGACCCGCCGTGCCAGCGGTTTTTTGGTTTACTGCCATCGGATTTTTGCGTTTAGAGAATTGGGCGTGCCGGGGTTACAAAGGCTTGGCCAGCCCATTTTTGCAGCGAGTGAATCGTTTTAATAGAATAGCGCTCGGCTTCGTCTGGTCCGCGTCAAAATTTAAGGAGGCAAGCCCCCATGCCCGAATCCAACATCGGCTTTTACGGCCACGTGAAGCAGTACCACAATCTGAAGGCTGAGATTGATCAGGTCATTCTGGATGTGCTTGAAAGCGGAAGCTATGTGCTCGGTCCGCAACTGGTCAAGTTCGAAGAAGAACTAGCGCGTTACATGAAGACGAAGGAAACCGTCGGCGTCAACTCCGGCACCGATGCTCTGCTGCTGGTGTTTCTGGCCCTGGGTCTCGGGCCCGGCGACGAAGTCATCACCACCTCCAACACTTTCTTTGCCACCGCTGAAGCCATCTGGCTGGCGGGCGCCACTCCCGTATTCGTGGATTCCGATCCCCGGACCCGCAATATCGATGTCAGCAAGATCGAAGCCGCCATTACCGCGAAGACTCGCGCCATCGTGCCCGTACATCTGTACGGCCTGACTGCGGACATGCCCGCGATCGCGCGCATTGCCAAGGCCAATAACTTGTTCGTGGTGGAAGATTGCGCCCAGGGCATCGGAGCGCGAGGCGACAGGTTTGCCATTGGAGAACTCAGCGACGCGGTCTGCCTCAGCTTCATCATCCAGAAAAACCTGGGATGCTTTGGTGACGGCGGCGCAGTGGCCACCAACCACAAAGGCCTCGCCGCCGAGATCCGCAAGCTGCGCAACCACGGCTCGATGAAGCGTTCCCACCACAGCATCGGCTACAACAGCCGCCTGGACGACATCCACGCCGCAGTGTTGCGCGTCAAGCTGAAGCGTGTGGACGAATGGAGCGAGCGGCGCCGCGAGATTGCCAGGCTTTACGATCAAGGTCTGGCCAACACGCCGATGACGCTGCCCTTCACGCCTCCCGGCTACGAGCACGTCTATCATCTGTATGTGGTCGATAGCGATGGCCGGGACGGGTTGCAGGCGTACTTGCAGTCGAAAGGCATCACCGCTCTCACTCACTACCCCATCGCCATCCACCAGCAGGAAGGCTTTCCCTGGGGACGTCCCGCCCGCGTCGGCTCACTGCCGGTCACGGAAGAGTCCGCCGCCAGCGTGCTGTCGCTTCCTATGTATCCCGAGCTCACCAATGAAGAAGTTGGCCGCGTGATCGAGGAAGTCATGAACTGGACCGCCAGCCGGGAGGCGCTAAGCCGCCAGGCGGTCTGATATCGGAAAAAATAAGTGTGGGTCGGACACTCCTGTCCGACGCTTTTGACCTTGACGTTGAATTTGACTTCGATTTGAGCCACCGGTTACAAAACTCAAAATCAAAGTCAAAAGCGTCGGATAGGAGTGTCCGACCCACACACACAACCCTGCCCGTCATTTACAATTCTAAAATTGAAATTATGCTGTCACGACTGGCGATTCTAATCACAGCCGGTGCCATGGCGCTCGCTTTCAGTGCCGCTACCTTGGACAAACCTATGGACTTTGGGCCAAATAATCCGTTCTACGCGCCTAGCACTTTGCCCTTTCACGCACCTCCGTTCGACAAGATCAAGGACAGCGATTACCAGCCCGCGATCGAGGCTGGCATGGCCGAGCAGCTCCAGGAGATGCGTGCGATTGCCGACGATCCCGCCCCACCGACATTTGAGAACACCCTTGTCGCCATGGAAAAGAGCGGCCAGTTGTTCAACCGCGCCATGGCCGCATTCAACGGGGTCACCGGAGCGAACCGGAATCCCGAACTACAGAAGGTGCAGGACTTCGAGGCGCCCAGGCTGGCCGCGCATCAGGATGCGATCTACCTCGACTCCAAATTGTTCCAGCGCGTGGCCGCGATTTACCAGCAGCGCGATTCGTTGAAACTCGATGCGGAATCGCTCCGCCTGTTGGAGTTCTATTACAAGAAATTTGTACATTCCGGGGCCAACCTCTCCGATTCCGACAAGGCCGCACTGAAGAAACTGAATGAAGAGGAATCGACGCTGACCAACGCTTTCACCACCAAATTGCTCGCCGCCACCAAGGATGCGGCCTACGTCACAAAGGACAAAGACGCGCTCACGGGCCTAACGGATGCGCAAGTCACCGCTGCTGCGCTGGCCGCGAAGGAACGCAAGCTGGACGGGTACGTCGTTCCACTGCAGAACACCACGCAACAACCCGATTTGGATTCGCTCAGCCATCGCTCGACCCGCCACGCGCTCTTCGAGAACTCGTGGAATCGCGCCGACCACGGCGGAGTGAACGACACGCGTGACACAGTCGCCCGTTTGGCTCAGCTTCGCTCCCAGAAAGCCCAACTACTCGGCTTCCCGAATTACGCATCCTGGAAACTGGAAGACCAGATGGCCAAGACGCCCGAGGCGGCGCTGAAGTTCATGGACGCGCTGGTTCCGGGAGCGACCGCCAGAGCCGCCGTAGAAGCCCGCGACATCCAGGCTGTAATCGACGCGCAGAAGGCCGGCTTCAAGCTCGAACCGTGGGACTGGAATTTCTATGCCGAGCAGGTTCGCAAAGCCAGGTACGACATGGACGAAGCGCAAATCAAGCCGTACTTCGAGCTGAACAATGTGCTCGAGAATGGCGTGTTCTACGCCGCCAGCCGGCTCTACGGAATCAGCTTCAAGGAGCGCAAGGACGTTCCGGTGTACAACCCGGATGTGCGCGCGTTCGAGGTGTTCGACGCCGACGGTCAGCCCCTGGCTCTCTTTTACGCGGACTACTTCAAGCGCGACAACAAGAACGGCGGTGCCTGGATGAGCAACTTTGTTGACCAGTCCAAGCTACTGGGCACGCTGCCGGTCGTCTATAACGTCTGCAACTTCAGCAAGCCCGCGCCCGGCGAACCCGCGCTCCTAAGTTTCCGCGACGTAACCACGATGTTCCACGAATTTGGCCACGCCCTGCATGGGATGTTCGCTGACAGTCAATATCCAATTCTTTCCGGCACCGCAGTGGCCCGCGACTTCGTCGAGTTTCCCTCGCAGTTCAATGAGCATTGGGCCAGCTATCCGGCGGTTTTCAGCCACTACGCGAAGCACTACAAGACGGGCGCGCCCATGCCGGCGGAACTTGCCGAGAAAATCAAGAAGGCGGCAACCTTCAACCAGGGCTATGCGCTCACTGAAATTCTGGCCGCGGCTGAACTCGATATGCAGTGGCACACGCTTCCACCCAGCACGCCGCTGCAGAAACCTGATGCCTTTGAAAGCGCTGCGCTGGAGAAAACCCGCCTCGCGCTCAGCGCTGTGCCGCCCCGCTACCGCTCCACGTACTTCGCGCACATCTGGGGCGGCGACTATGGCGCCGGCTATTACGCTTATCTGTGGGCTGAGATGCTGGACGATGATGCCTTCCAGTGGTTCGAAGACCACGGCGGTCTGACCCGGGCCAATGGCGATCGCCTCCGCCGGATGGTGCTTTCGCGGGGCAACACGGAAGACCTGGCCGACTTGTACAAGGCCTGGCTGGGAGCAGAACCCAGCATAGAGCCGATGTTGAAATACCGGGGCCTCGCGGAGCCCGCGATTTCAAAATAAACAAGCGGTTTGTGTGGGGCGGGCGCCCTCGCTCGCCTGGTTGAGAAAACCGCAGAGGCTCTGGATTTGGGAAATCACCTCACAACCTACTTCAGAAACTTCCCCTGTTCCAGTTCCTGAAACGCCTGCCGCAGCTGTTCCTGCGTGTTCATCACGATGGGGCCGTACCATGCCACCGGCTCCTGCAACGGTTTTCCGGAGACCAGTAGAAAACGGATTCCGTCATCGCCGGCCTGCACCGTAACTTCGTCGCCGCGGTCAAAGAGGACGAGCGAGCGGTTGTCCGCCTCAACCGGTGGAGCGGTGTCCAACCACTTCACCGCTTCAGTCGGTACCGTCAGCGGGCCCGACGCGTTGCAGAATTTCCCGCCTCCCGCGAACACATACGCGAAGGCGTGGCGAGTGACTTCCACCGGCAGCGTCTTCCTTCGCCCCGGGGATACAGACACATCGATATAAGTTGGATCGGTGGCAATTCCTTCGACGGGGCCCGCCTTACCCCAAAACGTTCCGCATACCACGCGCACGTGCGTGCCGTCGTCGTCTCTTATCTCCGGAATTTCAGGCGCCTTGATTTCCTGATAACGAGGCGGCGTCATCTTCTGCGACGCGGGAAGGTTGGCCCACAACTGGAAGCCATGCATGCGTCCGGCCTGATCGCCTTTAGGCATCTCCTGATGGATGATTCCGCTCCCGGCCGTCATCCACTGCACATCGCCTGACGCGATGGCACCGCGGTTGCCCATGCTGTCGCCGTGCTCGACCGTTCCGGCAAGAACATAAGTAATCGTCTCGATCCCGCGATGCGGATGCCACGGAAAGCCTGCCAGATAATCCTCCGGAACATCATTGCGGAAGTCGTCCAGCAAAAGGAATGGGTCGAAGTCAGACGTGTTTCCGAAGCCAAAGGCACGGCGCAGATGCACGCCGGCGCCTTCGAGGGTCGGTTTGGCCTTCACCAGCCGCTTAACCGGTCGAATCGACATGATGGTCTCCGATATTTCAGAGTCTCGCGCAGATATCTGGTCAATATTGACCAGTCCTCAGGCCTCGTGATGTTCGATACTTCTAGTAGCTAAATTCTACCAGCGAGCTTGCGTAGGGGCGGACGCCTTCGTCCGCCCCGCGGAGCAAAGCTACGAAGCGGTTTGCGGGCCGCACGATTTCTGGCGAGCTTCGCTCGCCCACCCGGACGAGGGCGTCCGAGCCTACGCGATCTGTGAAGACCGAGGCGCTCACAGGTCTTCGCTGCTCGCCTCAGCACCACTAAGGGCTAATGTCACTACCAAAGACAGTGCTCCCCAGAGGAATATTGGAGGTCGTCGCGCTCCGCCCCGCCGCCCGGGAGGAGATTGCGGCCCTTCCCCGCTGGCATGCCAAGCCCTCGCTGCCCAGTCGCATTGCAGTGATCGGCAACTACTTGCCCAGGCATTGTGGAATTGCTACGTTCACCACCGACCTGTGCGAGGCCATTGCTGCGGAATATGGGACCGCCCGGCTATTGGCACTGCCGGTGAATGACACAGAACAAGGGTACGACTATCCCGCGCGAGTAAGGTGGTCGCTGGCCCAGGATGACGTGTCCTCGTATCAGGAAGCCGCTGAATTCCTGAATTTCCACAATATCGACATGGTGTGCCTTCAGCACGAGTATGGAATCTTCGGCGGCCCGGCCGGAAGCCATATCCTGCATCTGCTGCGCGGCCTCAAAATGCCGGTCGTGACCACCCTACACACTGTCCTGCGCGAGCCCGATGCCGACCAGCTCAGCGTCATGGAAGAGATTGCGGAGCTTTCTGACCGGCTCATAGTCATGAGTCAGCTCTCGGCACAGTTCCTGCAGGAAATTTTCAAGGTGCCGGGCAGCAAGATCGACCTGGTTCCACACGGCGTTCCGGACCTGCCCTTTCTCGACCCCAATTTCTACAAGGACCGCTTCGGCGTCGAAGGCAAGGCGGTGCTGCTCACCTTTGGCCTGCTGTCGCCGAACAAAGGTATCGAGAACGTCATTCAGGCCATGCCTCAGATACTGTCGAAACACGAAAACGTGGTGTACCTGGTGGCGGGCGCGACCCATCCTCACATTCTCCGTCGCGAGGGGGACAAGTATCGGGCCAGCCTTCAGGCTTTGGCAAAGGAAGTGGGAGTTGAATCGCAAGTGATCTTCCACGACCGTTTTGCCAGTCCTGAGGAAATGGCGGAGTTCATCGGCGCCGCCGACATCTACATCACGCCGTATCGCCATGAAGCGCAAGTGGTCTCTGGAACCCTGGCTTACGCGCTGGGGGCGGGCAAAGCGATCATTTCCACTCCTTACTGGCATGCGATTGAATTGTTGGACGACCGTCGCGGCGCGCTGGTTCCCTTCCAGGACCCCGACGCCATCGCAAAAAAGACGATCGAACTCCTGGCCACGCCCGCGCTGCGCCATGCCATGCGCAAACGTGCTTACCTGTTCGCGCGCGATATGGTCTGGAAAAAAGCGGCGCAGGGTTATATGGCGAGTTTTGCCCGGGTTCGCAGCGACCGCATGGCGACTCCCCGAGTCCAGTTTTCGGCCCGCGCGACGCCGAAATCTGTGGATCAGCTGCCTCCATTGAAGCTCGATCACGTGAACGCATTGACCGATGACATCGGGATTCTGCAGCACGCCATTTTCACTATCCCCAACCGGGCCGAGGGATACACCACCGACGACAATGCGCGCGCCCTCATTTTTACCGTTTTACTAAACCAATTGGGCAGCGAGTCAACGGCCATGTCTGTGGCCGCCGAAGCAGCCAACCCGGATTGGGCTTTCCGCTACCTGGCGTTCCTCGAGCATGCCTTCAATGCCAAGAAGAAAAGGTTCCGAAACTTCATGGGCTACGACCACCGCTGGATGGAAGATCAGGGATCGGAAGATTCTCACGGCCGCGCGTTGTGGGCCCTGGGAACTGTTCTGGGCCGATCCGGGAATTCTGGATTGCGAGGCGCGGCCGGGCGTTTGTTCGAATACTCGCTACCCGCAGTGGTCGAGTTTCACAGTCCGCGTGCCTGCGCCTATGCCCTGCTCGGAATTCAGGAGTACCTGCATGAGTACTCCGGAGACCGGGACGCCCAGCGCGTACGATCCGCGTTGGCTCAAAGACTGCTCGACTTTTATGACTCGATCCACCGTCCGGACTGGAAGTGGTTCGAGGATGTGGTGGCGTATGGCAACGCGAGGCTGCCCCAGGCCATGCTGCAGGTGGGATCGGCTTGTGGCAATGAGCATATGCTTTCCGCCGGGCTCGATTCTCTGGAATGGCTCATGGACCGACAGCACTGCCGGACAAACCGACATTTTGTTCCGATCGGCTCGCAGGGGTTTTACCGCCGGGGGGGCGAACAAGCACGATTCGATCAACAACCGGTCGAAGCCGCCGGTGCGGTGTCCGCCTGTTTGCAGGCCCACCGCGTGACTGGAGACCAAGGTTGGCGCAATGAAGCGTGGTCGGCCTTCAACTGGTTCCTGGGCGATAACGATCTTCAACTTCCCCTGTACGATGCTGAAACCGGCGGCTGCCGGGACGGCCTGCATCCCGACCGCGCCAATCAGAATCAGGGTGCGGAATCCACGCTGTCTTTCCTGATGGCACTGCTCGAAATGCGCTCTTTGCAGGAACATGAAAAGGCGGAAGACCGGCCATGACCGCTCCCGAAACCACTTTGATCAACGTCGAAGGCCAGCATTACCCGCCGCTGCTTCTGCGGCACCCAGCCAATCCCATCCTGACCCGCAAGCATTGGCCATACTCCATCAACAGCGTGTTCAATGCCGGGGCCACTTTACTGCAGGATGGAACTACTCTGCTGCTGTGCCGCATCGAAGACCGGCGCGGCTTGTCGCATTTTTGCGCTGCGCGCTCTGTTAACGGAGTGGATGGATGGCAAATCGACCGCGAGCCGACGCTGATGCCGAGCCCCAACGATTTTCCCGAGGAGATCTGGGGAATCGAAGACCCGCGCATCACATTTGTCCCTGAGCTGCAGCAATATGCCGTGACCTACACTTCGTATTCGCGGGGCGGTCCGGGCGTGTCTCTGGCTCTGACCAAAGACTTTCGCAGCTTCGAGCGTTACGGTGTCATCATGCCGCCGGACGACAAAGACTCAGCTCTTCTGCCCAGGAGAATCAATGGATACTGGGCGCTGATTCATCGACCCATGACGCCACTCGGGTCTCACATGTGGATTTCCTATTCTCCGGATCTGCACCATTGGGGAAGGCACCGGTTGATGTTAGAAGCCCGCCGTGGCGCCTGGTGGGACGCCAACAAGATTGGGCTGTCGCCCCCGCCCATCGAGACTTCCAGAGGATGGCTGGTGCTTTACCACGGTGTGAGGCACACGCCTTCGGGCTGTCTGTACCGGTTGGGCCTGGCGCTTTTCGATCTGGAGAAGCCAGAAAAATGTCTGCTGCGCGGAGACTCATGGATTTTTGGGCCGGAGGCAGATTACGAGCGCAACGGCGACGTCAACAATGTAGTGTTCCCGTGCGGATACACCATGGACCCCGACGGCGACACGATTAACATCTATTACGGAGCTGCTGATTGCTCAATTGCCCTGGCCCGGGCCAGCGTGCGCACTCTACTCGAGTGGCTGGATGCCAATGGAAGTTTCGACCGCAGGCGATCGCAGGACGTATGAACCCGCTGCTTTGGGTCTTCGAGTTCGTATTCCGCTGCCGTCACCGCCAGATGAGCCGCGTATTCACCATCAAGGGGAGAACGTACCAGGTCTGCTTCAAGTGTGGACGAGAATTTGAGCGTTCGGAACCTCCCATAGTCTAGCGTTGCGGTCGTGCTTCGGTGACCAGTCCTCGAATCCTCACTCAACCGATGTGAGCTATCTTGCTCAGACAAGACTGTCCCCACCTGTCATTCTTTAAGCTGCTGAGTGTGTAGAGATAGCCACGATACCTAATTCGTAGCTTTCATTAGTCGCGCGGGTCAGGTCCCGGCCAATCAAGTCGAAGCGACCGCATTTAGCAATTTGACATTCTTCGTCCGAGTGGGCCGGGGAACTTCACGGCAACACGATGCGACCCTAAGCTCTCGAACGCAACAATTAGGGCAACACACCTCGGCGGAGAGGCGTCTGCCCGCGCAACCAGAAAGGTCAAAGACCATGCCTTTAATTCAAGTCCTGGAAGTTCTGATCGTGGTGGGTGTTCTTTTATGGCTGGTGAACCGCTTCATTCCGATGCAGTCGTCCATCAAGTCGATCCTGAACGGGGTCGTGGTAATCGCCGTGGTTCTGTGGCTGTTGAATGTTTTTGGACTGTTTCATTCCCTTTCCCATATCCACGTTGGGAAAGGATGAGCTGCATGTGAGCGACTTGTAATCCCGACTGTGGAACGCTCGAAAGAGACCAAGCGGCACGGCAGGCATCTGCCTCAAGGAGAATCTTATGAAGACTATTTTGTTGGCACTCGGAATCACCCTCAGTTTGAGCGCAATGGCTCAGACCAATTCTCAATCAACCATGGCCCTCGAACCCATGGAGCACACTCCGACGTTCCGGGTCACCGTCGTCAGCCGCAGCATTCAGGCGGTCAACTACAAACACCGCGGCGGAGCCACCAAGATGGATTTCGCCGGCACCGACCTGATGCCCCAGGCCCGCGGTGAAGCCAAGGTAGAGAGTAAAAAGGGTTACATCGAAATCGAAGTGGAATTTGCCAACCTGGACAAGCCCACGACTTTCGGCAACGAGTATCTCACCTACATTCTGTGGGCAATCTCGCCCGAGGGCCGGGCCGTAAACCTGGGCGAAATCCTGGTGGGCGATAACCATCGCAGCAAGGTCGATGTCACCACCGACCTTCAGGCCTTCGCTTTGGTGGTCACCGCAGAACCTTATTATGCAGTTCGACAGCCCAGCAACGTGGTGGTGCTCGAAAACGTGGTCCGCGAGGACACCAAGGGGACTACCGAGGCCATGCACACCAAGTATGAACTTCTGGAACGCGGTGGCTACATCCCCACCGGCTACAAGTTCGATCCAGTAGTTCTGAATACCAAATTGCCACTGGAATTCTTTGAAGCGCGCAACGCCTTGCGCATCGCGCAATCCGAGGGTGCCGAGACCTACGCCCGTGACAGCTATCAGCACGCGTCCCGCTTGATGGACCAGGTCGATGCCGATGCCACCAGCAAGCACACGAATCGCAAGGCCATGATCGGGGTTGCCCGTGAGGTGGTGCAGACCGCGGAAGATGCACGCGCCATCACGGTCAAAAAGATCGAAGAGGAGCGTCTGGAAAACGAACGTCAGGCTGCGGCTGACGCGCAGGCCAATACCCAGTTGCAGGCCGACGACGCGACCCGCAAGAAAGAACAGGCCCAGTCTGACCAGGCCCGGGCCGAGCGCGCCAGATCTCAAGCCGAGTCGGACACAGCCAGGGCGCAAGCTGCCACTGCGCAGGCAGAGTCTGCCACCGCAAGGGCCCAGGCCGATGCCGCTAATGCCCAGTTGGCCGCCGATCAGGCCAAATCCGATATGGCGAACAGCCAGGCTGCTTCAGCCACCGCCCTCTCCGCCGCCCAGGCTGATGCGGACCAGTCCCGCTTGGCGGCACAGCAGGCCCAGTTAAGCGCGCAACAAGCCGAAGCCGAAAAAGCGGCCATGCGCACGCGCTTGTCCGAGCAACTGAACAAGATCCTTCAGACCCGCGATAGCGCGCGTGGGCTCATCGTCAGTATGTCCGACGTGTTGTTTGACACCGGTAAATACTCGTTGAAGCCCGGCGCGCGGGAGAAGCTGGCGAAGGTCGCCGGCATTCTGCTTGCCTACCCCGGACTCAACATTGAAGTCGGCGGCTACACCGACAATGTGGGCGGCGATCAGATGAATCAAACTCTGTCTGAAAACCGCGCCCGCTCAGTGCGTGATTACCTGGTGCAACAGGGGGTCGAGAGCAATTCGGTTACGGCTAAAGGCTTTGGCAACAGCCTCGCCGTAGCCTCAAACAACAACGCCGCCGGCCGGCAGCAGAACCGGAGAGTCGAGCTTCTCGTGTCCGGCGAAGCCATCGGCAACCCGGTCAACCCGCAGACAGGAAGCTTGCAG
>Ga0326726_10003363_pt1 | contig 14682 bp, 11 predicted proteins | sample MHFenrmetagenome_2_FD_207603 | JGI IMG/M metagenome (GOLD analysis project Ga0326726, IMG submission 207603) | Lab enriched peat soil microbial communities from Michigan Hollow, Ithaca, NY, United States - MHF15MN | ecosystem: Environmental > Terrestrial > Soil > Wetlands > Peat | place: USA...
GAAAAGGATATATCTATTCAAGCCCGATAGTTGGACTTAGACAGAAATTCAATCTGGATATCTGCGTCCGTCCCTGCAAGTCATATAATGGTAATCCTCTTAACTTTATAAGAAGGGGAAAAGGAGGCACAATAGAAGAACCAGTTATAGATGTTGTCATTTTCCGTCAGAACACTGAATGCCTTTATTCAGGGGTAGAATGGACAAATCCTCCGGAACAGGTTTATAAAGCCCTGATGACACATCCTAAATTTGTTGAGAATTTTGGCAAGGTTCCGGTTGAGGAGATTTCCGTTTCAACCAGGATCTTTACAAAAAAAGCCACGGAAAGGATTTTACTGGCGGCTTTTAACCATGCAAAAAAAAATGGATATTCATCAGTCACTGTCTGTGAAAAACCAAATGTTATCAGGGAGACTTCAGGACTAATGTGGAGACTAGCAAAGGAGATTCAGAGGACATCATATCCCGAAATAAAGCTGCTCAATACAAATATTGATGCTCAGATGATGTGGCTGACAAAGAATCCCGAGGATTACGGTGTCATAGTAGCTGGTAACATGTTTGGAGATATTGCTTCCGATGCTTTTGCAGGGCTTATCGGAGGACTTGGTTTTGCATGCAGCGCGCAATTTTCATCAGACGGCATTGCTGTTTTTGAACCAACACATGGCTCGGCTCCGAAATATGCAGGGTACGAAATTCCCATTGTCAACCCAATTGCCATGATTGAGTCGGCCTGTATGATGCTTGACTATATCGATGAAAAGATCACAGCGGATAAAATAAGAAAGGCTGTGGCTGATACAATCCTGGATGGTAAAACAAGGACTTATGATATGATGAAAATGGCTGGCTCTCCCGAAGTAGTTAAAAACGGAGCAGCTTCGACTGTACAGATGACTGATGAAATTATCTCAAGAATAAAGTGACCAAAACCAGTTATTATGAATGACATTGTAAAAAAACTCTGGCCGGAACTGGATTGGATCTGTGATATATCAATCCGGGAAAAAACTGCAAAAACATGGGAGATAGCCCTCGAAAGGAGTGCCCTGACGGCTGAAGATCTCAACAATATTCCATTTACGCTTCTTTGCGGGCCCGAAATGAAAGTCAGCTTCATGGAACATAAAAGATGCGTTGTTCATATAGCAAAAGCCAGCGGTGAGAAGATGAATGAGTTTTTTGGGAAGGACCTGCCGGTAAATATGGATGTTCTCATCTCCGGTGCTATACTGGCTGATGTTGGCAAACTTCTTGAATATGAGCTGGATGAAAATGGTAAATCAACCCTTGGGAAATACGGACAATATCTGAGGCACCCTTTTTCGGGAGTCTCTCTTGCTGAAGAGTGCGGTGTGCCGCCGGAGATTTGCCATATAATTGCTGCACATGCTCATGAAGGCGATCTGGTAAAGCGGACAACGGAAGCATATATTGTTCATCATGCCGATTTTATGACTTTTCTTCCGTTTAAGAGCCGTCTTATTATCTGACAGGCTGAACAGAGATCATCAACCGAGTCTCATTTTTTCAATTTCCTCTATATTCCTGTCGTTACTGACATCCTTTGCATCGGGTGTATACAGATAGTCAATAAGATCCATGTACTTGTCCATGATCTTACCTCTGACAATTTTCAGTGACGAATTCATTAATCCATTTTCTTCATTAAATCCCTCTTCAAGTATTCCGATTGCTACCGGGAGCCATCTCTGCGGAAACAAATTACCATATTTGCCGTTTGTGCGGTACTCATCAACCTCATTTTCGAGCAGATTAGTAACCGCTTTCTTCCCTTCATCAGAATCGGCTGTAAGGTTTTTTTCCTCAAGGTAGATCTTCAGAGTATGCTGGTTTGGAACTATGAGTGCAACTGTGTATGGTTTCTGGTTATTATAAAGCATGCACTGATCGATATATTTTGACTGTTCCGAAATAGTTTCCTCGATTCCCTCAGGGCTGAACTTTTCTCCGTCATCGGCGATAAGCAGGCTCTTGAATCTCCCAAGAACATAAAGGAAACCATCTGACGACATAAAACCCATATCACCTGTATAGAGCCATCCGTCTTTTATTGTATCGCGGGTAGCTGCCTCATTTTTCCAGTATCCGTGCATCACGTTCCCACCTTTTATAACAATTTCTCCTTTTTGTCCAGTGGGCAGCTCTTTCCCATCATCATCACAAATCCTGAGATCCATATTATTTACAATAGGTCCTGATGAGCCAAGTTTGTGTCTCCCAGCAGAATTTGAGGAAATTACAGGAGAAGCCTCGCTTAATCCATAACCCTGATACATTGGAATTCTCAGGGCATAGAAAAACTTTTGGAGTTCAATATCAAGTAATGCGCCACCACCAATAAAATAATCAAGTTCGCCGCCAAAATTATCACGTATCTTTTTGAACAGGATTTTGTCGTAAAGGTCAATTAACGGTTTCTTTAGCTTTTGTATCCCAGTACCCTTATTCCAACCTTCCTTATTGTAAGAATAAGATATCTTAATTGCATGATTGAACAGAATTTCAGCCATCTTTCCTTTTTCCCTGATCCCTTTTTCAATATTTCTTCTGAAATTTTTAGCGATAGCCGGCACGCTCATTAGTAGGTTTGGCTTGATCTCATTAAGGCACAATGGCAGGTTCCTGAGTGTTTCCATTGGTGTTTTTCCGGTCTTAACCGAAGCAATGCTGGCACCTTTGCCCATAAAGGCATAGATTCCGCAAGTATGCCCGAATGAATGATCCCATGGGAGGATCAGGAGAGTTTTATAGAATGAAGGGATATCTATCAGACTGTATGACTGATATACGTTTGTTACATAGTTTCCATGAGTCAGTATTATCCCTTTGGGATCGGCTGTAGTACCTGATGTATAACAGATATTTGCAAAATCCGAAGGTTTGATGTCCCTGTAGATTTCCTCGAATTTACTCTTGTTTTCAGATTTCTCCAGCCATTCTCTTCCGGCCTTTCTTACCTCATTAAAATGGATTTCATTCTGTGAATATTCTTCCTGTGTATCAAAATGTATAATCTTCTCAATTGTTTTACAGTCCTTTAGTACCAAATTAAGTTTGTTTGCCTGTATCGAGGATACCAGGACCATTCTTGACTCTGAATGGGTTATCCTGAACTTAATTTCATCAGGAGTAAGCTTAACTGAAAGCGGCACATTAATCGCACCTGTATAAAGTATTCCAAGTTCTCCTATAACCCAGTTATTGCGTCCTTCCGAAATTATGCTGAGCCTGTCTCCCTTTTTGATCCCAAGAGTTATCAGACCTGCAGCAAATTCATAAACCTGTTTTTTTGTTTCACCATAAGTTGTTCCTTCATATTTGTCCTGCGGTTTTTCCCACAGGTAAACATTGCTTTCATACTTTTCGGCACTCTCTTCGAAAAACTGTATCAACGATTTCATCAGGTAAACGATTTATGTTATTATTATTCTTACAGTGAATTTTCAGATGCCTAATATACAAAATCTGAACTAATCCATCAGGATCCGGTTCTTAATACTATAATTTAATCATTTGGATTGGTTTTCAATATTTTGTATTTTTGATAATATTCTTCGGCAACATTAAGAATGAAGCTCAGTAAATCTTAAATAATTTATTATGAGACATTTATTAATCATCTTCATTGCAGCATTGCTGATTTTATCTCCTTCATGCAAAAAAATAAGGGAAAGGGGACTGTTCGGGAAAAAGGCAAAAACTCTTGAGATGCTAAGGGCTCAGGCTCAGCAGGACAGCGTAAGGGTGGCTGATTCATTAAAAAGAGTTGAAAACCGCATCAGGGCTGTTGAAGAAGCCCGTCTTGACAGCTTACTTCAGGCAGAAAAGGAAAGAGAGGCTTTCGAAGCCCGCAATAAATTCAATATCGTTGTGGGCAGTTTCGTCACTCCGGAATTTGCTAAAACATGGGCTGAAGAGTACCGGAAACAAGGTTATGACACTAAAATTATTAAAATGGCTGACAGCAAATTTGAACTGGTTGTTGCTGAATCGTACGACAGATTTTCAAAAGCAGTGGAACGTCTTAACCAGTTTCAGGATACTGTGGATATTGATACCTGGCTATACATAAACAAGTAAGAGCTGTATTACCTGAATATCGTAGCATTCCGGTCAGGCCCAACAGAAACAATAGAGACAGGTATTCCTGTCATGATTTCAACGAATTCCACGTAATGTTTGAGATTATCAGGTAATCCTTTGTAATCCCTTATTCCCGTAATATCTTCATCCCATCCCGGGAGTTCAGCATAAACAGGATCAATCTTTGCATTATTATTGAAAGGTATTTCATCCTGATCCCTTCCATCAACTTTGTATGATGTGCATACCTTTATCGTTTTAAAGCCTGACAGGATATCAGATTTCATCATGAAAAGCTTTGTGGTGCCGTTAACCATAATTGCATAATTAAGTGCCGGAATATCGAGCCATCCGCACCTTCTTGGCCGGCCAGTAGTTGCCCCGTATTCACATCCCTTTTTTCTCAGGAGCTCCCCTGTGGCATCATTCAGTTCGGTTGGGAAAGGTCCGCTTCCTACTCTTGTGCAATAAGCCTTAAAGATACCGAACACATCACCGATGTTTTTTGGTGAAATGCCGAGTCCGGTACATGCTCCGGCGCTTATTGTATTTGAGGAAGTTACATATGGATAGGAACCAAAATCAAGATCGAGCATTGTGCCCTGGGCCCCCTCGGCAAGGATTTTCTTTCCGCCTGAGAAAAGTCTGTGCAGGAGGTACTCGGTATTTTCAATTCTGAATTTTCTCATCAGTTCAATTCCTTCAAACCATCCCTTTTCAAACCCTTTCAGATCAAATTCATAATTGTAATTTTTCAGGATCAGGAGATGGCTGGCCGTATGTTCATCATATAATTTTCTGAAGTCAGGATTTACTATATCCCCAACTCTCAGCCCGTTACGACTTGCTTTATCAGTGTAAGCGGGCCCGATACCTTTTAAAGTCGATCCGATCTTCAGGTTGCCCTTATGATGTTCATATGCTGCATCAAGGATCCTGTGAGTAGGAAGGATCAGGTTGGCCCTTGTAGAAATAACAACTCTTTTTATCAATTCTTCGACAGAAGGCCCTAATTCTTCAATCTCTTTTTTAAAAACAGCCGGATCCAGAACCACTCCGTTTCCAATAATATTCAGTTTATCCGGATGAAAGATACCGGACGGGATCAGGTGCAGGACATGCTTAACATTATTAAACTCAAGCGAATGGCCTGCATTTGGACCACCCTGGAAACGTGCAACGATGTCATATTTCGGACTGAGGGCATCAACAACCTTGCCTTTCCCCTCATCACCCCATTGAAGGCCTAATAGTATATCAATCTTCATTTTAAAACTTCAGGATTTTAACAAACAGATTCGAAGTTACAAAATAATCCGGCTGAAAATTACGTTAATAATATATTTAATCTTAACGTGTCATGAAAAAATCAATCGTTCTTTTCCTGATCATGATTTTAACATTCAATTCTTTTGCGCAGGATAAGCCGGTCGTTGCGCCAGAGAAAAATGTTATTAAAGTAAACTCATTGGCTCTGATCCTGGCCACCGGTTCTGTCTTCTACGAGCGCCGGATATCTGATCTGACATCTGTCCAGTTAGGCGTGGGTTATTTTAATTACAAACTTGGAGACACGAAATTCAATGGCCTGTTTCTTACTCCCGAATTCAGAATTTATGTGAAAAAAGATGCTATTGACGGATTTTATGTTTCACCGTATTTAAGATACCAGGACTACAATTTTGAAAATATTAGGGATGAAGAAACCGATAAAGGAAAACTGACAACTTTTGGTGGGGGAATTGCAGTTGGCAGACAGTGGATATTTACCAAAGGTTTTGTAATTGACTTCTTTTTTGGCGGACATTATTCTGGTTCAAGTATAAAGACAACTTCCGGCACTGAACCAACTGACATAAATAAATTGGAAGGCTTCAGAACCAGGGTGGGACTTTGTCTCGGTTTTGCTTTTTGATATTTCCAGATGTGGAAAAAGAGGCTGTATCAAAAGTCCACCACCTCCCCCCTGACTGTAAACGTCAGGGGTACTCCTCCTCAGTGAGGAGGAGAAAGTCAATGCATTGTAAATCTTTACTTTCCCCTCCTTTGCAAAGGAGGGGTGTCATGCCCGGAGGGTCATGACGGGGTGGTTAAGATACTTATAGTACAGTCTCTTTTTATTTTATTTGATCCTTCTTTACAAGATTCCCATATATGTACAATGAATGATATATCGGGGTGAAACCGTAAAGACTGCTGGCTGTGCGGATTATCTCCTGTATCCTTGGATCGCAAAACTCAACTACCTTCCCCGACTCTATGTCGATAAGATGATCATGCTGGCTGCATTGGTAAGCACGCTCAAATTGCGCAATATTCTTCCCGAACTGATGTTTGATCACGAGGTTGCAATCGAGGAGCAATTCAATTGTATTATACAGCGTTGCCCTGCTTACCCGATAGTTCTTGTTTTTCATGAAAATATAGAGTGACTCAACATCGAAATGACCGCTCCTCGAATATATCTCATCCAGGATAGCATATCTTTCTGGAGTCTTCCTGTGTCCCCTTTTTTCGAGGTATTCAGTAAATATCTGTTTGACGGTCGACCTGGTATCATCGTTAATCATATCTGGTCTAATTTAAAATAATAACAAAAGTAATTTTTTTTGTCAGAAACAGATAAAGACTTAAGAGCTTAAGTTTATTCGGAAAAATCTTCGACGCGTTTAATACTATCTATTCCCCTGACGTTGGATATTTTAAGGATAAGGTTGTTAAGGTCCTGTGTATGATGAACATAAAGATCAATTGTGCCTTCGAAGATACCATCCTTAACGCTTATATTGATATTAGTCATATTGACTTTAAGTTCAGAAGAGATAATATTTGTCAGATCATTTACCAATCCGATCCTGTCGACACCCGTCATGCTTATTCTGGCAAGGAAGGAAACCAGTTTATGGATCGCCCATCTTACAGCAATAATCCTGTTTCCTTCATTTGACATAATTCTTATGGCTACCGGGCATTTAGGTTTATGAATAATGATGGAGCCTTCAGGTGAACGATATCCGATGACTTCATCGCCCGGTATGGGATTGCAGCATTTTGCAATTTCATAAGACTGCTCAGTATTTTCCACATTTTCCCTTAAAAGGAACGGCGAGGCCGGATCAATTCTTTCAACCGGGGTCTCTTCTTCTTTCCTGTCTTTTTTTGAACCGAGCAATTTGAGTTCCCAGTACTTAATGACATTTTTTGCAGGGCTTTTCTTTATAATCTTTTTGAGATTATCGAGGTTAATTGTTCCAAGCTCGATCCCCGAATACAACTCATCCTTGTTAGGCGCATCATAGGAGAGCATAAGTTTGCGGACTATTTCAGTATTAGGCGATACACCGAGTTCGTCCAGCTTCACCTCAAGAATCTCCATTCCCTTCTGGATCCTGTTAGTTGATTCTGTCTTAAGCGCATTTTTAATCGCTTCCTTGGCTTTTGATGTTGAGACAAATGAGAGCCATTCTTTTTCCGGTTTTGCTATATCCGAAGTGATTATCTCTACCTGGTCGCCGCTCATGAGCGTGGAACTTATCGGATTCAGTTTATAGTTTATTTTAGCACCGATAGCTTTATTGCCGATTTCAGTATGAATTTCATACGCAAAATCAAGTGCTGAAGCTCCCTTTGGCAGGCTCACAAGGGTCCCTTTAGGAGTGAAAACCATTATTTCTGATGAAAAAAGGTTCATCTTGAATTCGTCGAGGAACTCAATTGGGTCTTCAAGTGGGTTTTCGAGCATCATCTGGATCTGTTTTATCCATTTATCAAGCTCGGTTTCAGGTGAATTGTCACCTTTATACTTATAATGAGCGGCATATCCTCTTTCAGCAATCTCATCCATCCGCTTGCTTCTGATCTGAACCTCTACCCACCGGCCTTCAGGCCCCATAACAGTAAGGTGCAAAGCCTCGTATCCGTTTGGCTTGGGTCTGCTTACCCAGTCCCTAAGCCTGTCAGGTTTTGGCAGGTACGAATCAGTTATGATTGAATAAACGTTCCAGCAGGTCGTTTTTTCAGGGATTCCCGGCAATGGTTCAAAAACTATACGGACAGCCAGGACATCGTAAATTTCTTCGAACGGAACATTCTTCGACTGCATCTTTTTCCAGATCGAAAAGATCGATTTTGGACGGCCACTTATGTCGAAAGTAAGACCTGACTCTTTCAATTTGTTAATTATCGGGAGGCTGAACTTGTTTATCAGGGCATAGTATTTCTTTTCCCCATGCTTCATCTTTGAAGAGATCTCTTCGTAGATTACAGGCTGGCGGTATTTGAAACTAAGATCTTCAAGTTCGCTTTTTATTGCATAAAGTCCAATCCTGTTGGCAAGGGGAGCATATAGGAATATAGTTTCTCCGGCGATCTTCATCTTCTTGTTCTCGGGCATTGAGTCGAGAGTTCTCATATTATGAAGGCGGTCGGCAATCTTTATAAGTATAACCCTTAAATCGTCGGAAAGTGTAAGCAGCATCCGTCTGAAATTCTCAGCCTGCATCGATGAGGATGCTCCCTTGTTGTATGTTCCTGATATCTTTGTAAGACCGTCAATAAGTGAAGCAATTTTAGGTCCGAAATCCTTCTTTACATCTTCAAGGGTATAATCGGTATCTTCAACTGCATCATGAAGCAGGGCAGTGGCAATTGATCTGGCGCCGAGACCTATTTCCTGGTTTACTATTTTTGCAACGCTGATGGGGTGGAGGATATAGGGCTCACCGGATTTCCGTCGCATGTTCCAGTGAGCTTTGTTAGCTACATTGAACGCTTTATCGATCAGCTCCCGGTCTCCCGGCTTGTTGCACCGTAACAGATTGTTTACCAGCGAATCATATTCAGACTGAATACGTTTTATATCTTCTTCATCAAAAATATCCTTACTCCCCATAAAAACTCAATGTATCCTTTTCTGTTTATTACAAAGTTAACTTTATTAGGCTAATTTTTAGCAATAAGCCTGTCAGGCCTTAAAATATGCTTTTAGTTTTTTATTACTGTCAGTGTCCCTGTACGCGTGATATTTCTGCCGGTAGGAGTTGTTAATTTCAAAAACCACAGATAGACTCCCTTTGAAACAATGCTTCCGCCTGTCGAACCATCCCAGGATTCATTATAATCGCGCGTTTCAAAAACCGTTTTTCTTTGCCTGTCGGTAATTAATAACTGATAGGTTGAAGGAGCGAATGTGATGACAGGCTTGAAGAGGTCATTAAGTCCATCCCCGTCAGGTGAAAAGATGTTAGGAACTGTAATAGTTTCTTTAATTGAAATACATGTGGTATCTGAAATGCTCTCTCCGGTTATTCCATATGGGTTACCAGCTTCGGATGCAACTGTGTAAAAACAGGCCTTTCCCTGCTTAAGGTTGTACATAATTTCCGGAATACTGAGCGAATATATTGTATCAGCGGGACCAGTTGATGCTTTTTCAGAAAACCCTCCGCCTGTATCCATATATACTCTGTACGTAGAAACATTGCCAAGCCAGTCGTGATATTTGTTCCATTTCAGAATTATTTCATTCCCATCGTTCTGTGAATCAAGGACAATATTGGAAGCATTGTTTGAACTGACCCTATGATTTTTGCAGATAACTGCTGAAAGTTTGTAAAAATTCAATACATTCGTCTTAGCAGTATTATCTGTGTAAGTTACTGATTTAATATTAGTTCCGGTTATCTGTGCAATTTGCTGAAAAGAACCTGAATATCCTGTTTTCCTTTCAAGAGCAAAAGTGTCAATTTCAGAAGATGGATCAATGCTGAATGACAGAGAAATCCTGTTTTTTTCTGTCACAGTTGCGTAATCAGCATTGATCCAGGCCGGGGGATTCTGCATTTTAGTTTTCAGGCAAGCTCTGTATGATGATGAAGTTGTCCCTCCATTAAGACTAGCCAGGACTTTAAAACAATACTCCGAATTAATTGTAAAATCTTTTAAAACAAAGCTGGAAGCTTCAGGAGGTACACTTCCTATTTCACTGAAACTGTTTCCGTTTTGTGACATCAGAATTGTATATTTTGTAACAATTTGTGGGGAAGGAGGGGTATACTTGTTCCATGTAATATTTATCTTCCTTTCACAGGTATCAATCCTGGTTTCTGCAAATATTGTACTCAGTATATTCGAAAGCTCACTGGCACATTTTGGAGACCTGAATGCAGCAATTCTGTACTGGAAACTTTTATATTGAATTCTTGTGTCTGAATAGCTTGTTACTGACGGATTCCAGAGAGTATCAATTGCAAAAAAGCCGGGATTACCAAGCCTGGTTTCGTAGATGTATACTATATAAGCAGCAACACCGGATGATGGACTCAGGGTCCAGTTCAGCAGTGTTGAAGATGTTTCAGGTATTACAGAAACATATGTTAGTTCGGGAGGAGATGGAACTTCGCATTCGTTTTGAGCAAAAACACAATTCACATGGATGCTTAGGAAAACAAATACAATATATAAATACTTTTTATTCACTTTTAACCAACTGTAATCTCGTATAAATCATCCAGTTTGTAATACGTATTTGCCAGCCTTAATATTTCATCAGGAGTGATTGTCCTTATTGTATTCATCATCCTGACAAAATAATTCAAATCAAGACCGAATTCCCAAACTGCCTTAAAGCTATCAGCAATGGCAAAAGGTCCGTCAAACATTCTGATCATCTCGCCGGACATATAACTCCTCACAACTTCAATTTCATCCTGTGCAACAGGTACTTTTAGGAGAAGGCGTATTTCTTTATATATCTCATCAATTGCCTGTTCTTTGTTCTCTTTGCCTACCTCGGTTGAGATCAATTTGAAACCTGACTGATCAAAAGATGAAACCGAAGAATGAATTCCATAAGTAAAGCCTTTTTCTTCCCTTATGTTTTTCATCAGCCGCGATCCAAAATAACCTCCCAATAGTGTGTTAAGGAATTTCAACCCCGGATAGTCCGAATGGCATTTGTTTATTATCGGAGAACCAATCCTTATTGCTGTCTGGATCGCTCCTTTCTTGATTAAATGGTCCTTTTTAACTGATTCACCTTTGATGATGTTCTTTGAGTCCTCTTTATATATTTTTTCTGAATGAAGGTTGCCGAAAAAATTCTCAAAAAATTCAACTGCCCTTTCGGGTATCCGGCCCGATACAATCATTGTCATAATTTCAGGCACATAGAATTTGGAGTGAAAATCTTTCAGCAGGGATGGCACCATCCCTTCAAAATCAGTCACTTGAACCATCCGGCCATACGGATGATGCGAACCAAAAATTGATTCAAAAAACTTATCATTAGCAATATTCTGAACTTTCTCCCTGTTGATCCTGTACCAGCTAAGCCTTTTTTTCATGAGAAGATCGAGCTCCTTTTCAGGAAATTCAGGGTGGAAAAGTATCTCAACAATTAATTCCAGAGCCTTTTCAAAATGTTTATTAAGAAAATAGACAATTAATCCAGCTGTATCCTTCTCTGCAGTCAGGTTAAGAAATATTCCGTAGTAATCGAGTATGCTGTTCAGCTCTTCAGAGGTGTATTTTTCCGAACCTTCAGTCAGCATCATATTGACTGATGTTGCCAGTAAGGGCAGGTATTCCAGAGCCATCCCTGCCCTGAAAACAAATTCGATCCTCATAATGTCCTCGGTACCTGCATCAATAAGGTACACTGATGTTCCATTCCTGAGAGTTGCAGATTTTACCGGAACAAGTATTCTGGCATCAAAAGGATGAACAGGTGGCTGTAATCGCTGGAGTTTTACCATGGTTATTTCTTACTGGCTGTGAGGTAAAACAATGTAGTACAATTGTCCGGGATAAGATACTTTATTGCAGTTTCCCTCACTATTTTACTGCTTATGGCTCTGTAGCTTTCGACTTCCCTGTTCACCAGATCAGGATCGCCGAGTAATTCAAACATCGACAGATTCATGGCTTTATTCAGAATGCTGGTATTTGAAAGAACAACTGACGATTCGAACCTGTTCTTTACTTTTTCCAGCTCATAGTCTGTCAGCGCTGTGTCCTGTAGCTCATTTATTACTTCATTAACAGCTTTATCTGCAATCATTATGTCTGTACCTCTCATAAGCTTTCCGCTCAGGATAACCAGTCCTGGATCTATATCGGAAGTAATATATGCATTTATCTCGCTGAACAGGTTTTTATCCCTGACAAGCCTGTTGTAAAGTCTGCCGGATTCTCCACCGGCCAGAATATCAGTCAAAAGGTCAAGTGCATAGTAATCTTCACTCATTCGCGAACCCATATGCCATGCTTTATACAATGCATCGGAAGGAACATTCCTCCCGACAGTCAGTTCCTTTTCGTTTGTCTGAACTGGTTCCAAGGGAAGCTTTCTTTCTGCTCTGTCTCTTGCAGGTATTGAACCAAACCATTTGACTGCAAGATCATAAGCTTTGACTGGTCCGATATTTCCCGTGAGAGTGACAATTGCGTTGCCTGGTGAATAATGCTGTGAGAAAAAATCTTTTACATGCCCAAGATCGACATTTTCCAGATGTGAAATATCCATGCCAATTGTAGGCCACCTGTACGGATGGATATTATATGTCTGCGGTCGCAGCAGAAGCATAACATCGCCATAAGGCTGATTGAGGTATCGTTGCTTGAATTCTTCAATCACAACACTCTTTTGAATATCAAGCTTTTTTTGCGTGAAATCAGGTTCAAACATCCTATCTGACTCAAGCCAGAATGCAGTTTCGATGTTTCCTGAGGGCAGGGTAAGGTAATAATTTGTTATATCGTTATTTGTGAACGCATTGTTCTCACCTCCGGCAAGCTGGAGAGGCAGATCATATTCTGGAATATTTGCAGTTCCGCAGTACATAAGATGCTCGAACAGATGAGCCATACCTGTCAGAGTGGGGTCTTCATCTTTCGAACCTACGTCGTACAGGATATTCATCGCGACAAGAGGTGTTGACCTGTCCTCATGAACAATTACCCTCAATCCGTTATCCAGTTTAAACCTGCTGAAGTTTATCATTCCGGGAGATCTTACAAAAAGACAAACTTAATTAAAAAACGGGGAAGGTCTCTTATTGTTTTTATATTTGCATAACTATATACCGGTATTGCAAATAATCCATTATAAATTTAAAAAAGATGGGGAAAGACACTTTAATATTTGACCTTATTGAAAAAGAATATCAACGCCAGCTGAATGGCATTGAATTGATAGCTTCAGAGAATTTTGTCAGTCCGCAGGTCCTGGAAGCCATGGGATCGGTACTTACGAACAAATATGCTGAGGGCTATCCCGGAAACCGTTATTACGGAGGATGTGAGATTGTTGATCAGACCGAGCAGATCGCAATTGACCGGCTAAAGAAGCTTTTTGATGCTGATTATGCAAATGTGCAGCCTCATTCAGGCGCCCAGGCTAATATGGCTGTCTTTTTCACTGTTTTGAAACCCGGCGATACCTTTATGGGACTTAATCTAGCTCATGGCGGCCATCTTTCACATGGTTCACCTGTTAATTCCTCGGGGATTCTTTACAGGCCAATCGCTTATAGTGTTAAGGAAGACACCGGTCTGGTCGATTATGATATGATGGAAGAGCTTGCACTGAAGGAAAAACCTAGGATGATAATTGGCGGTGCATCGGCTTATTCCAGGGAATGGGACTATGAAAGAATGAGGAAAATTGCCGATTCAATCGGTGCGATATTAATGGTGGATATGGCTCATCCTGCCGGACTTATTGCTGCCGGCTTACTGAAGAATCCGCTGAAGTATGCTCATATAGTTACTTCTACAACGCATAAGACTCTCAGGGGACCGAGGGGAGGCATAATACTTATGGGAAAGGATTTTGTTAATCCATGGGGTATTACCACGGCCAAAGGAGAAGTCAGAATGATGTCTTCGCTTCTTAATTCAGCAGTTTTCCCGGGTGTTCAGGGTGGTCCGCTTGAACATGTGATAGCTTCAAAAGCGGTCTCTTTTGGCGAGGCTCTTCTTCCGGAATTTGGAAAATACCAGATACAGGTGAAAAAGAATGCAGCTGTAATGGCTCAGGCATTCACTGAAAAAGGATATAAAGTTGTTTCAGGAGGAACCGATAATCATCTTTTACTGATCGATCTAAGGACAAAATTTCCTGAAATATCAGGGAAAAAAGCCGAGAATGCCCTTGTGCTTTCACACATTACAGTTAATAAAAATATGGTGCCTTTCGATAGCCGATCACCTTTTCTGACATCAGGATTACGGGTCGGTACTCCTGCAATTACAACAAGGGGACTAAAGGAAGAGCATATGGGTGTTATAGTTGAGCTCATAGATGAGGTGGTCTCAAATATTGAAAATGAAAGTGTTGTTAAAAATGTCGGAGAGAAGGTTGTGAAGATGATGAAATCATTTCCTCTCTTTTCAATGTGATTTGTATATTTATCTAAATAATTCAATTCTTCTCTGAATTTTTTAATATTTTGCAAAAAAAAAGACAAATCTATTTTCCTGTGGACAAGCAAAAACTGATATTTATTGCAGATGATGATCCTGTTATAAATATGCTGGTAACGAGGCGACTGGCCGCTAATGGCTATA
>Ga0326726_10003365_pt1 | contig 14673 bp, 10 predicted proteins | sample MHFenrmetagenome_2_FD_207603 | JGI IMG/M metagenome (GOLD analysis project Ga0326726, IMG submission 207603) | Lab enriched peat soil microbial communities from Michigan Hollow, Ithaca, NY, United States - MHF15MN | ecosystem: Environmental > Terrestrial > Soil > Wetlands > Peat | place: USA...
AACCTTCTTATAGTAATCAAAGTAGATCGGGCAGCCGCCTTGCGCCTGGGCGCGGAGGAGTTGGGAGCAGGAACCGCAGGTAATGCAGTAGTTGATCTCCGCAGATTTCCCTTCGAGTATTTTCTTGGCGAAGAGCGGATCGGCCAGGGATTGGCGGCCGATGCCTACCATGTCGCAGATCCCTTCCCTCAGGTTCTTCTCCGCCCAATAGAGAAAACTCTTCTTTGCCGGGTCCGGTTCTTTCAGATCATTCTTCCCGTCCCGGAGATAGGTATACCCTGAGGCGATGATCGGGACCCGGACCTGTTTCTTGATGGCCCGGGCCCATCCGAAATGGCGGTAAATGCCCTCCGGGTAATTTTTCGTCGGCCGGACGATCTCCGGGGTGATGGCCGGGATTCCCGCAGAGACATTGATATAATCTACTCCCGCCTTCTCCATAATCCGGACCAAAGCCAGCGGCTCGGATAAATCCTCGATCACTTCATCTGGGCCGGATGTTCCAAAGCCGCCCCGAATCCCCTCATAAACGGAGAAACGAGCCCCCAATAGGAAAGACCCTCCGATTCCCACGGCTTTTTTGATCTTGTCCATGGTTTCGGAAAAGAAACGGGTCCGGTTTTCAAAGGAGCCCCCGAAGCGGTCCTTCCGGGTGTTCACCGGGCGCAGCATTTCGCCGCAGAGGTACCCGTGGCAATGCTTAAAGTCGATCCCGTCCACGCCTACCTGTTTGGCGATGAGTGCGGCTTTGGCAAAATCGTCGCCGATCTTCTCGATCTCTCCTTCCATAAGAATGTGAGTTTCCTTGCCGGGAAGGGGGTAGAGGGAGACAAGGCGCGAAAAAGCCGCCCCGCTCAGCTGTCCCGAGTGGGTGATCTGGAAGAAGATCAGGGATTTCCGATTGATCCTTTTCATCTCTTTCACCAACCGTTCCAGTACGGGTGCGTTCTTTTCGCATATTTCCAGTTGATTCTTTCGGGCCCGGCTCTCCCGGGTTACGGTGAGAGCCTCGACAATGATGATCCCGGCCCCGCCCTCGGCTAGCCTCCGGTAGCGGTCAAAGGTCAATTCCGTGGGATTTCCCGCCTCATCCCCATCGTTGCATTCCATGGGCTGGTTGACGATTCGGTTGGGGGCAGTCTTTTCGCCGATCTTAATGGGTGAATCTAAGATGCTCATTTCCTTTCCTTTCTACTCGGGTCTTTGGTTCCCCTTATAAAAATTGCGGATTGCGGATTTCGGAATGCGGATTATCAAAAAGACATAGCCACCGGCGTACACCGCTCAAGAATCATCCGGCCATCTTTTCTCTTACGGATGACGATATACTTCTGCCAATCCGGGTCTTTGATGGCCACGGGTTCCAGGTCATCAAAATGGGCGAAAAAGAGGTGGGGGCCCCGGCTTTCCTTCCGTAGGAGGGCCGCCCGCATAACCATCTCGGCCACGGTCAAAAGGTTTTCAGTTTCCAGGGTGAAAGCCACCCCTCTTGGGTCCGGGAAAATTCCTTCCCCCTTTATTTTTTCGAGCTTCTCGAGCCCCTCGGTCAACTCCCTTTCCGTCCTCACCACGCTGGCGCATCGCGAGAAGATCCTCTTTATCTCTTCCCTTGCCGCGGCAGCGGGCACTTTTCCCTTCTTAAAATCTTCCAACCTCTTTAGAACAGGTTCGACGATTCGCTTGGACAATTTCCGCTCTCCCGGATTTCCCTTGGCCTCCAAGGCCGCGGCTTGACCCGTGATTTTTCCGAAAACCTGGCCGTCGAGCAGGGCATTCCCCCCCGGCCGGTTGGCCCCGTGCTGACCGCCGGCACATTCTCCCGCAGCGTACAGGCTTTGGAGTGTGGTATTCCCCTTCCCTCGAATCTTTACTCCTCCCTGGAAGTGCTGGCCCGCTTCGGCAATCTCCAGGGCTTCTCCCTCCTGCAGATTGATCCCGTTCTCTTTCAACCACTCGACGGACTCGGGGTTGATCTCTTTCAGCCGAGTTAAAGGAGATTCATTTCGCTCTTTCTCTTTCCCATCTCCCTTGGTCTCCCGCCTATATCTTTCCTGCCATCTCGCTTCCAGGTCCTGGAAGCGGAAGCTGGAAGGATTTCGACTGTAATCCAGGAACACTTTTCTTCCCTGGGCTTTTTCTTTGGAAACGGCAACATCGATCCGATGGGTCTTCTTCTCCCGGGAGACCGGCCAGGTGGAACCCTTTTCGAAACATAGATTATGGATAAAGGAGATAGGAGTGTCGGGGGGAAAGTATCGGGGCAAAAACTCCTCTCCAAGGTTATTGACAAACCTCGGATTGGCTCGCATGAGGCTCCCCGAGCAGTTGAGCTGGGTTTTGACCGAAGCCAGCCCGATCTGGATAAATTCCATGTTCACCAGCTCAGCCCCCCCCCGGTAAGCCATGGCGTATCCGTCGCCGGTCATTCCCGGGGGATAGACATGGACGGCGAATATCTCTCCTGCCCCTCCGGTGGCCAGGATGACGGCTTTGGATAAAAAAATCTTCAGCCTCCCGGACAAGGGCCTTGATCCCTCCTGGGTATCAACGCCTATGGCCCCGATCACCCTCCCCTCTTCCAGGAGCAGATCGCAGGCCATGCAGTGCTCCACGACCTGGATATCCATGGAAGAGACCCGTCGGACCAGCGCCTCCTCGATGTGGTTGGCGGTCCGGGGACCGGTGTAGCAGGCCCGGGGGTACTCCGAGCCGTCGGTGATGAACTGATCCGCTTTCCCTTCGCCGGTCTTCGTAAAGGGAACCCCCAGCCCGTCCAGGAATTCGAATGCCCCTCCTGATTCTCTGGCCAGGATGGCCGCCAAGTCGGCATCCGAAACAAAACCTCCGATTTGAAAAATGTCCCGGGCGTGGTGCTTCCAATTGTCTGGTCCTCCGGGTGCCGTGTATGGCAGGGTGGCATGAAAGGCCATCCGGTCCGAGCAGGAAATGGCCGTGACTCCGCACTTACCCATCTCCCCTTTGGTCAGGACGGTAATTCGCCCTCCGGGAAAGGTTTCTTTGGCCTCGACGGCCGCCCGTAAAGCAGCTCCACCGCTGCCGATGATTAGGACATCGCTTTCGACGATTTCCATGAGTACTCCAGAAGGAAGGTCCCTTATCTCAAAAAAAGAACACCTCTATTTCTTGACCTTACAACCTGCCGGCTCATTTCTGCGCCTCCTCCCCCTCACCCAACCCTCTCCGGCCGGGGGAGAGGGTAAAAATGGATTAAAGTTTGAAGAGGGTGGGAAGGAATAATATCAGCCACGGCCAGAAAGCGATGACCACTAAGTCCCCGACAAGAATAAGCGTGTAAGGAATCAAGGGCTTGATGGTGTCGGTCAGCTTAATCTTGGCCAGGCTGCAGATGATAACCAGGCAGAGGCCGATGGGCGGAGCCACGATCGATATGCCGACGATGGCAATGACCAGAACGCCGTAATGGAGGGGGTGGATCCCCAGAGACTGGGCGATGGGATAGAGGATGGGGAAAAAGATCAGAATCGCCGGGAGGCCGTCCAGGATCATTCCAAAGAACAAAAAAACGGCGACACTCATGAGCAGAAAAACCGTGTATCCTCTCCCGATGGACCCGATGAAATCTCCGATCGCCTTGGGCACCTGGTGGGTGGCCAGAATCCAGGAAAACATGGTGGCCGCCCCCACCAGGAGGCAAACCACGCCGGTCATAACCGCCGTATCCACCAGGATCTTTTTCAGGTCATTCAACTTGATCTCTTTGTAGATGAAGAACGAGACGATGAAGGCATAGACCGTAGCCACGGAGGCCGCCTCGGTGGCCGTAAAGATTCCGGTGAAGATCCCCCCGAAGATGATGACCGGCATCATCAGAGGGATGATGCTGTCTTTAAAGGCCACCAGGATTTCCGCGAAGGAGGCCCTCGTCCCTTCAGCGCCCGGGAGAATTCCCCGGGAGGATTGAATGTAGATGATCACCATCAGGGTCAAGGCCATGAGGAATCCGGGGAGAAAGCCGCCCATGAAAAGCCCGGCAATGGAGATGTTCGCCATTGCCCCAAGAACCACCATGTTCAGGCAGGGCGGGATCATCATTCCCATTCCGGTCGCCGCCGCCACGATGGCCGCGGCCCTTGGGGCCTCGTACCCGGCCCGCACCATGGAGGGCAGCAGAAGGGAGCCGATGGCTGAAGCGTCGGCTATGGAAGACCCGGAAATTCCGGAGAAGAAGATCTCCGAGACGACCACGACAAATCCCAGCCCGCCCTTGATGTGGCCGACCAAGTCTTTGGCGAAGCGGACCAGTCGCTGGGAAATCCCCCCCTGCTCCATCAGCCCCCCGGCCAGGATGAAAAGAGGTATGGCCAGAAAGGGAAAGGTATCAATGCCGGAATAAAGCTTTAAGGTGACCGTGGAGATGGGAATGGTTCCCTGCCAGAAAAGGGCCAAGATACAGGCCAGGGTCATGGAGAAGGCCACGGGGACATTGATGACCAGCAGGACGCCGAAAGAGGCCAGGAGAATGAAGATGGTGCCCATCGCCTATTCCCCACCCGCCTTGCGGTCCCGCAACCGCCCAACCTCCTGCTGGATCAGGAAGATGATGATCAAAACCCCGCTCACGGGGATCGCCGAATAAGTCCAGATGTAGGATAAGTCCATGGAGGAATAGATGCGGTTCTTGTTGAACAGGAGCAGCTTGTAACCCTCGGTGACCATGGTCACGGCCACGCATCCCATGATCCAAGGGATGAGGATTTCGATCCAGTGCCGCGTCTTGGCGGACATTCTCTTGACCACCAGCTCGATGCCGAAATGCCGGACCCGCTTCACTCCGACCGCGGCTCCCAGAAAGGCCACCCATTGAAAGAGGAGCATGGCCAGGTCCTCGGACCAGGCCAGCGGGGCTTTCAGAACGAACCGGTTGAAGACCTGAAGAAAGACTACCACGGCCAAAGCCACAACCAGAACCATGCAAACCCCTTCCACCAGATTTGCCAGAATCCTTTTCAACCTCCACTCCCTTGCCAAATGATGGGAAAAGGGGGAGCCATACGCCTCCCGGAACATGGCTCCCCTTAGAACCGGCTTCCTATTTCTTGTTGACCGCCTGAACCTGGCTCAACAGTTCTTTGCCGAAGGCATACTTCTTTACGAAGGTCTCATAGACCGGCTGGATCCGTTTCATAAACGCCGGTTTGTCCACATCGGTGAAGACCTGGACCCCTTTCTCCTTCGCCCATCCCAAGGCCTTGTCTTCGTCCGCCGTGTAAATCTGGATGAAATATTTTTCCGCTTCCGCCGCGGCCTCCTTCACCTGAACCTGAAGATCCTTGGGGATGGAATCCCACCACTTCTTGCTCGCCATCAGGGGAGTCGGCAGCCAGAACTGCTGGGTCATGGAGTAGGCCTTGCAGATTTCCCAGTGCTTCGAGGTCCAAAAGAGAACCGGGGAATTTTCGGCGCCGTCGAGGACCTTCTGCTGCAGGGCCAGATAGGTTTCGCCCCAGGCCGTGGGAGTGGCGATTCCCCCCATCTCATTGATGGACTGGATGTGAATGGCGCTGGGCTGCACCCGGATCTTCAGCCCTTTCAGGTCTTCCGGCTTGCGCACGGGTTTGTTCACCGTGTAAATGCTCCGGCCCCCGTCATCGGCCCACATCATTCCAACCAGGTTCTGCTTGGCATAGATCTCGTTGAAGAATTTCGAGCCGACCGGGCTCTTGAACACCTTCCACATCTCCTCCCGGGTACTGAAGAGATAGGGCAGGTCGAAGACGTAAACCTCCGGAATCCATTCTCCGGTGAAGGAGACGGGCAGCTTGGCCATTTCCACATTTCCCATTTGAATGCCCAGGTAGAGGTCCTTCGTCTGTCCCAGCTGGGCGCTGTGGAATACCTGGATTTCAACCTGACCCTTGGTCTTCTCTTTCACCTTTTCGGCGAAATACACCCAGGACCGGGTGTGGGGATGGTCCGGAGAGAGGATGTCCGCCAGTTTGGCGGTATACTTCTTCTCCTGGGCCACCGCGCTGCCGGATAGGACCGCGAGCGCGAATACGCCGACCAAAAGAAACACGCTGATTTTTTTCATCTCACTCCTCCTTATTTAGAATTAGCTGCCTCTTACTCTTTCTGTAGGGGCGACCCGTCACGCGCTTTGCGTGATCGCCCCTACCCGCCTTTCACTCCCTCTCCACTCTCAAATGATCGCTTTATCCAACTCCACCCGCATTCCTTTCTCCGCTGAAAGGTACGCGGAGTAAATGGCTTTGACCGTCTCCACGGCCAGGTCGAGGCCGGAAACCGGATTTCGGCCGGTGATCAGGCAGTCCGCGAAATCCGCCAGCTCCTGGGGGTAGCCTCTTACCCAGTCTTCATCCGGGCTGGCGAAGTTCCAGCCCGCTTTGGTCTCCAGCTTCTCCGCAATATATTCGTCGCCGAAAATGCGGGGGTCAGGAGCGTATGCGAAAACTGTATCGCTGGGGTTGATGTTCACCTGGACCACCGCGTTAGACAGGTAGACGGTCATGGTATTACGCACCCCGCCGAGGACTCCGTCCGAAGCGCTGACCACGGCCTGGGAGCCGTCTTCGAAATTCATGATCATCGTGGCCCAGTCTTCCACGTCTTCCCATTTATCGACGATCCACTTCTGCGATTCCTTTTTGAAAGATTCCATCCGCGTATGGTGTCCCACCTCGGCGGTCACGGATTTCACCCGGATCCCTTGACCCCCTTTCAGGGCTCCTTCGTACTGCTTGAGGTGCAACACGGTCGAAACCGGGTGAGCCCCCAGCCGCAGAAGAGCCCCTCCTCCCGCCGTCTTCCATTTCCGGGAGTACCCGGCGTGGGAGCCCGAATGGCTCTCTTCCGCACGCATATCCATGACCGTCCCGCCGCTCACCCGCATGAGGTTCTTCAGCTTGGCCACCGGCGGGGCGTAGACCCAGTTTTCCGCGTAGCAGAACTGGACTTTATGCCTCCGGACGGCCTGGGTCACTTTTTCGCAATTCTCCAGAGCTTCCCGCAACATGGTCTTCCGGTCCACGGCCAGCCCCACCAGGTCTTCGGGCCGGTCCTTGCCGAAAAAACCGGACAGGGGCTTTTCGCAGATGATGTGCTTGCCCGCCTGGGCGGCCTGAATCACGAATTCGTGGTGCAGGTCCGTGGGGACGCACAAATCCACCGCATCCACATCTTTCCGGTCCAGAAGAGCGCGGTAATCACCGGCCACGGAAGGAATATGGAATTTCTTCGCCAACTCTTCGGCCCGATCTTTGGTACGCGAGGCGACCGCCGTAATTTCCACCTTCGACCCGCGCAAGGATCGGTAATTTTCCAGGTGCAGACGGGCGGCAAACTGCGCTCCCACGATTCCGATTCGGAGGGGAGTCATGAGGTTCTCCTTTTTCAGCGAATGGAGCCTTTTTTGAAGGGACAGCCTTTCCTCGCAGCTAAGAGAGCGATTCCCTTTAAAAAATATAATACGGTCCCATTTTATTCAACCGCTTTTTTGGACCGCCCCGAGGCCGTCCACACCCCGGGGAAGGAAGGGCGTTCGCTTAGGGACTTTCCAGCGGGCAGGAGATCTGGTAGAATGCCCGCGACTTCTCGTTCGGATAATCATCCTGGCGATTTCGGTTTTTGGAAGGGATCTCCGCCTAGGGTCTCAAAGGAGAGGAAACGGATATGAATCCTAAGGCCGAAGAAGGTTATTTTGATATCCTGCTTCAGGACGGAGAAATCATCGATCCGGCCCAGGGAATTCATTTAATCGGTTCCGTGGCCATTAAGAACGGGATGATTGTCGCCGTGGGAAAGGATGTTGCCGGGAAGGCCGAGAAAGTAATTCCCCTGCGGGGAAAACTGATCACCCCTGGGTTAATTGATATGCACTGCCATCCTTCCCTTGGATTCAGGGCGGGGGGAATTCCTCCCGATGAAGTGGGTCTCAATGCCGGGGTCACTCTGCTGGGCGATGGCGGGACCTCTGGCCCGGCCAATTTCCTTGCCTTCCGCAAGCTGGTCGTGGAGCCCGCCCGGACGGAAATCCTCTGCTTCCTGAATGTGGCCAAGGCGGGCCTCATCAGCCAGCCGGAAATCTACTCCCTGCGGGACATGGACGTGGACCGCGGGAAAGAGGTGATCGAGGCCAACCGGGACCTGATCCGGGGAATCAAGATTCGGGTCATCCAAGCTCTCGCCGAAGGGGTCGGCATTAAAGGCGTGGAGATGGCTAAGAAGCTGGCCGATGACCTTCACCTGCCTCTCATGATTCACATCGGAGACCCTCGGGAGCGGAAGGAAAAAGACCCGATGGACGATTTCTCCCGCCAGGCCGTCTCGCTCCTGGAGAAGGGTGATATTCTCAGCCATTACCTCACCTGGGAGCCGGGAGGGCTCATTCTGAGAGACGGGACCATCTATCCCGAATTGGAGAAAGCGCGGAAGAGGGGAGTGGTTCTGGATTCCTGCCATGGCCTTTGGCACTTCAGCTTCACCGTCGCCCGCCACGCCCTTGCCCGGGGATTCAAGCCCGACGTGATCAGCACCGACATGTCCGTCCCCAACCTTCTGGTGACCCAGTCCCTGCCCGTGACCATGTCAAAGTTTCTATGCCTGGGGCTCAGCCTGGAAGAAGTGATCGCCATGACTACCATCAACCCGGCCAGGTTCCTCGGGGAAGAAGGCAAACGGGGAAGCTTGAAGGTGGGCTTGCCTGCGCACATCACCGTTTCAGAGCTCATCAAAGGGGACTTTTTATTCGGAGACGGGAAGGGGCGCGAATCCCTGCGCGGGAACCTGCTGCTCGAACCCCGGATGGTTTTTCAAGCCGGGGAGATGAGGCCCGCCTATTCCCGGTATCATATTCCGCCTTTATTCCGAGACTGATGCAGTGTGGGTGTGAGTGTTAATGTCAGTAAAGAATTCTTTATTTCAATGCTTAATATTCTCTTTTTCTCCCTTCTACTCTCTGCCTGGATATCGAACAGTACGAAAAATTCTTTCGCCGGGATTCGGAGCAGGTCGGCAGGCTGGTGCAAAAACATGGGTTGCAAAAGAAGTGACTTTTGGGGTAGGCTGGGTGGAAAACTCAAATTTCCCTGAGGTTACTCTTGAAAAAGACCTTTCTCATCAACGATCTGGTCTGGATCGGGTTTGCTTTTGCTGCCTGTTACGGCGGACTCAAGCTGGGGTTCGGCTCTTTCCACCAGCCTCACGCGGGATTCATGCCCTTTCTCTCTGGTTTGGTCCTGGGTCTCCTGGCTCTGGTTGATTTGATCTCCGGCCTCGCCAATCGCTGGAGGGATGAAAAGAAAGACGTCGAGGTCTGGGCGAACATCAACTGGGGGAAGCTTCTGCTGACCCTGGCCCTCCTTTTCATCTATACCGCTCTTTTTTCCACCCTGGGGTTTGTGATTACCACCGTCCTCCTTCTCTTCTTTTTTTTCCGGGCCATGGAGCCAAGGCCATGGTGGGTTGTCGCGATTTCCTCGGTGACCTGCACCGGGCTCTTTTACCTGGCTTTTAAAATCGGCCTGGAAAGTCAACTGCCCAGTGGAATTTTCGGATTTTAAGATAGGAGCCGGATTTGGAACTTTTGAATTTCCTCCTGTTGGGGTTCTCGGTTGCCCTTGAGCCGGCGAACCTCTTCTACTGTTTCATCGGCGTGGTCATCGGAACTTTGGTCGGAGTGCTTCCCGGTCTCGGCCCAGTGGCAGCCATGTCGCTTCTCCTCCCGGCAACTTTCCACACCACCCCCGTGGCTTCCATTATCATGCTTTCCGGCATCTATTACGGGGCCATGTATGGCGGCTCGACAACCTCGATTCTGGTCAACATCCCCGGGGAAGCCGCGTCGGTCATGACCTGCATCGACGGGTACCAGATGGCCTGCAAGGGTAGGGCCGGCCCGGCTTTGGGAATCTCGGCCTTCGGATCGTTCATCGCCGGGACCGCTGGGATACTGGGGCTGATCCTGATTGCCCCTCCCCTCGTGGATTTCGCCCTGAAATTCGGGCCCCCCGAATATTTCTCCCTGATGGTCCTGGGGTTGATGATCCTCACCTTCCTGACTTCCGCCTCCATGATCCGGGCCCTCATGATGGCCGCTTTTGGGCTGGTGGTGGGAACGATGGGGCTGGACAACATTTCCGGCCTGGCCAGGTTTACCTTCAATATTCCTGAACTGCTGGACGGCGTAGGCCTCGTTCCCGTGGTCATGGGGCTCTTCGGAATTTCCGAAGTTCTGCTGAACATCGAGCTCAAAGTCAAACGGGAGGTCTTTACTACCAAAGTTAAGGGGCTATTGCCAACGCTGGAAGACTGGGGCAAATCGATCTGGTCGATCATCCGAGGAACCATTCTGGGTTTCTTCCTGGGAATTCTTCCGGGGGGAGGCGCGGTCATCGCCTCCTTTGTTTCCTACGCCATTGAGAAGCGGGTCTCCAAGCATCCGGAGGAGTTTGGCAAGGGGGCCATCGAGGGAGTCGCCGCCCCGGAATCGGCCAACAATTCCGCTGCCCAGGGGGCTTTCATTCCCCTTCTGACCTTGGGAATCCCCTCCAACGTGGTCATGGCCATGCTCCTGGGAGCGTTGATCATTCACGGGGTGACTCCGGGTCCTTTGCTTCTGTCCCAGCATCCCCAGCTCTTCTGGGGGGTGGTGGCCAGCATGTACGTGGGCAACGCCATGCTCCTGGCCCTGAACCTTCCCCTCATCGGGATGTGGGTGCAGCTCCTGAGAGTTCCCTATTCCATTCTCTTTCCCATCATCATCCTCTTCTGCCTCCTCGGATCCTACTCCATCAATAACAGCACCACCGATGTGGCCATCATGCTGGTCTTCGGAGTGATCGGATATTTGATGAAAAAGCTCTCCTTGGAAGCCGCGCCCATGGTCCTGGCTTTCGTTCTCGGCCCGATGATGGAGACCGCTCTTCGGCAGGCGCTCATCAAGTCCAAGGGTAGTTTTTCCATTTTCTTCACCCGGCCGATTTCGGCCACCTGCCTCATCATCGCCATTGCCCTGATGATCATGCCCCTGCTTCCCTGGTTCCGCCGTCGCCGGCCGGGGGTGAAGCTGGAGCATGAAGACGTAACCTGATGGGACGCAGATAAACGCAGATGAACACAGATAAAATAGGAAAGTCCCTAAAGTTTAAGGCACGGTTTTATCGCCTTTGATTCCGAAATTTTTTGGGGCGCGAATGAACGCGGATACACACAGATAAAGGTCCATGAATAGACCTTAAGGGTTCGATTATTTTGATTAGGAGGAAACATGAAAAGCTGGAAACATTTTTCAGTCGGAGTTTCGGTTATCTTCAGTCTGATTCTGGGATGGGGAATTCCGGGGTGGGCTCAGGATTTCCCGGCCAAACCTATTACCTTCGTCATTCCCTATCCGGCGGGGGGATCGACCGATTTGACCGGGCGGGCCTTAGCCAATGCTGCTAAGAAATACCTTGCGCAGCCGATTATCTGCGAGAACAAATCCGGGGGCGGGGGGACAGTGGGCCCCACTCTAGTGATCACCAAGCCTGCCGATGGATATACCATCGGCATATCCCACGGGGCCGCCACCATCGCCTGGCACATGGGGAAGCTCAATTTCAGTCCCCTCGACGATACCACCCCGATCATACGCTATACTTCTTACGTGTTCGGCATGGTGGTCCGTGCCGACTCTCAGTGGAAGACGATCCAGGAATTTGTGAGATATGCCAAAGAGAACCCCGGAAAACTAACCTATGGCACTCCTGGTGTGGGTACGAACCCGCACTTGGCGGTTGAGGAATTGAGCATGATAACCGGGATCCAGTTGGTGCACATGCCTTTCAAAGGGGGCGCCGAGAGCAACACGGCCCTTCTGGGCGGACATATCGACGCAATCTCCGACTCCACAAGCTGGGGACCCCTGGTGGATGCGGAGAAATTCAGGCTACTTGTAACCTACGCACCCCAGCGAATGCCCCGTTATCCCCAGGTGCCGACGTTGAAGGAAGCCGGGTATGATATGGTCTATTCCTCCCCGCTGCAGATTATTGGCCCCAAGGGGATACCCAAGCCGATCGTGGCCAAGCTTCACGATGCCTTCAGAAAATCCCTGGATGACCCTGATTATCTCGCGATCCTTAAGAAATACGACATGTCTTTGAACTACCTGGGTCCGGAAGACCTGGAAAAGGCCATTGGCCAGGAATCCGAACAGATCAAAAGAGTCGTCCAGAAGCTGGGGTTGGACAAGAAGTAGAAAAATGAATTGCTGATTGGAGGTTAATAAAATGAAGAGGATCAGCTTGAAGTCTCGGTAGACTTGACAGGGACGGCAGAGGCTGGTACTTTTTTCTTCGGAATACTGAAGGGAATTTTTCAAAGGAGGGTTTCGATGAAACGGAGTTGTATCGTTGTCCTGGCAATCATGACCATGTTTCCGGGGTTGGGATTATCGGCCTTCGCCGCCGAATATCCCACCAAGCCGATCACTCTCGTGATTCAATATCCCCCCGGGGGTTCGACGGACCTGACTGCCCGGGCCTTAGCGAATGGAGCAAGAAAATACCTGGGCCAGCCGGTCATCTGCGAAAACAAGGCAGGAGGTGGAGGCACGGTGGGAGTCGCCATCGTTGCTTCCAAACCGGCTGACGGCTACACCATCGGCATCGTCACCAGCAGCCCCACCATGGCTTTTCACATGGGAAAGCTGAACTTCCATCCCCTCAATGACCTGACCCCCATCATGCGCTGGGGAAACTATCTCTTTGGAATCACCGTTCGCTCCGATTCGCAATTTAAAACCATGCAGGAAGTCATGCAGTACATCAAACAGAACCCGGAGAAACTGTCCTACGGGTCCCCGGGGGTAGGGACTCCCCCGCACCTGGCCATGGAGGAGTTAAGCATGGTCGCCAATGTGAAGTTTACCCATATCCCGGCGAAGGGCATCGCGGAGACTAACACCGCCCTTCTGGGCGGCCACATCGATCTGATTTCTGACTCTTCGGGGTGGGCTCCTTTGGTGGATGCCGGAAAATTCCGGCTGGTTGCCATTTGGAGTGAGCAGCGGTGCGAACGTTATCCTCAGGTGCCAACTATGAAAGAGATCGGGTATGACGTGGTGGCCCGGAGCCACCTGGGAGTCATCGGCCCCAAGGGAATGCCCAAGCCCATCGTTGCCAAGCTCGCGGATGCTTTCAAGAAGGCCATGGACGATCCGGAATTCAAAGCGGTCATGAAAAAATTTGACATGCCCTCTTTTTACGCGGGTACGGAAGGTTATGAGAAGTACCTGCGGACCGATTTCGAGAATATGGAAAAACTGGTAAAAAAGCTGGGATTGGACAAACAGTAAGGGCGGTACGCGAACCGTCCCTACATCGGGGTGATATCGCCATCACGTCGGGGCGATTTACGAATTGCCCCGACCCTAGAGGATCGGCCGGGGCCAAAAGCCCCGGCTTTTTTATTTGTTGCCGAATTTGGATTCCTGCCCCGGCCCTTGAATCGTTCCTGTCTTTTCTTTTTTTCCTCGATTCGCTCCGGCGGCCGTGGCGTCGATCACCATGGAAGTCAAATGCGGAACTTCTTTCCTTCCTTTCCCAATAGGGAGATTTAACTCAGCTGCCCGACTCTCACTCACAGACGGCATCGGACCCCCCAAAAGGGCAGGGAAAACTTTTCAGTTCAGGATGAATATAAAAAAAGGGCCCTAGGCTCTCAATAAAAAGTTTCTTTCACGAATCGATTTTCTCCAAAAAAAGTCTCCAAACTCTCCAAAAAGGCCTTGACAAGGAAAATGGGAAGCGATAGAGTCTGCTCCTACATTTTGTGGAATAAATGAAATTTTTTCTACATTCCAAATGAATCTCTTTTTTCACGAAAGAGTCCAAGGAAAACACTCCAAGCTGACCCGAAGCTGGGTCGCCCTGACGCGATATATTTTACACCACGACCGGAAGCACCTTTCCTTTGTTCAATTTTTAGAAAAGCCAGCCAATCGATTCTTGCTTTTCCTTCAGAATTGTGAGTCTATCTTGAGCAGGAGACCCCTTCCCTTTCTTTTTGCGGCTCAGGATTTTTTCGGAATAGAAAATCATACCCAAAAGTTTCGTAGGTTAAGCGATGTCTACCAGCAAACTACGGTATCTATTTAATCCGCTAAGAATCGGAGCCATGGAGGTCAAGAATCGGTTGGTCATGGCCCCCATGGGCACCAACTTAGCGAGCCCGGAAGGAAAGGTCACCCCCTACCTGGTCAGCTACTATCAGGCCCGAGCCCGAGGCGGCGTAGGTCTGATCATCACCGATGACACAACGATCACCTCCTCCGCGATCTATCATCCGAACGGCCTGCGTCTTGACCAGGATCCCCTCATTCAGAGCTGGAAGGAATTGACCCAGGCGGTTCACGCCTATGGGGCCAAGATCGCCCCCCAACTCGTTCACCCTAGCTTCAATGCCCCTTCCGTCTTTTCAGGTGTGCAGCCGGTCGCTGCTTCCCCCATCCCCTCCCGCCGGTTCAGGGAAATTCCCCGAGAGCTGACGGTCGAGGAAATCAAAGAAATCGTCCGGCAATTCGGGGAGGCTTCCCGCCGGGCCCAAGAAGCGGAATGCGATGCGGTGCAAATTCATTGCGCGCACATGCACCATCTTCTGGGCGGCTTCCTTTCCCCCCTCTATAATAAACGG
>Ga0326726_10003366_pt1 | contig 14672 bp, 12 predicted proteins | sample MHFenrmetagenome_2_FD_207603 | JGI IMG/M metagenome (GOLD analysis project Ga0326726, IMG submission 207603) | Lab enriched peat soil microbial communities from Michigan Hollow, Ithaca, NY, United States - MHF15MN | ecosystem: Environmental > Terrestrial > Soil > Wetlands > Peat | place: USA...
TTCGCACAAAGATTCCAAAGCCAGGGCATTGGTACGTCGCCATAGATATGAACGGCCTTCAGGGATCGGTGAGTACCGCGGTCAATGTGTTTCCGGGAGATCTTGCCAAGGAAACCAGGGGACACGGGTAATTGGTCGTTTGCCCTCCCGGACCGGAAACTCCTGGTTCTGCCTCTTCTGGTCAAGGTTTATACGACCCCGTATACGTAAGCCCGGAAATCCGAACCGATCATGAGTCGATTTATCTATTAATCAGGGGATCGCGTCAGGTATTCTCGGTATATCACCTTAAGTGATGAACGTATAGCTCATAGGCTTTGTTTAATAAAGCATATGCAGGAATATATGCGGAAAGAAAAAGTATAAATGTTGATGATGTTTGTTTCTTCAGTCAGCGGATGATGTGAATCGCTCTTACCCCCCCCTCAGTCATTCTGGTTATCCTTCTGTGTTTGGTCATTTCCCCATCTATACCCCGACAGGTCTTGTTCATGACCTTCCGGTCAGCTCAAGCCTGGCAATTCGGTTTCGTGTTCTGCACGTTCACCGGATTTAACTGAGCCAATCGAGAGTCCTGGTGACAAGTTGCCAGTCTGGAAAAGTATTCGAGATCAATGAGTTTACAGTTTTCCGACGAGTAAGTTCAAGAGTTCAATTGCCCTGTCAAGAAGGCAGACGAAAAGTAGTTGTAGTACCAAACCCGGAAAATCCGGAAAAAAAACGGTGTGAGCCAGCAATGGTGCTGAATTTCAGCAGCAGAAACCTGTTCTCATCGCTCTGAATAAAATGATAACAGGAGTCGAACGATGAAAAAATCCATCTGGCTTGCAGCCGGAGTCGCAGGAATGCTGCTCGGTAACGCAGCAACTGAAGCTGATGCCGCAGGTAACGCACAAATCTACGCAAAGAACGGTCGCTCTTTTGTGATAGAGTCGCGGCCTAATTTTATCATGCTGCCGGAACAGGGGTTCTCAGTAGCAGTGGGAAGCCGATATGATATCGTCTTCTTCGACAACCGCTACTATATCAACCAGAATGGGGCATGGTACCGTTCGTCCAACTACCATGGACCATGGAAGTACATCCGTGAAAACAACCTTCCATCCAAGATCAGGAGACATAGCCTGGATGATATAAGGCGGTTCCGTGACAACGAGTACAACAGGAACAACCACACCAATCGCCTGGAGCAGCAGCGTAACGACGAAAACAGCAGAAGAACTCTCGAGCAACAGCGAAGCGATGAGAACAACAAAAGAGTTCTCGATCAGCAACGCGGTGACGAAAACAATAAACGGCTTCTGGACCAGCAGCGAAGTGACGAAAACAACAAAAGGCTTCTGGACCAGCAGCGCAGTGACGAAAACAACAGAAGAACCCTGGAACAGCAGCGTAGTGATGAAAACCGCAAGAGATAACGATATTTCGTCTCGTGGTTAAACGCAACTGACAGGTTCAGTATTTATGCAGAACAGCAAGAGGCGCTGGAGATTTTCAGCGCCCTTTTGTCCCTGGGGAATGAACAACGGAGAATGACGATTCCAGTCGCATTGCCATGACTGGACGATCCAACTTAAACAGGAGATTCGTTATGAGTTTGCGTGATGCTTACAAAAACAAAGCCGAGGCAGAGGTTGAGCTCGCTCAGGCGAGATTAGCTGAATTCAAGGCAAAAGCGAAAAATTTTTCAGCCGAAACCCGTCTCAAATATGCTGAACAGGTTGACAATCTCGAGCATGGGGTTGAAACTGCCAAGGCTAAGCTGAAAGAGCTTGGAGAGGCCGGTGAGGACGCATGGGAGCATTTAAAAGACGGCGTTGAGCATGCTTTGCGTTCATTAAGTACCGCTATTCGGGATATTGCAGACAAATTTAAAGATTGAATATACCCGACAAGTCAATGAGGCTGGCGCCCGGAAAATACCAGTAGCGGATTTGTCGCTATGGTTATCAATCGGCGAATGACGGCGGGCGATGCCTATTATACGTAGCCAGGAAGGTCCCTCATTTTTCTGACTACGTATGTATTTTCAAGCAAAATATTCATTGTAACCGTCTCCGAACAGTGTTCGGTCGGTTGCACTGGTCGGCTGTCGATAAGGATTTTCACCTTCTTTGTGAGAATATCGCAGGGGGGATGTATCCAGCCGCTTAAGAATCAAAGATTTACCCTTTTCCACCTGATGCCCGCTGATGTGGTGCATTGACTACTCGACGTTGAGTCGCATCGACGGCAATCTGTGCGTCAATCATTAAAGGGCGATGTATCTACGGGTGATGGACGATTGTTGTTTGCGCCATTTGCGGGCTCTCGTAAAGCACTCATGTAGCTATGGTCGAGAGGTCTGATTTGAGGTTGCGGCGCATGTTTTGGAGGGGGTTGTTGAACATCTGGTTGAGGTGGGCGCTTACGGCTTCAATGCCATAACCGGACCAGAATGACAAGCAAAAAAATTTGAAGGAAGTTCATGGCAAGGTCGTGCATTATAATGGCAGTACCGATGTGGATGATGCGGCCATCCTGATCCTGATATTTTTTTGCTGAGCTCAGGATCTTTTCCACAAACGAGCGTTTTATTGTATTTCTGCCGGAAAGCAGGACAGGGGCTGAATGTCGACAGACCTTCAGAAGTCAGTCTTCTTGTCCCAGGCAGAACACTCAGGGACTTAAACTACAAGTTTTTCGACAGAAGGGCGCGGTGGGGCATCGTATACGGCAGCATCGCCGGTTTGTTTCAAGGCGCTTTTGCCGAGAAGGTAGATCCGGGACAGGCTGTATTTCGAAGCGATGATATCGACAATAATGGGGCCGGCGATTCCCGCGATGGTGCCGACGACGAAGAGCAACCATATTTCGGTGATTCCTGTCCTGTTGAGGATGATGCGGGAGGCGGCAGTGAAGAAGACATGGAAAAGGTAGACAGAGTATGAGTAGTTGCCTATGGCGGCCAGGAAGCGGGAACGAATGCCGGTCAGGTAGAGGGCAACGCAGGAGATTGTGCCGACGATAAGGGCGTTGGGTGATCGTCTCGGGCCGATGTACTGGTGTCCGTAGAACAATAAAAAGAGAATGATTGCAGCCATGACAACGTATCCTGTAACATGCTGATGTTCGATGCGAAGGGGAAACCGGGTGCAGAAGATGCCGGCAAGGAAGTAGGGAAAAAGGTAGAACGCGCCTGCGATTGATAGCCATGGCGTACCGGTGTTGGCGATATAGAAGTATGATGCCGCGAAGAAGATCGCGGCGAAACCGGCTTTCGTCTGCAGCACCCTGAACTGCTCGAGAGGGATGATGACAAGGAAGATCAGCAAAAGCGATTCGAGGAACCAGTAGTGGGCCACAGGTTTCAGGTGCAGGAAGTGCCAGTCGGCAACCTGGGCGTTCGCGCCGGGGGTGACCGCCTGTATAACGGCAAAGAGGGTGCCGACGACGAGCATTGGGACGATGAGGCGCCGGATTTTTCCCTTCAGAAACGGCTTCCAGTCACCGTGAAGCGGTCTCCAGCCATAGACAAGCCCGGAAAGAAAGGTGAACAGGGGCATTCGGATGTAAGCAAGAAGCTCGTTGCTGTCCCTGAGCACCCCATCATGGAGGCGAAGGCCGTCCTGCGGCGTAATGCCGATAACGTGATAGGCGACGAGCATTATACAGGCAAGGCCGCGGAGCGTGTCGACCGGTATATTGCGCTGTTTTGCGGGGACTGACATGGGTCGGGAAATATAGGGTTGCAGGTGTTCGGGGCAGGTTAGTGACAACATGATTCATATTGTGCTCGACTATAAATCGCCGTTACGGGTGGATTCAGTTCGGAAAAACAGAATTCCGTGAAACGGCTTTTCATCAAACAGGCAAGCAAAGCACGTGGCGTGCATCATATGGCTCAAGGCCCGTATTCTGCTTGCGCCATATGCGGGGCGGTTGCGGTTTATTCAGTTCCCTGCGATCGAGAGGTCTGTTTTGAGGTTGCTGCGTTTGTTTTGAAGTGGTTTGTTGAATAGTTGGCCGAGGTGGAAGCGAAGAATTCCGCAAAGCTGGGGAAGAACCACGATGGAGCAGTGCCAGGCATACTTTTTTGCTTCAGCTTTGTTGAGATTGTAGTCATTCATGAACTTGCCGATCCTGAAAAGCCGGGGAGAGAGCATCACAGTCAGGCCGGAAAGGGGCAGAAGTGCTGCGATGATTTTGATGCCGGTGTATGGCACCAGTGCAAGAAGCAGAAGGGCGAGAAGGGTGGAACCGAGAAAAGCGCATGCCTTGATTACGATTTTATACAATTCAAATCGCCAGAAAGAGCTGCCTGCCCTGGCTTCGCGGGCTCTGACGGCGGCAAAGCCATATCCTGACCTGAAGGCTCTCCGCAGATATTGTTTGACGGTGCTCATTGCGAGGTCGTGCTTCGTCATGGGGGCATCGAGGCGAAGTATGTCCCATCCAGCCCTGATTATTCTTCTGCTGAGTTCCGGATCTTCCCCGCCAACGAGTGATTCGTCGTACCCTCCTGTCTTTTCGAGTGCCTGACGCCGGACGAGCACGTCTCCACCGAAGCAGTCGGACTGGCCGGCGGGTCCGTTCCATTCGAGATTTCCTATCCAGTTATAGACGGTACGTTCGGGATGTATTTCGTTGCGCATTCCGAGCACCGCTCCGAGTTGGTCATCCTCTATGGCTGAGGCGGCCTTGGAGAGCCATCCGGCGTCGAGAATGGTGTCTGAATCGAGGAATTGTACGAGTGGCGATCGGCCGTTTTTCCATCCGGCGTTTCTTTGCATGCCGGGGGTCGGATATTCCGGGTTCAATGCAATGATCGAGGCCTCCCGGAAGCGTTTGGCGGTCTCGATGCTGTTGTCGGTCGATCCGCCGTCCACATAACAGATATGAAGCTTTTCCCGGGGGTAGTCGCACCGGAGAATCGAGTCGATGCAGCGGGCCAGCGTTTTACTGCAGTTGACCCCTATGAGAACACAGTCGATGTCTGGCTGATTCATAACCCTTGATGGATTGAAATTTATCTCAGTCGTTGGCCACGCTCACTGACGCAGAGGGAGATGTTTTTTTCTGGCGTGAGAGGATGGTGAGCGCCTGGTTGAACTTGTTGAGCAGCGATTTCTGGGAAAGGCAGGTCAGGAGGCACAGTTTATCGCATCCTATGGCGGCCTTAAGGATTTTCTTTGCCTGCGCCCCGGTCCAGAACTCTTTTGCCGATTGCTTGGTGGTGTCGCCGATGCCGGGAAAATGGAAACACAGTTTCACTTCGCCGTCCGGCCGGATGTAGAACTCCTGCAGGCCTATCCTGCAAGGCATGTTCTCGGGTGAGGCGGTCTCTTTACGAAAACTTGAAGTCATCAGACCCAGAATCCTTCGCTGTTCTTGATCTGAGAACCGGTGCGCTAAATGGAAATCAGATTCTGCATCATCCGGTCAAGTTCCGGCCAATCCTTTTCTTCCATCCAGAGCTCATCGTAAGTTTCGCTGGCTGGTGCTATCCAGGGTTTATGATTTTTATGAGAGTAAGTGAGAATGTGATCGGGGCGGCAGGCAAATGGTCATCGTTGTCCTCAACGTGCCTGCTCCCGAGTGGTTCTTATCCATGCCGAGCTTTTCTTGCGGACCAGCATCGCGGCGTAGAGCGGGATTTTCCAGAGAATGTAGAGCGGCGCGGCGGCAAGAACCATCCATGTGGAGAGGGAGGCCTTGCGCTGGATCTGTCCCGAGATGACGTAGAGCACGAGTATGGCCCACCACACGGCCACTGCCATGACCCACGGGCCGTTCAGCAGTGCTGTCGATGCTGCGGTACCCAGTGCGAAGAGCATGACCAGGAGTGTCAGCGGCGGCGTGGCGAGTTCGGAGAGCGCGACGAGGTAACGGAACCGGCCAGTTTGTGCAAAGAGCTTCAGGAGGGGGCCGGCCATGTTCCTGACGAGGGTGAAACGCCCGCCCTCCCAGCGGCTGCGCTGGCTCGACGCGTTTTTGCCGGAGGTGACCATTTCGCTGCGGATGACAGCGTCGGGGTTGTAGTGCACGCTGATATCCTCCTGCAGGAGGCGCAGGCTGAACTCCATGTCTTCGACGATCGAGTGGCAGGGCCATCCGGTGCGCTGGAGCAGGCTGGTGCTGAATGCCATGCCGTTGCCCTTGAGTACGCAGGTGCCCGAGAGCCGGCACGAACCGGCCATGCGCAGGTGGTTGAAGACGTTGAAGGCTGCGTCGATCAGCCCAGGGCGCCATCCAGCCTCCGGATTGCTGACGCCGTTGTAAGCCTGGATGGCCAGGATGCCGGGTTGGCTCAGCGAGGCGCTTATTTCGCGCAGGTAGTTCCTGTCAGGCGTGACGTCAGCGTCGATGATGGTTATGACATCGGTATTGCTGTAGCGAGCCCTGCACTCTTTGAGGAACCAGTCGAGCGCCTGGCCCTTTCCCCTGCGGCTGGTGTCGGTGCGTTCCGCCACGACAGCGCCTTCGCTTCGGGCCGCTTCGGCGGTGCAGTCAGTGCAGTTGTCGGCAATGACGTGGATTTCAAAACGTTCGGCGGGATAGTCGCATGCAAGGACGCTCCGTATGGTGCGCCTGATGCCCTCTTCCTCATTATGGGCGGGAATGAGCACGCCGATTTTCAGTAACCGGTTTTCAGTCCTGTTTTCCTTTTTGAACAGGTATGCGGCGATGGTGACTGCAAGCAGGTAGGCCGCCGGAAGTGAGAAGAGGACTACCAGGACTTTGATCGCGAATTCGATGATCGTCATATCCTGCTCTCCACATTCTGGAAATGGCTGACCATCTGGTCGTTGTTACGGTGCTGATTATAGCGTTCCGCCACTTTGAGCCGCCCGGCTTTTCCCATCCTGTTTCGCATCCCGGCACTGTCAAGCAACTTCCTGATCTGGCCTGCCAGATCGTTGGGGTCTCCCGGGATGGCAAGGAGACCGTCTTCTTCATGCTCTATGAGTTCGGGTATGCCGGTGATGCGGGTCGAAATGACCGGTATCTCTTTGGCCATGGCCTCCATCAGCACGACCGGCACACCTTCGGCAAAGCTTGCAAGTACGAAGATATCTGCCCGGTCGTAATAGGTGCGGACCTTGTCCTGGCCGAGGGCTCCGGTAAAGGTGACGTTTCCTGTGAGGTTTGCCGATTTGCTCCAGGCTTCGAGCGACTTTCTGTCGGGGCCGTCGCCTACCATTGTAAGGTGGAACGGGACTCCCGCGTTTTTGAGGATGGAACAGGCTTCGAGCAGGATATGCTGCCCTTTCGCTGGCACCAGCCTTCCGACGCAGAGCAGTTCGGGTACTCTGTTTCCGGGCTCCGGCCTCGGGGTGTAGATCTCCGGGTCGATGCCGCAACGTACGATATGGAAGCGGTCCCATATATCCACATCGCTGATGCGCATGATCTGGCTTCGGCAATAGTGGCTGATACAGCGGACAAACGAAGCTTCGCTCACTTTTTCGGCGAGCATGGCCGAATCGACTGTGTAGAAGATGTCGGGACCGTGTACGGAAATGCTGAAGGAGATGCCTCCGTAGCGCTTCATGAGCATGGCCACGATCGCGGTAGGGTTACCGAAATGTTCGTGTATGTGGGTTACGCCATTGCGGTGAGCCCATTGCAGCAGGATGCCGGCTTCGGCGAAGTAAGCAGCGGCCTTGACCGGGTTTTTTGGCCCACGGGTCAGCAGTTTCAGCGCTGCGGCGCTCATGGTCAGATAGCCGCCGGGGTTTTTCATCAGGCAGTGCAGGTGGGCCTTGAGGATGGAAGCTGGTGACTGTGAAAGCACCATGAGGGTGTTTTCCGCCTCCTGTTGTTCGGCAGGGGTCATGATGCCGAGTCCTGCAGGTTTATGGATCGAGGCTGTATGCACCGTCATGCCTGCCTTGCGGAGCGATTCGATCTCCCTGTAGATGAAGGTGTGGGAAATGGCCGGGTACTCGCTGCAGAGATACGCGATGGGTTTGTGGTTCATGTCACGGGGGGTTGGGAGTACGGTTAACGGTGCGGTCGCTTCCGTTCAGCAGTGGAAAGCAGTCCGGTTCAGCTCTTTTTATCGGCAGCTATCGTGCAGGCTTTCTGTTGTTCATAATGGTTGTTGAGCCTGATGATGAATCCGACGCCTATGCCGACAAGCGAGCCGATGTTGTTGGCAAGCGAGTTCACGACATTGAAGCTGTTGCCTGTTATGAGCGTGTAGATGGTTTCCAGGATGTAGCCTAACGGGGTCACGGCTATTGAGGCCAGAAAGGCTGTTTTTCTACTGCTGAGCAGCACCATGGGAACGAAGGCGAGAAAGGCATAGAGAAAAGCGTGGGCAATGGTGTCGATTGCTATCATCCGGTGAATGAGGGGGGGGGATGGCAGAACGCTTCCGGCGACAAGAAGCAAGAGTGTGACTCCCCAGTATCTCGTTAGTCTGGATGAGCTGTTCCATTCGTTTTTAATGATTTTGCTGTCGTAATTCATGGAGGATTCAATAAACAGGTGTGCTCTTCAAATTTTGTCAATTGATAAAACGTGACGATGCCATACATGGGTCGGTGATGAAACGCGTCGCAGGAATTACCGTTGTGCTGACTTGCACTGCGTTTTCTTCAGAGATCTCGTATTCCCCCTGGTAAGCAGCGAGCGACAGGCCGGTCAAGCCTCCGTTGAAAAGCATGTAGATCGGGTTGGTCATCGCATTGAGCAGGTTGTCGATCATGTAGATGGCCAGAAAGATAGCCATGACGGCCGGTATAGCCCATTTTTTATCTCTCCAGCAGCCTGGTTTGAAGCGAAGGAAAAAGAGGATAACCGGGGTCTGGATGGCAATGATCATGGCCATGAGGCCGAACGTTCCGTTCTGGCCGAGCGTGATGATCCACATTCCATCGGTTACGCTGAGGTCTTTGCCTTTCTCATTATAAACCCGGGAACGTCCATATCCTCCCCATCCGAAGAAGGTGCCCTGTAGAGCTTTGTTGATGAGGATGGTTTCGTTGTCGAAGCGGAACTGGAGAGACTGGGCTCGAGTAGGGCTGAACTTTTCGGCGACATATCCGGAAAGGTTCGTTCCGTCCCAGATCCCGGTTGTCCGCGTGTAAACATAAAGAGGCGGGACCAGAAGTATGATCAGTAACAGAACGACGTTTTTCATTCTGTTCGAGAGGTAGATAACGGCCAGGCCGATGAAGAGCAGTACAATGGCCCCTACAGACTTCATCGCGAAGGTTGTCAGTATCAGCAAAAGGAGAAGGTAGCGGGACGGGACAGAAAGGATTTTTTCAGGCAATTCTCCGGCATAATACATCCATGTGCCGAGAAATACTGCGAGGACCATCCACATTGAGGTCATCAGGCCGTGGTCCATGAATACCATGGGTCTGTAGCCTCCTCCGTCCCTGAGCGTCTGGAGAAAATTGTGCTGGTGGAATCCGTATGTCAGCCGGTGCAACTGCGGGCTCATGATCAGTTCAAACCAGCAGAAGGGGATATAGATGACGGCACCGATGAAGATGGCTGTGGCGAGGAGTTTTAACCCGGCGGCATCGCAGAAGTAGATCCGGGCAATGTAGTACGGAACTCCCCAGGTGATGCTCTGGTACATGGTCTGGGACAGGCCGTCATAGACTCCGAGGTCGTTGAACAATGATGAGAAAAAGGGTGAAATGCACCACAAAAGCATTGGTAGGTCGGCCGGGTTGAATCTGAATTCACGGAACCTTTCCTTGTCGGATTTCCAGGCCCAGAACAGAATGACAATGCAGGTCGCCGTCATTTTGTTGTAGGCAGGCACTCCCGTCACTTTGAATCCGGCGACAGGAAGGAACATCCAGCCGACAACGAACGCCACGGTCACGGCAAGCCGGGCGTCGAGCCGGCGGAAGAGCAGCATGACGAATGGTATCCACCCGAACAGGGCGACTGCCACCATGATGTTTCCCTGGCCTTCACCCATGCCGGTCGCAATTGTTTGCCGGTTTCTGTCGGACTGGGAACGAAATCACCTCAATGATGTTTTTCGGGTTATTCATACTGCCGTTTTTCCCGTTGCCCCAGAATTTTGGCCGGAATTCCTACGGCAGTTGCATTCTCCGGCACATCGTCGATTACGACTGCGTTGGCGCCGATCCGGGCATGGGCTCCGATGGTTACCCCACCCAGGATCCGCGCGCCTGCACCGATATCGACATGTCCTGCTATCTTCGGGGTTCCAGGAAAGCGCCCTCCTGTGCCTATGGTAACCTGCTGAAAAAACAGGCAGTTTGGGCCGATCTCAGCCTCCGGGTGGACAACGATGCCGTTCGGATGGGGCATGAGAAGTCCTCCGGCGATCTTCGAGTTGAGAGGAATGTCCGCTCCGGTGACTGCGCTCCAGAATCGATGTTGCAGTACCAGGAAAGGCGAGGCTATTCTGTCCATTATTCCGCCTTTCGATTTGAAAAGCTGATAAGCGCGAATGGTCGCCAGCAGATGCTTCGCCGGCTCATAACGCCCGGGCGTATTATGTTCCCTGTTCCAGTCCGGTTCTGTTGCGGAAATCGTCATGTTCATTTTATTTCCAGAGTTCAGGATATCGCTTCTCAAGCAGCAGGGCACTTTGTCCGCCAATCACTTTCCATGCGAACTGGAGTGCGCGTGCTTTTGCGTTTTGCCGAATTCAACCTGTTTCTGCCGAGTTTCAGCAATTTCGGTCTTTGCTGCGGCCAAGGCGTCGACTTCAAAATGCGGAATCACAATGCAGTTGACACCGTCCTGGACGATGGCCCCTTCCCCCATGGCTGTTTCCGAGATTCAAGTCTTGATAGCCGAACAGCACCGGTGATAAGGCATGACGATGTCATTATGATGGTTTTTGCTTCTTTTTCGCAAAAACGGCAGCCGCGCCTTTTACGTATCCGCCAAACGTTATGAGCTTTCGCTTTATCGTTTCGAAAACCTGCTGTGAGGGTGGAATTTTCTGGATGAGCTCATCCATATTTCCAGTGTTGATTTTATCGAGGAATTCGGGCCGTTTTTCGAGCAATTTATCGACAGTGATGGCCCGGACTCTGCCGTTCCAGTTCAAAATCGGCGCGATTGCCGGTACTTCGAGACGTACAAGCCCTTCGGCTGAGGATCTCAGGTCCTTGTACATGGTGCTGTCGCCAAGACATATCAGCGCAACGATATCGGAGTAAAGTGCAATATGCTCGGTCAGATCGCTTTTCAGCACAGGAGGACAGTCGATACAGATAAAATCATACTCGCTTTTTGCCTGCTCGAGAAGTTCGCCGATGCGATGCTTTGGAATGCCATGTTCCTTCGTATTCCCGGCATAGAGCGTATCGGGCATATATCCTGAACCGACAACGATATAATCGCTCATGGGCGAGGCTGAGCAGAGCAGTTCGGCCAGTCCTGTCTGAGTCAGGGGACGGTCATTGAGTTTGCCGAGTGACGGGGCAGCGAGATTCGCTTCTATCATGAGTACCCTGGGCGCGATGCGGGTAAGCGCCTGAGCGCAATTGAAAGCGATAGAGGTGGCCCCGACTCCCTTATCGACGCCCGTAAACATTATGACTTGAGCATTGTTGCTCTTTTTTTCACGGCTGAACCCTATGGCGATACTATTGATGGCCATGGCAGCAGGATCGAGGGGAGCCCGGCTTACAAGCTCATTGAAAGGAATACCTTCCAGAGCTTTTACAATTGGTCTTGCACATTGATATCCGAGAGCCTGTTTGATCTCTTCAGGACGGCGAATCCGGTTGTCAAAATATTCAAACGCAAGAAAAACGGCTGCGACGCTACCGAAAGCACCACCGAAAAATATCATCAGAAGCTTTTGTGTGTTTGATCCTGTAGGCTGGTCTGGCTCGCGCGCTGCTGATTCGATGGCGATGCGCAACGGAGCCTTACCTTCTACTTCAAGTTCATGAATTCGGGTATCTACCTGATCGAGAAGGTCCCGCTTGTGTTTCAGGAGCGCCTTGAGCGATTCTCCAAGATTAAGTCCGACAGAAACGCGTACCGACTCTTTTTTGCTCTCTTCCAGTTCCTTGAGAATATCTTTTTCAGACTTTTTCGCTTTTTCGGACTTGTTGTTCGCCAATATCAGATCTTTGCGCAGATCATAATCACGCTTGCCGTAAACGACTGATTTTGCCGTATTGCGTACTTCGTCCTTGAGCTTCCTTTCGTAATCCTGCATGGCCTTCATGCGCTCTTCGACATAGATCCTGTCCGGATTGTTCGGTGTCAGGCCGTCGGTACTGCTCCGCAACTGCTGCTGTTGCTGATAGGTCCACGAACTGGTGAAGTCGAGTGATTGATTGCGCATGACCAGTTCCTCCACCATGGGAGTCAGCACAAGTGACTTCAACTGCTTTCCTGTTTTTTCTGTCTCCTGATACTGGTTTTCAGATGCAACCCGATCGTACAGGGCGTTAACGTAAACCTGCTGCAACTGCTCCGATTTTTTGTTGGCGATGTTGTAGGTTTCCGCATAATCTGAAGTGGCTATATCCTTGGTGAGTATATTCAGCTTTTCTTCTATGGCGGCGATTTCGGTGCTGAGCGCCTGTTTTTCGTTTCTAAGGTAGTTCAGTCGTTCAGTATCCTGCATCTCATTGCCTTTTCTCACCTTCTCAAGAAAGACCTCCATGAAGTTGTTGACCAGGGGAGCGAGGCCCTCTTTTTTCGGGCTCGATGCGGAGACATCCAGAAGGTGGGTACCGTTGACGGTGCTGACTTTGATGATATGACTGAGGATGTCGGCGCATTTGTCCGCAGGCAGCCTGGCTGGCAGTACGGCTGCTTTCTGGCGTGGGGAGAGTTTTTCGACGGTTTTTTTGAGCGTCTCGAAATCCATCATGCGCCGTGCCTGCGTATTGGCGTAATCCTGGTAATAATTAATGATCGAAGGGTCTTCGGATTTGGTTATCAGCGAGGGGATGACCGGATCGATCCTCATGAGCGCATGAACCTCGTAGTTCGGCTTGCTGATCAGAAGGACAATCGGCACCGTCAAGGTAAAAAGGAACGAGCCGAGCACAAGGACGATCAGCCCGTAACGCTTGGCGAAGCCTGTTAAATCAAGCGGTTTTGAAGGTTTCCCGAAAGGTAGAGCTTCCCTCGGTGCGTTCTCTTTCAGCATACTGATCTCTTTTTGAGCGGCAGGAGTTCAAGCGCCCTTGTTTTTTCGTTTTCATCGAGAATGAATTTCCAGAACAGGGCTGCGCAGATCAGGACATATCCAGCTCCGCAGGCAAGAACCTGAAATATTTCTGCAAGACGTTCTGTTTGCGGCAACATCCTCGAGATGGTGAATATTATCAAGGCAGGGAAAATCGGTACCAGCGCGGGTAGTACCGAGACGGAAACGAATTCCTGAAAACGGATCTGAAATGTCCTGTTGCTTCGCCAGATGAGGAAAAATGTGCTGACAGTCATGCTGCATGCCACGGCACCCGCCGCGCCGACGAGTCCCCATGCCATGGCGCAGGCCGGGATCAGGAGTACCATCATGAGCGCCTGGACCAGCATGTATTCAAGCTCTCTGCCGTTCCGGTTTATTCCCCGGAAGATCATGGTTATCGGCCCTGTACAGAGTTGTATCGAGTATGCGGTGGAAAGCAGGATCATGACATCGGCGGCCTCCGGATACTTGTTGCCGACCCAGGCACGTATCAGTGGGTGAGCCATGGCGATAAAGAACAGGAACAGTATGGAGTTGATGATGTTCGTGAAACGGATGCTGTTGAGATAAAGCTGCCTTAGGTCAATGTTGGTGAGCCTGCTTTCGGAATTGACAGAGCGGTTGAGCAGGAACAAGAGGATCATGGTCGCCCCGGCTGCCAACAGGGCGGTTATCGTACTGTTAACCGGCAGATATCGCTTTACAGGCTCCATAAAAGAGAGGGGTACAATCGCAAGCGTAATGGTTGCTGACGCGATGTAAATGTAGTTTTTCACCCGGTCTTTCAGGGTCGGCATCCGGTCGTTGGACCATGATCCCTCCAGATGGGCTGCCGTCGATAGAAGGGGCCCGAAAGACGAAGAGGAGATGCCGCCCGCCGTAGATGGAAATTTACGTCCGATTTCAAACATGCCGCCTGCTGCAAGCCCTGAAATTGCCGTGATGAACAATCGGTCCACCGCGGTAAGAAAGATGCTCAGGATGCCAAGCACCTGTACCTTTCCGCCGAATCCGAAAAAAAGCCGTAAGTGTTCCCGGTTTATGAGTCTCCAGGAAACGGTCAGGGACGGGAGAATGCGGCGTGCAATGTTCCAGCAGCCCAGTGTCTCAAGAATGAGCCTGAACGCGAACGCATAAAGCAATCCCTTGACTCCCGCCCCGAGCCAGAGGAATGTGAGGATGGCAGCGATTTCGATCAGCCCGGCAACAGTAGTGACGGCCTTCTCTTTCGAGAATTCATGCATGCCGTTAACGATGAACCTGAAACCTCCAAGGGTGAGTTCGAGACTGAAAACGGCGGCTGTGCCGAGGAACAGCGTAGAAGCGAGAGTCTCATTCGCCCTGTCGATATGAAAGCTCTTGAGGATAAACGGCATCATCAGATAAAGCGTAGTGCAGAACAGCAGGCAGAACGAGAACGTATAGGCTACGCCGGTAGAGAGCAGCTTGCTGATATCCTGCTCCCTGCCTTCAGCAAGATAGCGGGCCGAATATCTGATATAGGTGCTGTTCACTCCAA
>Ga0326726_10003367_pt1 | contig 14670 bp, 12 predicted proteins | sample MHFenrmetagenome_2_FD_207603 | JGI IMG/M metagenome (GOLD analysis project Ga0326726, IMG submission 207603) | Lab enriched peat soil microbial communities from Michigan Hollow, Ithaca, NY, United States - MHF15MN | ecosystem: Environmental > Terrestrial > Soil > Wetlands > Peat | place: USA...
CAGCGGAATTCCGGTAGGCGTGGCCGAGTGCAGGTACGCGTCCATGCGGAGCGCCTGGGCGACGTCGGCGTCGGTCGCGACGAACACCTGGCCCAGCGGCACGGGTTGCAGCGGCTCTTCCGGCTCCTGGCGCAGCACGGCGGCGGTCCACAACCGGATCTCCTGCCGCAGCGTCGGGCTCTCGGCGGCGCGCGCGGGATCCCCCTCCGCGCCGATCACGTCGTGCAACGGCGTCGCAAGATCGGAGTACGCGAACCCGTCGGTCACCACGCCGTACACCACCCTTCCCTCTTCCCCCTTCCCGCTTCCCGCTTCGGCGACGCGCACAATCGCCCCGATCCCGATCGTAGTTTCGGTCGCGGTCCAGAAATGGAACTGGTGCGGCGTCGCCGGCTTGAGCTCGGTGGCTACGACGCGGCCGACGGGGACGGCGCTACTGCGCTGGATCACGTGCCCGTCCGCGGCAGGCGGGAGGCGGAGGCCGGGAGAAGATCCCGGGGCGCGCGGGCCTTCAGATACGTCTCCACATCGTGAATAGGGTAAAGTAACCGGTCCCACCGCCGGTCGGGCGTCGAAATCGGCGCGCGCTCGCGCGCAAGCCAGCCGCTGGTCGCGGACGCCGCGGCGACGGTGGCGTCGTGCGCCCGCGCCTCGATCCGCACCAGACCGAACAGCAGATCGTTGCCCTCCCAGGGCCACAGGCGCAGATACCACGAGTAGACCTCGTGGCGCGCCCGGCCGCGCGGCCGGAACACACTCGAGCGATGGAGCGACGGCAGCGTGAGCGCGCGCGTCAACGCCTCGCCCTCGAAGTACTGGGCACCGTGGCTCTTGATCACCCCCAGCGTGTGGGGGTGGTCGGCCAGCACGGCGGATTCGGACAAGAGCCCGTCAACCACCAGCCACTCCTCGGGCGCGAGCGAGCGCGCGTGCCGCTCGCCCAGGTCCTTCTCGAGGGCGACGCGAGCGTTCTCGATCGTGCGCCGCGCGGCCTCAAGGGCCCGGCCCGGTTGCGCCGCCTCCTCGGGAACGTCCACCAGCTCGAGCCCGCTCGCCTCGAGCGCCGCTCGCACGCCGGGTCGCAGCGCCCGGAGAGAGGCGGCGTGGAATTCACGTGTCGATTCCCCCACCGTCCCGAGCCGCCGGCCCGCGGAGCGACGCCGCACGGCGCCGGCGACGTAGGCGCGCACGATGGGGACCACGCCGTCGTAGAAGGTCACGCTCCAACGTTGGATACCGTCGAGAAAGGACACGACCGGCGGGCCCGGGGATGCTGGGTCGACGCCATACACGCCGAGCTCGGCGTCCTCCACCAGCTCGGCCCCCGCGACTTCCGTGAGGTCCGCCCGCCCGAGGCTTTCCTCGGGGACGTGGGACGCCGGCACCGCACCCGCCGCCACCATCACGTCCTTCCAGCGGGCGGGCGGCGTCAACGGGTCCTCAGGGCCCAACCGATGTAGGTAACCGTCGTGTCGTCGCTGAGGGACCGGCTGCCGTCCGCCGCCCGCTCCAACCCTTTCAGGTCCTGCACCACCATCGCATGGCGGGTAAGGTGCGCGGTGAGATCCTCGGGCGTGATGAAGCGGCCGAAGTCGTGGAAGCCCTCGGGCATGGTGTGCTCGACGTACTCCTCTTCCCAGATCAGCCGCAGGAACGCGGCCAGCGTGCGGTTGTGCGTCAGGAACCCGAGACCGCCGCCCGGAGCGAGTACGGTCGCGATGGCCGCCAGGGCGCGGTCCAGGTCGTCCACGTGCTCGAGCACGTCTACCGCGAACACCAAGTCGAACGTCCCCTCGATCCCTGTGCCCGTCAGGTCCTCCGCCGTGCCGCGGATGTACTCGATGGACAGCCCGCCCTGTGCGGCGTGGTCGCGCGCCACCGCGAGCGACTTCTCCGACGGGTCCACGCCGGTGACGACGGCGCCTTCGCGGGCCAGCGATTCCGACAAGATCCCACCGCCGCTCCCGACGTCCAAGACCCGTTTCCCGCCGAACCCGCCAAACGCATCGCGAAAGTACTCGACGCGCACGGCGTTCAGCTGATGCAGGCCCGCGAACGGCCCCTCCTCGCTCCACCACACGCCGGGCGCGCGTTCCACCAGGCGCTCGTACTTGGCCGGCTCGGAGAGCCCACCCAGCCGCGGCAGCTGATCGCTCACGGCGCCACCTTCACGCAGACGACGAGGCCGTCGCGGATCGGCACGACGGCGGAGACGAGCCGCGGGTCGGTGGCGGCACGCAGGTTGAACGCGCGGACCCCCGCCGTGTCGGGCGACTGATCGGCGGGATCCACGACGGACCCGTGGAAGAAGGCGTTGTCGCACAACAGCAGGCCGCCCTCGCGCAGCAGCGTGAGGCTCCGATCGAAGTACTGGGGGAGCGGCGCCTTGTCGGCATCGAGAAAGATGGCGTCGAACCCGGGCTCGAGGGTGCTCAGGACATCGAGCGCCGCCCCTTCGAGCACCCGCGCGCGGGAGGCGAGGCCCGCTTCGGCGAACGCCTGGCGGGCGAGCGCCGCATGGCGGGCGTCCTTCTCGATCGTGGTGAGGCGGCCCCCGGGCGGCAGGGCACGGGCCAGCCACACGCCGCTGTAGCCCGCGAGCGATCCCACCTCGAGCACGGTCGTCGCCCGGACCGCGCGCAGCAGCACGTGAAGCAGCTTGCCTTCGTCGGCGGAGATGTGGATCGGGGGGAGGCGCAGCGCCTCCTGGCGCGCGCGGATGGTGATCAGAATCGCGTCTTCGACGGCAAACAGCTCGGTGGCGTAGCGCGCGAGCCGCTCGTCCACGTTCAGGCGGTGGCCTCGAGGTTGGGGAACGGCGGCACGTCGATGAACCACAGCCCCGCAATGCGCGCCTGCTTGTCGACCTCCACCAGCAGGCGGTCCGCCACCCGCACCACGGTGACGGGACGGGAGCGGCCGAAGCGCAGATGGAAAACCGACTCGGCCTCGTTCTTCTCCACCGCGAGCGCAGTCTCCACGTCCAGCGCGGCGACACCGGGCTGCGAGCGGCGACTCGGGAACACGACCCGGCCGTCCTTCACCGTCGTGGGCGTGCTCAGCTCCGCCACGGTGCGCACGTTGTCGGGCCACGCGACCACGTCCACACCGCGCAGGCAGCCGTCCGCTACATCGATGACGACGAACGAGCCGTCGGCCCCCGACAGATCGACCGTGCCGTTGAGGCCGTTCGCCTTCGCGCCGCCCTTGCAGGCGACGGAGAGGATGTCGGTTTCCGGATCCCAGTGGTAGGTCACCTTGGGAAGCGTTCCGCCAAGCGGCTCGATGCGCGCTTCGAAGTTCATCGGCGACGCTGCCTTCCAGCGATGCGAGAGGGCGGGTAATATAGCGCCTGACTCAGGAGGAGCCAGCGATGCAGCGGCGGGAATTCGTGACGGTGGCAGGGACAGTGCTGGTGTCTGGGCGGGTACGCAGGTGGGCGGACGTAGGGGCATGGCATGCCATGCCCCTACCGCCCGCCCATGCGTCCCAGGAGCCTTCCCTGTCGCCCGCCGTATTCGCCCACCGCATCGAGCGCGCACAGGCCGAGCTCAAGACGCGCAAGTGGGACTTTCTCATCGCCACGCCGAGCGCGAACTACCGCTATTTCACCGGGGACAACCCGGGCACGAGCGAGCGCCTGATCGCCCTGATCGTGCCGGCGGTAGGCGACCCCGCCATCGTGTGCCCGGTGTTCGAGGTCGACCGCATCAAGGCTCATACGGCGATCCAGGACGTCCGAGGGTGGGAGGAGCAAGCGAATCCCTACAACTTGGTACAGAAGGTCGTCCGGGCCCGGAAACCCCGCGGCAACGGGACCATCGCGCTCGAGGCGTCCACACCATTTGCCACGTACCTCGGCCTGAAGGACGCGTTCGCCGGCTGGAAGATCGAGGACGCGACCGAAGTCACCGCGCGTCTCCGCAGCATCAAGACACCCGAGGAGATCGCGCTGATTCGGCGCGCCATCGCGATCACGGAGGACGCGCTCGCGGCGACGTTCGCCCAGCTCGTCGTCGGGACGAGAGAGCGCGACACGGCGCGCCTGCTGGTGAGCGAAATGGACCGGCGCGGCGCCCCGGGCGACGGGCTGGTGCAGTTCGGCCCCTCGAGCGCGCTGCCGCACGGCGGGCCCGCCGGTGCGTCCCTCGAGCGGGAGTCGCCCGTCCTCATCGACTGCGGCTGCCGCGTGGACGGCTACACCTCCGACATCACCCGCACCGTATGGTTCGGCGACCACCCGTCCTCCGAATTCGTCACCGTCTTCAATCTGGTCCACGACGCCCAGACGGCCGCGATCGAGCTGGGCAAGCCGCTCTTCACCCGGTGCCAGGAGATGGACCAGGCCGCGCGCCGCGTCATCACGGAGGGCGGGTTCGGGCCCTTGTTCACTCACCGCCTCGGCCACGGCATTGGCCTCGACGGCCACGAGCTGCCGTACCTCGTCGAAGGGAACGAGACCCGTCTCGAGCCGGGGATGGTATTCACCATCGAGCCCGGGATCTATCAGGTGGGAAAATTCGGCGTAAGGATCGAGGACGACTGCGTCATGACGGAGAGCGGAGTGGCGGTGCTTAGTCACCGGCCGGCGAAACTCTAGTCTGCGAGCTTCTTCGCAAACCCCACGATCTTCCCGAGGGCCCGCTCGATATCGCCCGTCGCCGCGGCGTACGACAAGCGGACGTAGCGATCGTCGCCGAACGCGGCGCCGGGAACGAGCGCGACTCCCGTAGTCGTGATGAGACGCGTGCAAAACTCCGTTCCGCTCACGCCACCGAACGAGTCCACGCGGAAGAAGAAGTAGAAGGCCCCCAGCGGATCCACGAACTCCACGCCCGGCAACTCCTGGCGGAACCGCTGCACCACGAGATCGCGGCGTTTGCGAAACTCGGCGACCATGCGCAACACGTCTTGCTCCACCCGCTCGTCGGCGAGCGCGGCGGCGGCGGCGTATTGCGCGGGATGGTTGGCTCCGGTGGTGGTGTGGGATTGGAGCGCCGCCATCGTCTTCGCCACCTTCGCCGGGGCGAGCGCGATGCCGATCCGCCAGCCAGTCATGGCGTACGCCTTGCTGACGCCGTAGATCACCACCACGCGCTCGAGCAGCTCGTCCGGCAGATCGAGGAACGACGGCGCCGGACCGGGGCCGTAGTGGATCCGCCGATAGATCTCGTCGGCGATGACCCAAACCTTCTTCGCCGCCGCCCACTGCGCGATCGCCTTGATCTCCGCATGGGTGTAGACCGCGCCCGTCGGGTTGCAGGGAGAGCAGAGGATGAGTCCCTGAGTGCCCGGCACCACGCGCTCGAGGTCGCGCACACCGACCTTGAGGCTCCACTCCGGGTCGCCCGGCACGAGCACCGGACGGGCACGCGCGAGGTGCACGATCTGGGGATATGACACCCACGCCGGTGCGGGGATCGCCACGACGTCGCCGGGCCCGAACAGGGTAAAGCAGACGTTGAACAACGACTGCTTGGAGCCGTTCGAGACCACCATGTTGTCGGCGTTGACGGGGCGGCCGCCCGAGAGCACCGAGAGATGTTTCGCGGCCGCGGCACGCAGCTCGAGGATGCCTTCGTTTGCCGGGTAGTGGGTCTTGCCCTCCCGGATCGCGCGGAGACCCGCCTCCGTTGGAATCGACGGCGTCGGAAAGTCGGGCTCCCCCGCGCCGAGGTCGATCACGTCCTCCCCCGCGGCGCGACGCCGCTTCGCCTCCTGGGAGATCGCGATCGTCGCCGAGGTTTCGAGATGCTGGAGGTTGGGAGAGAACCCCTGGGTCATGCGTCAATATCCGCACGCGCGGTCGGGGCGCGCAACGGTACGGGCAAGGCATGCTTGCCCCAACAGGCATGCCTTGCCCCCACCACCCCCGGACGCTACCATCCCGCCGGTAGTAGGGGCACGACACGTCGTGCCCTTGCCAGATTCCGCCCTTTGACAATCGAGGATCGTGTGACGACGGTAGCTGAGGCTCGCGCTGCGCTGGAGCGCGGCCGACCGGTGGTGCTGGTGACGCCCCCCGCGCCGGAGCAAGCGGGAGCGCTGTGGGAAGTGGTGGATACGCCCGGGCCACGCGCCGGGGTCAGCCCACCCGTGCTGATTGTGTGCGCCGACGAAGTGTCGGCCGCCGAGTGGGCCGCGGCCGCGCCCGCCGGCCTGCGGGTGCACGTCGTCACAGGTCTCCGCCGCAGTGAACGCTGCCTCCGCGACCTCCGCATCGACGTGCTGGCCGGCACGGTAGAAGGTCTGTCCGCGCTGGTCACCCGCTCCGCCCTCAAACTGGACGCCGTCTCCACGATCGTGGTCGCCTGGCCCGAGCTGCTAGTGGCGAGCGAGCAGGCGGGCGCGCTCGACACGCTGCTCGGCGCCGCTCCCGAGGCACGGCGGGTGGTGCTATGCTGGAATCCCGGCGCCCTGAGCGACTTCTTGGAGCGGCACGCCCGCCGCGCCGAGGTCGTGGGCAGCCCGCCGACGCAGGATGGAACGCCGCTCCCGCCCGTGGGTCCCGCGCGCTACGCCGTCGCCCCCCGCTCACGCCACGCCGCGCTGCTGCAGGACGCGCTCGACGGGCTCGATCCAAAGCAACCACTCGTGTGGAACGGAGGCGCCCTCGACACGCCGGACGCCCCTCCTCCCGACGCGGTGTTCTGCTTGCGCCTACCGACCCGGGAGCAGTTCGCCGCTCTGTCTCGCCTGGCCCAACGTGGCGAGCCACTCATCTTCCTGGACGCGACCCAGCTCCCGTACCTGCGCTCGATCGCGGCGCCGCTTGTGCCGGCACGGCTACCGTCCGCGGCGGACCGCGCCCAGGACCGCGCTCAGGCTGTACGCGCCCGGGTCGCGCGGGTGCTCGAGACGCGCCAACCCGACGGAGAGATGACCGTCCTCGCCCCGCTGTTTGAGCGCTTCGACCCTGCGGAGGTGGCGGCGGCGTTGCTGGCATTGCTGGGGGAAGAGGGAAGAGCAAAGGGCGAAGAGGGGGCGCCGGCTGCCACGTCAGCCGCCGGTGGGTCCGTGCGGGTGTTCGTCAACGTCGGCACAAAGGATCGCGCCAGCGCGAAAGACCTGGTGGGGGCGCTGATCAAGGAAGTGAAGATCGCCAAGGGCGACATCGGCCGCATCGACGTCCGGGAGACGTTCAGCGTGGTGGAGGTAGCGGCCGGCGTGGCGGATCGCGTGGTGCGGGACCTCAGCGGCGTCACGATCCGCGGCCGCCGCGCGATGGCGCGCCTCGACCGTTACAACTGAGTCGCGTGGCGCCCGGATCGTCCCGCGACCAGCCGTTTGTCCTGACAGGCTTTGCCGGCGACTCCACGAGCGGCCGTTGCACGGTGATCCGATTTGACCGGGCCGCGCGGTGGCGACGGGCGGGTGGCGCGTTGGGGAAATGGTGGGGGGTCGCCGGGCTGTGCGTGTTCATCCCGGTGGCCCACCTTCTCCTCGTCCCTTCGTTTTTCGCGCTGGGACTCTACCAGTTCACCCAGCGACTCGGTACTTCCGAGCTGGCCTGCGATGCCCGTGGGATCTGCCCCGACTGCCGCGCCGAGCAGGCGTTCGAGGTCGCGCCCCGCTGGCACGTGCCACAGACGGTGACGTGCGGCCGCTGCCAGCGCGGGCTTACGCTCTCGCTTCCAGCAGCATCCTGACCCCCAGATACGCTGACGGGCCGCCCAGCGGGGCAGCCCGTAATCAGCATCTCTAGCACCTAACACCGAACACCTAGCACCTGACACCTGCTTATTTCTTGTTATTCACCGCCATCTTCAGCTGCTTGCCTGCGCGGAACGCCGGGGCGATCGATGCCTTGATCTGGATGGTGCTGCCGGTCTTGGGATTCCGGCCCATGCGTGCCGCCCGCTTGCGGGCCTCGAAGTTTCCGAAGCCTGTGATCTGTACCTTCGCCCCCCTCTTCAGCTCGCCGGCGATAATACCCTTGTCATCGAACAGCGCGTCGATCGTGCGGCTTGCATCGGCCTTCGACATCTTGGTTCGCATCGCTAGCGCGGACGTCAGCTCGGCCTTGTTCACGAAAGGTCTCCTTTAGAGAGGGTGGGGTCCAGAAACCGTAGTCCCCACGGCCTCTATCTGGTGGGTACACCGGAAAACCCGCATAACTTGGGCACAATATGGGGATATCCCCCGATAATCCGCAAGATACGGGCACTTTTGGGGGCAGGCGCTAGGTGCGAGGTGTTAGGTGCTAGGGAGGCAACCTAGCCCTAGCACCTGACACCTGACACCTGACACCTTGTCTCCCATGCTCAACGTCGCCCTGACCGGCAACATCGCTGCGGGAAAGTCGACGGTGGTCGGGTTCCTGCGCCGCTGGGGCGCGACGATCATCGACGCCGACGAGCTGGCGCGGGAAGCGCAGGCTCCGGGGAGCGAGGTGCTGGCCGCAATCGTGCGACGCTTTAGCGCCGACGTCCTCGCGAGCGACGGGTCGCTCGACCGCGCGGCGCTGCGCTCGAAAGTGATGGGGGACGAAGCCGCGCTCACCGCGCTGAACGCGATCGTGCACCCGGCGGTGCAGCGGCGGCGGGAAGAGGTGCAGCAAGCCGCCGCACGGCGCGGCGACCTCCTGGTCGTGAACGACATTCCGCTGCTGTTCGAGGTGCTCGATCCGGCGCAGTTCGACGTGGTCGTCCTGGTGGACGCTCCTGAGGCGATGCGCCGCGCGCGGCTCCGCTCCATGCGGGGACTCTCGAACGAAGAAGCGGACCGGATGATCGCGGCGCAGATGCCGGCGGCCCGCAAACGGCCGCGCAGCCAGTTCGTGATCGAGGACGCGGGCACGCTGCCGGAGCTCGAGGCGCAGGCTCGCACGGTGCTGCGGGAGCTGCGGCGCCGCGCCGCCACCGACGCCCTGGGCCGCCCGGCAAAGACCCTGCTCCTCACCGCGGCGGACTCAAAGGATAGCCCGCTCGCGTTCGCCGAGATCGGGGCACGCTACACTGAAGCGGGACTGGCCGTCGAACGGGTCGCCGGGAGAGCCGTAGCGGCACAGGTGGCGGCCCTTCGTCCCGACGCCATCGTCGCCACCGAGCGGGCGGCCGTCGCGACGCGCACAGCGTGGGAGAAGGCGGGGCGCCCGGGCGTGTTGCTCTACCTGAGCGATGATCCCGACCCAGTGGCGGTGCGGCTGGACCTCCGCCTGTGGGGCGGCGAGCGCGTAGCGCTTGCAGAGGAGGGCGCAACCGGGCTGGCACCACGAACGGACCTGTTTCCCCCGGGCGGCGCGTCGGCTTGACACCCCCACCGGCTCCCGGTAACCTTCCGCGCCATCGAATCCTAGACGCGAGCCCTCGGCGACCCTGAATGTCGAAGATCCCTGACGACCTGCGCTACACCGAAGACCACGAGTACGTAAAGACGTCCCCCGACCCCGCCATCGTGCACGTGGGCATCACCGATCACGCGCAAAGCGAGCTGGGCGACGTGGTGTACGTCGAGCTTCCCAAACCCGGCGCCACCCTGGGCAGCGGCGAGGCGTTCGGCACCATCGAGGCCGTGAAGGCCGTGTCCGACCTGCTCACGCCGGTCGCCGGCACGGTGACCGAGGTCAACGCCACCCTGGCGAGCGATCCGGCGCTCGTGAATCGGGACCCCTACGGCGACGGCTGGATGATCAAGCTGCGGGTGAAGAACCCGGCGGACCTCGCTACATTACTCGGGAGCGCGGAGTACAAGAAGCACGTTGGAGAGTAGGTCCCCCCTGCATCGCCACGAGGACCATTTCCATGCCGACGGCCCACGCGTCACTGCTGGCTGCTGATTCATTCGTTCTGCGCCACATCGGCCCCCGTCCCAGCGACGTGGACGAGATGGTTCGCTCGCTGGGCTATGGCTCGCTCGACGAGTTCATCGCCGCCGTGGTGCCGGATGACATTCGCCTGAAGCAGCCGCTCGCCCTGCCGCCCGGGCGCGGCGAAGGAGAGGTGCTCCAGGCGCTCCGCGGGATGGCGGGGCAGAACAAGGTGTTCCGCTCGTTCATCGGGATGGGGTACTACCCCTGCTTCACGCCCCAGGTAATCCAGCGCAACGTCATGGAGAATCCCGGCTGGTACACGGCCTACACGCCCTATCAGGCGGAGATCGCCCAGGGCCGGCTGGAAGCCCTGCTCAACTACCAGACGATGGTGTCCGATCTGACGGGCCTCGAAATCGCCAACGCCTCGTTGCTCGACGAGGCCACCGCGGCAGCCGAGGCGATGCACCTGACCGAGGCGGCGACCAAGCGCGGTGGGAAGCCGGTGTACCTCGTGTCCGACGGATGTCATCCCCAGACGATCGCGGTGGTGCGCACGCGCGCCGCGGCCCGGGGGATCACGGTGGTCGTGGCCGATCCAACGACTTTCACGTTCGGGCCGGACGTGATAGGCGCGCTCCTGCAGTACCCGGCGAGCGACGGCAAGATCGAGGACTACCGCGCGCTGTGCGAGGCCGCGCATGCGGCGGGGGCTCTGGTGGCGGTCGCCACCGATTTGCTGGCCCTCACGCTGCTCGTTCCTCCCGGTGAATGGGGCGCCGACATCGCCGTGGGGTCGAGCCAGCGGTTCGGGGTCCAGATGGAATATGGCGGACCCCACGCGGCCTTCTTCGCCACCCGCGACGCCTACAAGCGGCACATCCCCGGACGCATCATCGGCGTGTCGCGCGACCCGGCTGGGCGGCCGGCGCTCCGCATGGCGCTGCAGACGCGGGAGCAGCACATCCGGCGCGAGAAGGCGACGAGCAACGTCTGCACCGCGCAGGTGCTGCTCGCGGTCATGGCCAGCATGTACGCGGTGTATCACGGGCCTGAAGGACTGCGTCGCATCGCGGAGCGCGTCCACACGCTCACGGTGCTGCTCGCCACGGCGCTGCGGCGTCTGGGCTATCGCGTGGTGCACACCGCGTTCTTCGACACGCTGTGCATCGAGGTCGAGCGCTGGGCGCTGCCGCGCCTGCTCGATGCGGCGCGCGCGCGTGGCATCAACCTGCGAACCATCGACGCCACCCACATCGGCATCTCGCTCGATGAGCCTGCCACGTTGGGCAATCTGGCGGACCTCGTCACCGTGTTCTCGCTGAACGAGGTACTGCCGTTCATGGTGGAGAACCTCGGGGCCAAGGCGGACACGGCAATCCCCGAGCGGCTGCGCCGCACCTCGGCATACCTCACGCACCCGGTGTTCCACAGGTACCGCTCGGAAACCCAGATGCTGCGCTACATCGCGGAGCTCGAGGCCCGGGACCTGTCGCTCACCGCGGGGATGATCCCGCTCGGGTCGTGCACGATGAAGCTCAACGCCACCTTCGAGATGGTGCCCGTCTCGTTGCGGGAGTGGAGCCGGCTGCATCCATTCGCGCCCCGCGAGCAGGCGCAGGGCTATCAGATGTTGTTCCGGGAGCTCGAGGATCAGCTCGCCGAGATCACCGGCTTCCCCAAGGTCTCGCTGCAGCCCAACTCCGGCGCGCAGGGCGAATTCGCCGGACTGCTGGTGTTGCGCGCCTATCACGCGTCCCGCGGCGAAGGGCATCGGGACACGTGCCTGATCCCCGTGTCGGCGCACGGCACCAATCCGGCGAGCGCCGTGATGGCGGGGCTGAAGGTGGTTCCGGTACTCTCGGACGAGCACGGCAACATCGACGTCGCCGACCTGCGCACCAAGGCGGCGGCACACCGCGATACCCTCGCCGCGCTGATGGTCACGTATCCCTCGACGCACGGCGTGTTCGAGTCGTCGATCCGGGAGATCTGCGCCATCGTCCACTCACACGGCGGGCAGGTGTACATGGACGGCGCCAACATGAACGCGCAGGTGGGCCTGTGCCGCCCCGCCGACTTCGGCGCCGACGTGTGCCACATCAATCTCCACAAGACGTTCTGCATCCCGCACGGCGGCGGCGGCCCAGGCATGGGGCCGATCTGCGTGGCCGAGCATCTAGGGCCTTTCCTGCCCGACCACCCCGTGGTGCCGCTCGGCCACGCGCAGTCGTGCGGCACGGTGTCCGCCGCACCGTGGGGCAGCTCCGCGATCCTGCCCATTTCCTGGGCGTATATCGCGGCGATGGGGCGCGGCGGCCTGGCCCATGCGACCAAGATCGCGATCCTCAACGCCAACTACATCGCGCGCCGCCTCACGGGCCACTACAACCTGCTCTACTCCGGCCAGCACGGACTCGTGGCGCACGAGTGCATCATCGACACGCGCCCCTTCAAGCAGTCGGCCGGCGTGGATGTGGAGGACATCGCGAAGCGCATCATCGACTATGGTTTCCACCCGCCCACGGTCTCGTTCCCGGAGGCCGGGACGCTGATGATCGAGCCGACCGAGAGCGAATCTCAGGAAGAGCTCGACCGGTTCTGCGATGCCATGATCGCGATTCGCGAGGAAATTCGCGAGATCGAGGAGGGGCGGATGCCGCGCGGGAATAACCTGCTCAGCAACGCGCCGCACACGCTCGAGGACTTGATCAGCGACCGCTGGGATCGCCCCTACTCGCGGGAGCGCGCGGCCTTTCCGTCGCCCGCCAACCGGCGGCACAAGGTGTGGCCGTCGGTCGGCCGCGTGGACGCGGCAGCCGGCGACCGCAATCTGGTGTGCGTGTGCCCGCCGGTGGAGACCTATGCTGAAACGGCGGCGGTCGGGCGGTAGGGGCATGGCATGCCATGCCCCTACATCCCCCGACCGCTCGACCGCCGCCGCACCCACCTGGCATCTCTTCATCGACCCCGACGGCCGCTCGGGCGCCGAGAACATGGCCGTCGATCGGGCGTTGCTGGATGAAGCCGATCGCGTTGGATCCAGCGTCCTGCGCCTGTACCGCTGGGATCCGCCTTGCCTCTCCTTCGGACGCAACGAAGCAGCCACACAGCACTACGACCGCAGGCGCATCGAGCAGCTCGGGATCGACGTGGTCCGCCGCCCCACCGGCGGCAGCGCCGTGTGGCACGAGCATGAGGTCACCTACGCAGTCGCCGCGCCAATCGAAACCTTCGGCTCGCTGCGCAGGGCGTACCGCGCGATTCACGAGCGGCTCGCCGCTGCACTGCGTTCGCTGGGCGCCGATGCTACACTGGCGCCCACCCCCCCTCCCGCCTTCCCGCCTTCCCGCCCCTCCGCCTGCTTCAGTGCCGCAGTCGGCGGCGAGATCCTCGCGGGAGGCCGCAAACTCGTCGGCTCGGCGCAGGTGCGGCAAAGCGGCGCGTTCTTGCAGCACGGATCGATTCTAATGGCAGGCTCTCAGGAGATAATCCAAGCGGTCAGCACTCAGTCTCCGGCAGTGAGCCAAGCAACAACGCTCTCGGACGTACTCGGCCGACCGATCGCGTTTGAGGAAGTCGCGAACGCCGTCGTGAGCGTCTTCACAGACCGCCCGACCGCCGCTTTATCCGACCGCCGCTTGACCCGACCGCCGCCTCACCCCTTCCTCGATCCCTCCTGGACCTGGCGCCGCTAGACGGGCGGCACAATCTTAGGCGCCATGCCACAGTGTACGGGCACGGCATACCGACCCGCCGCCGTGCTGATCGGCGTTCTGACCTTCGCCTTGACGGCCTGCCAGCGCAACGCGGGTTGCACCGGTGAGTATTGCGGTACCCTGGTGTTCGCTTCGGTCGGCGAGCCCGAGACGCTCCTCCCTCCCGTCGTGCAGTCGAGCCCGGCCCGAGATGTGAGCGACCAGGTGTTTCTCAAGCTCGCCGACCTGGGGATGCTCACTAACACGATCGGGGACGAGGACTTCACCCCGCTCCTCTCCGACCACTGGGAGTGGGAAGGGCCCCTGACCCTCGCATTCCACATCGACCCCCGGGCGCGCTGGCACGACGGCCGGAGGGTGAGCGCCGCCGACGTTGTGTTCACCTACGACGCCTACAACGACCCGCGCGTGGGGTCCCCCTACCGCAACTCGCTGCGCTGGATCAGTGCCGTCACGCTGCGCGACTCGCTCACCGCCGTCTTCCGATTCCGCCGCCGCTACCCGGAGATGTTCTACGACGCCGTGTACCACATGCGCATCCTGCCGGGGCACCTGCTGCGCAACCTCCCGCGGGACCAGTGGCAGACGGCGGCGTTCGGGCGCGCGCCCATCGGGGACGGCCCCTATCGCTTCAGGGCATGGAAGGCGGGCGAGTACATCGAGCTCGTGGCGGACTCGACGTTCTTTCTCGGACGCCCGCACATCCCCCGCCTGATCTGGCGTTTCACGCCCGACCTGCAGGTGGCGGTCACCCAGCTCGTCGCCGGCGAGGCCGACGCGATCGAGGTGCTGGTATCGCCCGATAACATCGATCGCGTCAAGGGGGCGCCCAAGCTCGCGACCTATCCCTACAAGGGCGCGGCCTACGGCTACCTCGGTTTCAATCTCGCGGCGAACGGCGACTCCACCAAACCGCACCCGCTGTTCGGAGACCGGGACGTCCGGCGCGCGCTGGCGATGGCGACCGATCGCGAGCGGCTGGTCAGGAGTGTGTTCGGGGACAACGCCAAGGTCCCGCCGGGCCCGATGTCGCAGTTGTGGTGGATCTGGGACCCGGAGATCCGCGAGCTGCCGTACGACACCGCCCAGGCGGGGCGGCTGCTCACCACACGGGGCTGGATCGACTCCGACGGCGACGGCGTCCGCGACAAGGGCGGCGCGAAACTGTCGTTCCGCCTGCTCGTGCCCACGACCAGCGCC
>Ga0326726_10003368_pt1 | contig 14669 bp, 16 predicted proteins | sample MHFenrmetagenome_2_FD_207603 | JGI IMG/M metagenome (GOLD analysis project Ga0326726, IMG submission 207603) | Lab enriched peat soil microbial communities from Michigan Hollow, Ithaca, NY, United States - MHF15MN | ecosystem: Environmental > Terrestrial > Soil > Wetlands > Peat | place: USA...
ATCCAAAATTGCGGACAAAAACCCTAACGTTGCTAGGTGGTGAAACCTCGACTGCAAAATCAAAGCCCTGTGCGGGCGGAACCCAGTATTGGAAAGTCTTCACGTACCCATTCAGACGCGACTGCGCCAGGTCGTTTTCATAAGGGAGGTGCCTTCCCGCGAGAGTGATAGAGGAAATCGGACTGGTGGACCCGATCAAAACCTCAACCCAGGGCACTTGCCCGGGCGTGGTGATATGCAGGCGCAGTGTGCGGGTGTCCCCCGCGGAGCAATGACTCAATAGCTCTAATTGGGGCGGGGTGAGGTCCAGGGCGGGCGCGGGTGCGAAGAGAAACTTATCCGAAAGGTGTGGGAACAGTTCGGGAAGCTCCCCGTGTTTGAACCCCGTGCCCAGAAATTGCGAAGTCCACATGTCCGGCTGAGGGTCCTCGCTAATCCAGAGCGCCTGGCCGGTGTCGGCATTCAGCGCGTAAAAAATCGAGTCAGCCTGCGGACTTGCGGCATCGGGCACCGCCGTAAGGCTGCCGGTGATCAACGCCGCCGCACCAACCAATCCTGCAGCGGCGGGCAAAGCCCACTGAAAGGGGCGCGCGAAAAGGTCAAAGTGAGGGATGAACAACCCCAGCATCAGGGCCATGGTCAGGACCGGAACAATAATCAGATTTGTCCCCAGGGCAAGGTAAAAAGCGTAGATATTCCAAGAAAAGATTAGGAGCGCGGGTACCGCTGCTACCGCCAGCAGCACGACGCGACGCCATGATGCCTGGTCCGGCAGGAACAGGAGAAAGCCCAATCCGATCAGGCTGGACAGCAGCGGCCATTGCAGCCAATACGAGACGCCCGGCATCATCTGGCTGACTACGACCGTGGGTATCACCCACCAAAGCAGCGCGCCCAGCGCGAGGTCGGCCAAACGTAGGTGCCGGCGAAGCAGGTTGTAGAACGCGGCGGTAATGGCCAGTGTTAGGGTGATGAAAGCGAGCCAATATAAAAAGCCGTTGTGAGTGTCAACAACCGTGCCGTACTGCGGATAAAGCTTGAGGATTCCTCGCCAGACCAACCAGACCGTGCCAGCGCTCACGAGAACGTTGAGCAGGAAAACCAGCGAGCCCCAAAGCAGTCCAGCCAGGCTTACCTTCCCTCGCCGCCAACCGAACACTGCTAGACCGATAAAGATCAGCGCGGTCAGAATTGCGAGCGGAAGCGCCCACGCTTCCGGATAATAAAGGAGGCCTTTGTTGACGATACCGAAATAGACAAGATTGCCATCCCGGCGTAGATTCGATAGGTCCAAGCCCCCAAAATGCCGGACCAGGCTCAAGACATTAAAGCCATGGTGCTGGAGGCTGCGCCGGTCGAGATTGTCTGGATTATCCATCAGGGTGTGATAGCGGGACTTGCTGCCGAGATGGGCAAAATTAAACCCCGGAACCCCTGCTTGTTTCAGCAGGCTAAAGTCGCTATCGTTCGGCATGGTCCGATACACCTCGTACATCATAGAACTGGCGACGGGATAAGGGACTGCCTTGGCATATTCTTTTATGATCCCGGCATTACCGGGGCTTGTCTCGTAGGTATAAACGATACCAGTACCGCCTCCACTGTCGAAATTGAGAGCCAATCCGATCTCTTTCGCCCAGGGATGAGCTTCAACAAATGCCCGGGCGCCCAAGAGTCCAACCTCTTCGCCATCGGTAAAGAGCAAGATCACATCATTTTTGAGCGCAGGTCCGGCCTGGAGAGCGCGGGCGGTTTCGAGCAGCGTCGCCACTCCGGAGGCATCATCACTCGCCCCCCGGCCGGTGGTCACGGAATCGTAATGGCTGACGAGCAGGATAGCTTTGGTTCCACTCCTGCCGGCGAGCCGGGCCATCACATTTTGCACACTCGCGGCGACACTCATTTTTGGATCGATCGCAGATTTTGGATCGGCGACCGTGGTTTTCTGGATTTGCGGACTGAGGCCCAACGTCTGCAATTCTCCCACAATATACTTGCGGGCTCGCGCGTGCGCCGGAGTGCCTACGGGGCGCGGCTCGCGGGCCAGGGCCTCAACGTGCCGAAAAGCACGCTCAGCCGAAAATTCATCAGGCGGCGCGCTCGCCGGCAGAGACTTGGGAGGCTGTTGGGATACATACATGGCCAATGAGGCCAGGAGTACAAGAAAAAGGAAGAGAAAGATCCCCGGTAAAAGATTTCCTTTAGATTTCATGGTTGCTCCTCTGTTATTTTAGGCACGTTCCGATTCTGCCGGCCCGTGAATCTCTCGGCCCTTAACCAACGTGGACACAAGAAGGGCGACTCCTGCGGCAATACACAAGATTGGCAGCAGTCCGAGCTGGATATTGAACAACTTCCAGCAAGGGAATTCAAAAAAGGAAGGGAACAAGGCTTTTTACTCTTCGTTGATAGACAATGTATTGTTCGCCGTATGCTCGCCGTAATCCCTCTTCCTCGGCAGGAATCAGCAGAGTGATCAACACCAAATAGATACCAAACACGGAAAATAGGGCAAACGACTGAACCGCGCAAGCAAGTCCCAAGGAAATGGCTAAAGCCGCTGCATACATTGGATGCCGAACCAGCCTGTAGGGCCCCCCCATAACCATCCCGTCAGCAGCTCGTGGGTCACTTCCCCCGGCCTGGTAATTGCGCCCCAAGCTTATCAAAGCCCACCCCATAAGAAGAAACCCCTCCACATACAACACTAGACCCCCGATCTCTGCGCCCATCAGAAACCAGGAAACATCCATGGCCAAGCGGGTAGGATCGACAGCCTCAAGATGCCCGGTTATTAGCAATATTGCCGTCAGGGGATTGACAATCAATAAAAAGAAGAGGTTGAATATGTGGGTTAGCCAGATCCGAAGATTGCTCTTAGGTCTGTCCTTCAAAATGGAACCTGTAGCCATTCGCTTGATGATTACTAACCCCGCCAACAAGAACAAATTTACGATTCCAAGTGTCTTTTGATCGAGTAAATGCACCTTTTCCTCCCCGTTTACGCCCCCACCAATTAGAGAGGGGGATCTCATCGCCAACCCCAGACGGGCACATGAAATTCATGTACCCGCCTATCTTTGCTTTCCGCCAATGAAAAGAACTCCCTTCAAAGTAAATGAAGGGGTTATTCTTTTTGGCATCTTGGGCTGGCTCCTTCTTCCTTTCTTCCGGTCCCACAGCACATCTCCATCATTTGGGACATCATCTCAGCGCAGTTGAAGGAGCCTGGACCTTTCTTAGCTGCCATCATCTTCCCCATCATTTCCGCAAAGGGAATCCCTTCACAAAAACTTTGAAATTCTTTTCTGGTATTTTTTTGCTCCTCAGCCATTTTCTTTTTTCTCCTTTCTTCGGGAAGCCATGACCTCATGCAAGGTTTGCTTCTTTTACTCATAAGACGGAGATGTCAGTGGAAAGGTTACAACCTTATTCCTTGGGGAAGAATTACGGCTCCAGGCAGAATTGTTTGAGGTATTCCTGCAACTTGGTTCTGGAAGGATCGCTTAATCCGGGGCAATCTTTCGGCTCTTTCACCCCATCGGCCACCAACAGGGAAAAGACCATGCAGGTGGTCTGGCCGCACTGGCGGCAGTTATTCCTGGGTAAGAGCTTGAGAATCTCCAGGACCCGAGGTCTAAAGACTCCTTGAAAGCTCGGTTTGATCTGCTCCCGGTTTTCCCAGGCATCGTTGACCTCCTGCGTTAGCCAGCGAAGGATTTTCTCTGCCTCCTCTTCATCTTTCAGAGCATTGATGGCGATCTCTTGAGAGTGTACAGAAATCAGCTTCCCATGAACCTTAAACGTTACGGATGGGGGATTCTGGGTATACGCACTCCCTCCCAAAACCGTGTTTAAATAAGGAAGAACCTCGCTGATATCGCTTTCAAGATGGGCAATGCAATGGACTGACTGGAAGTTGGGATTACATTCCGGCCGGAAGATCTTTATATGGTACCCGGAAATAGCAGGCCTGCCTTCAGCAAACGGTTCAGGCATCTTGGTCTACCTGTGAAGCTTTGATCCCAGCCACGTGAGCGGGATAAACATCGATACCTGGCGCTGGTAAAGCCTATACTTGTCTCCAAACTCAAGAACAAGCTTCCGTTCTTCAAGGAGCGTTCCGATCACGAGATAGACTGAGAGGACTATGTTGATTATTATTGCCGCAAGGTTGAGATCTTTGGCCCACAGGAGGATGAATACCGCCAGGTACCAAGGATGGCGGACTACGCCCAGAATCCCACTCGAGTCAAACTTGCCGCTCTCGGTCATCGCGACCTTGGATCTTCCATGAAGAATCTGCTGAATACCGAGGAATTGGGGCATGCTGTAATGGCGTGCGCCGGTCAGTACCAGGACCGCTGCAAGAGCGATTAGACCGTACTGAATGATGCGCATATAACCTTCCCATGTGAAGAGCCGTTCAGTCCCAAAACGGGCCGAATTCGAATACATAAGGAGCGGTATGAGGGTGCCTACGGAAAAGATATTGAAAATCAGCCGGTAAAACCGATAGCTCTCTCTCAGAACGCGCTTAAGAAAATCCGTAACTGTTACGGATATCAAAGCGCTATGCACAATGCAGTAACCAGTCCATAGGAGTGAAAGCAGTATATAATCCCGATACCCCAAAGGAATCGACCTCCCAACACTCGGTTGCATCTCCGGTAGCACTTTATTCCCTTGCAGAGATGTCTTCGAATGACTAAAAGTTAGGTTAAATAAGATAATCCCTTCATTGACTTATATGCCTTTTCTTCTCTTCATATTCTTCTTGGCCGATCTCCCCTGAGGCATACCGCCGATCCAGAATCTCTCTGGCCGATTCCCTGGACCTGTTGCGCCCCATCATGCACCCCCTACCGTGGCGCATCATGATGAAGCACAGGATCATCATTGCGATGGGAATGATCCACCACCAATGAAAACCATTCCAGACGCCTCCATATGCAAACATAAAAATTACCTCCCATTTTTTTTATCGACCGGTTCGCATACCAACACACTTCTCTCATCCACTTCAAAGGTGCATTCTTTTTCCAGGATCGCTTTCAACTTTTTACGAGCCCGGTGCAGCCTTACTTTTACGTTCTCCACGGTCAGCCCAAGAATATCGGCGATCTCCTGATGACTAAAATCCATGATGTCAGCAAATATAATGACGCTCCGCAGCGTTTCAGGAAGAAGGCTGAGTTTATCCTGGACACATCGGGACATCTCTCCCTGCTCCAATTCTTTATGAGCTAGACTTTCCTGAAGGGTTACCAGCCCGTCATCAATTTCTTCCCGGGATGAAGATTTTTTCAAAAGGCGGAAATGATCCTGGCAGAGGTGGTAAGCGATGCGGAAGATCCACGAGGAGATCTTCTCAGGATCACGCACGCTGTCCAGATTCTCCTGGATTTTTATGAAGGTTTCCTGGACGAGGTCATCGGCGACGGACTCATTCTTTACCGAGGCCAGGATGAATTTCCTGACCCGATGGTAGTATAGATCATGAATCCCTAATAAGTCCATTTCCGCCCCATTCGCTTACGGATCGCAACAAGAGCTCTGGGATGGAGCGCAGCTACAGGAAGAACCTGGAGTCTCCCGGCCCAAATAATCCTTAATGCTGTTCCGCATGACCAGGTGGGCGCCGCTTTTGACTTTGTTGGCCAGTTCCACGGCTTCCATGATCTGTTCAGATGTTAGGCCGGCAGAAGAGGCTTTTTTATGATAGTGCTCAAAGCAAGGGATGCAGTTCGCCGCAGCAGAGGCCCCGAGGCAAATCAAGAGAGATGTTTTCTCATCCATAAGACCTTTCCTCCTTAGGTTTTCGTTCACCTATAAGACGGAAAAGATCCCTGAAAGGTTACACCCGGGCTAAAATTTTATTTATGGGCCACAATAACTTCGGAAGGGAATAACAGTTGCTGATGATATTCTCTTCTCTCTACCTGAAATCCATGGATCATCAACCGATCGGACATTTTAACCCCTCGGCAGCCCCCAATTGATTTTGGAGACAAACGAAAGATCAGATCATATACCCCACTTCCGAAGCGCTCTCCCTTGGTCATATTAACCAGAACCAAGCTCCCGCCTTTTTTTATGACCCGCTTGAATTCCTCCAAGATTGAATCCATTTCATCGAAGGCAATCAAGTCAAACATATAATTGTTAAGCAGCAAATTGAACTGTTCGTCTTCGGCAGGCAAATGAAAAGCATTTCCCAATTTTAACTCGTAATTCGCCCGGGACAATTTTCCAAGCCGTTTTCTTGCCTTGTCCAACATCCCTGGCGAGATATCGATCCCGAGGTTCTGGCCCTTTCGATTTCTTTTGACGATCTCATAAAAGGTTAAGCCGGTCCCTACGGCAACCTCCAGAATATTTTGACCGTCTTTTATATCGGCTAGCTCAATAGCTCGCTTCCTCGCTCTAGATTCCGCCAGGATTCCCCATACATCGTAGATTCCGGACAGAGAATCATAGAGAGGTCCGATATCTTTTTGGGGAACCCGAGCGTCGAGATATTCTCCACTGCGCCGGCCGCACGAGCGCTCACAGCAGGAAAGTGATTGTTTCATATTCTATTACCTTTAAGTTGCTTGATCATTAACACGGAGCTGACCGGGCATAGTCCCCGAAATTCAGCCGTCCCTTGTATCGCAGGCGGGGCAGAGTTTCTCTCAATTCTTTGATAGCCTTGCTTCAGAAAAAAGCTTTCCGCCGTCATCGTAAGCAGATAAAGTTCTTTAATATTGTGCGAAGCCGCGAAATGCTCGGCCCTTGCGCTTAATTCGGAGGCGAATCCCCGCTTCCGAAAGCGGGGATCGACCGCCAATGACCGAAGAAGCGCGGATCGGCCATGAATTTCCAACCCTACCATCCCGACGATTTCTTCCTTTTCCTTTATGACCCAAAAATGGTTAAGATGCTGGGGGGTTAGGTCCTCGTGGGGCAATCCGCAAAGCGTAAGCAATTGCCTGATCCAAGATTCATCCATGGGAGAAGCTGGCTCAAAGATCATCTCTTCCTCCTCTTTTGCTTTTCTCAGGGGCGAGCAAGGTGGTCGACAAAATAGCGTTGCCATGGGCCACATCCTCTTATGAAAGGCTGCATCATGGCCCGCTCGGCCTGCACCATATGCATCAGGTCATGCCCTACCCATTCGTGCAACATCTCGCTCAAAGTCACCATTCCCATTTCCTCATGCCGGGCCTTTCGCATGAGATCATCCGGGGTCACTTGCTTGAGCAAGGTCAAATTATCTCCCCGCAGACCGGCAAATTCGTGCGCATAATCAACCCCCGCCTTGGCAGGATCGGATTTTGTCCCATGCGTGTCGGGATTGAAGGCCGGAAAATCCCCCCCTTTCAGAAAGGCGCGGATACGCACTGGAAAGACCCACCGTTCCGTTTCGAGCAAATGATGGAGGCACTCAAGGGCTGACCACTCATTCGCGGCGGGACGTTGCCCCAGCAGGGCTCCGGGAAGGGTTTCAGTCAAGTTGATCCAGCGTCCCGGTGCCGTGGAAAGCACTGGATAGGCCCAGGCAAGAACGTTTTCCATGATGACTCCTTTCTGGGCACTGAGATTGTATTTCTGTTTCCCTCGTGGGGGCGACTGGCCGGTCGCCCCTACGCTGAAGGACAAAAATCACTTTATTACCATTCGGCGATCGGCTGGGCTGGTAAACGCGTAAGGTTCTTCCAGCTGCACCGATTTCCCCCCAGCCCCATTCAGGCGGCCGGCTTAACTGCTGAGACTTTCATGCTGACCACCGACCGAGCCAAATCTCTAGCCCTTTCCCGGGGTAGGTTCCAATTCTTCACGATCTCCCGTGCCGTACCGTCGTTGGCCAGAAGTTCCGGCCCCCGGTTGGGTGTCCTCTCCTCCGGGAACATTCTGTCTGGCTCCGGCCGAATAAATGAGACGGCTAATGGGTCCCTTCATCGGCTATTTTGAATCAGGCCCATGTAAAAACGGATCATGTTGAGATAACTGACAACGCTGATGCGCTCATCCAGCCCATGAACTTGGGTTAATTCATCGGGGCCATAGACATAGGGAACAAAACGATAAATATCATCGGCGACCTCCCGATAGTAGATGGAGTCAGTTCTGCCCAGAACCAGGCCGGGTGCGACGATAATGTCAGGGAAGATTTCTCGAAGGGTCCGGTTGATGACCTGAAAGCCTGAGCCGTCAAGTCTGGATATCGGCGATGGCTCGTGAACGACCTTTCCGAATTGCTCCACCGCTATCCCGGGGTCGGAAAAGCTGCTTTTTACGTGTCTGATTACGTCTTGCGAGGTTTCACCCGGTATGATTCGGAAATTCACAACCACGGACGCGGTCGTGGGCAGAGCAGATACTTTGGTTCCACCATGGATTATGGTTGGGGCTACGGTCGTATGGAGCATCGCCGCGGTAGCGCTCTTGTTTTCCAGTGCCGAGGTGATAAGTTTCCCGAACAGCCATCGGTTGGCAAATAAAATCTTCTCCCTAAATGGCATCTCCGGGCCTAAATAGTCGAAAGAAAGCCCGATCACGCCATTCAAGTTGGAAGGCATTCTGTTGCTGTCAAGGGCCGTAATCGCCTTGGCCAGAAGCCCGATGGCCGTATCTTTGGGTGGCATCGACGAATGTCCGCTTTGCCCGGCCGCGCTAATCTTCAGGCTGACAAATCCTTTCTCGGCAATGCCGACTAACGCAACCTTCTTGCCCTTTACCAGTGAGAGCTTTTCATCGACAATCGTGGACCCTTCGTCGAGGACATACTCCGCCCTGACCCCCTGGTTCCTGAGATGTTCGGCAATTCTTCGGGCTCCTTGCATTCCTCCGGCAGTGCCGGTTTCTTCATCATGGCCGAAGGCGAGGAAGATCGTTCTTTCCGGCGTAAATCCGGTCTTCAGCAGATGCTCCACGGCTTCCAAGATCGAAAACAAAGACCCCTTGTCATCAATCGCCCCCCTCCCCCAGATAGACCCATCCGCAACCCTTCCTTCAAAGGGGTCGATTTCCCCTTTTTTTTCGTTTTCGGGGACCACATCCATGTGCGCCAGCAGGATAACCGGCTTTTTGCCACGGTCGGTTCCTTTCCATTCGTAAAGGAAGGAATAATTATTTATGATCGTCCTTTCCAGGTTCTGGCGGATGAATGGGTATTGTTCGGCGATGTAATCCCGGAGCAGGACGAGATTGGCAGGTTCGTTCCGCGATTCATCTTCGTATGATACCGTTTTGATTTGAATCCCTCTGGAAAGATGTTCGATGGCGCGCCCCTCGTCAATCTTCGCATATTCCGCCCGGGCCATTGATATTTGCTTTGAGGAAAACATAAATGTTCTGACGGACAGCACCAAAATGACGCCAATCAGAACGACGCCCAGGAACGTGATAAAACCCCTCAGGACAGTCATTTTCCGCCCCTTCTGTCCTATACCCCCTGAAAGCTGGGTATCCTCCCCCTCGGTATTTCTTCGCCGAACGCCCAGTTTCATAATCCCCTTTCCCTCTCAGTGATTCGATGATCCTGCCCGGTTTAGATACATCCCCTTTCATCGAGCGCAAGGTTTAAGCCGTTTCCTGAATCATACATGGTGCACCCTCCTTCACTCCCACTATACCACCGGCGTTCCGTTCGGGACCGGCCGGTTGACAGTTAGAAGGGCCACCGATTTCACCTCCTCACATCCGAGCCCCAGGAGCATCCCTTGAGATTCAATTCCCCTGATTCTGACCGGGGCTAAGTTCGCCACCATGACAACCTTCATTCCCCGCAACTCGTCCGGCGCATAACTCTGCGCGAGCCCCGCCACCACGGTCCGCCTCTCCTCCCCAAGGTCTACCGCCAGCTTCAGGAGCCGGTCTGTGCCCGGAACCGGTTCGGCCGTCAGGACCTCTCCCACCCCAAGCTCAATCCGTTTGAACTCTTCCAATGTGATCACAGCCGTCACCCCCTTGGTCATCGAAACCATATATCGGGGTCCTTTTGGAAAACAGGGCATCGATTCCTTCCCGCCGATCGTTCCCGCTCCAGACAGCCTCGAAACAGGCCTTCTCCTCCCCTCCCCGAAGGGCGCACTTCGCAGCCCGCAAAGCGCCTGGAGAGAGCGTCGCCATCCGTGCGCCCAGTTCTCGCACTTCATCCATGAAACGTTCAGCGGAGACCACTTCGTTCAGCAAACCCATTCCATACGCCCGACGGGAATCCACGGGAAGGCCGGTCAAAAGAAATTGGGAGGCATGAGTCTTCCCCACCGAAGCTATGAGACGCCGGATGAGCCCCCAGCCCGGGATAAATCCGTATGCCACTTCGGGCAGACGGAACGTGGCCAGCGGCGACGCAATTCTCAAATCGCAGGAAAGCGCCAGGGTCAGGCCGTCGCCGATGACCTGGCCATTGATGGCGGCGATGGTAGGCTTTGGTAGCTGCTCGATCTGAGCAAAGACTCTCCTGCCTGTGTTGCCGGCCTCATTTTCGTTTTGAGCCTGGCGCCAATACTTGAGATCACCCCCCGAGCAGAAAATTCCCTCGATGCCCCCGGTGATGACCAGGACTCTCGTTTCCCGCTCAATCCTTATCTCTTCTACGGCCAGGCTTATTTCCTCCAATGCTTCCCGGTCCAGCGCATTGATGGGCGGACGGCTCAAAATTAGATGGGCCACTGCTCCTTCCCGCCTCAGGATCAATGAATTCATGGTCCTAGCCTCCTGCCTGAAGAAGGAAGATTCTGGCGAGGTGTCGGAACTTCTCGCCGCCTTTTCGCTCCCCGCAAGCCCAAGAATCTTTCATTTATTAAACATCCCTTGCATCACCGGGCCGAGAAATTTCTTGACCCCCCTGCTAGCCTCAGCCTTCATCAGGGTGAAGCAGCAAACCGCTCCTTCCTTCCCCAGCTGATGACCGCCAGTTTTTCCCCAGCAGATGTCGGCCTTATTCCTTGGGAAGAACCATTTGGCCGCGTTCGTCGATGCTGATCAAAGATTCCAATTTACAGCTGCTGGTAATCTTTCTTGTGTTTGCCGAAAAATGCTTCCAGCGATCATGATATCCCCTTCCTTTTCTCAGGCTGCCGGTTTAACAGCAGAGACTTTTAAACTGATAACGGATTTGCCCAATTCCCGGGCCTTTTGCGGGGTGAGGTTCAAATTCTTCACAATTTCCTGGGCGGTCGGATCATTGGCAAAAACCTTGGTGGGAAAGACGGTCTCATCCAGAATTCGGACCTCCTGGAAGCCCGCCCCCCCGATTGCTCCCAAATAATTCTCCCGAGTCTCAGCCCCTGCCACGCAAGCGGTGTAAGCGGCTACGGAAGTCCTGATTTCTTCCGGAAGCTCTTTATTGAGAACAATATCCGATACCATCAATCGTCCCCCAGGCTTGAGCACCCGAAAAGCCTCTTGAAAAACCCTCCCTTTGGCCGGAGACAGATTGATGACGCAGTTGGAAATAACCATATCGACCTGGTTGTCTGCCACCGGAAGGTTCTCGATCTCTCCCAGGCGGAATTCCACATTCATGAATTCCCCCTTCTTGGCATTTCCTCTGGCTTTGTCGAGCATCTCCGGGGTCATGTCCACGCCGATCACCTTCCCGCTCTTGCCCACTTGCCGGGCGGCCAAAAAACAGTCGAATCCTGCTCCCGATCCGAGATCCAGGACGGTTTCTCCTTCCCGGAGGGATGCAAGGGCCAGGGGATTTCCGCACCCGAGCCCCAAATTGGCCCCTTCCGGAACCATCTTTAGGTCCTGGTCCGTGTACCCGATGCTTTTGCTGATGATGTCCGTTTGCCTTCCCCCTCCACAGCAGGATGGGGCCGGCTGGCAACAGGAAGTCCCTTGATTGGCAGCCCGGGCATACCGATCGCGCACGTATTTTTTGATTTCCTCTTCTTTCATTTTTCCACCTCCATTATTTATTTTGTTTCGGCTTTGGATAGATCCTGCATCATGGGTCCGAGAAAATCACGAATTCCCCCGGCCAAAGAATCGGCCTTGATCAGCGTAAAGCAGCAGGTAGCCCCGTCTTTTTCCCAGCTGATCACAGCTAATTTGTCGCCTGGCTTGATATTGGCCTTTTCCCTCAAATCCTTCGGAAGCACCATCTGCCCCCGCTCATCGACGCTGATCAAAGATTCGACTTTGCAGCAGCTTGAGCTCTTTCCGCTTCCCGCCAAGCAACTCATTTTCTCTTTCTTATTCATGTCATTTCCTCCCCCAAGACATCCGCCTTTACAATCGGCAGGAATCCTTTTCTTGGTGCCCTCGTTTTTTATTTATCTGATAAATCAGATTATACTGATAATTCTAATTATCCAGATAAAGTTTGTCAAGAGATTTTTTGTGCTTGTGCGCAAATTTCCTTAACTCACTTTTTTGGATTTGTACTTTTGATGTGGGTCGGGGTGGAAGAAACGCTTATTGTAGGCCGTGGGAAAGGGCGGTGGGGTGAGGCCCTTAAAACCTCACCCCGTAGATTGATATATTTTTATGTCGTGGGGATCCCTCTTTTCTCAGATTTTAATTAACCTAACCTTCGAATCATAGAAGACCGCACTTCCCCCCACCGGGTCCTGGAGAGGCGTATTCTTCAGGTAAGGGTCAATATACATGGCGGCGTTCAGGTGCACGCCCGCCGCCCTCCTCGGGTCGCCCTTTATGACCTTTCCGTCGATCGTCACGTCTGAGGATCCGGTGGCCCAGTGCCCGAACCCGAGGTTGAAGGTTATCACCCCGGGTTTCACGGTCTGGGTAACCTGGACCCGCCCGATCATGGGCTTCCTGGTACCGTTCTTGAAGTCCCACACCCCTTCAGGGTTCGTGGCGGAGGCGACCTTCACCCGGTCCCCATCCTTCAGTCCCAGCTTGTCGGCATCGGCCTTGTTGATAATCACCCCGTTCTCCGGCTCTATGGCCAGAAGCCAGTAGTCTACGATGGTACGCGATTTAGTGTGGGCAACATCCTTCTGGGTGATGAGTTGGAGGTCGCCGGTCAGGCCGTCGGCCTCCAGGGACCGGCCCAAGGAAGACTGGATGGTAAGATAGGTGGGGTACCCCGAGTTTGGCCTTCCGGTGAATGCGCTTTTCGTGCCCGCCGTCTTCTCCTGGTACATGTTGATCAGGCGCCCGTACTTGTTGGCTACCTGGTCCCCTTTGAAGGCGTCGGCATAATCCTGGTATCTCCCCCCCCGGTTGAGGAGATAGATGACCTTGCGCCAGTTTTTCTCGCCGCAGGCCTTCTTCCACTTTTCCGGATCGAAGACGCTCTTGGGCAGGTGAGACCTGGATTTCATGAAGAGGTCCACTTCTTTGTCGTCCCCATCAGGAACCGCTTTCCCGTCCGTGGCCACGTTTGCTACCATCTTGAGGTAGAAGTCCTCGGGCCGGGTGAAGTCCATCCCCTGGCCGAAGCCGTCCTTCCCGAAGCCCGGCAGCTTCATCTTCTCGGCAATGGCCATCATCATCGACTCATAGCAGATGGGCATCTCCTCGCCGAAGACCGTAACCGTCTCCGGGACCGGGGCGATCACCGGGTTGCGGATCCCTTGGATCTTCACCGGGATGTTGGGATGGGATCCCTGGAACTCCCACCTTTCCAGGTAACTGAAATCCGGGAAGATATAGTCGGCATAAATGCTGGTCGGCCCCACCACGATATCCCAGGTGACGAAGAGAGGGATCTTCCCTGCGTCGGCCAGGATTTCATTCAAGGCATGACCGGCGGGAAGGGAGTAATTGGGCGCGCCCATGTAAAGAAAGTAGGCTTTGGCCGGGTAAGGATAAGCGTCGCCCATGGATGGGATGACCTCCTGGTAAACGTCCGAGGCCAATGGCCACCAGTTCCGCTTGGCCGGGTAGCCGGCAAAGAGGGTCGTATCCTCATACTTCACGTCGTGGCGGATGTTGCTTATGCCGTAGCTGGATACTTTTCCCGGGTGCAGCTTGCCGAAGTCAAAGGGCTGCCCTTCCTTGCCCCCCGTGGTGTTAAAAGTGGAGGCAGCGATCAGCCCGCCCCGGTAGTCGTAATTCCCGATGAGCAGACCCAGGTTGTAAAAGGCGATCACGTTGTAGAAACCGTTGGTATGCTGCGAGACCCCCCGGTGGATATCCACCGAGGCTTTCCTCCCGTGGGAGGTGAACTCCCGGGCCACTTCCAGGATATCCAGAACCCGAATCCCGCAGATCTTCGACCATTCGTCCATAGTCTTTTCATTGGCCGAATCGGCCAGGATCTGCAGGGCCGATTTGACCTGGACCTCCTTGCCCTCATGGGTGGTGATCTTGGCCGTCACTAGGAGATCTCCTTTGACCGCCTCTTTCTCATCGTTCGGATCGACCTTTTGCAGCTTTCCATCTTTCAGGACGACCAGGTAATCGAAGTCGTATTCCTTCCCGTCCCTGGCTTTCCTTTTCTCTTTGGGGGCAAGGCCGATCTCCGAAGCCCTCAGGAAGGCGCCCGGTTTGCCGTTCTGAATCTTGACCAGCCAGGTGGCGTTGCACCAGGTAGGTTCGTTGGCTGCCTTGGCCGCTGCTTTATTGGCATTGGCCAGGTAGGCGGCGTTGTACCTGCGATCGTCGATGATATACTGGATCATCGCCATGGCCAGGGCTCCGTCGGTTCCCGGATTGACCGGAAGGTACTTCCAAGCCTTGGAGGCCAATTTTGAAAAACG